>Ga0209540_10000832_pt1 | contig 25301 bp, 22 predicted proteins | sample BarGraIncu01121A_FD_184501 | JGI IMG/M metagenome (GOLD analysis project Ga0209540, IMG submission 184501) | Arctic peat soil microbial communities from Barrow, Alaska - Barrow Graham LP Incubations 011-21A (SPAdes) (version 2) | ecosystem: Environmental > Terrestrial > Soil > Wetlands > Peat... | reverse complement strand
TGCATCCCGCAGGAAATGTCGGGGCTCGGCGTTTCCACGAGCAGGTGGTAGTGGTTCGGCATCAGGCAGTAGGAGTGGCAGCGCCAACGATGACGCACGACCACATCGGCGAGCATCAGCAAGAAAACCTGGCCGTCGCGCTTGTCTTCGAAGATTCGCTGACGGCGGTTTCCTCGGGTGGTGACGTGGTACAGGCCGTTCGCGATCTGAGCACGGGGGGGTCGACTCATGCGGGTGTTCTACGCGCTCGAAGACGCCTCGGAAAGCCCTTTGCGGTTTGTTTTACACAGCTGGCACAAAGGGTGCGATCGGTGCCAGGCACGGGGACAGGAGTTGTTGGGACCTGGCCGCTCGAGTCCCTCTGCGGCCGCTCGTGTGACGGCCGCAGCCGCCCCAGAAATGCCAATACAGCTAAACTCACACGTCGCTATGGGCATCTTCAGCTCGATTGGCGGCTTTGGAGGCCGCGACATGGCCGTCGACTTGGGGACGGCGAACACGCTCGTCTACGTACGAGGGCGTGGCATCGTCCTTTCCGAGCCGTCGGTGGTCGCTATCGATCAGCGCACTGGCGAGGTTCACGCGGTCGGCGTGGAGGCCAAGCGCATGCTCGGCCGCACCCCCGGAACGATCTCGGCCATTCGTCCGCTCAAGGACGGCGTGATCGCCGACTTCGACGTGACCGAGACCATGCTGCGCCACTTCATCCAGAAGGTGCATCAGAATCGCTTCGCCCACCCGCGCGTCGTCGTTTGTGTGCCGAGCGGCGTGACCGGTGTCGAGAAGCGCGCCGTCGAGGAAGCGACACTCACCGCCGGTGCGCGCCGGGCCTATCTGATCGAGGAGCCGATGGCGGCCGCGATCGGGGCCGGGCTACCCGTCGCCGAGCCGGCCGGGAACATGATCGTGGACATCGGTGGCGGCACGAGCGAGGTGGCGATCATCTCGCTGGGCGGGATCGTCGTCTCGCAAAGCCTTCGCCTGGGCGGCGACGAGATGGACGACGCAATCGTCAACTACCTCAAGCGCGAGTTCAAGCTCCTGATCGGGCATCAGACCGCCGAGGAGCTCAAGCTCGAGGTCGGCTCGGCCTATCCGATACGCGAGGAGCTTCAGGCCGAGGTGCGCGGGCGTGACATGCTCACCGGCCTGCCGAAGACGGTCGTCATCTCCTCGGAGGAGGTTCGCCAGGCGCTCGACGAGGTGGTCGTCCAGATCATCGACGCGATTCGGGCCACCCTCGATCGCACGCCGCCCGAGCTGGCGGCCGACATCATGGACAGGGGCATCGTGCTCGCCGGCGGCGGCGCGCTCCTCACGGGGCTCGACGAACGGCTCAGGCACGAGACGCACATGCCCGTTCAGGTCGCCGAATCACCACTCACCTGCGTCGCGGTCGGATCGGGCAAGAGCCTGGAGGAGTTCGACGTCATTCACCGCAGCGAGCGATCGCGGCGGCGACACAACAAGCGCTGACCGGGCCGCGCCTTCCGCGCCGCCGCCCCGGTGACCGGCGCCTAGGGTCGCACGGCTCTCTAGAATGGGTCGCTACGTGCCTCGTAACCGCACACCACGGTTCGGGGTCCTGGGCTCGGCGGAGCGGCGAGCGTCCGCCTCTTCATCCTTGGCTCGGGATCGGAGGACAATTCGGCGTCGAATCATCGTCGTTGTGCTCGTGCTGCTCTCGCTGGCGCTTCTGACCGTCTCCTTCCGCGAGTCGTCGAACGGCCCGCTGCATCGCTTCCAGGGCTACGGAAGCTCGGCCACGAAGCCCTTCCAGGTGGTTGCCGACCGTATCGCTCAGCCCTTCAGGGACGGCTATGGCTGGATTCACGGGATGCTCCGGGCCAAGGACGAGAACAAGACGCTGCACCAGGAGCTCGAGAACCTGCGCCAGCAGCGCGCGCGGCAGAAGAATGCCGAAGCCGAGGTGACACGGCTGGAGTCGATACTCAGCTACGAGCACTCGTCCCGCTTCCCGAAGGACTATCTGAACGTGAACACCGAGGTGATCACTCCGCCCACGGGAGCCTTCGAGCAGACGATCGTGATAGCGGCCGGGCGGAATCGCGACATCATGATCGACGACCCCGTTGTCGTCGGTGACGGCCTGGTCGGGCGGATATCCCAGGCTGGCCCGACGACGTCGAAGGTGACGCTGGTGAGCGACCCGAGCTTCGCCGCCTCGGCCCGCGATCTACGCACCGGCGCCGAGGGAATCGTCCGCCACCCGGCGACGGGCAGCGACGTGTTGATACTCGACGGCGTCAAGATCGACAAGAGGGTGAGAGAAGGCGACTCGATCATCACCTCGGGCTGGCGCAGGCCGGATCTCTCCTCCCTTTACCCGGCCAGGATCTCGATCGGGCGGATCACCAGCTTCAGCCAGACCGATGTCGATCCCAACAAGCAGATTCAGATCGAGCCGAGCGTCGACCTGTCCTCGCTCGAGGCCGTAATCGTGCTGATTCCGAAGAACAGGCAGGCGGGTGGCCCGTGAGGCTCGCTCTGAAGACGGCTGTGATCGTCTTTGTCGCGGCGATTCTGCAGGGCAGCTGGTTCAACGCCCTTTCGCTCGGTCACGGCAGCGCCGGCCTTCTGCTCGTCGTCGTCGTCTCACTCGCGCTTCTGCGCGGCTCGGTCCTCGGCGCCGGCGCCGGTTTCGCGGCCGGCCTTCTCTTCGACATCTCGACCTACGGCCAGCTCGGCCTCACCTCCCTGCTGCTCACGCTCGCCGGCTTCTGGACCGGTCGCTACGGCGAGACGACAGGACGCGACCGGGCCCACGCGCCCTTCCTCTCGGTCGCCGTCATCACCGTCCTCTATGAGCTGGGAGCGCTTACTGTTCGCTTCCTGATCGGCGAGGCGGCGCCCTTCGGGAAGCTCGTCCTGGGAGCTCTCCCCGGAGAGCTCGTGCTCAACCTGATCCTGACCGCACCCGTCTATGTCCTCTGCCGCCGGGCGGTTGGTAAGCAGGGCGATGAGTTGGGTGCGCCGGAGGTGAGGGTCCTTGCCTGAGAAACCGGGCGGTCTCGGCTCTTTCGTACCCGGCGATCCACGTACGCACGAGCCCTGGCACGTCAACCAGCAAACGATTCTGCGGGCCGGAATTCTCGGCGCCATCGCCATCGTGCTGTTCGTGACGCTGATAGTCCGCCTCTGGGCGCTCCAGATCATCTCGGGCAACGAATACCTGCGCATCGCCCAGGACAATCAGGTCAGGGCGGTTCGCCTTCAGGCCCCACGCGGCTCGATCATCGACGCCAAGGGGCTGGTCTTGGTTAAGAACCGGCTCAGTCACGAGGTGCGCGTCTGGTACGCGGAGTTGCCGGGCAAAGGTGCCCGGCCGACGCGCCACGAGGTGCTCAAGAAGCTGGCGCACGTCCTGAACGTCCGGCCGCAGCGACTCTATCGCGAGGTGGACAAGAGGAAGATCGATCCGCTCAACCCGGTCGTTGCCAAGGCCGACGTCAATCGCTGGCAGAGCGACTACATTCTCGAGCGCTCCGATCAATTCCCCGGCGTCGAGGTCGCGGCGCGCTACGTTCGCGCCTATCCACAAGGTTGGCTCGCCGCGCAGACGCTCGGCTACGTCGGCTCGGCCACCCCGCAGGAGATCAAGAGCGATACCAGCGGCTCGATCAGGTCGGGCGATCTGATCGGTCAATCCGGAGTAGAGTCGGCTTTCGACCGCTACCTGCGCGGTACGCCCGGTGTGGCTTCGCAGCGCATCGACTCGCAGGGCCGTCCGCGCAGCGAGCTGGTGGCCAACCCCGAGCCGCAGCCCGGCGACACGGTGCGCCTGACGATCGATGCCGATCTGCAGTCGGTGGCTCAGAAGGCACTGAAGGACGGCATCCAGGCGGGGATCAACTCAGGCTGCGTCGGCTGCTGGAACGCCAACGGCGGCGCGATCGTCGCGCTCAACCCGAACGACGGCTCGGTGCTGGCGCTCGCCTCCTACCCGAGCTACTCGCCGGCGGTCTACTCCGGGCACGTCACCAATCACAAGCTCGCCCGCTGGGGGCTGTACGGCCCCAGCGCCAAGGCCGACAACTACCCGGCCATCAACCGCGCCACGAGCGGCCTCTATCCGCCCGGCTCGACCTTCAAGCCCGTGACGGCGATCGCCGCCATCCAGGCCGGTGTGCTCGATCCACAAGAGAACCTGCATTGCACGGGCAAGCTGAAAAACCACGGCTCGACCTTCAACAACTGGGACCCGAACGCGAACAGCTGGATCAACCTGCCGACGGCGCTCGCGCTCTCCTGCGACACCTACTTCTACCAGCTCGGCCTGCGGATCTGGGGCCTGCCCAAGGGCTACGGTGCGCCTATCCAAAAGTGGGCCAAGATCTTCGGCCTCGGTCAGCACAGCGGTATCGAGATCGGCGACTACGCCGGAGTCGTGCCGACACCAAAGTGGCAGCGCCACCACTACAGAGCCCCCTTCGGGCGAGCCGAGGACAGGACCTGGAAGCCGGGTGACTCGATCAACCTCTCCATCGGCCAGAAGGACTTGCAGGTCACCCCGCTGCAGATGGCGCGCCTCTATGGCGGAATCGCAACCGGAAAGCTCGTCACGCCGCACCTGCTCGCCTCGGTCCAGCGCGACAAGAGAACGATCAAGCTCGGTATCTCGGAGGCGCCCAAGACGATCACTCCCGGGCCCGACTTCAGCCAGAAGTTGAACGTCATTCGCAGCGGGCTCGAGATGGCGACCCACAATCCGATCGGCACCTCGACGCCCGTCTTCGGCTCCTTCCCCCGCCCGATCGCCGGTAAGACCGGAACGGCCGAGAAGTGGTCGGAGAAGGACGGAGGCAACTTCGACCAGGCCTGGTGGTGCGGCTACGGGCCGAGCAACAAGCCCGAGCTCGTAGTCTGCGCGGTGATCGAGAACGGCGGCCACGGTGGTACCGCGGCGGCGCCGGCCGCGCTCGAGGTCTTCCAGCACTTCTTCAAGATCAAGAGCACCACCTACACCTCGGCGACCCATTCGGACTGATGCTCGAGAGCGCGAGACCACTTGGCACACCGCTGGCGAAGACACGCGAGCTTCCGTTTGCGGTCATTCTGCGCCAGCTCGACTGGCTGCTCGTGATCGGGATCGCCGCGCTGGCCGGTTACGGTCTTTGGGCCATCGCGGGCGTCACCAGCCACGAGGTTCCCGGGCAGCCCCACTACTACCTCGCCAAGCAGGAGCTCTACACCGTCGTGGGCGCGGTCATGTTTCTCATCGCGGCTGCGCTCCATCCCGATCTCTACCGCCGCTACTGGCGCGCGCTCTACGTCATCGCCATTCTGACGCTGCTCCTCGTCCCACTGCTCGGTGTCGCCAAGCGTGGCTCCAGGCGCTGGCTGCAGATCGGTTCCTTCCAGTTCCAGCCCTCGGAGTTCGCCAAAGTCCTCGTCGTGCTGGCGCTGGCCGGGTTCCTGGCCGAGCGAGGCCGCGCGCTGCGCGATCGAAGCACGGTAATCGGCGTGCTGATTCTGGTTGCGATTCCAACGGCGCTCGTATTCATTCAGCCGGATTTCGGCACCGCGCTCGTCTACGCGGCCGTCACCGCCGCCGTGCTTCTCGTTGCGGGCACACGCTGGCTGCACCTGGGAACGCTGGTGGCGGCGACCCTGCTCGGCGCCGCGCTCCTCGTCTGGGTCTTGCCCGCACTTGGCGTTCAGGTGCTCAGGCCTTACCAGACCCAGCGTCTCACCGGCTTCATCCATCCCAGCTTCGATCCCAACCACGCGACCTACAACGTCGCGCAGTCGAAGGTGGCGCTCGGCGCGGGCGGCCTACATGGGCGCGGAGCGATGGGCTCTACCCAGACCGCCCTCGGTTTCTTGCCCGAGAATCACACCGACTTCATCTTCGCCGCGATCGGCGAGGAGCACGGCTTCGTCGGCACCTCGATTCTGCTTGCCCTCTACCTCTTCGTCGTCTGGCGCGGACTGCGGGCGCTCGCGGGCGCCGGCGACGGCTACGGCGCGGTGGTCATCGGTGGCATAGTCGCCACCATGGTGTTCCAGGTTTTCGTCAACGTCGGCATGACGATGGGTATCGCGCCTATCACGGGCATCCCATTACCGCTGGTGAGTGTCGGCGGCTCCTCGCTGATCGCGAACCTGACGGCGCTCGGCGTTCTGGTCGGCGTTCAGATGCGCGGCGAAAGCACGAGCCGGAGGCTGGGGTAGCCCGTGAGTAGCCATTCGTCGCTCACTCCACGCGCGCTGCTTGGTCTGGCGGCCGAGCAACGCGAGCTCGAGAGCGAGGAGAGAGGTCAGCTGGTGCTCGCCGGGGCACGCCGGCCCGTCTCGGCGCTGGCGCGTGAGCTCTCGCGATCCGCTGCGCCAGACAGTGTTCGGCAGGATGACGACCTCGAGCGCGCGGCGGTGCTCGTCTATCTGTTGCGTGGCCGGCCGAAGAGCGACGACTTGCGCCGGCTCAGAGCGGCCGGGCGGGCGCGGGTCGCCATCATCTGCGTGCGGATCGGAGGCGACAGGAGCCCAATTCCCGGCGTGCTCGCGACCGACGTCATCGAGCTGGAAAGCGAAGGGCCGGTGCCCGTAGAAGAGCTGGGCAGGCTGCTCGCGCGCCGGCTCGAGGGCAGGTCGACGGCGCTTGCCGCTCGCATCCCAGCCCTGCGCGCCGGCGTTTGCGACGAACTGATTCAACACTCGGCCCGCCGCGCGGGCGCTATCGGCGCGGCCACCTTCGTTCCGGCGGCCGACCTGCCGGCCCTCTTCCTCGAGCAAGCGCGTCTGATACTCCGACTCGGCTACGCGCACGATCGCCGGCTCGAGCCGAAGCGGGGAGTCGAGATCGCCGCCGTGCTGGCGGTCGGCTTGGGCCTTCGCAAGCTGGCCCGCCGGGTTCGACACGAGACGCTCTTCCCCGCCTGGGCCTTGCAGAGCACGATCGCCTATGCGGGCACGCGAGCGCTCGGCGACGCGGCGCTTCGCTACTTCTCGGCGTTTACCGAGTAGGTTCTCAGGCGACGGGGACGAGCTCGGCTCGCCTGGCTCTGATCGAGCGAAGACGTCCGCACAGTCTCGCCCAGGCCCAGCGCTCGACATTCGCGTAGCAAGACGCCGGTGCTTCGCGTGTCGAGCAGAGATACTCGAACCAGGCGTCCGCCTCTTCGATCTCGAGCAGCGTGCGAACGTCCTCTCTAGATCGCCCCACCCTCATCGGCGCCGCCATTCGTCGACGGCAGCGCTTGGCAGAGCCGAGTAAGAGCCGAGCGGGATCGCTGTCTCTGCGCTCGCAGCCACTGCGCGACCGATCCTAGGTTCACTTTCGGACGGCGCGTCTCAGAACTCGGAGCAAAATGAACGCTCGCCGAGCGCGGCCACGCGGCGGAGTGCTTCTTTTTGAGTCGAGTTCTGAGCGGCGGGCCCCTGATAGAGGCGGGCTCTCGGGAGGCAGCACCTAACCCTGGTAGCCTTAGGGGTGAGATGACGTTTTCCATACCTCCGTGCAGCGCGACCCGCGCGCCCGCCTCCAGGGTGCCGCTCGCGCGCACTCATTTGAGAGAGAAGGTTTCCCTTGCCTCGTTGGTTCAGACGCAACAAGGAACAAGCTTCAGAGAAGAAGGAGGTTTCCGCCCCCCCGGCGGCGGCTCCTTCGAAACCAGTTGAAAGTAGACCTCCTGCACAAGCGGGAGCCCAACACCCCCGGCGCCGCCGCGGTAGTCGCGGTGGTCGCGGTCGCACGAGACCTTCGTCCGCGGCGCGCCCGGATCAGAAGCCCGAGGCGAAAAAGCCCGAGCCGGCGACCAAGTCGCAGGCGGCCGAGCGGCGAGCATCGCAACGTCACGACCGCAGCGGCCGTCGTCGCAGCGCGCCGCGGCGAGTGCCCCTGCCGGCCGCCAAGCGCGAGCTGCTCGTCTCGGTAGACGCCGGCGAGCGCCGTGTCGCCGTGCTCGAAGACGAGAAGGTCGCCGAGGTTTATCTCGAGCGCCCCGATCGCTACTCGATCGCCGGCAACGTCTACAAGGGCGTCGTCGACAACGTTCTGCCCGGTATGGAAGCTGCCTTCGTGGAAGTCGGACTGGAGAAGAACGGCTTCCTCTACGTGGACGAGATTGTCGTTCCCGAGCTCGAGGGCCGTGGCCAGGGCCGCAAGATTCAGGAGCTCGTACAGCGCGGCCAGGAGATCCTCGTCCAGGCGGTCAAGGATCCCATGAAGACGAAGGGCGCCCGCCTGACGACGGACATCTCGTTGCCCGGGCGTTTCGTCGTCTTCGTTCCAAACGGCGAGGGGCTGGGCGTCTCCAGGCGCCTGCCCGACGAGGAACGCGGCCGCCTGCGCGAGATCGTCAAGGCGCTCGAGCGCAAGAAGGGCGGCGTGATCGTTCGAACCGCCGCCGAAGGCGCCTCGGCCGAGGACATCGAGCGCGACCTGGTCTTTCTCGAGCGGCTCTGGAAGTCGATTCAGGACCGGGCCAAGCGCGTCAAGGCGCCGGCACTCGTCTACCAGGAGGCCGAGCTACCGCTGCGCGTCACCCGCGACCTGTTCACAGGCGACTTCGAGCGGGCCTACGTCGATCACGAGCGCACCTACAAGCGCGTCGTCGGCTACCTGAAGAAGACCTCGCCGCACATGGTCGAGCGGGTTGTCCGCTACAAGGAGCGCACCCCACTGTTCGAGGCCTACGGCGTGGACGCCGAGATCCGCTCGACGCTCTCGAGGCGAGTCGATCTGCCCTCGGGCGGTTACCTCGTCTTCGACTACGCCGAGGCCTTCACCGTCATCGACGTCAACACGGGCCGCTTCGTAGGCTCGCGCTCTCGCTCCTCGTCCGCGCGCCTCGAGGACACGATCACCAAGAACAACCTCGAGGCGGTGAAGGAGGTTGTACGCCAGCTTCGCCTGCGCGATGTCGGCGGCATCATCGTCATCGACTTCATCGACATGGCCAACCCGAAGAATCGGGCGGCGGTTGAGGAGGCTCTTCGAAACGAGCTGGAGCGAGATCGCACGAAGACCTACGTGGTCGAGATCTCGCCGCTCGGGCTGGTGGAAATGACGCGCCAGAACGTCACCGACGGCCCGCGCGAGATCCTGACCAAGCCCTGCCCCGTCTGTGCCGGCGACGGCATCGTCTTCTCCGAAGACTCGGCCGCGATCGAACTCGAGCGGCGCCTGCGCCAGACTGCTCTTGGCTCGCGCAGCAAGGCCTTCCGCATCGAGGTGAACGCGAAGGTGGCGAGCCTGTTGATCGGCCCCGGCGCCTCCCGCCTGGCGGAGATCGAAGAGCGCAGCAAGAGCCGCTTCTTCCTCGAGCTGGTCGAGACCGATGCGTTCGATCACTTTGTCGTTCTCGCCGAGGGAACTATTGAAGCTATGAGACCAACGGTGCCCGTCGAGGAGGGCGCCGAGGTGGAGCTGACGCTGGTCGAGGTCGGGCTCTACGACAGTCAAGCAGCAGTGGGCAAGGTCGGGGACTACGAAGTGAACGTGCCCGCTGCGGCGACACTCGTCGGCAAGAAAGTGAAGGCGCGAATCGAGCGCGCGCTCAGCGCCGCCGCCTACGCCCGTCTGGCCGAGCCCGAGCGAGAGGAGTATCAGCCTCTGACGGCCGAGAGCATGGCCGAGCGTCCTACAAGGGCGCCGGCGAAGAAGGCATCCGCCAAGGCGCCGGTCGAGTCTGCGCCCGCCGCCGAGCCGGTCGTTGCCGAACAGGCCGATACGCGGCCGGCCGTCGCTAAGACCGAGCCGCCGGTCGCCGCGGCTAAGACCGAAGTAGCGGAGACTCCGCTCACCGCCGACAAGTCGGAAACACCGCTCGCCGCCGCCGCCGAGCTCGGGAGCGAGAGCGCGACCGATCAGGGCCCGCCCAGGCCCAAGAAGCGCACCCGCCGTGGCTCACGCGGTGGTCGCAGGCACCGCAAGCCGGCTCAGGCCGGCGGCGGAGGCGCGTCTGCTACCGATGCTGCCGCCGGTGCGACGTCCGATCGGGCAGTGGTGGCCGAGAAAGCCGAGCCGAAGAGGGTGGAGAGGCCCAGAACGCGTCCAGCGGCGAGGCGCCCGACCGGGCCGGCTGCTACCGGCCCATCCGCGCAGGCTACCGCGCCGGCGCCCGAGGCCGGCGCCGCGTCCGTCGGGGCCGAGTCAAATCAGTCCCCGCCTGCCGGAGACGAGCCTGCGAAGCCCAAGAAGCGCACGCGCCGTGGTTCGCGCGGCGGTCGCAGACACCGCAAGCCCGCACAGGCAGGCGCGCGTCCCGGGAACGCGCCGGGCTCCGGGAACGCGCCGGGCTCCGGGAACGCACAGGGCTCCGGGAACGGGCCGAGCTCCGGGAGCGCGCCGGGCTCCGAGCAGGCGCCGAGCACACCGAGCGAAAGCGCATAGGTATGCCGCTCTTGCTAGTATGCGCCCCGGTTCGCGGGCGAATGCCCGCGATTTGAGCGTCGAGGGACGAGATGGCATACGCGGTAATTGCAGTTGGCGGAAAACAGTACGTCGTTCACGAGGGCGAGCGCTTGCTCGTCGATCGGCTTGCTCAGGATGAGGGCGCCGTTTTCCAGCCCAATGTCCTCCTCGTCGACGCCGGCACGCTCGATCTGAAACCGGGCGCAGGCGCGGTCTCAGCGCGCGTTCTCAAGCACACGCTCGGCGAGAAGATCCGTATCGCCAAGTACAAGCCCAAGAAGGGCTACCGCCGCCATGCCGGTTTTCGCGCTCAGCTTTCGCAGATTCAGATCGAGGCGATTGGCGTGGGCAAGGCGGCTCGAGCCAGCAAGGCCGAGGCCGTCGCCGAAGCTCCCGCGAAGCCAGAGGCTGCCAAGCCGGCCTCGACCAAGCCCGAGACCGAGGCGAAGGCGCCCGCGAAAGCCGCAGCCAAGCCGGCGGCCAAGGCCGTAGCAGCCAAGCCGGCGGCCAAGAAGCCGGCCGCAACCAAGAAAGCCGCAGCCAAGGCGCCCGCGAAGGCTAAAGTTGAGACAGCGAAGAAGCCGGCCGCCAAGCGAGCGGCGCCGCGTAAGAAAGCAGAAAGCTAGCCATGGCACACAAAAAAGGTCTCGGTTCCTCGAAAAACGGTCGCGACTCGCAGTCCAAGCGGCTCGGTGTCAAGATCTTTGCCGGCCAGAAGGTCAAGGCCGGGATGATCATCGTGCGCCAGCGAGGCACCAGATTCCATCCGGGCCTCGGCGTCGGTCTCGGGCGCGACGACACCATCTTCGCCCTGCGCGAAGGCACCGTCGGCTTCCACCGCTCGGGTACGCGCCGCACCATCTCGGTCGATTCCTAAGAGCCCGAATCAGTTCGAAGCACGCCGCTTCGAGTTCCGGCGCTCTTTTCCGCTAGATCTACAAGCCCGACGCGGCCGCGCCTCCCTGACGGGATAGGCTCTAAACATGAGTCCAAGCGGTAACAGCGGCGAGCGCGCGACGCGTGAGTCTCCTTTCCACGACCAAGCTCGCGTCTACGTCCTGGCCGGACGGGGCGGGGACGGCAGCCTCTCCTTCCGGCGCGAGAAGTACGTGCCCAAGGGCGGGCCCGACGGCGGCGACGGCGGCGACGGCGGCGACGTGGTGCTGGTCGCCGATTCCGAGCTGCGCGATCTCTCCAAGCTGCGCTCTCGGCATGAGTTCAAGGCCGGTCGCGGCCAGCCGGGGCTCGGTCGCAACAAGCACGGCGGCGACGGCGAGCCGGTGGAGCTGCATCTACCGATCGGAACGCAGATTTGCGACGAGAACGGTCAGCTCGTAGCCGATCTCGCCAGCGTCGGGGCGCGCGCCGTTGTCGCTCGCGGCGGTCGCGGGGGAAAGGGAAACCGTCACTTCGCAACCCCGGTCAGGCGCACGCCCCGTTTCGCCGAGACCGGGCAGCCGGGCGAAGGAGGCTGGCTCGAGCTGCGCCTGAAGCTGGTCGTCGACGCCGCTTTAGCCGGGCTTCCGAACGCCGGCAAGTCCTCGCTCCTGCGCCGCATCTCGAACGCCAAGCCCAAGGTGGCGGACTACCCGTTCACCACACTCGCGCCGGTGATCGGCACGGTCGACGGCCCGGACGGGCGCCAGCTCACGGTCGCCGACGTGCCCGGACTGATCGAGGGTGCCAGCGAGGGTCATGGGCTCGGACACGAGTTCCTGGCCCACCTCGAGCGCGCGCAGCTTCTCATCCACGTGATCGACAGCTCTGAAGACGATCCGCTCGATCGCTTTCGCTTGATCGACGCCGAGCTCGCGGCCTATGGCGCCGGCCTCGACGAGCGTCCTCAGATCGTCGTGCTGAACAAGGTCGATCTCGGTGCGTCTCCGTCCTTCTCGCTCCGAGACGAACGCATCGTCCAGGTCGTCGCGCTTTCCTGCGCAACCGGAGAGGGGGTGGACGAGCTGAAGCGGGCGCTCTTTCGATTGTGTCCGCCGCGTCCCGAACCGGTCGAAGGCGACGAGCTCGCGGCCCAGGGCTTGGTCGACTTCCTCGTTTACCGGCCCCGTTCGCGCCGCAGGCAGCCCTTCCGCATCTATCGCACCGACCGCGGCTTCCGCGTTGTCGGCGAGGTGCCGGACGACGAGGAGCTGGCCGAGGCGCTCGCCCAGGCGGGAGCGCGCAGCGACTCGCTGGTCGAGATCGCCGGCAGGAAGGAGAAGCTGTGACCGTCGGGGTCTTCGGCGGCGCCTTCGATCCGCCCCATTTCGGCCACGTCGCTCTCGTTCGCGCCGCGCTCGAGCATTTCGGTTTCGAGCGCATCCTCGTTGTGCCGGCCGGCAATCCGCCGCACAAAGAGGTGGCCACGCCGGCCGGGATCCGCGCCCACCTGGCCGAGCTCGCCTTCGCCGGTATTGCGGAGGCGGAGATTTCGCTGCTCGAGCTGGCGCCGGGCGGGCCCCGCTACACGGTCGACACGCTAGATCGCCTGCGCGAGAGCTACGACGATCTGACCCTTCTAGTCGGCGCCGACCAGTTCGCCGGCTTCCTGCGCTGGCGCGAGCCCGACCGGGTGCTGGAGCTGGCTACGCTCGCCGTCGCAAACCGGCCCGGCTACGACGACGAGGAGTTGCAGCCGGTTCTGGCGGCGCTCGATCGGCCGGAGCGCGTCTCGTTCTTCTCGATCCCCGCCCATCCGGTCTCTTCACAGGAGATACGCGAGCGAGCCCGCGCCGGGCTGCCGATCGACGATCTCGTTCCGCGCCCTGTCGCTGTCGAGATCGATCGCCTCGGGCTCTACCGGGATTGATATTCGCCGCTCTGAAGCGAGAGTCGGTCTAGGCATTCGGGTCAGCGCGCCTCGAGTTGGCACGAAGGCGGCACATTTTTGGGCGCCTTTTCTCGATACCGTTCCCCGCTCCGTGGGAGGGTGGGGGGTGGAGAGGTGGGTCCCGCCGCTTATGGAAGCCCGCGAGGCGGCATCGTCCTGCGCGTGATGGCGGCCGCCGGCTCCGGTGCCTACCCCGGCTACACTTGAAGAGAAAGCAACCAAGGACTGACGTATCTCACTGACTCCACTCGAGCAAGCACGCCGCATGGCCGCCCTGGCGGGCGAGAAGCTGGCCGAAGACATCGTCGTCCTGGATATGCGCTCGGTCTGCGACTTCACCGACTACTTCGTCATCTGCTCGGGAGGTAACCTGCGCCAGACCAAGTCGATCTCCGACGAGGTGCACGCCGGCATGAAGCGCGAGAATGTTCTATCCGCCTCCGTTGACGGCGAGCGCGAGGGCAGCTGGATCGTCGTCGACTACCTCGACGTCGTCCTGCACGTCTTCGCGCCCGAAACGCGCCGCTTCTACGCCCTCGAGGATCTCTGGGGCGACGTGCCCCAGGTCGAGCTGACAGAAGCTGCAACGGGCTAGCTCGGGCCCAATCGCGCCTTCTACCAGGGTAAGCCCAGAACCAGCACGACCACGATCCCGGCGATGAGGCTCAGCACGCCGAGCACGCTCACCGCGACCAGGAGGATGCGCAGCAGCAGCGAGCGCTCCTTCGGACGAACCCGCTCGAGCCGGTCTAGTGCCTTCCCAAGCAGGCGCTCGGCCCAGGCGAACTCCAGCGCGAGCATGCTCAGTCCGATTGCAACGGTGAGCATTCCGGGGCCGGGAAGAACGAGCATTGCCAGGCCTCCGAGCAGCACGACGAGACCGGTAGCGGCGAAAACGACCCGAACGGCGAGTCGCCGCTCGCGGTGGCGATCGCGCCGCGTCTGCAGGCGCTCCCGCAACGACATCCGCTCGTCCTCCACAAATAGAGGCTATACGAGCGCCCTCGTTTCGACGCTACAATTAAGGCTTACCCGGGGCCATAGCTCAGTTGGGAGAGCGTCTGGCTGGCAGCCAGAAGGTCGGCGGTTCGAACCCGCCTGGCTCCAAACCACCGTTTTACGGGGTAATCCGCAACAACTCAAGTGTCAGGTACGAACCCCGGGACGCGGAGGAGCACGGGTTGGCGTCCGGGGGCGGTCATGCCGAGGAGCGTCCTCGCCTTGGGGGGAGAACCTGGCTTGGGTACCTCCAGAAAACTCGGGGCATTTCAGTCCAGCTACGCGAGCAGCGATTGGCGGATGGCCGTCGCTACCGCCTGCGTGCGGGTGTCCGCGTCGAGCCTCGCCATCGCCTTGCGGACGTGCGTGCGCACGGTTTCCGGAGAGATGAAGAGTGCCTTGCCGATCTCGTCGTTCGAGTGGCCGTCGGCAAGCATGCGCAGGACGTCGTGCTCGCGCTGCGTCAGCTGGCTCATCTTCCCGGTCACAGCCGGTCTCGAGATGGCGCCCGCCAGGACTGGATCGACGTAGGTCCGGCCCTCGGCGACAAGCTGAACCGCTCGTATTATCTCGGTCAGCGGCGCTTCCTTGGAGACGAAGCCGCGTGCCCCGGCGTCGAGCGCCTCAGTCAAAAGCGCCTGCTCGCTGTAGGCGGTGTAGAGGATGATTGCGGTCTTCGGCGCCACTCGGGCGCAGCGCCGGGCCACCTCGATGCCGGTCAGATGCGGCATGCGCAGATCGAGCAGGGCGACGTTCGGCTGCGTTCGCTGGATCGCGTCCAGCGCCTGCTCGCCGTCGTGCGCCTGTCCGGTGACCTGGACGCCGCTCTTGGCGAGGACATCGCTCACCGCCTGGACGACTGCAGGATGATCGTCGGCTACGAGGCAGGTAATCGACTCGGTCAAGGGCTCGGAGGACTGGATGGCCGAGTCGACGTGTCGAGTTTCCGCCCGCCTCGCATGCGTGGCGGGCGGAGGATTGGAGTGACGCTTATGCACTGACTCGCGACGCACAGCCCTCGTATCGGCTGATGCGGTCTCTGGCTGAAGAGAAATGCGAAATGCGAGTAGATGAGTTCGCTGGGCATGGAAAAAGCCCCGTAATGGAGTACCGGTAGCGCGCTTCGATCTCACCGGCGGGTGCCGACTACCGGAAGGCTTCTCCAAGACACCTGAGAAAGGGAGCTATCGATGCAGAGACGACTGCTTGGGGGAAGCAGGATTCTGGTCGTCGACGACGAGCCCCAGGTTTGCGTCGTACTTAAGAGGATGCTCGCTTCCCAGGGAGCCGTCTGCACGTCGGCGGCGAGCGTCGCGGAGGCCAGGAATGTGCTCGAGGCGGATGCGAGTTTCCAGCTCGTCGTCTCGGATCTCAACATGCCCGGCGAGTCGGGCGTGGACTTCGTTCGCTCGCTCGCGTTCGGCTCCGACCACATCGCCGTGCTCGTCATCAGTGGCGGCGACGATCCGGAACTGGCGGCCAAGGTTATCGATCTCGGTGCGTATGGCTACATCAAGAAGCCTTTCAGCCTCAACGAGATAGTCATCAATGTCCACAGCGCGCTTCGCCGGCGCACGCTCGAGCGCGAGCGTCGGCGCGCGCGCGAGCGCTCCGAGCACGCGCTACAGGAGGAGACCGTTCAACGTCTAGCCGCGGCGGCTGAGCTTCGGGATGTCGACACAGGCAAGCACATCGCCCGCATGAGCGAGTACACGGCGATTATCGCGCGCCGGCTCGGGCTATCCGAAGAGCGCATTGAGCTGCTTCGAATCGCAAGCCCGATGCACGACGTCGGCAAGATCGGAATTCCGGACAGTGTTCTCCTCAAGCCCGGCAAGCTGAGTGCCGAGGAGCGACGGGCGATGGAGGAGCACGCAAAGATCGGGCACTCGATCCTCGCCGATTCTCAGACGAAGCTCCTGCGCATGGGCGCCCTGCTCGCGCTCACCCACCACGAGCGTTGGGACGGCAGCGGCTATCCGCACGGCCTACCTGGCGAGGAGATCCCGATCGAGGGCCGAATCGCCGCCGTCGCAGACGTGTTCGACGCGCTAACGTCGGATCGCGTCTACCGACCGGCCCACGACGTGCGTCAGGCGCTCGAGATAATGGCAGCTCAGCGCGGCCACCATTTCGACCCGCAGGTCTTCGACGCCTTCCTCGACGTGCTAGGCGAGATCCTCGCTGTGCGCGAGCGACTGACGGAGCGCCTCGAGCCTGCAGACCGGCTCAAGGCAGCTGCGTAGCGATCCAGACTCGCAACATTCCAGGGCTCGATCGACGCGTGCCACTAAAAAGGTTCGAATGAGGCATCTTTCCTCTCCGGAATTGGCCCTTGGCGGGAACGCTTTCGAACCTCGAACTCCGGAGAACGCTTCGGCGCCTCGCCTGCTCCTTGCCGCCTGAACGTCGGCCTGCCTGCGGCTGATCTCTACTTTATGACCCGCAGACACGGACGTAAAGACCAGTCCGGGTGGGTAGAGCTAATCGGTCACTATTTGAACCGGTAGTGCTTTTTGGAAGCACCCAAGTGCGAAAGCGCCAGTGGTGGGTAGGGTTGAGTGCCCGATGTACGGGCGCGCGCTCGACTTGGTCGGACGTTCTCTCGGTTCGAGGTTGATCGGACGTTCTCTCGGTTCGAGGCAGTCGCTTATCGAGACGCCGTGTCGTCCCTGCGGAGGCGATCGAGCAGATCGACGGCGCAAGCGGCATCGTCGCGCTTCGCCTGAAGCACGAGGCTCTCCGCTCCTTCCCCTACTAGCCGCAGCTCACGCGGCGCTAGCGAGCGAACTCTCCGACAGTAGCTCGGCGGCGGCGTGCTCGCTGTTCGTGAAGACGACACCCTGCTTCCGCCAGCGGGCGAGACAGCGCTCGACCCGAGCGTCGTCGAGCCCTCGCGCCGCATCGGCGACGAACTCGACCCTGCGCCGAAGCCGGATCAGGCCCTCGATCGCCGCGTCATCGCAGACGTCGGTGGCGACGCCGAAGAGCACCACCTGCTCGGGGTCGAGCAGCTCTATCAGCGCTTCGGTGTTGGGATTGGAGAAGACGTCGAAGCTCTTCTTCAGGATCAGGATCTCGCGCCGGCCGACGACCAGCCTCTGCAAGCGCGAGCGCGAGATCTTCCGCTCGGAGATCGAGAGCGGATCGATCTGCTTGGTCTCGGGCACCCGCTCGGCGCCCGGCGTCCCGCGCAGGCAGTGGGGAGGATAGGTGTGCTGGAGGTCGGGCTCATCGGAAATCTCCGGATCGGTCAGCTCGTGATCGTCGGCCGAGGCGACGTGCACGATCCCGACTGTTCTGGCCGCGTCGACCAGCCGGGCCATGACCGGACGAAGCCGCTCGGCGCCGGGCACGTAGAGCTTCCCCTGGGGGAGCATGAAGTCGACCTGGGTATCGACGTCCCAGAGAACGACCCGCGTCATCCGATCACCTGCTCGAGCCGCGGATTTGGTCGGTCGCGGCGGCCCGCCTTCGCAACCGGGCGCCCGTCCGCGCTAACCACGTCGGCGGTGAAATCGAACTGGCCCCGCAGGAGCGAGGAGCCAACGCCGTAGGAATCCACTGGCACGCCGTGCTCCTCGAAGGCGCGAATCTTCTCCGCGTCGAAGCCCCCCGAGACGACGATCTTCACCTGCTCGAATCCTTCTCTGTCGAGAGCCGCGCGAACGTGACGGACTAGTGGCTCGCTCACGCCGGAGGGATCGAGGTCGCCCGATTCCTCCATCTCCGACCAGAGCGAGCGGTCGACGAGCGTGCCGGCGGTGTCGAGGCGGACGCCCCAGAGGCGATCACCGAGAGCGCGCGCCAGCTCTAGCGACGTCTTGACCGAGTCGTTCTCGAAATCGACGAGCACGATCAGGTGCATCTCCGGCGGCGCCCAGGCGGCGAACTTCCTGGCCGTGAGCACCGCGTCGCCCCCGTAGCAGGCAATCAGCGCGTGCGGCACCGTGCCGATGCCGCGCTCGCCCCGCCACGATCCCTGCGCATCGGTGGAGACGCTGGTCGCGCCGGCGAGGCGGGCGATGTAGCCGTCGCCGGGCTGGGCGCAGTAGTGATCGCGACGGGCGGGGAAGAAGAGAACTGGCTTGCCCGCAGCCGCCTCTACCGTTCTGCGTACATTGGTGGCGATCTTCGTCCGGCGGGCCAAGATGCCGAGGTAGACCGTCTCGAGGTGGGCAATCCCGGCATAGTCACCCTCTACTGCCAGCACCGTCTCCCAGGGCTCGATCTCATCGCCGTCGAAGAGTGCCTTCACTGAGAGGTCGGCCCAATTCTCCGAGCAGAGCTCGAGCACGGCGATCGCCTCGTCGATACCGCCGAGCACGGCCCGCTCGCGCTGGAAGACCTGCATCAGCACCCGCACACGATGATCGTCGGCCCTCAGCGTCTCACGGGCGAAGTTGAAGTAGGCGTCGGTGTAGTACCCGGCGCGGATCCTCTCGACCGGGAGGTCGAACAGCTCCGGCGCGAGACGCTTGCGCACCTCGCGCGCCTTGATGCGGACAGCCATGACGAGCTGCCTATTCCCCGCCCTCCGTCTGCGTAAGCATCACGTAAACGGAGACTCGATCGAGATCGCAGACGCGGAGGGTGCGGGAGTGCTGCTCCGGCTAAGACTGCTGACTGCAAATCCCGTCGAGCGACCGGTCACTCAAAAACCATCGATATGCAGGGCAAAACGTTGAGTAGATTACAACGATTTGCCCCCAGCGGTATTCGAACCCGCGTGTCATCTAGTCGTCGAGTCGCAAGAAACGAGACGATGATCACAAGCGGCGCTTCCGATCGCGCCGAGAAGGCGCCCGCCTTTACTCGGATCACCGCACCCTGTTCTCCTTAATCCGGTAGTAGCCGCGACGGACGCGCTCAAAGCACGCTTCGTTACCTACGGCGCAGGCCGCGAGCGCTGCCTTCACAGATTTCCAGAGCAGTTGTTCACCGACGAGCTCGCAAGCCGCCGCGTGAATCTCGCGTGCCCGCATCGGCTCTCCGGCTCGCTCGAGCACTAGCGTCACGGTCTCAAGTACCGGGCTCACCTTGGCGGGGACAGGCCGAGGTTCACGAGGATTGGCCAAGGCTCTACGGAGCAACTCGTCGTGGAGCACGCCGAGCCGCGAGAGCTCAACCCCGGCTCGAGGGTTCGAACGTGCCCCGTTTAGTTCCATCCGTTGTTATAAACACAACGTTGTTGCTGCTCAGGAGCGCCTTCTGCTGTCCGGTCGCTTGAGGAGATCCGCGGCCCGGCCGGCTTCCTTTCCCTAGTCGTTGCCGATGATCGTGAGCGTGGCCTTCCTCTGGGTGCCGAGCACGGCGCCCGAGCTGGGCTTGGAGAGCGTGAGTGAGACGGTCTCGTTCTCCTTGACCCAAGGTGCGACGTACGAACCTGACGTTCGCAGTGACGCTGAACACGAGCGTCGGAACGCATATCTGGCTCTAGCGGGCTGAACCCAACGTCCGGGAAAAATCTCGCAGATTGAGATCGGTGGTCGCGCAAAGCGCCCGTGGTTTACCGGTGCAGGCGCGGGGGTAGCAGCGGAACGGCAGATGAAACCCAGAGGGAGGAATGATTATGGCCAAGACAGTTCGCGAGGCCATGACGGTGAATGTCCGCTCGGCCGCTACGACTGATTCGCTTGCGGACGCTGCGCAGACGATGAAGCAGGAGGACGTCGGCTCGCTCCCGGTCGTCGAAGACGACCGCCTGATCGGCATCCTGACCGACCGCGACATCGTCCTACGCGCGGTGGCGGAGCGCGTCGACCCGCAGTCGATCAACGTCGGCGATGTTGCCTCGCGCGACCTCGTCTCGCACGACCTCGTCACGGTCGAGCCGGAACAGGATCTCGACGACGCGCTCGCGCTGATGGCGCGTCACCGCGTCCGCCGGTTGCCGGTGGTCGAGGACGGACGGCTCGTCGGCATGCTCGCGCAGGCGGACGTCGCGGTCGAGGCGAAGGACAAGAACGTGGGCGGGATGCTGGAGGAGATCTCGCAGCCCACGCCGCGGGAGTAACGATGGCGACCTGCGAGGTGTGCGGCAACGAGTATACGACAAGACGTTCGAAGTTCGCCGTAACGACGAGACGCACGTCTTCGACAGCTTCGAGTGCGCGATCCATGCGCTCGCGCCCGTCTGCGAAGACTGCGGCTGCAAAGTGATCGGCCACGGCGTCGAGGCGGACGGGATGATCTTCTGCTGCGCCCATTGCGCGTCCGCCGCAGGTGTCGAGGGCGTCGCTGATCGCGCGTAGCGTCAGAGAAGTCATCGTTTCGCTCTGACGCAATCGGAGACACGTCCGGTGACGACGACGAGAGGAGGCACCGTGCCGAAGATGGCGTCCGGCAACAAGGTGAAGCAGTCCGAGCTTCCCGAGACGCACGAGCGGAAGGGCGACCGCTGGGTCGCGAAGGACCAACCGGGGCCGTCCGATGGGGCCGTCCGATCCGCGCTCGAAGCAGGCGACGACCGAGGCGAAGCGCTCGGGCCGGGGCGAGACCTACGGCGGCGTCGACGCCGAGCAGAACACGAAGCAGGAGCTGTACGGGCGCGCCCGCCGGCTCGGGGTCGAGGGCCGCTCGAAGATGTCGCAGCGGGAGGCCGGCGGTGGCGACCGGGGATCTGCAACAGTACGCACGATGTCAGCCTCCGAGCTGCGACCGTCACGGGGAGAGAGTGGCGATGAGGATCAGGCGACCGAACCGTGTGCGCCGGTCATGACCACGGTCGCCCGACAGCGAGCAAAGGGCAGCGAGCCTCGGCTTCCCAGCCCGCTCGAGCGGCGCTTCGAGGCCGTCGTCTTCGACTGGGACGGCACGGCGGTTCCGGATCGAAGAGCAGATGCCAGCGAGCTGCGAGCGCTGATCGAAGGGCTCTGCTCGCTCGGGTTCGACTTCGTCGTCGTCACTGGCACGCACGTCGGCAACGTCGACGGACAGCTTCGCGCGCGACCGGCCGGACCTGGTCGGCTCTATCTCTGCGTCAACCGCGGCTCCGAGGTCTTCGAGGCAACCGCGGCGGGGGTCGAGCTCATCTACCGGCGCCAGGCGACGCCCGAGGAGGAAGCCGCCCTCGACGCGGCCGCCACGGCCACCGTAGCCGAGCTCGCACGACACGGCCTCAGCGCCGAGGTGGTGTCGCAGCGGCTCAATCGGCGCAAGATCGATCTGATCCCGGAGCCGGAGTGGGCCGATCCGTCGAAGGCGCGGATCGCGGAGCTGCTCGAGGCGGTGCAGGAACGACTCCGGAACGCTGGGCTGGCCGGTCTCGGCGCCGCCGTCGAGGTCGCGCTCGCGGCCGCGCAGGCTGCCGGGCTGGCGGACGCACGCGTGACGAGCGACGCCAAGCACGTCGAGATCGGCCTCACGGACAAGGCCGACTCGGCCCACTGGGCCTTCGCGGAGCTCTGGCGTCGCGGAGTTGGGCCAGGGCTTGTGCTTATTGCCGGCGACGAGTTCGGGCCGCTCGGCGGGCTTCCGGGGAGCGACTCGCTGTTGCTCGTCCCCGAGGCCTCACGGGCGACGGCCATCTCGGTCGGGGTCGAGCCCAGTGGCACGCCGGCGGAGGTGCTCGCGCTCGGGGGTGGGCCGCCCAACTTCCTGGCGGTGCTCGTGGACCAGCTCGAGCGCCGACGACGCTGGGAGCTGCCGGAGCTCGACGGCGATCCCAACTGGACGCTCGCGGTCGAAGGTCTCGACCCACAGCTGGAACGCGTGCACGAGTCGCTCCTGACGCTCGCAGACGGTCGGCTGGGCACCCGCGGCGCGCCGCTCTTCGACGACGCCCGGGCAACGCCCGCCGTGTTCCTCTCGGGCGTCTACACGCGCGAAGGCCCCGCCAGCGAGCTCGCCCGCTGCCCCGACTGGACGCGACTCGCACCAACTCCATCCAAGCGACCGCGGATAAGGCGGCAGCTCGATCTTGCGACCGGCATGCTGCGTGAGGAGGGGCCGCTTACCTCGGTTCGCTTTTCCTCGCTGGCGCGGCCCGCCACCGTTGCGCTGCGCGCCCGCGAGGAGCAGGCGGCGGTCGCGCCGCGGCGGGCCCGTCGCGGCGGCAAGGTCGTCGCCGCTCTTCGCAACCGCCGCCGCGGGCAGGCTTTCGAGCGCCTCGGCGCCTACGATCCCGAGCCGGAGTTGGCACGGGCTGCGCTTGCCGCTGCCGCGCAAGCGGGCTTCGAGCGACTGTTGCGCGAGCAGCGAGAGGCATGGGCGTGCCGCTGGCAGGAGGCAGAAGTCGTCGTCGAAGGCGATCACGAGCTGCAGCGGGCGATCCGCTTCGCGCTCTTCCAGCTGATGGCATCGGTCGGCGATCGCGACGAGGCTGGGGTCGGCGCGCGCGGACTGAGTGGCCCCGCCTACAGCGGTCACGTCTTTTGGGACGCCGACGTCTTCGTCCTGCCCTTCTTCGCCGCTACGCATCCCGAGGCTGCGCGGGCGATGCTTGAGTACCGCATCCGCCGCCTGCCAGCCGCGCGCGAGGCCGCACGCGCGCTCGGCCGCTCCGGCGCCCGCTTTCCCTGGGAGTCGGCGGCCGACGGGCGCGACGTGACGCCCGCCTCGGTTCGGGATGCCAGCGGCCGGCTCGTCCCCATCCGCACCGGCGAGCTCGAGGAGCACATCGTCGGTGACGTCGCCTGGGCGGCGGCCTGCTACCTGGACTGGACGGGCGATGCCGCCTTCGCCGCCGGTCCGGGACGCGAGCTGCTTGTCGAGACCGCTCGCTATTGGGCCTCGCGCGTCCGCTACGGAGGCGACGGCCGCGCCCACATCTACGGCGTCATCGGCCCCGACGAGTACCACGAGCCGGTCGACGATAACGCCTTCACGAACGTGCTCGCGCGCTGGAACCTGCGCCGCGCCGCCGCGCTGGATGGCGTCGATCCCGAGGAGCGCTCGCGCTGGCTCGCGATCGCCGAGGCGCTCGTCGACGGCTTCGACCGCGCGAGCGGCATCTACGAGCAGTTCGCCGGCTTCTTCGAGCTCGAGCCGCTCGTGATCGAGGAGATCGCCCCGCGCCGGCCGATCGCCGCTGACCTCTTGCTCGGCGCCGAGCGCGTTGCCGGCGCGCAGGTGCTGAAGCAGGCGGACGTGCTGATGGCCCACCACATGCTTCCGGACGAGGTCGTCCCGGACTCGCTCGATCCCAACCTCGACTTCTACGAGCCGCGAACCGCCCATGGCAGCTCGCTCTCGCCGGCCATCCACGCCGGCCTGCTCGCCCGCGCCGGCCGCTACCGACCCGCGCTCGAGGCGCTGCGCATCGCGGCCCGGCTCGACCTCGACGATCTCACCGGCAGCACCGCCGGTGGGCTCCACCTGGCCACCATGGGCGGGCTCTGGCAGGCGCTCGCCTTCGGCTTCGGCGGCGTCCGCCCCCGCGGCGAGCGGCTCCTGGTCGACCCACACCTGCCGACCGAGTGGCACGCGCTCGAGCTCGCGCTCCGCTTCCGCGGCCGGCCGCTGCGGCTCCGCATCGACCGCGAGGGGATCGGCGTCGGATCCGACGGCTGGAAGGTCGAGCAATCCCCCGACCACTGGGAGGTGGCGCCGAGATGAAGAAGGTACTGGTGGCGCTCGACAACAGCCTCGCGGGCAAGGCCGTCATCGCGAGTGCGCGCGCCTTGGCCGCGCTCCTCGGGGCGGAGCTGGAGGCTGTCCATGTACAGGTCGACGGTGGGCGCACGGCCCGTGGCACCGCCGAGGCGGCAGCAGTCCCGTTCCGGCTGGTGACCGGCCAAGTCGTCGAGCAGCTGGTCGAGGCCGGCGCGGACGAGGACGTCGTCGCGCTTGCGATCGGGGCGCGCGGGGGGCCCACATCGCGGCATCCGCTCGGCGGCACTGCTTCGGCGGTCGCCAGCGCCTTGCCCAAGCCGGTCCTGATCGTCCCGCCCGATGCGGGTCTCGTAGTCCTTCGGCGCGTTCTCGTCCCGCTCGAGGGGACGCCCTCGACCTCGCTGGCGCTGCGCGTGACCTTCGAGCTGGCCCTCCGAGCCGAGATCGACGTGCTCGTGCTGCACGTCTACGACCAGGACTCGATCCCCGCCTTCACCGACCAACCCCAGCACGAGCAGCCGGCGCGGGCGCGCGAGTTTCTGCACCGCCACGCCCCGCATGGCCTCGGGGTCGTGCAGTTCGAGACGCGCATCGGGCGGAGCGGCGAGCTCATTCCGCTGGTCGCGGAGGAGCGTGATTGCGACCTGATCGCACTCGGCTGGTCGCAGGAGCTCTCTGGCGGGCGCGCGCCCGTCGTTCGCGAGACGCTCGCGCGCTCGCGCCGGCCGGTGCTGCTCGTGCCCGTCCAGCCCGCCGCCGAGCGCGATGAAGCGCTGGCGACCCAGCTGGGCACAAGACCCGACGATCGCTGACAAGAACGGCTCAGCGACTTGTCGGCCCGATCGAAGAAACCAGGTCGCCAGCCGCGCGATCGGGCGCCGACGCACGCGAATCTCGACCGTCCGCCTCCCAGCGCTCTTTCCGGCGCAGTGAGTACTCCTCGATTCCGATCAGGTCGAAGGGGTGTGAGACGTTGAGGTAGATGACCATTCGCTCTCAGATCAAGATCGGTTGAGTAAAAAGGACGGCCGAGCTTCCGGGCTCGGCCGTCCACGGCCCTCAGGCGACGAGGAGCAATCTCATCCCGTGCTCGCCCGCGATTTCGCTATCTGGTAGACGCCGCGGCTCACCCGATCGAAGCGGTGGTCATAGCCCTCGGCGTAAGCGGCAAGAGTTCCCTTCACCGAGCTCCACCGCAGCAGCGCGCCTGAGAGTTGCTCTGCAGCCGCGTGGATCTCGCGTGCCCGCATCGGCTCTCTGGCCAGCTCGAGCACCAGCGTTACGGTCTCAAGTACGGGGCTCACCTTGGCGGGAGCAGGCCGAGGTTCACGAGGATCGACCGAGGCCCTGCGCAACAACTCCTCGTGGAGCGCGCCTAGTCGAGAGAGCTCAACCCCGGCTCGAGGGTTCGAACATGCCCCGTTTAGTTCCAAAGCCCGTTTTCCAGAGTGAACGCGGACAACCAAAATGCGACGTCCAAACCCCGACCTCTGAAATCGCGGTTTCTGCCTACGTTTCCCACTTCGATTCCGCGCCGAGCTT
>Ga0209540_10000830_pt1 | contig 25342 bp, 18 predicted proteins | sample BarGraIncu01121A_FD_184501 | JGI IMG/M metagenome (GOLD analysis project Ga0209540, IMG submission 184501) | Arctic peat soil microbial communities from Barrow, Alaska - Barrow Graham LP Incubations 011-21A (SPAdes) (version 2) | ecosystem: Environmental > Terrestrial > Soil > Wetlands > Peat... | reverse complement strand
AAAGCTGAATTCTACTTCCTAAATCCCGAAATATCAACCACGGACAAAAGACAATTCTTGTCTTCTCCGGTGACGATACCTTCCATATAGACCGTGCATGCAGGATTCCCATTGTAACCAAGTTTCACTTCGCATGCTTCTTTACCCTTTTTGGAAAAGACCTTACTGAAAAATTTATCAAACACAGGTCGTGAATCCTCAGTGATAAAAAGCTTAAAGTTACTGTTTACCAGACTGAAACGCTTATCACCCAGCATTTCGGCACCGGTAAAGTTAAGTTCATTTATAATCCCGTCAGACTCCAGGGTAAAATAGCCCATTGGCGCAAAATCGTATAACATTGTATATTTTCTAAGAGCAGTTTCTGCAGTTTCATTTGCCTGTATCAGCTCTTCATTCTGCATTTCTAATTCTATCTGATGTACCTGAAGTTCATGAAGCAACTTTATAGCATCTGTTTCAACAGCGAGCTTGTCCATTTTAACCTGCTTCTTTTTCAGTAATTCTTCTGCATTTCTACGCAGCATCTGGTCATCAGTAAAATTCCGTTTTTCTTTATTCATGTTGTTATTATTTTTTTATTGATAATATCATTCCACTAGGCGCTTTATTATTATCCAGCAGGACCATTACGGACCAATCAGCTTCAATTAGTTTGCCTCCTGCTGTAATTAGTTGCATATTGAATCTGGTATCTTTCGATTCAGACAATATCTTTTTCATCTCTTTTTCAGTCTTCTTTCTTAAAGATTCGGGAATAAAAGTGTGAATATAATTCTTGTTTATAATCTCCGGTTGTTTTTTCCCGAAAAATTTTTCTGCTGCCAGATTAACTCCAAGGATATTCCAATCAATCGATAATTTAATAATAATTTCTGAGGCAGAATTCATCAGATAGCGATTCATCTGTTCTGTTTCATGAAGTTTTACCTCCACTTCCTTAAGATCGGAGATATTGAAAAAGGTTATAACGACGCCGTCTACTTTTTCATCAAGAGTACGATATGGCATTATACGAACAGAAAACCACCTGCCGTCTTTAGTAGGAATTTGTTTTTTAATAAAGACAAGTGATTTAAGAACTTTAAGAGCATCATCAGATAAATCGGGGTAGATAAGGTCCGAAACCAGGTCTGTGAAGGGTCTCCCGATATCGCTTTTAATCAGTTTGAATATTTTAACTGCCTGAAGAGTAAACCGGCGGATATTCATTTCTTTGTCGAGAAACAGAGTAGCGATATCGGTGCTGTTGAGAAGGTTTTTCATATCATTGTTCACCCTCGCAAAATCATCTATTTTCGATTGCAGTTCTGCATTAAGAGTCTGAAGTTCTTCATTCATGCTTTGCATCTCTTCTTTAGAACTCATTAGTTCTTCATTGGTTGATTGCAGCTCTTCGTTGGTTGACTGCAATTCCTCATTAGTGAATTTCAATTCTTCCTGTGAAGACTGCATAGCTTCAAGAGTGTCCTCGATCTTTTCACGGGCATATTTCAGCTCTTTCTCGAGCTCGATCTGCCTGCTATTATCTAACGATTTTTTTTCTTTTCGCGCCTCCAGTTTTGTATCTGCAATATCCTGGACATCCTTAAAGATCACCATTACCTTCCCTTTTAAAGGTTCAGGTTTATGGATCCATTGAATACTGACATTTAATGTATGCGCAGATCCGTTGGTCCCCACCTTTATATTTCGCAAAACCACTGGCTCTTTTTTCAATATGGCTTTTTTGAAGGCTATAAGAAACTCAGTTCTTAATCCCTCGCGCAACATGGCAAAAATATTCATATTGGCTTTACCTACAGGGGGTTCAAGGTATTTTCCTGTTGGTCCGCTTATGTAGATAATATCACCCTGTTCATTTACAAGTACTCCGGCCGGTGAATAATTTTGCAATAACAGCTGGTCAGCCAGAGCCTGAATATTGAGGAAAGATCCGGACGGAATCTCTTCATCAATAATGTGAGATTTTGTCCTGGAATAAGATGCAGGAAAATCAAGCAGATCAGGAGTCAGAACAGAATTTGCTCGCTTAAATATTTTCCCTTTAATATCCAAAGAGGTAAAAAGATGATTTTGAGTTCCAAGCGTTTCAGAACTGCCCAATATCATAATCCCTTGCGGGTTAAGACTATAGTAAAAAAGTCCAATCATCTTTTTTTGCAGCTCGGGCTCCATGTAAATAAGAAGATTCCGGCACGAGAGTATATCGATCTTGGTAAAAGGAGGATGCATTATAACATTATGTTGTGCAAACACCACTTTCTCCCTTATTTCAGTATTGATGAAATAGCCATCATCTGTCTGAAGGAAAAAACTTTTAAGCCTCTCAGGAGAGACATTTTCAGCAATGCTGGAAGGAAAGATACCTTTTCTTGCAATTGCAATTGCATCATTATCAAGATCGGTTGCAAATATCTGCAAAGAGAATCCTCCGTGGGGATTAATTTTTTCAAGGGCTTCTTTAAAGACGATTGCTAACGAGTAGGCTTCTTCGCCGGTAGAGCAGCCAGGGACCCATGCCCTGAGAATTGAACCAGGTTCAAGCTTTGTAATAATGTCCGGTAAAATTTTATCTTTTAACTTCTCCCAAACTGCCGTATCGCGAAAAAAGTTAGTTACACCTATTAGTAATTCCCTGAAAAGGATCTCAATTTCTTTAGGGTTTTCATTCAAAAAAAGTACGTAATTGGCAATCTTGTCGATATTATGTATTGTCATACGTCTTTCAATACGACGGTATACAGTGTTCTTTTTATATAATCCAAAATCATTACCGGTGTAAGTACGCAGGAGAATAATGATCTTTTCGAGTGAGCTTTTATCTTTAATCTCTATTTCGGAGTCAGTTACAAGAACCGGGATATGTTTAAAGAATTCACGAAGCCTTGCAGGAAGTTCGGATGGTGCAGCTACAATATCAACTGATACGGAATCAATGGCGTTGCGTGGCATACTATCAAATTTTGCGCTTCCGGGTTCCTGGACCATGGCGATCCCGTTTTTTTCCTTAATAGCCCGTATTCCCAGAGTGCCATCAGAACCCATGCCCGATAGAATTAGACCAACACCAAGTTCTTTCCTGTCTTCAGCCAGCGAGTTTAAAAAGTAGTCAATCGGGAGACGCTGTCCACGTGCCTGCACCGGCTTATGGAGGTGAAGCACTCCTTTTAACATTGACATGGTTTTATTTGGCGGAATTACATAAACGCAGTTTGGTCTTACAGCCATACAATCTTTCACCTGGGAAACCTTCATTTTAGAGATTCGTTGCAGCAACTCAGGAAGCATGCCTTTATGTGTTGGATCGAGATGTTGAACAACAACATATGCCATACCGCTGTTTTCAGCTACATTTCCAAGGAATTGTTCAATTGCCTCGAGACCACCTGCAGAAGCGCCAATACCGACAACAGGGAACAATCCGTTGTCGGTATCAATAGATGTCTTTTCTAAGGACAATGTTGATTTGATCTTGCCTGATTTCACTCTCTATTTTTTTAAAATCTGTCTATAAGCATCATTAACAAACTATTAATCTTTTAGTTCCTTTACCTGATGTGATTGAAATCTTTCAGATTGAAACCATCAGGATTATCGTTTGTGATCTTCCTGGAATTGTAATAATACATGTTCCCGTCTGTATCAAATATCATATCAAAACATTTTCCGGCTCCGGCATCTTTTTGCGGACCCACATGAAAATGAAACAATGCATTTGGTGGATTGCTGGTCAGTTCATCCCTGATTTCATCCGTGGTAAGCAGCTTAACGTAATATTGATATACAGGCTTAATTTTCTCAGGAGTATTAACATTTGCAGCCATTTTGTCTTTATTCAATAATAATACCTTGTCTTTAAAACCTGTTTTGTTATAATATTTCAATCCGTTTAAAGAAATAAGGAAACGATCGTTTTCAAGATTCTTTACATGTATCTGCATGAATTTTACGATAGCAGGCACAGCATACTCATAGTCTGTGCCATTATCACCCGAATATGAAAGAGGTATGCTGCAATATTCCGGCATTCTTTTTAAAATACCTGATGCATCGCCGAGCAGAAGGTTAATATAACTGTAACTTACACCACCCGGGTCCTTATCGTACTCTTCATTGATTAGAACAATGAAAGAGTACTTCGAGTCTGTTCTCCTTTTTTCAAATTCTTTCTGGTCAATAAATTCATAGCTTGTAGCTTTCCAGTATTTCTGAACAGCATCTTTTATATAAGCATTATAAAAACTGATACCATCTTCAAAGACAACGCATGTTCTGGAGTTTTTAAACATCCCTATCTGTTGTTTTGAAGCCAGGGGGGCATTTGCCATAACACCTGTACAAAACAGTATTAAGCAAAAACCTAATATATATTTTTTAAATAATCCACTGACAGTCAACTTTGTTTCAGGCTGATCTGTAATCGAATTTCCCATTGTTCTGTTTTGTTGTGTTGATGCTATAAAAATCATGGTTTTCATATTTTAAATTGTTACAAAATTCTTACAAAATGTTACATTATTTACAGGTCAGAGAAGTTGTTAATAATGAGGTTATTAACTATATATAGTGGGGTAAAGTGAATGCAAATCTGCTTCCTTTCCCTGCTTCGCTTTCGATCCGGATGTTTCCTCCATGCAGCTCAACAAATTCTTTGCAAAGCAACAGGCCTAAACCAGTACCTTTTTCATCATGAGTACCCGGAGTTGAATGAAATGCATCAATTTTAAAGAGTTTTCTCTGATCCTCGGCTGAAATACCAATTCCATTATCTTTTATAGCTATCTCAATATACTGATTGACCTCGTTTGCGTCTATAATGATTTCGCCATTAACATTTGTATATTTTATGGCATTGTTTATAAGATTCCTGAGTATTGTTTTAACCATCTGGATATCCACCGTTACATTCAAATCGGGTTTGACTGAATGCCTCAGTGTGATCTGTTTCTGGCTGGCCAGTGTTTTGAGATTTTCAATTTCTTCTCTTAATAATTCGTACAGATTTATTTTAATTGGCTTAAAGTTTTTCTCTTTATTCTGAGAAAGCGCCCATACCAGAAGGTTATCTAGAAGAGTAAGGGTGTTATTTGCAGAATTGTATACGATCTCGATATACTTTTCTATTTCATTTTTATCAAGTTCTTTCAGACTCATCTTCAACAATTCCAGAATACCTAATATGGAGCTGAATGGACTTCTCAGGTCGTGTGCTATTATGGAAAGAAATTTTGCATTAGTTGAGACAATTTCTACCAGTTTACTTGTACGTTGTTCAACCAGCAATTCCAGACCGGTATTGAGCTCTTCCATTTCCCGTAACCGCAGTAAAAGTTTTTTTTCAGCTGCCGTATCGGAACCGGACTCAGAAACTGGCATACTCAGCGATTTAGAATCACTATCATTACTGTAGTCCTTTTTTTTTGAGGGCATCAGTCTGTTTTGGTGATTGGTCTGCTTTATATTTATGATATTGATTTTTTTCTTTTTCAATTAATAGCCGTGTTGTTTGAACTTATATTTCTCAGCTGTTTAAAATGAAGTGGTGTCAGCCCGGTAATACTTTTAAACTGGCTTGAGAGTTGTGCCACACTTCCATAGTGCATTTTGACCGCAATTTCTGTCATATTGAAATTATTGTGTTCGAGTAATTCTTTTACCATCTCAATTTTTTGTTTGATTATATATTTTTCGATGGTAATACCTTCAATTTCTGAAAAGAGAGTGTTAAGGGAGATGAAACTGTCATTTACATTCAGACTAATAAGATCTGAATAGCTGGTATTCAAATTTTCATCAGAATACATCTCAAGGTCAAATATTGCTTTCTTCAATTTCTCAATAAGAATATTCTTCTTATTATTAATCAATTCAAAACCCGATTGTTCCAGTGCTATGAAAAGCAACTGATGTTGCAATGGAGTCAGTTTTTTCTTAATGGTTACTTCGCCTATCTCAACTGATATATAGGGTATAGCCAATTTGTCCAGCTCATTTTTAATCGTTGTCTTGCAGCGATTACAAACCATATTTTTTATATAGAGTTTCATTTCTTTATTACTGCAACCATCTTTTACAAAGGTATCATGTTAACAGGACAGAATCGTTACACAATTTCTATGCAAGTTTATATGATTCACATGTTTAGGTGCTCGGATAAAGAATTTAAAGATGAAATGGCAAAAGCAGACATTATGCTAAAAACAGAAACCAGATTCAAGGATGGAATCTGGCTTCATTCAATATACTTAAAATTTCATTACAGTGACAATAACTTTAGACGAATAGTTAAAATTTATTGCCGGGATTGGTATGAAATCAGGATATTTAGCTGCCTGTTACCTGTTATTATTCTGCCGGTTGTTCTGACGGTTATTATTCGCTTGAGCATCTTTCTGCCAGTGACCATTATTCCACGATTTTCCGCGCTGGGTCGTCTGCCAGTTACCTTTTACATACGACTGACCTTGTCTTGGGCGATCCCAGTAACCTGCTTTTTGCACATATACGTGTGTCTGTCTGTTCCAGCCCCAATCACCATCAATCCAGATCTGATTATCGTATTGCTGCTGTGGTCTGGCGTAGTCCACATAAGCTGGTTCTGATGCAACATAACCCCCGAAGCATGAGTTGAGAGCTATTGCGAGTCCGATAAATAAAACTAGGTGACTGAATATTCTCATATATTTTCCGATTCTCGGATAAATGCCATTCCTAGTTTCATTCTGTATCAGGTCGGCTACCATTTTTGAATAGTCGAGAACCTGATGAAATTCTTCATTTTTTTCCAACATATGTAAGTTGATATGATTTTTCGAAACTGATTTGATTTGCAATTCATCTTTTTTCATGGAGTAACTTTTAGTTGTGAAAAAAACTTCACAACACAAAGGTGACGCTATTACTGCTTTTATCTCTTACATAACTAAAGATAAAAGTTACATCATTCACGGATATAGGCGCAAAGGTGTAACGGCACAATGGTTCAACGGCTTTATTGAAGAATGGGGAGAAGAGGAGAAGAGGAGAAGGAGAGAAAAGGGAGAGAAAAGAAGAAAGAGGGACTTAGATACTTAGGGCCTCAGGGACCTCAAGACCACAATCATACCAGAATTATCGGTTTCTGGTAAGTCCATATATTATTCTGAAGTGGTATCCGTACACTGCAAACGTAATAGCATCAACCAATAAGGCAGGACGTCGGATGAGTGTCCACATCATCAGTTTCCAGTATTCTCTTCTTCCTTTGTTCAACATTCCTATAATAACCATCGATTTGAAAAAAGCTCCGATATGGAAGAATTCAATTTTCGTTTGTTGCCCCTTGCTACGTTTGTAGTTTAATAGAAACTGCCGGATCCTTTTATAGTATGGTTTTGTGGCATATATATTCTGAATTATTTTTTTATACCCTTCCATGAGTTCCTGCAAGTCCATTATGGGGACAAAATTCATTGATGAATCGCAATTATTTCCAGTAGCTTCAATAGTTAACCTGTTTTCCGCTTCGAGACGTTTGTAAAGTTTTGTATTCCTTGGAGCATTTAACAATCCAACCATTGCAGCAACAATTCCGCTTTGCTGGATAAAATCAATTTGCCTTTGAAATACTTCCGGGGTATCACTGTCAAAACCCACAATGAACCCGCCGGAAACCTGCAGACCGGCTTTTTGCATTTTTTTTACGCTCTGGAGCAGGTCCCTGTTACTGTTCTGTTTTTTATTGCAATGCTGTAGGGATTTTTCTTCAGGAGTTTCAATACCAACGAAGGTAGATGTAAATCCTGATTCAACCATTAAGGTCATAAGCTCTTCATCGTCTGCGAGATTCACAGATGTTTCGGCGTTAAAAATAAAAGGATACTTATGCACCTGCATCCATTTTTTCATTGCGGGAAGCAGGTCGTTTTTGATAATTTTTTTGTCACCTATAAAATTATCATCAACAATTACGACGGGGCCACGCCAGTTAAGACTATAAAGTATTTCAAGTTCTTTTATAATCTGATCCGTATCCTTCATTCTTACCTTATGTCCGAGCAGAGTGGTAATTTCACAAAAATCGCACTGAAAGGGACAGCCTCTTGATACCTGGAAATTCATAAAAGCATAGTCCTTCATCGATAACAGATGGTAATCCGGAACTGGAGTCGAACTGATATCGGCATATTCGTCTGTTTTATAAATTCTTTGAGGGATCACTCCTCTTTCGAGATCTCTTAAAAACGGGGGAAGGGTAATTTCAGCTTCATTCAGGATAAAATGATCGATCTGCGGATAATTTTCGTATTCCTGCGTAAAGAGAGGTCCTCCTGCGACTATTTTTATTTTATATTTCCGGCACTCTTCAATCACGTTGCTGACAGATTCCTTCTGAATATACATTGCGCTGATAAATACATAATCCGCCCACAGGAGATCACTTGTTTTAAGTGATGATACATTCATGTCAACAAGTTTCTTTTGCCATGATTGGGGCAGCATTGCAGAAACTGTTATCAGGCCAAGTGGGGGTACAGCTGCTTTTTTTGAAATGAAACGCAGGGCATATTTGAAACTCCAGAATGAAGCCGGGTATTTTGGAAAGATTAATAATACCTTCATTTATTATTAATTCAATAATTTAAAATTACTCTGTCAGTAATGCCGGTTTCCGCCTGAAGAAAGGTGACTATTTTTTAGGGGATATTATAACCATCACTCCACCAGCAACCATTACAGCAATACCAATAAGAGGGGACCAGCTTAGATGATGAGGTTTGTTTGCAGTAATTTTCAGGCTTCCAATATCAACTACTTTTTCTCTTGTAAAGTAAGTAACTGCAGTAAAAATGGTCAGTGCCAATCCAATGATTACGATGAATATTCCGGCTTTTTTCATAAAGTTGTTATTAGAAATAGGGCAGAAAGATAAAATATGCTTAAAGTAAAAATGTTACACAATTCTTATGAAATGTTACATTATTTACACCTTCATATTGCGGTGCTCTGCACCTCTGGCAAAGGTTTCAAATGTATTGCTACAAATATTTCGCAGCTCTGCTGCTTTTTTATATGTCTAAAGATACTGGTCGTGCCAAAATTAGTGGTGACCGGTATTGATGGGCGACAAGTATCAAAATGTCAAAATACTTTCAGTTAATAAAAGCCCAGAGTCACAACCATACAACAAATAAACTGGAATAATGGGGGATAAAGTGCAAAGCACCAAAATATTTGTAAACAGATAGTTGATATAAGAGACGTAGGTGCAGAGCACCGTAATATTTGTAGATAATTAGCAGATATAAGAGATAAAGGTGCAGCGCACCGGAATATTGATTATAAATTATTAGAGTTAATCACTATAAAAAAAGGTCCTGCATAACACAGGACCTTTCACTATAAATGTCTTATATAATATTCAAATTACACCAGTTTAACATTTATGGCATTTAATCCCTTCTTCCCTTCCTGAAGATCAAAAGTTACTTCATCATTTTCTCTGATCTCATCATTCAGACCCGATACATGCACAAAGTATTCTTTTTCTGATGCACCGTCCTTAATAAATCCGAATCCTTTGGAGTTATTAAAAAATTTTACTGTTCCTGTACTCATAATTTTGATTTTAATTTTTGGCAAAATACACATTACAATCCGGATAATACTTTAATTTTCAATTATTCGCATATAATTCATACTATTTGGCAATTTCTCTTGATTCGCCAGCTGGTCATTCTAAAACTTCACCTTCTTATAAAATATCCTCTTGGTAATTTCAGCCATTAATATATAAAGAACCACAATAAGAAGTAAAAGTAAATATGTTGAAAAAGTCAGAGGGCTGAATCCAAAGATCTTTCCAAGCGGAGTGAAAGGGAAAACCAGAGTAATAAGAGCAATTGACAAGGTTGCTATAAGGAGATATTTTCCTGGTCTGCTCCTGAAAAATGGTTTTCTGCTCCTTATAACAAGTACGATCATTGATGCTGAGATTACCGATTCAAGAAACCAGCCGGTTCTGAACTGATCCTCATTTGCATGAAGAATCAGTAACAGCAGACCAAAAGTAAGATAATCAAAAACGGAACTGACGAGTCCGAATGTGATCATAAACTTACGGATTGCCTTAATATCCCATCGTCGCGGGTAATCGATCATTTGTTCGTCCACACTATCTGTGGCAATTGTCATTTCGGGGAAGTCGGTCATGAGGTTGGTGAGCAGTATCTGTTTGGGTAACAATGGAAGAAAAGGAATAAACAGCGATACTCCGGCCATGCTGAACATATTCCCGAAATTTGCGCTTGTGGCCATAAAAACGTATTTGAGTGTATTGGCAAAGGTGGTTCGTCCTTCTCTCACACCATCTATGAGAACTCCCAGATCTTTTTCAAGCAATACAATATCGGCAGCTTCTTTAGCCACATCTGCTGCTGTATCAACTGAAATGCCCACATCTGCAGCATGAAGTGCGGAAGCATCATTGATGCCATCGCCCATATAGCCGACTACGTTTCCGGCCTTTCGCATAGCGATAATAATGCGTTCTTTCTGATTAGGCTCTATCTCGGCAAAAACATCAGTTGACCCTACATGACTGAGTAATGCTGCATCGCTCATCTGCCGGATTTGAGTGCCGGTTATAATTTTTGTATCTGACAGGCCCATCTTCTTGCTAAGACTCGCAGCAACAAGATGGTTGTCCCCGGTAATTATCTTCAGAGTGACCCCCAGGTTTTTCAGCTTTGCAATGGTTTCGATTATGTTTTCTTTTGGCGGATCAAAAAGGGTAAGAAACCCTAAAAAGGTCATATCCTTCTCATCACCTTTATTAATGAGGGATTCAGATGACAGATTCCTGTATGCAATTCCCAGGGTGCGAAAACCATTATTGCTGAATTCTTCGAAATGTTTTTGAATGGTATCCTTCAGAGATTCAATATCGACAATTTTCCCATCCTTGGTTTCTGCCATAGTACAGACTTCAAGAATGTTTGCCAGCGCGCCCTTTGTTAACATTATGTGGACATGATTCTGTACAACAGATATGCTTAACCGCTTCCGGAGGAAATCATACGGAATCTCATCCTGTTTGTGGTACCCCGACAGATCAATCTTCCGGTAGTTTAGTATTGCTTCATCTATCGGATTTGTAAAACCGGTCTGGTAAAAAGCATTCATATAGGCAAACAGTAAAACCTTATCATTAGCCACCCCATTAATATCAAGTGCTGATTCTACCTTTACCGTACCTTCAGTGAGTGTACCTGTTTTATCGGAGCAAATGACATTCATACTTCCAAAGTTCTCGATCGAAGCAAGACGTTTTACAATCACTTTTTTCTCAGCCATTTTCTTGGCGCCATGAGCAAGGTTGATACTGATTATTGCTGGCAGGAGCTGCGGAGTAAGTCCTACTGCAAGTGCCAGCGAAAAAAGGAATGATTCTAAAACAGGGCGGTGCAGATAAACGTTTATGGCAAATATTAAAACTACCAGTACAAGTGTCACTTCTCCGAGAAAATATCCGAATCTCCTGATTCCATGTTCAAACTCAGTCTCCTGTGGTTTGAGTTTAAGCCGTTCGGAAACCTTTCCGAATTCAGTATTCTTGCCGGTAAGTGTAACCAGTGCCTTTGCATTTCCGCTGACAATATGGGTCCCCATCCACAAAGCATTTGTTCTTTTTGAAAGGGCTGTATCAGCAGGTAGAACTGAAACATCTTTTTCTACCGGATAAGTTTCTCCGGTGAGCATAGCTTCGTCGACAAACAGATCTTTCGATTCAATAAGCAGACAATCTCCCGGTACAATGTCCCCGGCATTCAATTTTACCATGTCGCCGGGTACGACATCTTCAATCGGGATTTCCTTCTCATTCCCGTCGCGAAGAACAGCAGCGGTTATCTGGACCATTGCAAGCAGCTTTTCAACAGCATTGGAGGCGCTGTGTTCCTGCCAGAAACCAAGTATCCCGCTTATAACTACAATTGCAAGTATTATTGAAGCATCAACTATATTGTGAAGGAATAGCGACAAAATTGTTGCAAACAAAAGGATAAGGATTATCGGACTTTTAAACTGACCGATCAGGAGGGTAAAGGCATTTGATCTCCTTTGGGGTTTCAGACGATTTGCACCAAAATCAGTAAGCCGTTTTTTTGCCTCATCGGAGGTAAGACCTGTTATTGTTGTCTGAAATTTACCAAGAGATTCTGTAGTTGAAACACTCCAGAACTGGTGCGAATTTGGGTCCATTTCTATCGGATCTGTTTACTGATTTCTTAAAAAATGAGCCACTGATTTTATAATATAGTTTATAAAATCAGCAGCTTTAGATAAAGTAAGTATATTACAGGAACAACTCAGGAGGTCAATTGTTTTTCCTTCCTTTATCCTGCTTTTGGTTTCCCTGTTTTTTCTGACTTTCCTGCCATTTAGAATGTTCAGGATGATTTTTGTTCACAAAATATTTTGAATCGTGGCTGTCTCTGATTGACTGTTGACCTGACCTTTCAGTTGCCACTGCATATTTTGTCTTGTATTCCTGATCGCGCAAATAAGGTCTCTGATCGTTGATAACCACTTTTCTTGATCCGTACATGTCATAATTTCTATAACGTTGTGGCAGAGTTGATCTGCTTATCCAACGACCACTTTCAAGATAGATATACTTGTGCTGAGGCACCCAGTAGTATGAATCGATATCAGGTAAATAATAGTATTCAACATGGTCATATCCTACAGGTCCCCATATCGGCTGAGTGGCAATATTGACACTTAATCTAACCTGTGCAACTGCTGTTTGACTCAGAGCTGCAGTTAAACAAAAAGCAAACAAAAGAATTAGTTTTTTCATATCAATTTTAATTTATTTAATTGAAAATCAAATTATTCAAGTTTATAATTATAATTCATCTTTATCCTCATCCAGTTTGTTATGATCGTCTCCTCCTAAGCTGTAATAGTTATTCTCTTCATCTTCATTACCTATCATTTCCTGTTCATCATCCAGCTCCGAACCCGGTATATCCAGGTCACTTCCTACCAGTACCTCATTAAATTCCATATCAATATCTGAAAGAACTTCGTCATCGGGACTTGATTTTTTAATTTTTGAAATGTCCTCAGGATCCAGTTCTTCCTCTTCCTTATACCTCTTATAGATATCTTCGCTTTCAGGATATAATGGGTATTCGTGAAGATCGTATTTCTCTACATTGCCAACATGGTAAGGCGGAATGGTATTGGAATTTTTTTTCATATTAATAGTTGGTTTTTGGATGAATCAGACCCCTTTGTAACGGTTCGTTTGTTCCAGCCTCATTGTCATGTCTTCCTGTCCCTTATTTATGAGTTCAACTTCACATGAAATTGTTACTTCATCGCTTACCATAACACCTCCGGTTTCAATAGTTGCATTCCATACCAGGCCCCAATCGCTTCTTTTGATTTTTCCTGAAAGTGTAAATCCGGCTTTTTCATTTCCCCAGGGATCTTTGGCAATTCCTCCGAATTGAACATCCAGTTTTACATTTTTTGTAATACCGAGCATTGTCAATTCACCCCATAATTCCTGTTTTCCATTTGCATCTGCCTTCCCCATCGTGCTGGAAGTGAATGTTATCTGTTTGTGTCTGCCTACATCAAAAAATTCGGGACTTTTTAAATGTTCATCTCGTTTGGCATCTCCGGTAAATATTGAAGCCGGGTCTATCCACAAATCAACCTCAGCAGTTGTAAAGTCATCTGAATTTGTATAGATACTTGCATCGAAAGTTTTAAAAGTACCTTTTACATATGCGATCATTAAGTGTCTTACTTTAAAGGCAATTTCGCAATGGGCCTGATCAACTGACCATCTTGTTTGCGTAGTAACTGATTCTGTTTCCATATATATTCATTATTAATAATAACTTACAAAGCGTTTATATATAATCCAGACAAGTCTGAAATGGTACAAACGCTTTTCTAAACTCCGACATGCATTTTTAAATATGTATATCCTTCAGATAAACGAAAATCCCAAATACCTTAAGAAGCCATACGATCAGAGCAATAACTACAACTGCGTTGAGGATGTTTTTGATCGTACGTTCCATTGGGATGTAATTATTGACAATCCAAAGCAGAACGCCTGCAACAATTAATACAATTAAAATAGTTAATAATGGCATGATTTTAATTTTTAGTATAATTCAAAGGTAATGGGACTGAAATCTGTATTCGTTACATAACTATTATAAAGAGTTACATTATTCACGCTTATTAATCTCGGAGAATCGGGTTTTAAATAAACTCTGAAATGTGATAATTATGTAACTTCTTCTCAAATTAATGTAACACTTATCCAGTGTTAAATCCATAAAATTGGGACTGAAATTAAAATGGGGCTAATCAGAATTAAACAGCTGCTATTCAGACTTTATTTTGTTTTTTCTAAAGACAAGTCATATATGAAAATACGACCCGCATTAATTAACGAATCACTACATCGTTTAACAAGCCATCTTTGGGAAAATGATCTTTCACAAAAATATGCGGATGGTGAACCACCGCTGAGTTCGGAATTATTCAGTACCGAACAGATGGAGCAATATGGCAAAATCCTGGCAGGTATACATGTTCTCGGTCCGAGAGTTGACCCTGACCAGAAACTCCTTTCCCGTCTTGCGGAAAATGAAACTATACTATTGGAAGTGCACGATCTGGTGTCGGATGCATTAAAGGCCAATCGTCAGATTTCACCCGCCGGTGAATGGCTGCTTGATAATTTTTATTTAATTGAGGAGCAGATCCGTACCGGGCGAAGACATTTGCCAAGGGGTTATAGTATGGAACTGCCCCGTTTGCTTAATGGTTCTTCAGCAGGACTTCCGCGTGTTTTCGATATAGCAAAAGAAATCATATCACATGGAGAGGGGCATATTGATCCCGAAAACCTTCGTCGTTTTGTAACTGCTTATCAAACTATTACTCCTTTAAAACTTGGTGAATTGTGGGCTATTCCCATAATGTTGAGGTTGGCCCTGATTGAGAACCTGCGACGTATTGCCGTGAGAGTTGCTGCCGGAAGAGTCGACAGAGACCTTGCAGATTCATGGGCCGATAAGATGCAAGAGATAGCAGAAAAGGATCCCAAAAGTCTGATCCTGGTAATTGCTGATATGGCAAGGTCTAATCCACCGATGTCTACACCATTCGTTTCGGAATTTGTCAGACGTTTACAGGGTCAAAGTCCGGCACTGGCATTTCCATTGACATGGATTGAACAGCGGCTGGCTGAATCAAATCAGACCATAATTCAATTAATTCAATATGGAAATCAGCAACAGGCTGCAGATCAGGTTTCAATAAGTAACAGCATAGGTAGTCTTCGTTTTCTGAGCTCTTTGGATTGGCGTGAATTTGTCGAAACAATGAGCTATGTAGAACAGGTTTTGCATGATGACCCTGCTGAGGCATATATTTTAATGGATTTTCATACACGTGACCATTACCGTCATGTTATTGAAAAGGTGGCAAAAAAAAGTGACTTTTCCGAAATTGAAGTGGCACGGAAATCGATAGAGCTTGCTAAGAAAGGAGCTGAATTAAATGGGAAAAAGGATCGCACAGCCCATGTTGGGTATTGGCTTATTGGCAAGGGGCTGTCTCAGCTTGAAGATCTTATAAAAGTAAAACATTCCTTCTCTTCGGCATTTAAAAAAACTATCTTCAGTTTTCCTCTGTTTTTCTATCTGGGTTCAATAATAGTACTGACTTTAGTTTTAAGCTGGTGCGTATTGGAAAAAGCAAAGGGTGACGGAATGACAGGCTGGCATTTATGGGTACTGGGTTTTCTCCTTACTTTATGTACAAGTTATCTCTCAATTGCTTTTGTGAACTGGCTTGTTACGATTTTTGTCAGCCCAAATCCTTTGCCACGTCTTGATTACTCAAAAGGAATACCACTGGAATCAAGAACATTGGTTGTAGTGCCGGCCATGCTCATAAGCCTCCGGAATATTGAAGATCTTGCAGAAGCCTTAGAGGTCAGATTTCTGGCAAATCAGGATAAAAACCTGTATTTTGGTTTGTTAACCGATTTTAAAGATTCACCGCAGGAAAAATCGGAGGAAGATGATCAGTTTATTCATAAGATCAGTATAAAAATAAATGAACTAAACGAAAAATATAAGGAAGAAAACAGGGATACATTTTTTCTTTTTCATCGCCCACGAAAATGGAATCCAAAAGATCGTATCTGGATGGGTTATGAAAGAAAAAGGGGGAAACTGGCAGATCTGAATTCTTTGCTTCGGGGAGGCCCGGAAAATAACTTTTCGCTGATAATAGGCAATACCGGGTTATTAAGCAAAGTCAAATATGTTATTACACTTGATACTGATACACAACTGGCTCGCGATTCAGCGAGGCAATTTATAGGGGCAATGTCGCACCCTCTTAACAAACCTAAATATGATACTGTAAAACGACGGGTAACAGAAGGATACAGCATTCTTCAACCAAGGGTTGCTATCAGTCTTCCGGGAACCAACCGATCAAAATATGCGATGCTGTTCGGGAGTGAAGCCGGCATAGATCCTTATACCCGTGCAATCTCTGACGTTTACCAGGATCTCTTTGGCGAAGGGTCATTTATAGGCAAAGGGATTTATGATGTTGATGCATTTACACAGGCTCTTAAAGACAGATTTCCTGAGAACAGAATTCTGAGCCACGATCTTGTGGAAGGTTGTTATGCCCGCTCAGGATTGTTAAGCGATGCTCTGTTATTTGAAGAGTATCCTGCAAGTTACAAAGCAGATGTCAATCGTCGTTCACGCTGGATAAGAGGCGATTGGCAACTGATTCCATGGCTGTTGCCATTCTTACCGAGGATAAATGGAGCTCCCAGAAAAAATCCTCTGTCTCTTTTATCGTGGTGGAAAATTCTGGATAATCTGAGACGTAGTCTTGTTCCATTTGCACTTACTTTACTTTTATTGGCAGGCTGGACCATTTTATCTTCTCCACGGTTCTGGACTCTTGTTGTAATCGGAATTATTTTGATTCCTGCATTGATTCATTCAGTGGTTTATCTGATACACAAACCAGAGGAGGTCTTATTACGGCAGCATATAAAGGGAGCAGTAGAATCGGTTTTAAGGCAATTGTACCAATCTGTATTTGTGCTTGTCAGTCTTCCATACGAAGCATATTACTGTATGGATGCTTTATTAAGAACATGCTGGCGTTTGATTTTCTCAAAAAAGCGGCTTCTGGAATGGAATTCTGCAACAAAAGATGAATACCAGAGCAGGTTTGAACTGATTGAATCCTTTCGGACCATGTGGGCATCCCCATTAGTTGCACTACTTACTTCAACTTCTCTTTTTCTTTTCTTTCCGCAAACCCTTTTAATTGTATGGCCAATACTGGGACTCTGGTTTATTTTCCCCGTTATTGTATGGTGGATAAGTGAACCTATTGTCGCAGATTCCACAAAACTGTCTGATATACAATATGGATTTCTCAGGGAGTTATCACGGAAAACATGGTCCTTTTTTGAAACATTTGTTGGGCCCTCAGATAATTGGTTACCTCCCGATAACTATCAGGAGCATCCAGTTTCAGTGATAGCCCACCGTACATCACCCACTAATATGGGGCTTTCACTTCTTGCCAATCTGTCAGCATATGATTTTGGTTATATTTATACCGGAGAGCTACTTAACCGGACTAATAATGCTTTCATTACAATGAAATCGCTGGAAAGATATCAGGGGCATTTCTTTAACTGGTACGATACTCAATCTTTGAAGCCACTAAGGCCACTTTACATCTCATCGGTCGACAGCGGAAACCTTGCCGGTCACCTTTTAACATTACAACAGGGACTTCTTTCCCTTCCAGATCAGTTAATACCAGGAACAAGGATATTTGAAGGGATTGATGACACATTACAAATTCTTATAAATAAGTCGGGTAAATCAATAGCTAATGAGATTATACAGTTCAGAAGATATTTGAATGCAATTTTAAAGGAATACCCTCATTCGATTGGTTATTTGTTTAAATGTCTGGAAAAACTTTCCTCAGCTTCTACTGAAATTGCAAATAAATTAAATTCCGACAGCGGCATTCAATACGGAATCTGGGCTAAAAACCTTTTACAGCAATGCCGGAATGCTTTTGATGAATTAACGCATTTGGTCCCATGGCTTTTACATCCGTATTCTTCTGAAATACAAAACGCATTTCCCGGTATGAATTCAATTCCAACATTACGGGAAATTGGCAACTGGACTCTATCATCAATAGAGGTAGATTTAGGTGATCCGAAAATAAATCTTGAAGTAAAAAGTCTTTTCGGAGAAGCTGTTAAAAATGCAAAGGAAAGAATTGAAAAAATTAACTCACTGGTAAGTCAGTCAGGAGCATTTGCTGATATGGAATACGGTTTTCTATATGATATTTCAACTCATTTACAAACAGTAGGTTATAATGTTGATGACCGGCGGCGCGATTCGAGTTATTATGATTTATTGGCATCAGAGGCAAGATTGTCGAGTTTTGTTGCAATTGCCCAGGACCAGATACCCCAGGAAAGCTGGTTTGCCCTGGGGCGTCTTCTTTCAAATATAAATGGTGAACCAATTCTTCTTTCATGGAGTGGTTCAATGTTTGAGTATCTTATGCCGCTTATAATTATGCCTGAATATGAAAATAGTTTACTTTCTCAGAGCTGCAAATCGGCAGTAAAAAGACAGATCGAATATGGAAGATTAAGAGGCGTGCCATGGGGTATTTCGGAATCGGGATACAACAGTGTTGATATCCATCAAAATTATCAGTATCGTGCATTTGGAGTACCCGGGCTGGGGCTCAAAAGAGGACTTTCTGAAGATCTGGTTATAACACCATATGCAACTGCACTTGCCCTGATGGTTATGCCGGCTGAAGCATGCAATAACCTGGAACATCTTGCGGGCGAAGGATTCATGGGTGAATTTGGCTTCTATGAAGCGATAGATTACACATCAATTAGGTTGCCAAGGGGGCAGACTAAGGCTGTAATACGGTCTTTTATGGCACATCATGAAGGTATGAGTTTTCTCTCTCTGGCTTATGTTTTACTTAACAGGCAAATGCAAAAAAGGTTTGAGTCTAGTCCAATATTTCAGGCTACATTATTGTTGCTACAGGAAAAAATACCAAAGGCCACTACATTCTTTTCACATACTTCCGCATTAACAACTGTTCAGCCAACTGCAAATAATCAGGAAGCACCATTTCGTATATTTGATACACCTGATACCGCATTCCCGGAAGTCAACTTATTATCAAATGAGGGAAGGTACAGGGTTATGATTACAAATTCCGGTGGTGGATATAGTCGCTGGAAAGATATTGCCGTCACTCGCTGGCGCGAAGACAGCACACTCGATAACTGGGGAGCTTTTTGTTATATACGTGACGCCGAAAATGGAAACTTCTGGTCAGCTACACATCAACCCACTCTAAGGAGAGCTGAGAAATATGAAGCCATTTTTTCAAAAGGCCGGGCTGAATTTCGTCGTCGCGATTTCGATATTGATACACATACAATGATTGTGGTCTCACCTGAAGATGATATCGAATTGCGAAGAGTACAACTGATAAACCGCACCCGGACAAAAAGAATTATAGATATTACCAGTTATGCAGAGGTTGTACTGGCCCCACATGGAGATGATTTAGCACACCCTGCATTCAGTAATCTTTTTGTTCAGACAGAAATTATACCGCAACGGCAGGCAATTCTCTGTACCAGGAGGCCCAGATCAGTAGATGAACTTTCGGTATGGATGTTTCACCTTATGGCAGTTCATGGCGCTGAAATCAGGAATATCACCTACGAAACTGACCGTCTGCAGTTCATTGGACGGGGAAACAATCTTGTATCACCAATTGCGATGACAGATTACAAATCGCTTGGAGGAAGCCAGGGATCAGTCCTTGATCCGATAGTCGCCATACAATTTCAGATAGTTCTTGAACCTGAAGGGGCTGCAATAATAGATATAGTCACAGGCATTGGAGAAACAAGGGTAGGAGCGCTAAATCTGATAGAAAAGTACCAGGATAAACAAATTGCCAACAGAGTTTTTGAAATGGCCTGGACTCACAGCCAGGTGGTATTGCGACAAATTAATGCTTCGGAAACGGATGCTCAGTTATATGGCAGGCTTGCCAGTTCAGTCATCTTTGCCAATTCATCATTGCGTGCCGACCCGGGAATCCTTATAAAAAACCGTCGCGGACAGTCTGGTTTGTGGGGGTATTCCATTTCAGGTGATTTGCCGATTGTACTTTTACAGATTGAAGACCCGTCGAACATAAACCTGGTACGTCAGCTGGTGCAGGCCCATGCATACTGGAGATTAAAAGGATTAGCAGTCGATCTTGTAATATGGAACGAGGACAGGGCGGGTTACCGTCAGTTACTCCAGGAACAGATTATAGGACTAATTGCTGCAGGAATTGAAGCTAATGTTGTTGACCGGCCGGGAGGAATATTTGTGCGCTCTGCAGATCAGATATCAACAGAGGACCGGATCCTTTTTCAGACCGTATCAAGGGCTATTATCAGCGATTCCAGGGGAACTCTTGAAGATCAGATTAAACGTCGCCGGTTTGGAGACTTATCAGTTTCACGCTTCAAACCAACCCGTTCTTACAAGCCAAAAACACATCCGGAATTGGTATTACCCAGGCCAGATCTGATTTTTCAAAACGGGATCGGAGGATTTACAAAAGATGGAAGAGAATATGTAATTACTACATCGAAAGGTAACCCAACACCGGCACCATGGGTAAATGTTCTGGCAAATAATGGGTTCGGGACAGTTATTTCTGAAAATGGAATGGCTTATACCTGGGCTGAAAATTCCCATGAATATCGTCTGACGCCATGGTATAATGATCCTGTAACCGATTCAAGCGGAGAAACCATGTATCTTCGTGATGAAGAGACAGGCCATTTCTGGTCACCTACACCCCTGACAAGCAGCGAATCAGAAATATATCTGAGCCGTCATGGATTTGGCTACAGCGTATTCGAACACAATGAAGGAGGTATAGTAACCGAACTCTGGGTGTATGTTGCTCTTGATGCATCAGTGAAGTTTTCAGTTTTGAAGATCAGGAACGAAACGGAGCGATCATGCAAATTATCTGCAACAAGCTATGTGGAATGGGTATTGGGCGATATGCGGAACAAAACTTCCATGCATGTCAATACAAGCGCTGATTTAAACGGCAGTGTTATATATGCAGCAAATCCCTATAATACTGATTATGCAAGGAGAGTTGCATTTCTTCAGACTGACGATACATCATGCTCCATTACCTGTGACCGTACTGAATTTATTGGACGCAACGGGACGCTTAAAAAACCGGCAGCAATGTTGCATTCGCGTCTTTCAGGAAGAAAAGGAGAGGCATACGATCCTTGTGCTGCCATACAAGTCAATTTTGAGTTGGCAGCAGGGATGGGACGCGAAATAATATTCAGGCTTGGAACAGGTCGTAATCTGGAGGATGCAAACAACATTATACGCCGGTTTAGAGGTTCAGCTCCTGCCTTAAGTGCTCTTGAAGCAGTATGGCAATACTGGAACCATACACTTGGGGCAGTGCAGATTGAAACGCCTGATTCCTCAATAAATGTTCTGGCAAACGGATGGCTGTTATATCAGACTCTGGCTTGCCGTATATGGGCACGAAGTGGATATTATCAGTCGGGCGGAGCATATGGTTTTCGCGACCAGCTGCAGGATATAATGGCTTTAATTCATACCAAGCCAGATATTATGCGGGAGCATCTTATTCTTTTTTCCAGCCGGCAATTTCCCGAAGGAGATGTCCAGCACTGGTGGCATCCGCCGGTCGGAAGAGGTGTTCGAACTCATTGTTCAGACGATTACTTATGGTTACCTCTGGCTACATGTCGTTACGTACTTTCAACCGGAGATACCGGAGTGCTGGATGAACAGATTCGTTTTCTTGAAGGACGCCTGCTGAACCCCGACGACGACTCATATTATGATCTTCCAAACCTTTCAGAAGAAAAAAGTTCACTTTACGATCATTGTAAACTCTCTATCCTTCATGGCCTTAGATTTGGTGAACATGGTCTTCCATTAATAGGTACCTGCGACTGGAATGACGGTATGAATAAAGTTGGAAACCTGGGTAAAGGAGAAAGCGTCTGGCTTGGATTCTTCCTGTTTGAAGTTCTGACACAATTTATCAAAGTGGCACTATTAAGAGGTGACTCTGAATTTGTTGAATTCTGCAGGGGAACAGCAATTAAAATTCAACAGGATATAGAAAAGAACGGATGGGACGGGGAATGGTACCGCCGTGCATATTTCGACAACGGATTGCCTCTTGGATCGTCAGAGAACATTGAATGTCAGATTGATTCTATCTCTCAGAGCTGGTCTGTACTATCAGGAGCAGGTGACACCGACAGGTCAGCAAGGGCAATGGAATCTGTCAATAATAGACTTGTCCGGAGAGACCATTCATTGGTCCAGTTGCTGGATCCTCCATTTGATAAGTCGGATTTAAATCCCGGCTATATTAAGGGATATGTTCCCGGAGTAAGGGAAAATGGTGGTCAGTATACACATGCTGCTATATGGACAGCACTGGCATTCTCAAAATTAGGAGACAGGAAAAATGCATGGGACATTTTAACAATGATCAATCCTATCAATCATGCCAAAACTCCTGAAGAGGTGGCAAGATATAAAGTTGAACCATATGTGGTTGCTGCTGATGTATATGCCTTATCGCCACATATTGGCCAGGGTGGATGGACATGGTATACCGGATCAGCCGGCTGGATGTATCGCCTGATAGTGGAATCGTTGCTGGGTTTAAGGCTTGAAACAGAAAAATTATTTATTGAACCCTGCCTTCCTTCTGATTGGGTAAGTATAAAGATTCATTACAGATACAGGGAAACAGTGTACCATATTACGTTAACCCAGTTACAGGAAGACAAGAATAATATGATAATAATACTTGACGGAGCTGAATGCCAGGATAAGTTCATCCGCCTGGTTGATGATCATATTGAACATCAGGCAGAAGTAAAACTTAATTATTCTTTGAAAATCTGATTAGCTCTTTATTGAACTTAGCAGTCTCTTCAAGAAAAAGGCTATGACCGCTTTTTTCAAAAACAATAATTTGTGAACCTGCTATTACTGCTTTCATCTGTAGGGCCAGATCAAATGAACATATTTTGTCTTTTTTACCATGCATAATCAAAGTGGGAATCTTTATCTCCCCCATGTCACTTCTCAGATCTGTATCCCTCAATGCTATTAGACACTGAGCTGTTGCAAAAGATGAAGCGCTTAGACAAATATTGTTTAACCAACTGCCAATACCTTCACTAAGTGATGTTTCAGTTGCCGAGAATATTTTAGCAAAATCTGAAAGAAGTTTTGGCCTGTCCTTATAATTCAATTTAATTAAATCGTCAACAGCACTTTGAGGGAGATTATATGGAAAATCTTTACGTTGGGTCCAGATCGGTGCAGCAGCTCCGGCCAGAACCAGTTTTGAAATATGAGCTCCATTGTAGATTGACAGGAAACGGATAGCTATGGCTCCACCCATTGAAAAGCCACATAACACCGCATCTTTTATATCAAGTTTGCTCAGGATCTTTTTTATGTCGATTGCATGTTTATCGTAATTATACTCCTTATAAGGTTTGTCAGATTTGCCAAACCCTCTTAAAGTGATGCCAATTACGCGGAAATTATTTTTGATAAGTTCGTTGTATTGATATTCGTACATCTCATCGCTTAATGGCCATCCCGGTATTAACACAACAGGTCTGCCTTCGCCGGCGTCAGTAACATGCAGACGCACATTGGGTTCTACTTCAATGTACTCTGCCCTTGTAATCTCAGAAATTAATTTATCAAGTACTTTTTCCATAGTTTAAAATGTATTATTTCAGTTTTATTTTAATCTGGTTCGATTTGGACAGGCAAAATGGATTGCGGGTAAACCAATTCAACAAATTTTGTTAATTGGTAATTGAATTCCTCACTATTTTCCATGTTGCTTAAATGACCAGCATGCTCTAATACTTTGAGAAAAGAGTTTTTAATTTTTTCGTGTATAAATTTTGCTTCAGAAGGAGGTGTTATTTTATCTTCATTTCCCACTAAAATAAGCACAGGTACCTTTATCTCCTTTAGAATGCTGCTCGTTTCTTTTCGCATTGATAATGCAATTAGTCCATTACAGAGCGATTGAACGCGAGTTTTCACTATCATTGCCCTTACTGCAGAAATTTCGTCCGATCTGCCGGTAAAAGACTCAGACGCAAAAAGATTTTTTATACTCTCATCAGCATACTTTTCGACTCCTGTATTTTTGATGTTTTCAATTGCTTTTATTCTTTTTTCCTTTGCTTCGGAGGTATCGGCTTTGCAGCTGGTATCACTCAGGATCAGTGCACTAAAACGTCCTGCATAGTTTTCGATAGCATTTAAGGCAATGTATCCCCCCATTGATAATCCGCAAAGTATTGTTATGTCAATCTTCAAAGCATCCATTAGCGAGATAAGGTCTTTTGCGAATAACTCAATAGTAAATTCTTCATTTCCGGCATCGGAATTACCGAAGCCGCGAATGTCGTATGTAATAACACGACAGTAATTCGAGAGTGATTCTATCTGCGGGTTCCACATTGACATATTAAAAGGAAAGCCATGAATAAAGATAATTACCGGAGCCCCATACTTACCTTCATCAGTATAACTTACTTTATGATTATTAACATTTAAACTGAAGCTGTTTTCGAAATCTTTCATGGCTTTGTTATGAAATATATTATTCCATGCCCGATTATATTTAGACAAGGAGCAGGCCCGGTATTTTCTTTTATTTGTCAGGCAACTGGGCTGCCGCTCTGGGCAACAAGGTAATTCTCGATACCCATTTGCTCAATCTGCGCTTTTTGTATTTCTGCCCAGTCAACATGACCTTCTTCCATTTTAAGTATTTTGGTAAGAAGTTCAACTGATCCCTGATCATCAACTTCCCAGGCAAGTTTTATTGCTTCATTATATGCGTGAACGGCATGAAGTTCATCCTTGTCGTCATTACTTATCATTTCCAGTACTGTTTTACCAATGTTTATAGCATTAAGTTTGGATACTGTTGGAGATCCATCAAGGAAAATAATCCGCTCAATAAGCCATTCTGCATGGTGCATTTCATCCATTGCCTGTTTTCTTATAGCCATATGAATTTTACCATAACCCCAGTTTTCGCACATTTCAGAATGTACCAT
>Ga0209540_10000828_pt1 | contig 25501 bp, 23 predicted proteins | sample BarGraIncu01121A_FD_184501 | JGI IMG/M metagenome (GOLD analysis project Ga0209540, IMG submission 184501) | Arctic peat soil microbial communities from Barrow, Alaska - Barrow Graham LP Incubations 011-21A (SPAdes) (version 2) | ecosystem: Environmental > Terrestrial > Soil > Wetlands > Peat... | reverse complement strand
CATCTCGTTCATGGCAGCGGGCGATTCGGCTTGCAGGGCGTCCAACCAAATGCGGGCATCTATCTCCCACTCATAGTCCAACGAACGGAGTGTGAGATCCACAAACCGAAAATCGTACATGTTGTAACTCTTGCGCACGCGCACCACTTGCAGTATATCGCCATTGGCAATGAAATCAATTTCTTTGTAAGGCTTGTTCCAATAATAATTATTGCGCGTCACCATTAGCAAATCTCCATTGGTGAGCTCGTCCTCTTTCATCATCACGCGCGCCCTAATGCCATTATTGTACATATTGGCACGCTTGTTCGACCGCGTAACCACAATGGTATCCTCCACTCCCACTCCGTCGTACGACCGCTGAATTTCATCAATCAGTTCCATGCCGCTGAGTTTTTTTATATCGGGGAAATTAGCCAGTTCGAAATGCGGAAATTCACTCGTTCTTTCCTCAGTAAGCTGTTGGCGCAACAAAGTGGCATTGTGCAAAATACCACTCTCCAGTGCCTGACGAACAACGTGGGTAAGCGTGAATTCGTGAACATGCAGGGCGTAGCCGGCCAGTTGATTACTTTCCAAAGCCGGGCTGTGTGGTTGCATCACGGGTGGTAACTGAGCTGTATCGCCCAACAACAAAAGGCTGCAGCCATCGGAGCTGTACACAAATTGCACCAGGTCGTCGAGCAAGCGACCGGATCCAAAAGCAGTTTCGGTGCCGGTATTGGAAATCATCGAAGCCTCGTCGACAATAAAAAGAGTATGAGTTTGCAGATTATCGGCCAGTTGAAAGCGAAATTCCGCCATCGACTTTTGTCGATAAATCTTTTTGTGAATGGTAAAAGCCGGAAAGCCAGAGTAATTTGCTATCACTTTAGCCGCCCGACCTGTGGGTGCGAGCAACACCGTTTTTTGTTTCAATTCATTGAGCGCACGCACCAGGGCACTTACCACCGAGGTTTTACCCGTACCGGCATATCCCCGCAACAAAAAAACTTTTTCTTTATCGGTGGACATCAAAAACTCCCCCAGCGCATCCAACAAATGGGTCTGCTGCTCGGTAGGTTCGAAGGGTAATTGAGCTTTTATCTGCGAGGCTATGAAATTTTGTAACATAGCACAAAGATAATCATTAATCGGGCAAAACTGAAAAGGCGAGAGGTTATTGATGCAAACTGCAAAATCAGTGTCAGGGTAAAATACCAACACCTAAAATAAAGCTCAACTGTTGAGTTTACACTTTCGCAATTGGCGAAACTGTCTCGCAAGCTGTTTATACGTTATCGCCGTTCGCGAAACGTCCTCGCAAGGTATTTTTACATTATCGCCGTTCGCGAAACGTTCTCGTAAGCTATTTTTATACTTTCGCCGTTCGCGAAACGTCCTCGCAAGCTGTTTTTAAACTTTCGCCAATGGCGACATGTCCACAAAGATATAGGCACAAAAAAAGCCGCGAAAGTTTCGCGGCTCTGAGAGTATTCTTTGTGAATTTAGAATTCGATGTCGTAAATGCCTTCGGCATCTTTGGCAAACCAGTCTAAACTCATATCGGTCATTGGGTGACTGCGTAGGCGCTCCAAAATTTCGTGACTGATAGTGGCTGCATGACTACCCACCATACTTACACGGTGCACCTGATCCACTGTTTTGAAACTGGCTGCGAGTACTTTTGTATTGAGTTTGTAATAATTAATGTTATCGACAATATGTTTTACCACCTCAATACCGTGCGAAGAGATATTATCCAAGCGGTTTACGTAAGGCGCTACCCAGTCGGCTCCTGCGCGGGCAGCAACCAATGCTTGTTGTTGAGTAAAAATAGCGGTAGCGGTAACATTAATACCGGCATCTTTCAACATGGTCATTGCTTTATAACCTTCGTGCGATACCGGAATTTTAGCGAAATAGTTATCACCCAAGCTATATTTTGCTTTGTAGGCTTTTGCTTCGCGCACCATGTCTACAGCCATGGTGCTGATCATTTGTACATGAAACATTTTGTCTCCCACAATGTCAATAAGTTTGGGTAAGATTACTGACATCGGTTGCTTTTCTGCAGCCAGAATGGTTGGGTTGGTGGTGATCCCTGCAATGGGAAAATAGTAAAACAACTCTTTGAGTTCCTCCAGGTTGGCTGTGTCGGCTAAGTAAATCATAACTAAAATTATTAATGGTGAATGATAAATTGATAATGCAACTTATCGTTTCGGTTTATTTCTGCTAAATGACCCTTTCCCTTTCGAGAAAGTTTTTTTAGCGTGTTTATTTTTTTCGGGATTATATTCCGGTCCTTCGCCCACTTCTTCGGGCAATGGGATTTTATAAATATCCTTTTCCAGAAAGTTTTCAATTTGTTTGAATTTATATTGCTCTTCGGTGCTTACAAAAGTGATGGACATCCCTTTGGCACTGGCACGAGCCGTACGACCGATACGGTGAACATAATCCTCAGCATCGTGAGGTACATCATAGTTTATTACCAATGAGATATCATCGATATCAATACCACGCGACACGATATCAGTAGCCACCAGAATATTTACACGGTTATTTTTAAACTCGTGCATGATGTGTTCGCGTTGGGTTTGTTCCAGGTCGGAGTGCATTTCGCCCACCGATAGTCCCATTTGGCGGAAAGTTTTAGTGATCTCCTTTACTTTCAGCTTAGAACCCGAGAAGATAATTACCTTGTTTTGATCGTTCGAAGCAAAAAGACTTCTTACAATAGCAGGTTTTTGAGCTTCGTTGCAGATATAAGCTGTCTGCATAATATTTTCGGGCGGACGCGAAATAGCAATCTTTACTTCCACCGGATTATTCAAAATGGTTTTAGCCAGTTGACGAATTTTAGGAGGCATAGTGGCCGAGAACATAATCGTTTGACGATCTTTTGGCAAACGGTTTACCACTTGCATAATATCATCAAAAAATCCCATGTCAAGCATGCGGTCGGCTTCGTCCAGGATAAAGTATTTTACCTGCGAAAAGTCTATTTCATAAAGATTGAGGTGCGAAAGCAAACGTCCCGGAGTGGCAATAACCACATCCGCTCCTTTTTGCAAACCACGGCGCTGAACGTCCCATGCCGAAGCATCGCTACCGCCATACACCGCCACCGAAGAGAAAGAAGTAAAATAAGAAAAACCCTCCATTTGTTGGTCGATTTGCTGAGCCAACTCACGTGTTGGCGCCATAATAATGGCATTTACGGCATTATCGGCATGTGGTTCCGATTGCAGATTGTGAAGTAAAGGCAATATAAAAGCCGCTGTTTTGCCGGTTCCTGTTTGAGCGCAGGCAATTACATCGCGTTTTTGTAAAATTACGGGGATAGTTTCGGCCTGAACCGGGGTGGCTTCAGTAAAATTCATTGCCTGCAAGCCATCAAGCACGGCATCGCAAAGCGGAAGTTCGTCAAATCTCATGTGATATATATTAATATACCGCAAAGGTACGCTTTTTTGAACGAAAACTCTTGAATTACGTCATTTAGAACGCAAAAGACCTAATAAATACAGTTTTTTTCACGTATTACGTAACTAAAAAGAAATCGAGAAATCAGGTAGTGTACCACGCTTTAAATTCTGCCACGCGGGCTTTGCTCACAATTATTTTTTCAGGAACCGGTACTGTCATATTTATAGATAACTTGCTGCCAAACCAGATAGAAATATCCTTAATGTCTTTATGCGACACAATGTACTGACGGTTAGCCCGGAAAAACTGTAGAGGATTAAGTTGATTCATTAAATCCTCGAGCGAGCTGTCCATGTGGTAAGTCTGATGATCATCGGTAATAATATTCACCATTTTGTTTTCGGTATACAAACATGCCATTTTGTTTACTGCCAAAGGTATAAACTTATCTTTATGCGGTATTAAAAAGTTGGATTTATAGGTTTCTTTTGTTTGCTTAAATGATGCCAGCAAATGGGTTATCAGATCAGAATTAGTGTCCTTTGCTGCTACCATACTACGAAACTTAGACAACGCCCGTTCGAAATTTTTCAAACTGATGGGTTTTAGCAAATAGTCGATGCTGTTTACTTCAAAAGCTTTTAATGCATATTCATCATAAGCCGTGGTAAAAATAATTGGACATGATATTTCTACCTTTTCAAAAATAGAAAAGGAGGATCCATCGGCCAAATGAATATCCATAAACACAAGGTCGGGAGTTGGATAAAGCCCAAACCATTCGATGCTATCTTCTACAGTTTGCAAAACGGCAATCACCTCAATATCATTGTCAACCTGATTAATCAATCGTTGCAGATTTTGGGCGGCAATAAGTTCATCTTCTACAATAACGGCTTTCATATTTAGATTCGTGTTGACTTTTAGTAGTTTCTAATTGTTTAATCAATGGTATCTCCACACAGAAAACATCTGTTCGGGTAATACTAATTTCTTTTTGAAAAAGCAGTTTATAGCGCTCGGTAAGGTTAGCTAAACCTATTCCGGTTCCGGGCTCAGCTGTCTGTTTGGGTTGAATGTTGTTCATAACCCGTATAGTATCATTCGGCGTTGTTTCGACAGTGATAATTAACGAATGTTTATTGCTGATAACATTGTGCTTAATGGCATTTTCAACAAGTAATTGCAGACTGATAGGCATAATGAAATACTTCCGGTATTTTTCCTCTATATTGTATTGTATTTGGAAATTGTCGCCATAACGTATTTTCATTAAACTGGCATAAGCTTCTGTAAAGACCAACTCTTCGTCGAGATGCATAATTTCTTTATTGCTGATGGCATATCGAAACACAGAAGATATATTTTGAACAAACTCGTGAGCTTTATCATTGTCAACTCCAATCAATCCATCGAGTGTATTTAACGAATTAAACAAAAAATGAGGATCAACCTGATTTTTCAATACTTCGTAACGGATACGTATGTTTTCTACAATTAGTTGCTCATTTTCAAGCAATGCTTTTTGACGTTCGGCTAATGTGGAAAGTAAAAAAGTAGATAACAGTACGATGATTAATATGATCAGATCCTTAATCAAACTTGTTATATAAAACTGACTAAGTGGAATTTGACACTCAGGCATTAATAGAAAAAAAAGTTCAGAAAAAGCCAAGCTTAATGGCACAGTGATAAGTATGGATTGGCCTATAATAAGCCAAAATTCATATACTTTCTTGATTTTCTTTTTTACTTCTCTAAAGCAGAACTTATATAATACGTATAACACAACAATGTTGGTTATAAATACATAAAAAAAACGGGTTCCAGCATCAGCTTCTTTATCCATATGGTAAATATATCCCAAAAACATAATTGCATTGAGGATACCTCCAATTAAAAGCGATAGTACTATAGCCGACCTATTTGTAAACGGATCAAAAATTCTATTTTTCATGTGTGAATTATTACTGATATGCTAGTGAGAAGACTTTGAGATAAATAGAATTATTTTCTTTTATCTCAAAAGTAGTATTTTTTTTCTGTTCAGACAATTTTAATAGGTTCGTAAAAATACAACAATTAAATGTCGATTCTCTGCCCATACAACAAATCATCAATCCTTTTTTTATAACCTTATTTGGTTCTAAAAGACCTTACACTGCAACTGGAATACCTTTCATACTTCTTATGAAATTCATGGTATTGCCAACGGTATTAAGAAACTGTTTAAAAATAAACGTTAATGCAGTAAGCCATATGGTTTTCAGTCAAATATAAATGTATCAGTTTTTTTTGAAATAGGAACTATCTTATTTTTTCCATTCTTTTTTGTCTATTTGCACCTTTATTTTGCTCAAATAGCCCGCTATTTTTCGAAAAAACAAAGCTACAACTAGCCTAAAAAATAATTGAAAACAATTTAAGATTTATTTTTAAACAGTTTCTAAGATTAGTATAATCGGATTCCTTTATGTTTAGTTCAAAATAATTTTTAATATAAAGAACCAAACAATCAAATTGAAATTCATTAAATTCAAAGTCCTGTATAAATGAGGCATCGAATCTGAATTGATCTTTAGGTATTCCCATGTATTTAAATATTCGTGAGAATTTTTCTTCTATTTGATTCATATTCATTCTTTATAATTGTGCACATGATTTGGCTAAAACAACAACGACTATACTTTCCAGCATAGTCGTTGTTGTTAAGTGAGTGAGTTCATTTATGCAACGCTTGCTTCAAGTTGTCTTTTCTTTACTTTTTTAATCAGTCCCTTGCGGCGATGCTTACGTTTTTTTAATCCTAAACGATCAAAAACATAATACACAACAGGCACTACAACCAACGTGAGTACCATTGAGCTGGCTAATCCTCCAATAATAACCCAGGCCATACCATTTTTCATTTCGGCTCCGTTACCCGCAGCCATAGCAATAGGCAACATCCCGAATATCATGGCGAAAGTGGTCATCAAAATAGGACGCATACGTTCTTTTCCTGCTTCAATAAGGGCTTTGTAAGTGCTCATTCCTTCATGTCTGAGATGATTTGTAAAATCAACCAGCAGAATAGCATTTTTGGCAACAAGTCCGATAAGCACAATCAATCCGATAATACTGAAAATATTCAGCGTATTCATAGTCAACGCTAGCGCAAGAAATGCACCAATCATCGATAGTGGAATAGAGAACAACACAATCAATGGGTCGGTCAGTGAGTTGTATAGCATCACCATGATCAAATAGATCAAGACGATGGCAGCAAGGAAGGCAAAGCCAAGGCTACCAAAAGCCGAATCTTGTTGCTCCATCATACCGCTTCGTTTAATCTCAACATCGGCCGGAATCTTACCTGCAATGGCTGCTTCAATCTCGCCACCTACCGTTCCCGAAGGACGACCAATCACATTTGATTTGACGGTAATGGACGAAATACGGTCGGTACGTTCCAATGCCGATGGTCCTAAACCGTAACTGATTTTTGCGAACTGGTTTAACTCAATCAGCTCTCCTTTTTTGTTTACAAAAGTAAGTTTGGATACGTCGGCAGATTTTGTACGGTCGAAATTATCAATACCAATGCGAATATTGTATTCAAAATTGCCCTCTTTGTACTTCGAATTATCGTTTCCGTTCAAAGAAGTACGAAGTGTAGAACCTACATCGCTCACCGATAATCCAAGTAAGGACATTTTATCGCGATCTAGTTTTATTTGTACTTCCTGACGAGGATCGTCAATAGAATATTTAGGATCAGATGTTCCCGGTGTATGACGAACAACATTTAAAATCATCGCTGCCGTTTCCTGAACTTTTCCATAATCGGCACCTTGCACGATGAGCTGGATAGGTTCAGAAGAACCTCCGCCAGTGGAAGAAGGGGTAGCACGTGCACGAATACCCGGAATCGTCTTCATAATTTTATCTTTCGTCAACGCAGCATATTCTTCAACACCCAGTTTACGTTTTGTTCTATCCACTAACTTAACTGTTATAGTGGTCACATTATTTTTGGTTGTGGTTGCAGATGTTCCCACGTTGGTAAATACACTCTCAACTTCCGGAATGCTTTTAATAATCTTCTCAGCCTGCATGGTAATTTGGTTGTTTTGATACAACGTTACCTGCGGGTTCATATCCAATGTTACAATATATTCGCCCTTATCACTTTCAGGCATAAAGGCAAAACCAATAAACCCAGTAGGAATCAATGCAAACGAAGCAAAAAACAATGTTACAGTTACTCCCAGAACGGTTGCTTTATGTTTCAGACCCCAACTCAATACATTTCCATACCAGTTTTTTACCGAGTCGAAAGTACGTTCTACAAGTCGCGAGAAACGGGCTAAAAGCGTTTGACGAGTATCGTCAGGCATATTTCCGAAACGAGACATTAATAGAGGTGTAACGGTAAATGATACTAACAAACTACACAAGGTAGCAATCACAATAGGAATAGCAAACTCTTTAAGGATATTCCCGATTAATCCGCCGCTAAGTCCCATAGGAAGGAATACCACAACAATTACCAGCGTAATAGCTAGGGCAGTAAACATAATTTGCTTACAACCGTCGAGTGCGGCTTGCCATCTTGTTTTTCCCTTTTCCATGTGGCTGAACATATTCTCGATTACCACAATGGAGTCATCCACAAGAATACCAACCACCAGCGATAAAGCCATCAGCGACATCATGTTCAACGAAAATCCCAAAATATACATACCGATAAATGCAGGAATAATTGAGAGTGGCACGGCAACCATTACAATCAGCGCACTTCGTATGTTGTGCAAAAAGATAAAACAAACAAAGGCAACAATCAAAATAGCCAGAACAAGATCTTCAACTACTCCATCAGCCGAAGCACGAGTATAAACCGAGTCGTCTGTTGCAATTTCAAATTTTACGTTATTGGCTGCATATTCTTTTTCAATGGCTTTCAGTTCTTTTTTTGCCAAATCGGAAACCTTTACGGCATTAGCATCACTTTGTTTCTGAATAGAAAGTCCTATAGCATCGCGTCCGTTAATGCGGTTAATCAACTTTTGTTCTGCAAGTCCATCTTCCACCTCGGCCACATCCATTACTTTTACTTTACCGCCATTGGTAGTAGTTGCAATTACAGTGTTACGCAATTCGTCCAGACTTGCATATTTAGCAGCCAAACGTACAGAGTAAACCGATTGGGTATTTTCAACATTACCAGCCGGAATTTCCATATTGGCAGACTGGATAACTGATAGAACCTGTAAAACAGATAATTTATAGGCCTTCAGCTTTTCGGCATCAATATTTACTTTTATCTGACGTTCTTTTCCACCAGTCATTTTTATGGCACCCACACCCGGCAATTTTGCCAAACGTGACTGAATACGGTCTTCAACCAATTTATAGAATTGAGTGGAAGGCATTGACGAGGATGCTGCCACATTCAAAATTGGTCTTTCGTCGAGTGCTAATTTGGTAATTGATGGTTCTTTTACATCCAAAGGCAAATCCGATTTAATAGCCGAAATCTTACGTTGAGCTTCCTGAACAGCCAGGTTAGCATCAGTTCCTTCGTTCAGTTCAATAACAATTACGGATACACCTTCCATAGAAGTTGAACTAATCTTCTTTAAGTTTTCAACTGTTGAGAGGGCATCTTCAATCTTTTTGGTAACCGAGGTTTCCACTTCCGATGCTCCGGCTCCGGGATAAATGGTCTGTACCGTAAGGATAGGTAGCTCAAACTTAGGCAGCAGATTCAAATTGAGCATGTTGAACGACAACAATCCTCCGAGAGTCAGCAGCGTAAAAATTACGGCAATTATCAACGGTTTTTTTATGGAGGTTTCTACTATATTCATAATAAAATAGTTACTAGATATTAATTACAAGTTTTTCTCTCTGAAAGTTATTGCAAAATAACATATCAATAATGATTTCAGGACACTTGGTAGTATTGAAAATTAGTTGATTACAGAAACCTTGGCACCATCAGTCAGGTTGATTTGACCGTTGGTCACCACTTTGTCGCTTTCTTTTAGTCCGGCAACAACTTCCAGATTTGAATTAAAATTACGACCGGTAGTAATTTTAACCAGTTTGGCTATCTGACCCTCGATAATATACACCGAAGGATCTTTTACACTGCTCACAATGGCATCGCGTGGTATCATCAATGCTTTTCCGCTTTTACCCATATTTACACTTACGTTTACATAGGTTCCTGCTTTTAGTTTATTTTTGCCGTTGTTTGCAATCAACACTTCTACCGGATAAGTGTGCGAGGCACTTGCTTTGGGGCTGATATTGGCAATTGTTCCTTTGTATTCTGCGCCGGGCTGAACATCCGTAGTCACATTTATTTGCTGACCCTGACGAAGTTCGTATGCAGTCGATTCGGCCACGTCCAAAACCACTTTCAGCTTAGCAATGTCCGCAATTCCGGCAACTACTGTACCTGCAACAACATATGCTCCAAGTTCTGTGTTTTGTGAAGTTATATATCCACTGAATGGTGCGACAATTCGAGTGTCATCCCATTGTTTTTTAGCATTTTCAAGTTGAATGTTAGCGTTTTCGTACGCCAATCTAATATCACGCAATTGTGTATCTGAAACCGCATCACCTTTGCGCAATGCTTCGTAGCGATTGAGATCTTCTTTACATTTATTGTAAGTCAGTTTGGCATTGTCGTATGCTAAACGCTTGTAAGTATCGTCAATCTGAGCCAACACTTTTCCCTGGCTGACATAGTCACCCATTTTGAAATTCACTCTAACAATTTTACCGGAGATTTCCGAAGCAACATTTACTTCCTTGCTCGGCTGAGCAGTTCCTACCAATTTCAGGTCACCATTTGTTTCCTGCATCTGCGCCGAAGCTACCGTTACCGCTATATCGCTTTGCGTAGTTTTTACTTCTTTACGGGTATCGATTACTTTTTTGTTAGCTGCCAACGTCCAAGTCATCAAGCCTAACAATGTAACTATTGTTGCACCGGCAATTATTGTTTTCTTCTTCATATCCTTATATTGTTTGTTACTTATTTCTTGATTTTTGTATACTCTCTATTATTCGTTGATTAGATTTTTAATTTCTCCGTTGAGCGACATGATTTTTAATTCCGCTTCTTTAAAGTTATATAAAGCTGTCAGATAACCTCCCTGAGCGCTGCTAAGACTCATTTCGTCTTGCAATAAGCTGCTCATAGCTGCTAAACCTTCGCGGTATTTAAGAGATGTTTCTTTGTATACTTTCTCGGCCAGTTCAAGATTTTGTTTTTGGCGGCGAACTGTATTTTGGTTGTTCAGGTAGTTGTTCATAGCATTTTTATAATTCATGCTGAAGCTTTCCTTTGTACTTGCCAATGTTTCTTGTGTTTTCTTTAATTCAAGTGCAGCCTGCCGCGATTTTGCTCGTTTCTCGAAACCATCGAATACCGGAATTGCAAGAGTTACAGCAAAATTTCCCATAGGATACCATTTAGATCCACTTTTAAAATAGCTTCCAAATTCTTTTTGCATTCCCTGATAAGCAGCTTGACCCGATAACGAAAGAGTAGGCAAATAGCCGTCCTTAATCATCTTTTGGTTCAATACATTCAGTTCCTTCTGCGATTCCAACATGCGGATATTTACGTGATTTGAGAAATCTGTTTGTAAAACAGGTGCACTTTTCAACAATTGCATTCCTGCAGTATCGGTCAATACAATGTTTTGTTCAATTGGCAAATCGAGCATATATTTAATCATGTTCAATTGCTGTTCTTGTGTAGATTGGGTATTGCTTTGTTGAGTGTATAGGTTCTCGAGGTTTACGTTTACTCGATCCATATCTACTTGTTTACCAAGCCCATTCTCTATGGTTATTTTGGTAATATCTCTCAAGCGTTCGGTACGTGCGATATTCTGATCAATCAGTTTACGTTGTTCAGCAGTTGTTTGGGTTAATGCGTATAGTTTAGCAACATCGAATGCTATTTCCTCGCTTGCTTTTTCAACTGTCAAATCGCTTAGCTTTGATGACTTTTTAGATAATTGAAGTGCCGTTAATGCGGTTTGATTGTATAACACTTGGCTGATATTCAATACAGCACTGGAGCTATATTGAACTCCCATTTGTACGGCAATATTGGTTCCCGGTTTGTTTATAAATTCACCCGGCAATACTGTGGTAGGCAATAGAAGATTGTCCGTAAAACTACCACTAAAATTAACTCTTGGAAGTAATGCAGCTCTGGTTTCATCTGTTTTGTATTCACTTTTTTCTTTGTCGATGTGGGCTGTCTTCACATTGATATTCTTCTTCACCGCCATTTGCACGCATTCTTGCAACGATAATCCGATGGTTTTGCTTTCTTGTGCAAAACCTGTCTGATATCCCAAGAGAATGATTGCTAATGAAATAATTTTTTGTTTCATAATGATGCTGTCTAATTTTATGCTGCAAAATTATGTTGAAAAACATTATCCTTTATATTAGTACTTCCTCAAACGGGAATATTGAATACTGAAATGACTTTTTTAGAACATAAAGGATTATTTGGTCTGAATGCAATCGGGGATTACTTACACTATATCACGAACATCTGAACTAGTTTTTTTGAAAATTTGCTTAACCAGATTGTTTAGCAAAAGAGGTTGAAAATTTTATGTAACGCTATTTGTGATAACGAGACAATTTATTGCAAACTATTTTTTCTATTTCAAAATAAGTTTTGATTTATATCAAAATACAATTTCATTCACTGAATCATGCTCGGGAAAACCGTGAGTCAGACATGTACGCAAAAAAGACAAAAAAAAAGCCTCGCAAAACTAACGCTTTGTGGGGCTTCTAAAAACAAATATTAACGCTATTATGTCATTCACCAACAATCTATTTTACAATATGATATTTAGATTCAAGACCCAGTTCTTTGTGCAATTCATTTACTTCTTTCTTCAATTCAATCATGGTTAGTTCGCGCCCCACTGTTAATCGATGAAAATTCAACATATCATTCATTTTTTCCTCTAAAGCCTGCTCTGCCAGTTTTTGTTCAGTAATATCGTTAACAAACACATGGCATGTTTTTTTTCCATTAGAAACAATCTGAGCCATAATTATTTCAACATAAATCTGTTGCCCATTCTTTTTTTTGTGTTTTGTAATAGCAACATTAGTATTACCTTTTCTGAAAGATTCAACGGTCTCTAGCATTTTAGAAACTACCTCTATGGGACGAATATCTTCTATCGTCATTGATAGAAATTCGTCTTTTGTATAGCCATAGTGATTAATTGCAGCTTCATTTGCATCCAAAAAACGAAGTGTATTAACATCAGTAATAAACATGGGTTGCGGATTATTCTCAAACATCAAACGAAATTTTTCCTCACTTTGCCGAAGCGCATTTTCCGCCTGTTTGCGTTCGCTTATGTCCGAAATGCAACCAACAATTTTAATAGCTTTTCCATCTTTATCCAAAACAGAAGTACCTGTTGATTTTTGCCACTTGTATTCTCCTGATTTATGCAGATGTCTATATTCAACTTTATACTCTGTACCTTTTTCAATATGATTATTTAAGGCGGCAATTACCCGTTCACAGTCATCCGGATGAATACGTTCAGTCCATGACTGATATGTATGAGGTAGTTCCAGGTCATCAAAAGAATAGCCAAGAATCTCACACCACCTCGGCGAATAAACAGATTCATTAGTTATCAGGTTTCGTTCCCAAATACCATCTCTAGTGGCCTGAATGGCAAGACTATATCTTTGGTGGCTTTCAAACAATGCTTTCTCCGTGGCTTTTCGTTCAGTAATATCATGGATAGTGGTAATTACGCCTATAATCTCCCCTGAATGATTAAAACAAGAACTCCTTTTTTATTTAACAAATTCTACCTTTTGGAAAATACCAAAGAAAAACAAACAGAAAAACTTGCAAGACTAATCCATCCAAGGGAAGCAATATTATTAAGAAGTATCACCGTATCTTTCGCTATATTTTCACTGATTAGGCGTGGGTCTGCAATAGTCCATATTGCAAAAGAAGATATTATTAAGGCACAGGTGATATTTAGCAATGATTTTGAGTTTTTATATAAAATATAACCCACCATGAATGCATACACTAGAAAACCAAAAAACTTAAAATATTGAAGTAAATTCATTGTTTATTTTCCTAATTTTGATTACAGTTAATATTCTAATTATAAACTTACTATAACGAAGAAAACGTATTTATTACCCAAATCCAAGCGAAATCGGCATCTATAATCTTCACCACAGTTTCAGTGATGGGTTTTAGTATCTCCTTTATGGGATTTGTGTGTTGTAAGCGCGACTCTAATATATTAAGTTCTTGGAGCTTTTTTACGTTAGCTCGTAGCGCATCCTCATAGCGCTTATTTTCAATACAACTGGAATTCTGGAATAGTTGAGTTTCTTCAAATTCATTAATCAATAGCCGAACATCGTCGATATTGATCGTTGAATCAGAATACAAAAGTTGAGCTTTCAAGTTTTGTATTGCATTTTTACTAATGGATTTAGTATGCCCGGAATTTTGATTGTGATACTCCATATTATCCTCCTGATTATGCTTAGGTGTTTTAAATTAAGGGAAAAATACTAAAACAACTGCTACTCAAAATACTAATTCAGATTCACAATAACAATTTAAACAATTTTACAAGTGCAAATATAACAATAATTATAATTTTTTAATGAGCAACTTTGTTATAAAAACTTATTTTTTTACTAAATATCTATTTTTTGAACTTGCCTGTAGTAAAAATTACAGAATAATGAAGCACATATTATTTTGTAATTTCGAAATTGTAATATTTCTTTTATTACAGTTAACGTCAACTCATCATAACAATGCCCTACGGGCTAAATTAATTGAACAATCAAAATGTACCGGCATATCACTAAAGATAGTTAAGGTATTAAATTGTATGTAGTTCATAACAAGCTAAGCAATAGTCAGAATAGAATGTAGTATTTTACAAAAAAAATAGAACCTATCTACCGAAGACAGGTTCTATTTTTTTTTATTTAATTACAGAACATTATTTGAATTCTCTTACTCACTTGAATTATTTCTAGATGAAATGACATCACCAATAATAATGATAACCGGCGTTGGGTATGCTTCGTCACTTTGACTCAAAAGTTCAAGTGTAGTTAAATACTCTTTCTGATTTGGTAGCGACACATTGTAAACCAACGCCACCGGAGTTTTGGGGTTGCGACCTTCGGCAATGGCTTTTGCCGCAATTTTATGAATGGTAGAGCCCGCCATAAAACACACCAGGAATCGGTATTGGGCAAATGAACATCGGAAGTATGACTGGTAATAAAGGCCACAGACTTGACAAAGCCCGCAGTGTTAAGGGTATTTAAGCCTGTTTATCTTATTACTATACAAAAATAAAGTTACAACCTCAATTTTATTTTGAGTCATTTCTTCAAAGTTGGCTCTCTTTTGAATTTCTCTGTCAAAAACAATGACAACTGCCCACGCTGCAAACGTACGAATATTAACAATTTATTCTACAAATAAGATCCAGATTCGCTATGCTCAGCGCACTACAAAAAATAGGCTAAGACTCTATTGAGTTCAACCTATTATTTTATTCAGTTTGAAAGATTCTCTATTTTTGACAAAAGCAATAAAAAATGCTATACTCACAAAAGTAGTAAGCACCATAAAACTAAGATGCAAAGACTGAAATTCAGCAATAAAACCCAACAAAACAGGTCCTACAAGAAAACCGATATTTGAAGTGGCTGCAATAAACGAAACACCATCGGCGGTCTTTACACCTTCCACTTTTGAAGCCAGTCTGTACACCTCAGGAACGACTACAGAAAAACCTAAACCTACAATAAAGAAACCTAGAATGGAAACAACCGAATTGAGAATAAGAACCAGTAAAAAACCCACTATTCCGGTTAAGCTCGAATAGGTAATCAATTGCCACGAACCTAGTTTTTTGCTCAGAGAGTCACCAGTAAAGCGTCCAATCATCATTGCCGAAGAGAATGCGGCATATCCAAACCCGATATATTTCATATCCAACAAAATTATCTTTTTAAGATATAAAGCACTCCAGTCGGCAATAGCACCTTCAGAAACCATCATTACGAGACCAACCACAGCAATCACATAAAGTGGTTTTAGATTCTTCTTTCTATGCTTTTCTTTTACCAAACATTCCCCCTTTCGGTAATAATAATAGTGTTTTAATTTGAATTGAAGAAGTAGAATAATTGTTACCAGAATGGATATATGTACTATCGGGTTATGCAGTAAGACGGCAATAAAACTGCCGGTTGCAGCTCCAATCATCCCTCCTATACTCCAAAACGCATGACTTCGCGACATAATGTATATCTCATCTTGCCGTTCAATCGTTGCAGTTAATGAGTTTAATGAAATGGCAAACGATGAACTAGCCATGCCGAAGAAGAACAAACTAAAACACAAGGTATCATAGCTATAAGCCAAAAAGGGGCCAAAGAAAAAAACACAGTAGACGATTAATGCAAAAAATGTGTACTTGCCAACTCCTACTCTATCTACAACGTGACGGCAGACACGAATCATGACAAATGCACCCAGAGCAGAAAAAAATATTGCCTTACCTATCTTACCTTCAGTTATTCCCAGCTTTTCTGCAATTTGTGGAATGTAGGTTACCCAAGTACTGAAAATAAGACTAAAGCAGGAAAACAAAAAAGCAGAAGCAAAGTATTTTTTGTTCTGGTAAAAGAATTTAATAGAATTCATCAACAGGTTTGCATTAATAGAAATGCAAAATTACCCCATTTCACTCAAATACACAAGCAATTAGCGTATTTGATACACTATTTAATCAAATTGAAGTAATTCACATAGAAGATGATCTTTTTATAACAGAGATGAATCAATAAAATTGGTTCGAGATTTATTTGATGGTTGAATCGGTCACATTTATCTTTGTGTCGGCATGCATAGAAATGCCTGGATAAACAGGATACCACGAGCCACCATTGTTTAGTTGGATAAGACTTTTGTCGATACGAATGGAGCCAGAATGATCGTTTGTAACAAAGAAAATGGCCGAACCATAAGCATTGACCGTATTTTGTTCAATTCGTGTACCCAGTAGCGTTAAAGTCATGGTGTTTCCATCGTTATAAATAGCACCTCCACTCCCACCACCCGGCGTACCCGATTGTGCAGGATTACCACCATTACCATTGGCTACATTATAGGATAACAAACAGTTTATAAAGGTCCACGATACACCGATACTACTTACAGCACCACCATTTGAGCCTGAGTTTCCATATCCTTTAGCACCTCCAAAGGTCGTATTCACAACATATACAGGCAGGTTGTTGTACTGACTGAATACTCTTACGGCACCTCCTCCAACATCGGCACCTTTAGAAGCACATACATTATTGAATAACCTGCAATTCACCATTTTGAATCGACCTCCCCGTACCCAAACAGCACCTCCACCATCAAATTCAGTTTCGGTGGTAGAATTACCATCGGCAAATGTGATGTTCTGTACGGTGAGTTGAGGAAATTCCTGATTATCACAATGCGAAGTAGTCCAATGTTGGTCTTGATCACAGGTATTCATGTAAAGTATACGGGTTTTTCCACCTCCGCTAATGGTTACTAATCCACCACCATCAATAATTACCTTTTGACTTGCATCGTTAAATATTTTAGCCGGTTTAGTAAGAGTAAGTGTAAAAGGTTTGCTCCCGCCATTAAAAGTAATTACGCCACCTTGAGCCACAGCGGTAATAAATGCCTCTTCGGTAACACTCCCGGGAGTACCTGTACCAATAACATGTGTTGGTTGAGACACATCTTCGATACCTGCATCCAAAGGTATTGGATAATTGCCCGCAGGATTGCCCGCAGGAGGACCATCAGTGGTATTCTGCAGTGGATTTTGAAATTCGGAGTAGTGATTGGTATCATCATTTTTGCATTGAACAAATAGTAATACTATTGCTGCTATCAGCACAAATGATCCTGTATGATTACATGCAAAAAAACGCTTTAGAGTACTTGAAAATTCCATTATTTATTTTAAATTGGCAAGTTATTTTTGTTCTAATATCACTCCTAACTGGGTGTTGCATGAATGCTAATCGGGTATTGCGAACCAAAGGTCATGACTAAAGGGAATAATTCCAACTCACAATTATATGAATACCGAGAGTTGGAACTCGCGAAACCCGATTCAAACCTTTAAAAAAAATTCCACGAGAGCTACAGTATCCGGAGTCTGAGTCACTTTTTCAAAAAAAAATCAAGACAACATCAGTTTATAAAAAGCAATATCAAACCAAATAGTTGTCTTCGTATTGTTTGATAGTTACTCTTATAACGGACAAAACAATGATTAATTGTCAAAACCGATATTGGAACTTAAAAAACATTTTCATAAACATACAACTAAGAAAAGAGGCTGATTCCATAGAATTCAGCCTCTTTCACATTTGAACTTGTATACATTAAGTTAGTATTTTGAAACTACCCGACGGGGAGTTCTTCTTTTAATTTTAGTCCATAGCCAGATTAGCAATGTAAGGATCAGACTCACTGTAAACCCAATAGTTGCGAGCCATGAAAATATAATCAGATTTGTATTCGTATCGTATTGAAATTGCAATTTACTGATTAGCCAATGGGAATTTTCATTTACCAATACACCCGTAATCCGTAACGGAAGCTTCAGTCGCCACAAATCAATTTTTACCTCGCCGGTAGTGGCCACATAAACTACAGTGCTATCCAATTGATCAAAACGAGTTCTGTCTAAATGAAACTTGACCTTACCCCAATAGGTCCAGTCGCCCAGTAATAAGTTTTTCGCTCCCTCTTTTCCAGTAAGTATTTCAGTTGGGTTGGTACCCAGAATAAGCACATCTTTATTGCTAAACGTACTTGCCACACAGCCATCAACAGCTAACAAATCTCTTTTGGTATAGCCATCTTCAAGTATCCGCAATGTTTGAAGTACTTGGGCTTTTTCCTGCTTGCCTATAGTTCCCTTATTATAATCTTTTGCCCGCGCCAACTCTTCTTTGTTGGCGTTAAGCTGTATCAGCATTAAAACTAACAAGCAGCAGCCCAGTAAACAGGTAAAGAATATAAAAATCTGCAATATCAATTTTCTCATCAGTAAATTAGTTTTATCGTTTTGTATCTGTGAGTATATTTACATTTATTTCAATTGCCGTCCCATAAATGCGACGGCAATTGACACATAAAATGCGATATAATATTGTTTTCATTACCTATAACGCACAAGACAATGATTAATTGCTATACACAAACAATCTCATTCTTTGCCCATTACCCTTTCTGCATTTTTAAAGAATCTGCTCCAACGTATTTTAGATATAAATAATACTCCACACAACGCACTTCACCCATTGTTTCAGCGGTTGTTGAAAACGCGATCTTAATTTTTCTGCACTCAGGTTTAATTGTATAGTATAATGTTGTTTAGCGTTTTTTTATTCCATTACGGTTCGGGCAAACCTTTCTGCATTCATGACAAGCGTATATCTCAACGCCCCGTTTATTGGGCACCTCGGCATATTCTCTGCATTTCTTCTGACAAACTTCTGCGTTCGATCCTATGGCTCCAACCGGACAACTGTCTATACAAAGCGTACAGTTCTCTTTACACAGGTTCTTATCCATAAAAGGGTCAGCTACCAATTCAGCATTGGTAATCAAGGCACCCAACTTTATTAAATTGCCATATTCATCGTTGCAGAGCAGAGAGTTCTTGCCAATATACCCTACGCCGGCTTTATACCCCAAATGCTTTAACGACAAAATTCCTTTTCCAGTCATGGTTTCAGCATCCCAATAATCATACGGCACTGAAGGAATCATGATAGCCTGAAATCCGCACTTTTCGATATACAGTGTTAGCGATAAAGCGATCTGATTCACCTTAGTCAAAGCAATATCCTCTATGGCAGTATAAGGAGCCGGTGAATCAATATACAGCGAACTTCCCGGAATGCGGCAAGCAATGGAGATAACTGACTTAGTGTTTTTATAAACATCCGTAGGATGAAAACCTGCAGGCGAATCATCAAATCTATCAATAGAAGCAATGCCGCATAAATCGGCACCTAGCTCCTTTGCCAACTCTTTTATTTCGGTTGATGTTATCATGTTGAGTATATTTATTGATTACTAAAGTTATCATTATCTTTCTTCTCTGTCCAATTATATTCAATCTCAAATGCAATTTTTCTAGCAAATTCAAGCCCATGTACATCACATAGAAATCCTAATGTCATGTCCATTCCTGCACTTACACCGGAAGAAGTATAGTATTTGTCATCAACAGTCCAACGGGCATGTTTAATCCAGTTCACCTTTTCGCCATTACCTACCACCCATTCAAAAGCTCTTTTATTTGAAGTTGCTTTTCGGTTGTCCAAAAGACCTGTCTTTGCTAGTAAAGCACTACCGGTGCAAATAGTCAACACGTATTTACTCGTAACAGCTATTTTTCGGATAGAGTCCACCAGCAAAACATTATCTATTTCTTTGCGTGTCCCCATACCACCAGGTATAATAAATATGTCGATACTATTGGGTTCATCTATCAGTTTTTGTGTTGATATTGAAACTCCATGACTATTTTTGATTAATCCTCCCGATAAAGAGTAAAACGTAATGGTATAAAGGTCTTTTAATCGTCCAATAATTTCAACCGGTCCAAATACATCTAATGTCTCAAAATTCTCAAAAAGTAAAACGCCTACATTCATGCTATGTCTCTTTTTCTATTTAATGTTCGTTTGTAATCTCAAATTCTCAACCCATAAACAGGTATTATTCTGCCGGGTATTGACGATTTAGAATCATACAAATATGCTGCACCCACCTTATCATAAAACCCCTTTGCATAGTTCGTCTGAACCACGATTATATCAGATTTAAAGATTAATCAGAGTATCTGTTTTTATCTGATTCATCTGGGTTCTGACAATTACCCATAAAGTGAATGCGGGAGCAAAACTGCGGAATGCACAGCTTGTCCCTATTTATCGGGGTCAAACAGCCAATGGACATAGTGTATTATGGGATAAGCTTTTGGTTTTCATCAATTTAGTTCAAGTTTGTTCTTTGCTAATAATTCTCTAAACGCTTCAGACCAATTTCCACTATCCCAGTCATTTCTTTTCTCTCTCAAAATGAGAATTAGTTTGTTATTCGTGTTCGAATCTTTGAATGACAAAAGTGTCTCTGTAATTTGAAAAATATCAAAAGGGAAATTCTTAGTCTTTAATCTTTTGAGTAAGTTTTGTTTTGTTCCAACGATATGATTCTTCTTTATCAAGTCCAAAACACTACTAAGTTCCATAAAATCAGCATTCTCTATATTCTTATTGCAAATTTCAAGTAAAGAACCTTTATCGTATTTCGCAATGGTTTCAATCATCAAAGGCATTATGGAGTCTTTTGTACCATAATTAGAATCAAGTTCAAGAAAGTTATAAGCTTTAGAATTCAACAATCCTTTAGAAAAAGACAAAGAGGCTTTTTGGGGGCAATCCTTTATCAATTTCATTGTTCCGGTCAAGTCTATCGTTTTTGAATTTTCCCATATTTTCAAGATAAGACTCTGATAAATTACACAATAGTTTTTGATCAAAGCTTCAACTAATGAGTTAATAGCAATTGAATCGCATGTCGAATAAATGTCAGACAATAGCTTTTCTGCATTCATATTCCGATAACTCGCAATTGCCATAAAATAGTCCAAACTCTTGTTAGATTCTTTGTATTTCAATAAGAAATTCCAGAAACCTTTGTCTGGGAAATATGAAATTGCTAGTAGCGAATTTTCACCAAGTCCAATTAACAACGGAATGTCTTCTTGTTTTTTGTATTTTGCTAATGCAGTTATGGCATACTTATTTTTCTGTAATGATAGTTCTTTAATTCTTGTATATAGGTTTGGATTAATGTTGCTGTTCTCTAAAGCTACTTCCAATAATGATCCTTTGCTCTTCTTCGAACATATAATTACACTATCAAGCTTTTGGGATTGCAAGCTGAAAAATAAATTATCTTTTATAGTGCTCTTAATGTTGTCATTTTGGTTAAATACTCTATAGTATAATATTTCTGTAAGTTCTTGGTCAAATACCATATCAGCACTTTGTGTTTCAACTGTCTCGCCAGATTCTAAAAATGGTGTTATAATTTCATATAACTTAGGGTATTTTCTGTCAGCTAAAGCCATGCTTGCATAGCCTTTTACAACTGAATTTCTATGTCTCAGCAACGATAAAAGTTCTTTTATTGTTGCTTTTTCTCGTAATTTGATATAGTTCTTATATTGAACCGTCGTATGTCCATCCATTCCAACATGTTCATATTCGAGTATATTGCATTTCTCTAACAGTTGAACAAGTTGTTCAATTTCAGGTTTGGTTTTTTCAGTCTTACATGAAGTCACCAAAATGATAAAACATATAATGATTATTTGTCTCATATTTTTTTCTTACACTTACTCCTAACACACAATATATACGCAATACAATTGCTCAGATTCCTCAATTTGGAAGGATATACCCAGTTAACTGGGTATATATCCCATTTATACGCTTCAGCATTACCCTTTATTTTATGTTTATTTTTTTGCCCCACAAACTTACTAAAAACAATTAACATTAAGTTTGCTTTTTGAAAAAAGTTATTCTAATAATTAAAAATAATTGCTGCATCTTATCAGGATAAAGTAAAACCGACAGTGTATAAAGCTAGAAGTTCGTTTTTGGTTGACACAGTTTATTGAATAAACTCCGGCTTTTGGGACAGTTCTCATTTTCCTTGTACACAAATTGATTTTCCTTGTATACAATGCCTCATTACTTCTCTACAATACGGCATTCCTTGTATACAATGCTTCATTGTAGATATACAATACGCCATTCCTTGTATACAATGCTTCATTCCTTGTCTACAATATGGCATTCCTTATATACAATGCTCCATTGTATGTCTACAATATGGTATTCCTTGTATACAATATAGTTAAACCAATCGGAAGTGAGGCTAAATTGATAGTGAATAATGTAGTAGATATAGCTAATGGGCTATTGTAGGTGGAAACAGCGGCAGAACTGATTGTTATATACTCATTCATAATATAGAATCTCAATTTAGATATATCATTCAGGCACTTACATAGCATTACAGCTTTATTTACGCAAAAGAAATGGAGCACAACTTACGCTGTGCTCCATTTTTAGAGGTGTTCTATAACTAGAATTTGGTTGGAAATAAGATAAAGAGAAGAGTATAACCTATAGGCCTGACCGTTACTTCTGTTGCAACTACACACGAAATCTCAAAATGGTTTTCAACTTCTCTGCCACAGTCTTTCGGACATCCGATAAGTAAATTTCGCGGTGCGTTTTATACTTTCGCACCAAGCCTTCACTTTCGGCAAAGGCTTCCATGGTTGCAAAACTCTGCGGTTCGTTATCATAGCTACCAAGGTGCAGGATTTGAACACAATTTCCTTCTTCTATCGTCTCGAACCTGACTTTGTCCAACAAGAGATGAGGTTTTTTCTTTTTTACCTGTTCGATAATATCCGAAGCATAGCCGGCTGTCACAAAATCGGGCTGACGAATCATCAGGTTAAACACCAGTGCGTCTTTATCCAGCGTTTCCATCGGTTTATGTTTTGCTTCATTGGTAATATCCCACACCCCTTCGAGCGGATAAACACTGTATTCGAAATAGCCGGCAGGTGCATGACCCGATTTGGGACTCATCTTTACAGCATACGATAGCGAATACAACACAGCTATATATTCGGCAAAGGCCGGATGATTCGGATTTCCTTCGCCACGGATGCTAAAGAAATTCATTGCAGGAAGATATACCTGCTCCGGTTTACTTTTAGGAGCATAGAAAGCTTTCTCTTCTTTTTTCCAATCGTGTTTCATTACAATCTTTTGAGAGGGATACAAATGTCCAGAATAAATTTACGTTCGGGGTGCTGAGTATGGTCGTTGTAGTACAACTCGTAGTTATACCCTTCGCCCGGCTCGTAACCACTTTCGGTAAGCCACAGGCACATGGTGTTCCAAGCCTGTTCGAACTGAGTTTCTACAATTTCAAAATGTCCGACGGCATATTTTCCAGCCGGAACAGTCATTTTACCTATTTCACCTTCCACTTTCACATCGTTGTTTACAACAAGGCAGGCGCTTTGGCGCACTTTATCAATCTCAGTCACCGAGGGATCGTCGTGATACACCGTAAGGGTTTTTACATTGGGTGAACTGAGCAATCCACGCGGACCGGCAAACTGCATTAGTTTACCATACGCCTTTCCGATTTGATTAAACGCACCCGTGTGACGACAATAAATGACTTGCAGCTCGGGCATTTCTTTTACAATAACTTCTGTTTCCATAATAATGAGTTGTTTTAATTTGTTGGTACAAAATTCCTCATTTGTGATCACAAAAAGTTTACTTTTCTTGCTCAGCTGTTGACCCATCTTGCTAAAATAAACACCATCCTTTACCAGCAATGGTTTTTCCAGTTGCCGGTATTCTTTGGCACTCACCCCAAAATGCTTCCGAAACGTGCGGCTAAACAACGACAGGCTGCTAAACCCACAACCGTAAGCAATATCGCTAATAACTTTTGAGGGACTATCTTTTAGTTGTTGTGCTGCCTTTTCTATTCGGATGCGTTGCAGAAAATTGGCAGGGGTCTCTCCTACCAATACAGTAAAGATACGATGAAAATGAAAGGGTGAGAAATGCGCTATTTGCGCCATACCATCGAGATTGATCGGTTGATCGATATGCTGTTCGATATACTCCATGATGCGGTTAATGCGCGCAATGTATTCTTGTTTACTTAGTTCTTGCGAAGTCATATTATCAATTACTATAAGGGTGCAAACATAGTAATTATATTTCTACCTGAATTTACTAATCTTGCTTTTTCGAATCAATTAATCGTTCGGCACGGTATCAATGGAAAGTTTTTAGCGCAGCTGGGACTTGCGCAGTTGTCTGAACCACGATTAAATCAGATGAAAGGATGTATCAGAGTTTAGAGGATCTGCTTCATCCATGTTCAGACAATTACCACAAAGCGGATACGGGAGCAAAATATCAAGTGCACAGCTTGTTCCGACTTATCGGGGTCAGCCAGCCAATGAACTAAAAGTAGGTGTGTCAACAGCCGTACATTTTTATTTTTTCATCCATTTATCAATTAAAAAGAGTCCGATTATTGAAGCTAAAACAATCAGGATTCTTACTAAATAATTGGTTTCTATAAGCCCAAATGCCACTAGAAACAAAATGAAAGATACCAAAGTAAGCGAAAAAATATATTGTAATGAAAGTAATGCGTATCCAATAAACCTTTTAAGAGGATTATAATTTGAAAATCGTTTATAAAAACTAATCTCGTCCTTTATTTTTGAAATCTGTGCATATAGATCATTATTGATTTCACTAATTGTGTCTAATAGTAGTTGTTCGTCTGTGATCGGGTCAATTGAAATTTTTAAAATTGAATTAAAGGTTTCTTTGCTTAAATAACCAGTTCTACCGTCTTTAAGTATAATTTCTTGTAATTGGTTTTTATAGACTAAACTATCTTCTCCGTCAGGAAAGTAAGCAATGAAGTTTAATCTTGCCTTTACTTCAGTCAATATTTCAATTCTTTTCTCAAGAAATTTATTAAAAGTATTTTTTGATTCAGCAATTGGTTTTTCAACCAACCCCTTTACTAACCAAGAAATAAACGCAACCAAAGTTGTCAAAAGGAAAACGACTATATTGGGGTCGGCAATTGAGAGTAAAGTTTTTAAATCCATTTATAGTTATTTTGAGATTTTAAAAAAAGTGAGAAATGTCTTGATATTTGTTTCATAAATCCACCTTCTTTGGATTCGTCATTTAATGCATTTTCATTTCTTAGCACGGCAAATGTAATTTCTGGATTGCCTAAAATAGCATATCTTTCTTTGTTGTCATTAGTTGTTCCTGTTTTTAAAAAGCA
>Ga0209540_10000827_pt1 | contig 25504 bp, 17 predicted proteins | sample BarGraIncu01121A_FD_184501 | JGI IMG/M metagenome (GOLD analysis project Ga0209540, IMG submission 184501) | Arctic peat soil microbial communities from Barrow, Alaska - Barrow Graham LP Incubations 011-21A (SPAdes) (version 2) | ecosystem: Environmental > Terrestrial > Soil > Wetlands > Peat... | reverse complement strand
ACCTTTTTGTCCCAGTCTGTTTCAGGGCTGCAATTGTCCTTTAATAGCCTGGGACAAAAGCTCTCGTCCCACCTGGAACAGGGCGGGATGATTCTTCTAATTTATCGCGGGACGTAACACGGGGAATAAGAAGAACTTGAAAGGATCAAGTCGAATAGCTATTGGCATTGTCCCAATCATAGTCGAAAATACAGCTAGATGAAATACCGTCAAGACAGCAGTTTATAATATAAAATTACAACCCCAAATAGTGCTTTCATCATTTTCGACGGAAGCACTATTTTTTTGCAAACTGTGCTAGTTTGGCCTTTAGTAGCATTCCAGCAAAAACACTATTCGTGAGCAGATACCGCTTCCACATGCGTCCCGGCTCCTGAGCAAGCCTGTAAAACCACTCCAATCCGACCTTTTGCATCCAATCCGGTGCTCTTTTTGTCAAGCCCGCTACGATATCGAAGGTGCCACCTACCCCCATGGCAAAACTAACTCCTAACTGATCTCTCCAGCGGGCAATGAACTGCTCCTTTTTGGGAGATGTTATGGCAACAAAAAGCAGACGCGCGCCAGAAGCTTTTATCTTATCTACCAACTCAGCCTCGTTGTCCCAAAAATACCCATGGTGGTAACCAGCGACGGAAAGTTCAGGATAAAGTAAGCGAAGTTTTTCGACGGCGGATTCTACAACTGACTGTTTGGCACCCAGGAAATACACAGAATAGTTACGCCGCTCGGACAACCGCAACAGATCATAGAAGAGATCTATCCCCGCAACGCGTTCTGGCACCTCCAACCCGAGTGCCCGAGCCCCCCACACTACCCCCATGCCGTCGATATTGATAATGTCGCAGCACTGTACGGATTCGCGCAAAGCTAGGTCAGTTTGAATATTAACTATCTTGGCAACATTCACAACGACGTGCTGTGTAAAGAGTCCATTAGTCAAGCGACGGTCTATCTCGTTTACGGTTTGCTCCATGGTCCAAGGATTCATCGACACACCTAGCATGTTTAATTTGGATAGCATATTATCAGTACCCCTTCTGACTCAAATAATAGCTTGTAAGTGCATGGAATGCCCATGCTTGAGACCAACGCATATACGGAAGTTTGTTGGTGTAATGTTGTTTTATCTGGAAATAAAAGTAGCCTTTGCGGTCCTGCATATTGTCAGTCATCCATCTGAAAATATTTTCCGTGAGCGGCATATAGTCCTTTCCCAGACTTGAAAAAAAACTCAAGGCCTGCGCAGGGCAATGGATATCAATAGGATATGTTTTATCATGATAATATTTTGGAGTACCATCATCGAGAAAAAAGTTGGACTGATAATAATTCACTCCAAGCTTGAAGGCATCCCTGTATCTTTCGGCAAAACCCTCATCGAGAAAACACTTGATGCTCTGCAAGTTAAACCCCGTATGGAATGAATCTACCCAGTGGTGAAAGTTGGCTTCGCCATAATACCAGGAACCATCAGGACGCTGATAATTCATGGTATAGTCGAGGCTAGCAAGAGCTATATCCCTCATCATTTCGTCTTGATTATATCTAAATAACCGAATCAAAAACGAGGCCCCGAGAAGATTGGCATTATGAACAGCAGAGAAATCGACAGGCGTGTAACTAAAGCAAATTCCTTCGGACTCTTCCTTTCTATGCAGATCGTTAAGTATAAAATCCTTGATTGATAACGCCATTTGTAAAGCCGTGTCGTCGTTTGTTACAAGGTAGGCATCTAACAGGGCATGTCCAATAAAAGACGAGTTAACGATCGTCGGTGTGTATTTCGGGACATAAAAGGCCCTTGATTGCCAATCAAAGTTGTAGCCCCAACAACAACCAGAATATCCATTGCTCTTTAAATTACCCAGCAATCTGATAAAAAAATGTATTTTTTCCAAGTATTCAAGTTTGCGATCAGATTGGTATAATTTAACGTAACCCCACAGAAAGAGACCAATGCCTTTCGGGTTATATTCTTTTTTTATGCCGAGAAAAGGACGAATATTTAAAGGAACTTTTTTCAGCAATTGGATGAAAGCAATACGCGGATATTTTGACCCGGCAGATAAAGTTCTCGTGAAAAACGAATTTAGTCCATCATAAGGATCGTATCCTTTGTAATCTTCTGCGGCAATATATTCTTTTAGCGCTTCTAGACTCAATTCGAGTGACATTTAACAAATCCCTAGGTTTTGATTAAAGAAGTATTGCGAGGAAGCACGATTAACAAACATTTATGCCAATGGCGTAGCCCCCAACCTCCGATAAAGGATGTCCAAACTGGGTATAATTTGCTCAAAGGTAAAACAATTTCCAACTTTTTGTCTCGCGGCTTCCCCTATTGAAGTACGCAGATCACCGTCCCCTAATAATGTCTCTATCGTTTTTGCCAAGGCAGGAATATCTCCAGGTTCAACCATTAAGCCCTCCTTACCGTGCTCAATGGCATCAGGTATGCCACCGACACCGGTAGCAATTATTGGCAACCCATACGCCATTGCCTCTATGACACCCATAGGGAACCCTTCGTGGTAAGAAGGCAAAACATATATAGCCGATTGAGATAGCAATTCTGACTTAGCCTCACCACTAACCCAACCTAAAATTTTCACAGCGTGACTGATTCCTGATCTATTGCAATACTCAATGGCAGCATTGAGATCACCATCACCGCCAGCGAAGAGAACACATTTGGGATATTTGGCAATGATTAGCACCATTGCATCAAGCAAATCGAAAAAACCTTTGCCGCGTCCCAATCTGCCTAAAAAAAGCAATTGATTGCCTTGAACATGTTTTTGATTAATGGTGTCAGGAATTGTTGAAATTGGATTATAAATCAATACCAACTTATGTTTTGAAACAATCGTGGATATATCTTGCTTCCATTTGTTAGACAATACAATAACAGCTGAAGAATGCATAAAAACCCATCTGACAAAAAATTGTCTCAATGAGCCACATTCTTCGTGGTAAAACTTCAAAAATTCACCGCCATGAAGATGCAGCACAAATTTTCGATGAAAAAAAATTGAGATGAGGGCAAAGAACGACTTACGCCAAAAACTTGCTCTTGAAGCCGTATGAATATGAACCAAAGTTATATTACAACTTACATTTAGCCATAAAAAAACAAATAATGATCGCAAAAAATAGTACATTTTGTCCAAAAAACTCCCACCATTGAACGATTCAAGGTACGAAATATTCCATTTATCGAAAAAACCATTTTCATTATAAACACTAACGACAGAAGATATTCCGCCCCTTCCCATCAAGGAAGGTCCTACCATAACAATCTTGCTAATTTTGGACATATGACCTTCCACACTCGTTAACGATCCACTTGAATTTTACAGATTTAGTTCTTGGGATGTCATCACAGATCTTCACTTTAATTGAAACATTTGAACAGACTTTTTCTTTAAAATTTGCAACAACACTCAATGCCAGATCTGGTGATGCATTAGCAAATGGCACTACTCTAATCTCAATCAAATCATTACTTATTTGAGCAACTTGAGTGCACTTAATATTTGAAAGGCTACTGAAAGCAAATGTTATTAGGGCTTGGCTGATTGGTTTTCCGTCAACATCAAAAATAGTATCACCGACCCTTCCTTCAATTGATTCGATCATTGGATACCTTCGTCCACATGCACAAATCCCCTTCCTCCACTTTGCCATATCGGATATCTGATAACGAATCAATGGCATTAGATGATTATGGTACGAGGTACCTACGACTTGCCCAAAATCATCGGTAGGATTGCCATCGTTATCGACGATCTCAACAAAAGAGTAGTCAGTATTAACGTGAAGGTTGCCGTGCTCACATTCTGTAGCTAATGCAACCCTTTCAGCCATGCCGTACAAATCCATGACACGACAGTTAAATACTTTAGATATAAGGAGGCGCTGATAGGGGTAAAGGACTTCAGAACTAGTAAAAACGAATGGAATATTCAGTGAAATATTCCTTCTATCCAAATACTGAGCTAACTCGAACACTGTAGATGGATATGCCTGGAGAAGATAAGGCTGTAATTTTTCAATCTCTCCTACAAAGAGATCTGCAGTACTTTCACTTAAATGACGTGACGACAAAATCAACTGGTTATCGGTTCGATTAAAGATCCAGAAAGGAGGCGACTTCCTTTGGATTGGAACCACCTCATCCCCTCTAAGTAAACAACGAGGCATTCCGCGCTTATACCCACACCAGTCCCAATGTCTTAACAAAAAAGCATTTTCCCATAAAATTGAGTTAAAATCCCTATAAATCTTTAAGGGCATCCCAGAAGTACCGCTAGTTTTACCTTCAAAACGTACTAAATGTCTCAGACTAGGCGAAGGATAAAACTGTGCATTTTCAATCAAAGTTTCTTTATTAATTATTGGGAATTCAGTTCTAACGTATTCCTCAATATTACTTAATTGATAAGGGATTTTGCAGCCTTTATATTTTGGAATGTTCTTTTTTGCTGAAATAAGGCTATTAAGCAACTGCTGGTTGCAGACACGTTGCATTTCAAGATCAGTCAAGTTTTCATTGTTGAGTAAAACTCGTTTCTTAGTATCGCAGAAAAGGTTTTCGCGTAATACAGATCTAAACATATACTTTAATTGCAGCTTATATTCATCCAAATTATACATAACAAACCTTTTTAAGAAAATTAGGTGAATGTTTATTGGTGTGCAAAATAAAAATGCAGCTAAAAACATCTGAAAATTACAATCTTCACGTTAGTGCATAACTACAATAAACACTGGAAATTTCTTCTGATATAGTTTTATAATTCCTACTCTTAGCCACAAAGTTTTTACCGTTTGCACTCATTTCTTTCACTAATTCAGTTTTACTGAAAATTTCCTGCAATGCATTAGCAAATTTCACCTCATCATATTCGACACAGATCCCCGCGCCACTCTCTTCGATAAATTGAGACTGGGATGGATTATCTGTTACAACAGAAGGTATACCAAGCACAGCATATTCAACGACCTTAGTGGGCGAGGACCAATTGAAAACAGTATTATTAGGGATGGTATTTACACCTATTTCAGCCGATTGTAACATCACCTGAGCGGACTGCCTCGGCAGCCACCCAGTAAAAATTACATCATTTTCAATTTCCAACTCTTTAGCTTTTTGCTTCAGCCAATCGGTATCACTATTATTGTGGGAATCTCCAATTAAAAGCAAGATACTTAAGGGCATTTTCTTGTGAAGCAAAGCAAACGATGTTAACAAAAAATCCAAGCCCCTGATACGGTCTAAACCACCCAAATAACCAACAACCCTCCTTCCAAGCAAACGATCATCAATACTCACAGTTTCGTCTATGTTTTGATATTCATCTAAATCAACACACATTGGCACAGCTGTCATAAGATGCCTAGGAACACCTTGAGATACTAGACCAGACAACATATTTTCACTTTGAACAAACACATGTGATGCACAAGGCAATAGAACTTTACGTAACAAATATCTAGTCAAATTCCCCCGAACAGTCAAAAATAATAATCGCAATAGTCCGAATGAAGCCTTGTTATATTTGCAATTTTGAAGATCTTCTTCCGGGAAAGGATAAGACATCCAGTAAAAAAAAGGTTTTTTATACAGTTTTGCAATCCACAAGGCAAGTGTGCCTGTTATAATCTTATCTCTTACTTGAATTCCTGAATGTTTTCTTCCAAGGAAAATCAGCGTATACATTTCAAACAAAAATCTTACCAACATATCTATAGCTTTAAAACCGGTTTTATTAGGGCACAAAACCAAATCACCTCCACCCCACTTCATTTCATCACTGCCACTATCAAGTCTCAGTTGTGAGACTAATGTACTGGCAACATCGAAACGTGGCAGATATTTTCCAAAAAGGCAATAAACATCTGGTCTAATACTTGGGAAATCATCTCTGGCAATAAACAATAACTTCACGATTCTCCCTTTTAAATAAAATTCAATATTAGGCGCTCTCATCTAGAATATTGCACGACAAACTGTAAAGCGAAAACATTACCCATATTAATATGTAATAGGAACCTATCCTATTAAATTCGAATTTCATTTCATTTAAAAACAATAAAAAACAAGAAAGGCACAAAGCCCTGTGCAAATTACTGTATTGACTATTACCCGGTAAACTCAATTTAAGCAAGGGTACGAACAAACATAACAAGAAAAATAGGTAGAAAAAAGAGCCGAAAATACCGTTCTGAAAAATTATCGTCATTAAGAGATTATGAAATTGCAGCATTGAAGGGTTTATGTCAGCAGGAGTAAGCATACCATTTCCAACAATTGAGAGCGTAGAGAGCAAGAATGGCCAACCACTTTCAAGAACAAAACCACGACCTGCCGCATCTGCCAAGTGACCGGTTGTTTCATAAAGTGATAACGCTTCATTCAGCCTGGAGAAAATAGGATTAGCAATTTCAGGAAAAAACAACAAAGGCAGTGAGATAAATAGTGGCGCAGTCATTAGTGACAATACTTTTTTTGCAAGCTTAATATCGAAGATGAAAAGCGAAATAAAACTAGACAATATAAACAGTATTGCGCCAGACCTTGTCACTGACAGAAATAATCCCGCAATCAGAACAAAAAGATAAATTAGATATCGTACTTTAAACTTTGAAACGATTAAATAATAAAGACTAGGTGAAATAACTGCTATCAATTCACCTGTATTTTCTGGATTCAGAATAATACTTCTAAACCTGAAATAGTTATCAGCGAATTCAAATTCAAGAGTATCCATGTTTTGGGGTAGAAAAACCGTAAATAATTGACCTGTATTCGGGAAATACAATATTAAAACGCCGATCAAAATTTGAATACAAACCATTACAATAATAAATTCAAGGGCTTTTTGTAAAAACCTAACTCTCGCGCTAGGATCATCGAACTTAATTTTAACTATCAACTTATACAATAAAACTGAAGATAGGAGATATACATAAGTTCTGATCGACTTGCCAAAAAGCGAGCTATTAATAATAGTAAACGATGAAACAGCGCCAGATAGCAATAACATATTAAGCGAGAAATTATAAGTATTAGTATGCGAGTAATACTTTTTGGATACAATATCTTTCAATACCGTTTGCAAAAACACGTAAATTATCAATAATTGTGCAGATGTAAAGGCGTCTTTACCCCCAAATTGAAACTGCAGAGGAAAAAAAACGGAAGCAATAATCAAAAGCATCAACGATTCATACGAAAGCTTACTGACAAAAATATAGGTCATCGGAAGCATTGCTACTGCAAAAGACAATGCATATTTCTCTAGCCCAATTAGCAACACTATCATCAATATAAAAGTTATGGATAATAATCTTGGAAAGCAACTCAAACGTGAATCTAGCTCTTGCGCATTCGAACTAATCATACTGATCTACTCTTACTAGCGAGCACTCTGGCAAAGAGGGTCTTATCAAAAAGCATCACCGACAACATATACATAACTAAACCTACTAAGATTATAACAATAGCGTAACCACCTACAAGCATCTTACTATAGCCTAGATCTGCCCCAAGCAAGATCGACTTAAAAAAAGCTACACTTACAGCCATTACAAGCACAGATTGCACAACGCCTCGAATGTTTATCCAATAGACAGTCAATGATATACTTCGGTTTCTAATAAGTAGAAAGGTCCATAGCAAATACACAAACAGCATACTTGCTACGAGGCTATACACCATAGCATAGGCTCCCCTAGGCATAAAAAACATCATAATTACGGATATAAAGGTCAAAATAGCCAAATTAATTTTGAGGGACGCGCTCAGTTTGCCGATTGCAAGGAGAAGGTCTTCATTTGGAGCGATCAGCAACCTAAGTAAAATCACAAGACATGCAGCTTTAAAGAATGGAACTGCAGGTAACCACTTGGCCCCGAGAGCAACAAAAATAATTTGTTCACCTAAGATAGCCCCACCAACAAATAACGGGCAAGCAATCAACATTGCATAACTAATAATCTTAAGATAGGTCTCATTCACGAATACATTACTATTTTGTGATCGGGCAAGTACAGGCACCGAAACAGTACTCATTACTCCTTGAATTATGTCTTGAAAAGGTCTTACCAATTGAAATGCAAAAGAGTAATAGCCAAAATCCCAAGAGCTTAAGTACCTTGCCCCAAGAAACAGGTCTATCTGGTTTCTACCATACCAAGCAAACCTCAGCCCGACAACACTCAACCCAAAACCAATAGTTTCCTTTATTTTTTCAAATTTAAAAGTAAATTTAGGGCAAAATGGGTTCATTACAAATGCCAATATAGAAAAAGTGAGAACCCGTATTACTTGGCCGTAAACCAAAGACCATACGCCAAAACCAAAGTAAATAAACAAAATTGAGAATGTTAGGGAAGTAACTTTCGAAGACATTTCAACCACAGCAGTTTTTTTAAATTTCAGATGCCTTTCCATCAGTTTAAACGGCACGATTGAAATTGATTGCACGCACAAACATATTGATAATGTTTCTATTATTGGCTGAACACCTTTTTTTGCAAAATATAATTGCATAAATGGAGCTGTAAAATAGCACAGGATCGAAACAAGCATCCCTGTTAAAACGGTACACCAATAAATTGTATGCAACTCCGAATCCGACAATTCTTCTTTCTGTACTATAGCCATACCAAAGCCTAGTTCAGAAAATTTTTCCATAAATGCTATAACCATCATCCCTATTGCCGCTAAGGAATAATCAGATGGTCCAAGGACTCTTGCAATATAGAGGGTGGTAATAAAATTGTACAGTTGAATTGTAATCCTGGAGATAGATAACCACGCAACCCCCTTGAAAACGCTACCACCCATAAAAAACTTCTCCGTAAGCTTCCTTAAATCAAGGACTAACCTATTTACCCTACTTCAACGCCAGATGCCCCTGGTGTCAATCAACACCTTTTCCTTGAGAAAGTCCCGATCGATCTCCAGGAATTCTTCGTGATCCACAAGTAACAGGAGGATATCCGCCGGCTTCAAAACCTCTCCTAGATCGTAAAGGATAAATTCGTCAAAGTTGCCATGCGCGTTGGGCTCGCACGCCATGACACACCCGATCCCGGACTTGATCAAATCCCGTGCGATCTCCATTGCCGGCGATTCGCGCAGGTAGTCGATATTTGCCTTGAGTGATCAAAGGGGTCAATGAGTGATCAAAGGGGGCAAAGCTCCACATTCCACAGACGTGGCCTTCCGAGGGGGACAGGCACCATTTAATGAAAGATAAAACGGAACAGCCGCCCGCGCTAAAGTGGACAGGTACCTGCGGAGCCAGTCACCTATTACCGCCAGACGCCCCTAGTATCGATCAAGACCTTCTCCTTGAGGAGTTCCCGGTCGATCTCCTGGAACTCCTCGTGATCAACGAGCAACAGTAGGATGTCGGCCTCTTTCAAGACTTCTCCCAACTCGTAAAGCGGAAATTCCTCAAATCTGTCATGCACGTTAGGCTCGCAAGCCATCACACGCCCAACTCCGGCTTTGATTAGGTCACGCGTAATCTCCATTGCCGGCGACTCGCGCAGATCGTCAATGTTGGCCTTGAAGGCCAACCCGAGACAGCCGATGACCGGGTTTTTGAACCGCTCCGACTTGGCTTTCACTTTGTCCAGCACCCAGTGCGGCTTGGCATCATTCACTTCACGTGCCGTACGTATCAGGCGCGCTTCGTTTGGTGCAGCGGCAACGATGAACCATGGGTCAACGGCGATACAGTGACCACCAACCCCTGGCCCCGGCTGGAGGATGTTTACTCGCGGATGCTTGTTGGCAAGCCCGATCAGTTCCCAGACATTGATACCGAGTTTGTCGCAGATCATGGAAAGCTCGTTGGCAAAGGCAATGTTCACATCGCGAGACGAATTTTCCACCAACTTAGCCATTTCGGCAGTCTTGCTGTCGGTCAGAAATATCCCGCCGTTACAAAAAGTTTTGTAGAGATCCCTCGCCTTTTCCGCGGAAACCTTGTCGACTCCGCCGATGATCCGGTCGTTGTCGACAAGCTCACGGATGATGTGGCCGGGAAGCACGCGCTCGGGACAATGGGCTATGTGAATCAGTGTTGAGTTTTGAGTGTTGGATTTTGAATTGGTAAGATCCGGACGCAACTCAGCTATTATCTCACCTATTCTTTCGGTGGTCCCGACTGGAGAGGTGGATTCCAGGATGACGAGGTTCCCCTCGACAAGATACGGTGCAATGGCCCTGGTAGCGGCTTCAATGTAACTTATGTCCGGAATTTTCTCAGATCCATCCGCGCCGGTTGTGAACGGTGTCGGGACCGCCAGAATGAAGGTATCGGCCCCCTCCGGGGTGAGCGAAGCCCTCAGGTTCCCGCTGTTCACTGCGGAGCGAACCAAGATATCCAGGTCGGGTTCCACGATGTGAATATTCCCGGAGTTGATGGTATTAACTGCGGCTTCATTGACATCGACACCCAGAACCTGATGCCCCTTGGTAGCAAGCATGGACGCAGTAGGGAGACCGATATATCCGAGCCCCACGACAACAATTTTCTGTCTGTTTTTGTTCATATGCACCAGGCTCCCTAACTCTAATTAAATTTAAGTCAACCGATCAAACTTTTCAGTGCTTCGCTGATCCTCTGCGCAGCTTTACCGTCTCCATAAGGATTATGCGCCATTGACATAACCTGATAGGCTGCGCCGTCATCCAGCAGAGCATTAGCCTCTTTCACTATCGTAGCACTGTCAGTGCCCACCAGGAGCACTGTGCCGGCCTGCACTGCCTCAGGCCTCTCAGTCGTGTCGCGCATGACGAGGACTGGCTTACCCAGAGACGGCGCCTCCTCCTGCACGCCGCCGGAGTCCGTGATGATGAGATAGGAGCGATTCATCAGATATACAAACGGGAGGTAGTCGACAGGCTCGATGAGATGCACGTTACTAATATTCCCGGCACCCAGAATGCGTTTGACAGGTTCCTGTACATTGGGATTCAGGTGGACAGGATAGAGAATCTCCACGTCCGGATTCCTATTGGCGATGTCGGCCAAAGCAGAGCAGATGTTTTCGAAGCCCGCCCCAAAGTTCTCCCTGCGGTGACCGGTGACAAGAATGAGCCTTTTTGCAGGATCCAGAAAAGAGAACTCTTCGGCAAATTTGCGGTTAAGTTCCGGATCCTTGGCGATCATCGCGGAGACGGAGATAAGCGCATCTACCACCGTGTTTCCTGTGACAAAAATAGCACCATCGGCCACCCCCTCCCTGAGGAGATTCTGCCGCGAGGCCTCTGTCGGGGCGAAATGGATATCTGTGAGAGCACCCGTCACCCGCCGATTCATCTCCTCGGGAAAAGGAGAAAATTTATCACCTGTCCGGAGACCTGCTTCGACATGCCCAACTTTTATCCGCGCGTAATAGGCGGCGATCGAAGCCGCCATGGTCGTAGAGGTGTCACCGTGTACCAGAACGATGTCGGGGCGTTCCTTATCAAGGACCGGCTTTAATCCCTGCAGGACGTTGCAGGTAATATCGGTGAGGTCCTGTCCGGGCTTCATGATGTTCAGGTCGTAATCCGGCTTGATATCGAAAAGATTGAGCACCTGGTCAAGCATCTGGCGATGCTGAGCGGTGACGCAGACGAGGCTCTTGAATACATCGGGATGCTTCTCCAGTTCTTTGACGACAGGAGCCATCTTGATCGCCTCGGGACGGGTACCAAAAACAGAAAGCACTTTTAACATTCAGCAATTCGCCTTTCAGCCCCGGTATTGGGAGCAAATAGTTTGGGCCTTCAAGACCTTCGAGGGAAACAGACATATTAAATGCGAACCTGGCACTGAGTTCCCAAGTTGTAAATCTTATCGGGGCGCACATCGCACAGGATCTTGTTCACGGAGACGGCATCATTCAGGTTACAGTAGAGTAGCAAAAGCGGCAGGCCGTTTTTGTGAATATCGTGTTACAGGCGCTGACACTAGAAAAGAGGCCTTCGACGAAGACAGGCACCTTTAAAGGAATACTGCAATCCTGTTAAGGCAAACGGCAACATAAAACCATTCCGAACCATTACCTAGAAACAATCTTTGCCACGAAGCGCCACCACGGTTTCTTTGGCTCTTCGTCAGCCTGGTACCCATAGCCATAGCCATAGCCGTATCCGTAACCCGCGGACTGGGCATTTTTATCCGATATGACGATTCCCGCGACCGGCGCAGCTGTCGCCGCCAGCACCTCCCGGGTCCTGAGCGCGGCCTTGGCAGGCACCCGCCCCGGTTCCAGGACCAGGATCACCAAGTCGCTAATTTGGGTGAGTAACGGCGCGTCGGTTACGGCGAGTACCGGCGGCGCGTCGATGACGATATGGCTGTATATCTCCCTCATTTCCCCGATGAAGCGGGCCATCGCCTCGGAACCGAGCAGCTCTGCAGGGTTGGGTGGATAGGTCCCGGCCTGCAGCAAGGCGAGGCCGTCGATCTTCGACAGCTGTATGGCCGCAGCTGCACTGAGATCCCCAGCCAGGAGCTCGGTGAGCCCCTCAGCCCTCGGGTGGCCGAACTTCTCGTGCTGGGTCGAGCGGCGCAGGTCGCAGTCCACGATGAGCACATTGCCCCCGGCCTGGGCCAGCGTGATGGCCAGGTTCGACGCCACCGTAGACTTCCCCTCGCCGGGGAAAGTACTGGTGATGAGCATCACCGTCTTCTCCTTTTTCAAGGCACAGAAGTGGAGCCCGGTGCGCAGCGACCGGAACGCCTCGGATGCTGGTGATCTCGGCGCGTCGTAGGAGGCCATCCCAGCCTCGCCCCTTTTCGCCTGGATGAACGGGATCACAGCCAGAAGCGGCATGGCAAGGGCGCGCTTCACCTGCTCGGGATCCTTCAGGGTGTCGTCCAGGTACTCCCTGAAAAAGCAGAGTCCGGCCCCGGACATGAGCCCAACGATCAGGCCGAGGAGCAGGTTCTTCTTCTTCTTCGGCGAGACCGGCTTGTCCGCGGCAATGGCCGGGTCCACCACGTTTATGTTGCTGATGGTCGAGGCCTTCGCTATGCGCGCCTCCTCGTGCTTTTGCAGCAGGAAGGTGTAGATGTCCGCGTTCACCTTGGAAAGCCGCATCAGGCGCGCCAGATCCCGCTCCGCGACCGGAAGCTTCTTCAACTGGGCATCGTGCTTGGAGATCTCCTGAGAGATATTTTGCTCCTGCTTCCCCATCCCCTTGAGAGAGGTCTCGTAAGTCGCCTGGATCTTTTTCTGCACTTCATCGATCTGGGCCTGAACTGCTTTCACACCCGGGTGGCTCTCCGTATTCTCCGAGAGAAGCCCCCTTTTCTGCACCTCGAGCTCGGCAAGACGCGTGGCCATCCCCGCCACCAGCGGGTCGTCGCGCAGTAGCGCCGGCGAGTAGACCGTTCCCCTTTTGCGGGAGTCTTTCAGCGAGGCTAGGGCAAACTCAACCTGTTTTCGCTGCAGCGTCGCTTCGGCCTTCTGTTTCTCGGCACCGGTGAGGGTATCGATCAAGTTTTTGGCCTCGGTGTCGAGCTGGATCACCCCGGACGCGCTCTTGTAGGTCTCGAGATTCTTTTCAGCCCCCTCAAGCTCCGACCGGATCCCTTTCAGCTGTTCCTCGACGAACCCTATGGTGCGGGTCGCCTCCTCAGCCTTGATCGCTACCCCCTGGTCCAGGTAGGTCTGCACCAGGGCGTTCACCACGTCTCTCGCCAGAAGAGGGTCGCGGTTCCGGTAGGTAATGGAGATGACGTTGGTCTTCTTCCCCACCTCTACCGCCTTGATCTCCTTGCGCAAATTTTCCACAGTCGCGTTGAAGGGAAGCAGGGTGATCCGGAAAGAATCACCCTTTGCCCCCTTGATATCCTTGAGAAGCAGGGTGACCCCTTTGCCACGCAGCAGGGCGCCGCTCATGCCGGTTCCCATCAGGTTACCGTCGTCATCCTTCACTTCATAGACCCCGCCGCCCTGAAGCTGCACCAGGTAGACAGGTTCCTTTGCAGTTGAGGTGAATTCAAGGGGCTGGAAATCGACCCCGTCGGAGCGCTTGTCCACCTGCCAGTCGAGATGGAGTCTCGCCACCACCTTCTCTGCGTTGCTGCGAGACTTGAGTATCTCCAGTTCAGAATCTATAGGGGCCGCAGCATTGAGGAGCAGATCGCCCATCTGCCCCACCTTTCCCTTGTCATCCTTCACGAAGAGTGTGGCAGTCGACTCATAGGAAGGAGAAACGAGAAAGGTAAAAAGCACAACGCCGGCCACAACAGCGAGGAAGCTGACCAGAAAGGTCCCTCTTCGTCTCATGATGACGTTCAGGTAATCCTGCAGATGGATCTCTTCTTCGACGTGCGCTACGGGTAACTGCTGATTCATTGCTGAATTCCTGATATGGGTGGTGGTTAGTGCCTACTGTTAGTGCCTACTGTTCCTACTGTTGGTGCCTACTGGCTGAGGAACTTAATCGACACGAAGGGCTGCAGCACTGCGCTTATCACCTGCAGGGACGGGAGCATCTCGGCGATGGCGTCGTTCCAGTTGCCGAAACGGCTTTTCGGCACGTAGATGATGTCACCTTCGGAAAGCTGCATGGGGAGCGCTTCTCCTTTGAGCACCTGGTCGTAGTCGACCACGATCAGTTCCCCGCGCGTAGTGGAGAGTGAACGGATGATCCTCACGTGCCTGAAGTCGAACCCGATGTCGCGTAGCTCCGCGCTGGCGATGGCCTGGGCAAGATTCAGCCCGCCGGATGGAATGGGGACCGCGCCCGGCTTCTTCACCGCGCCGAAGATGAAGATCTGCTGGTTCTTGTTTTCCGGAATATAGAGGGTGTCCCCGCCCTTGAGCCAGACGTTCTGGCTGGCATCGCCGTGCAGCAGGAGGTCATAGAGGTCCACCGGGACGATCTTGCCGTCGCGGGTCAAGCGGGCTCCCTTGAGGTTCGCGGTAGAGTCAAAACCGTTTCCCAGCGCCACACCCTGCACGAGGGTCAGGGGACGGTCCAGGTAGTAGGTGCCGGAAACCCTGAACTGCCCCAGGAGGTAGAGCGGCTGGCTTTTGTACTCAATGATCTCCGTCACGACCGAGGGGTCCTGCAGGTATCTCTTCAACAGACCGGTCAGCTTGCGCTCGGTCTCGGTGAGGGTGAGCCCGGCGACCGGGACGGTCCCCACAAGCGGGAGGTGGAGTGCTCCGGAGCCGTCAACGCGGCTCCCAAGCACCTTGCCTGTCCCGCCAGAAACCGGTACGGTGAACTCCGGCTTGCCGGCCACGTTGACCAGCAGGACATCGCCCGGGCCGATCAGGTAGTCCCGGCCCGGTGCAGGCTCGGGAGCAAGGACTGGCACCGAGACCGACTCGCGCGCCACGACGGAGGAACCAATGCCCTTTACCGTTCCGGCCGGCAGGTCCCTGTAGGCGGCACAACCAGATAATGTTAACAAGGAAAAAAGGATAACAAGGGGGAGCGTGTACAGCAATCGAGACTCGATCTTCATGGGGTACCCGTAGTATCAACAAAAAAAATGCTGGCCCCGAAAACGGCCGCATACTTAGACTACGCGGAGCGTAAGTCTAAAGTACCGGATCGGAAGCTCAGCCTGAATAAAAACGGTCTGCTCAGCAGGCAGACCATGACATAACGACTAAATATTGGCAAAGCGGACTTGCAAACCGGAAAAGTAAATACCATTTTGCGCCGGTTCCGTCAATGTAATAACGAAAATAACATCTTAAAATTGGCACATTAGCTCAAAAAACCAAGGGAGGTTTTGCGTACAGCAGAGGGGAACCCTGCTATAAAATCTAGCAGGATTCCCCTCTGTTTTTAAGCAGCAAATTTCTTTACTTCGCTACCTGCAGTTAATACAATTCTGCTTGACGAGCTTATCCTTTATAAGGCTGAATTCGTCCAGCTTACCTTCATGCTTTAGGCCTTCAAGGGGAACAGGCACCATTTAATGAACCATTAAGAGGAAGGGTCGCCTGCCGTCCCAACAAAGCCTCACCACACTATTCTAGCTTTCTTTCACACGATAAATACCGTGATGCGCCTCAGTGTCGACCCGGTGCGCAGCTACATCGACGGCAATTCTATTAAGGTTTTGGATGAGGCTTAGTTCAACCTTATCAATTTTCATGTTCACTTGCCCGATTGACGCCTCAATCCGTTCCAGCTTTTCCGTGAGAAGCTGATGGCCGTCGGCAAGGATTCCTATTTTGAGATCGAAGCTTTCAGAAACAGAGGAGACGTAGCGCTGAAACTGTTCACCCTGTTTTACAAACAGACTCTCTATAAAATTTCTGTCTTTCTCATCCATTGGTTTCCTCCGGTGAGGGGGTTCCTATGATCAAATGCCCCGATGATTTCTTCCATGAAATTAGCCATTACCGAAACAAGCTGTTTTTCGTCGATTGCGTACCCCTCGTTGCGGGCAACCAGATAAACAAGAACCCTTTCGCAATTCAATTATCCCAATATCGATTCAACCATTACCGACTCCTATTCTAGGTCATGCGACCCACAATAAGAGTCAATATGTCACATTGCAAGAAAAAACTCTAGAGCCTTCAAGGGGGCCTTCAAGGGGGACAGGCACCATTTAATGAACCATTAAGAGGAAGGCCTGCCGTCCCAACAAAGCCTCACCGCACCACCCTAATCCAGCCCCTGCTCGGCCATCTCTATCGCCTTCACCACGGCCTTCGCCTTGTTTACGGTTTCCACGTATTCGGCGGCCGGGTCGGAATCGGCGACGATCCCCGCACCCGCCTGCAGATGCACCTTGCCGTCTTTGATGACCAGGGTCCTGATGGCGATCGCCATGTCCATGTTGCCGGAGAAGGAGAAGTAGCCGACGGCACCGCCATACACCTCGCGCCGCACTCCCTCGAGCTCCTCGATGATCTCCATGGCCCTCACCTTGGGAGCTCCGGAAAGCGTACCCGCCGGGAAGGTCGCACGCACCACGTCGAAGGCGTCCTGCCCCGGCGCCAGCTCCCCCTGCACGTTGGAAACTATGTGCATCACGTGGGAATAGCGCTCCACCACCATCAGCTCGGTGACCTTGACGCTCCCGATCTTGCAAACGCGTCCCAGATCGTTTCTCCCCAGATCGACCAGCATGACGTGTTCCGCGAGCTCCTTGGGATCGGCCAGCAGCTCCTGCGCCAGGGCGTCGTCCGCGGCGGGGGTCGCCCCGCGCGGGCGGGTACCCGCGATGGGGCGCAGCTCCACCATTTCCCCCTCCTTGCGCACCATCACCTCGGGCGAGGCGCCGACCACGAGGGTCTGGTCCAGACGGAGGAAGAACATGTAGGGGGACGGGTTCAGGGTCCTGAGCGCCCGGTAGATGTCGAACGGTTCCACGGTGAGCTCGCCCGAGAAGCGCTGGGACAGCACGACCTGGATGATGTCGCCGCTTCGGACGTACTCTTTGGCCCGGGTCACCCAGGATTCGAACTCCTCGCGCTTCACGTTGGAGGCGAGGGTGACTCTTGCAGTCGTCGGAACTTTCGGCGCGACCGGGAGCGGCGCCTTCAACCGCGCTATCAGCCCTTCGATCTTGCCGAGCGCCTCGGCGTAAGCCGCCTCTGGGGTGGCCGAGCCGTCCAGATGGGCGTTGGAGACCACCTTGATCTTCTGGCTCAGGCTGTCGAAGATGAGCATGGTGTCGGTTATGATGAAGTACGCGTCGAAGGCGTCTATGCTGCACGGGTTCTTGTCCGGAAGCTCCTCGAAATGGCGCACCGCATCGTAACCGAGGTAGCCGACGGCACCGCCGAAGAAGCGCGGTATGCCAGGAACCTCGACCGGGACGTAGCGAGCCATGTAGTCGCGGATGTAGTTGAGCGGATCGGCCACCTCTATGCGCCTCACCTCGCCCCCCTCGACGATCTCGACCCACCCTTCCTTGCCGCGAATCACCACGGCCGGGGAGGAGCCCAGGAAGGTGTAACGCCCCCATTTCTCGCCACCCTCGATGCTCTCGAGGAGAAACCCGTAGCGGCCGTCGTCGATCTTCTTGAAGGCTCCGACCGGTGTGTCCAGGTCGGCGAGAATCTCCCTGAAGACCGGAATCAGATTGCCTTGGGCGGAAAGCGTCTGGAATGTCGCGAAGTCTGGGTGGTACATGGGGCTCCTTGGGTGGTTGGCGGCTGATTTAGCCCATATTTACTACCATATGGGGACAAATGTGTCAAGAAAAGGGGGGGCACCGGCACACGGACTGACACGGACTGACACGGACTGACACGGACTGACACGGACTGACACGGACCGACACGAAGGGGATAAAAATGGCGGGGGCGCCCCTGCGGCCGGCATAAATGTGGCGGTTGGTGAAAATTCACCCTTGAATTATCGGGAGACAGTGATTAGGTTGGCAGAGTGCTTACTAAAAAGTGCTGAAAAGGAGATGAAGAAAACATGGGCAAAACCGTCAAGAAATTCGAGACCGAGGTCCAGCAACTCCTCGACCTGGTGATCCACTCCCTCTACTCCAACAAGGAGATCTTCCTGCGGGAGCTGATATCCAACGCGTCTGATGCCATAGACAAGGTTAGGTTCGAATCCCACTCCAATATGGATCTCCTCGAGGGAAACGCGGACTGGAAGATCAAGCTGCACGCCGACAAGGACGCCGGGACCATCACCATAAGCGACAACGGCATCGGCATGAACCTCGACGAGGTCGCCGACAACATCGGCACCATCGCGAAATCCGGCACCCGGAACTTCGTGGAAAGCCTCAAGGCTCAAAACCTCTCGGACAACCCGGAACTGATCGGGCAGTTCGGCGTCGGCTTCTACGCCTCCTTCATGGTGGCGGACAAGGTCGTCCTCACCACGCGCAAAGCGGGCGAGAAGCAGTTCGGCTGCCGCTGGGAATCGACCGGAGACGGGAGCTACACCATCGAGGAGTGCGAGAAGGAAACGCGCGGCACCGAGATCGTCCTGCATATGAAAGACGATATGAAGGAGTATCTGGACGAATGGCGCATCCGCTCCATCATCAAGAAATACTCGGACTACGTGCAGTACCCGGTCGTCATGGACGTCACCCGCAGCGAGCCGGTCAAGGACCAGGACGGCAAGGCCATCGAGGGCGGCGGCACCATCGACAAGACGGTCGAAGAGACCCTCAACTCCATGAAGGCGATCTGGACCAGGGCAAAGAGCGAGATCAGCACCGAGGAGTATGAGGAGTTCTACAAGCACATCTCCCACGACTACGACAAGCCGCTCTCCACCATCCACTACTCCGCTGAAGGGGTGACCGAGTTCAAGGCGATCGTCTACATCCCGTCACACAAGCCGTTCGACCTCTTCATGAGGGACCACAAGAAAGGCGTGCACCTCTACGTGAAGCGGGTCTACATCACCGACAACTGCGAGGCGCTGCTCCCCGACTACCTCCGCTTCATAAAGGGTGTGGTCGACTCCAGCGACCTCCCGCTCAACGTCTCCCGCGAGATCCTGCAGGAGGACGTGCAGATCAAGAGAATCCAGAAAAGCCTGGTCGGCAAGATCCTCTCCACCCTCGCCGAGATGAAGGAGAAGGCTCCCGAGGATTACCTGAAGTTCTACGCCGAGTTCGGCCCGGTCCTGAAGGAAGGGATCCATTTCGACCACGCCAACAAGGAGAAGATCCAGGACCTGCTCCTTTTCGAGAGCTCCAGGACCGAGACCGGCAAGTTCGTCGCCCTCAAGGAGTACGTGGCCCGCATGCCCGAAGGTCAGCAGGAGATCTACTACATCACCGGCATGTCCCGCTCTTCGGTCGAGAACTCCCCCTACATGGAGGTGTTCCGCAAGAAGGATTACGAAGTCCTCTACATGACCGATCCCGTAGACGAGTGGGTGGTGCAGACGGTCACCAGCTACGACGAGAAGCACCTGAAGGCGATCGACAGGGGCGACCTCGAGCTCGACACGGAGGAAGAGAAGAAGGCGCACGAGGCGAAGAAGGAGGAGGCGAAGAAGGAGTTCGGCTCCGTCATCTCCTTCATCCAGGAAACGCTCAAGGAGAAGGTCAAGGAAGTGCGCCTATCCTCGCGTCTTACCGAGAGCGCCTGCTGCCTGGTGGCCGACGAGATGGGCATCAACGCCAACATGGAGAAGATCCTCAAGTCGATGAACCAGGAGGTCCCCGAGGCCAAGCGCATCCTGGAACTCAACCCGGACCACCCGATCATGCAGGTGATGACGGCGATGTTCGACAAGGACAAGGAGAACGCGAAGCTTACGGACTACTGCGAGCTTCTCTTCGACCAGGCGCTCCTGACCGAGGGAACGCCCATCAAGGATCCGCTTCGCTTCACCAAACTGGTGAGCGAGCTGATGGTCGCCGGCGGGAAGTAGCCGGCCGGGACTGAAGGCGGATCGTCAAGGGCGGCATAAAGCAGGAAAAGCGGGACGGATTTTTATCCGTCCCGCTTTTCTTTTGCCTTCACCTGCCCGGAAGCAGCAGTGCCCGGTTTGCTTTTTGCTTTCGACAATCGCCGTAAAGTTGAAATAACCAAACAACACAAAATCTTTTCGCCACAAAAAGGCACAAAACGCGCAAAAAGTTAAGGGCATTAAAGGTTTATTTTGTGCATTTTGTGCCTTTTTGCGGCTAAAAAGATTCTGGTTTCTTTTTTGGAATTAGTTTGAGCTTGTTTGTAAATTGATATTTAGACTTTAAGCCGCGGCGATTGTTGTGAGTGGGCAAAAAACTACTGGTTTTGTGCGTTTTGTGGCCAATTTTTCGTTTGTGGTTTTGCAGGCAAGAATCAAACCGGACAACGCTGGCCCGGAAGTCGCCTTTTCACGGGCTTCATGGGGTTCATGGAGTTCCGCCGAGAACCTCCTGCAGTTTCCGGCTCACCTCGGACACCTTGTACGGTTTCTGGATGAAACCCGCCAGCCCTTTGCCGACGAACTTCTGGGTAACCTCCTGCTCATTGTAGCCGCTGGAGATGATAACCTTCAGCGCCGGGTTGAGCCGGCGCAGTTCACGGAAGGCCTGTTCGCCGTCCAGGCGCGGCATGGTGAGATCGAGCAGCACGCAGGTGATGTCGCCTTTGTTGCTTTCGAAGAGTTCCAGCGCCTCGCGGCCATCGCAAGCGGTCAGTACCCGGAAACCGAGCGACTGCAGCATGTCCTTGCCCAGGGCGCGAATGGTCGCCTCGTCGTCCACAAGGAGCACCGTCCCGCTCCCCCGCCAGACGTCTTCGGCTGAGACTGACCGCTCCTGAGGTTCAGCACGGCGCGACAAGGCCGGGAGCAGCAGTTTGAAGGTGGTTCCCCTCCCCTGCTCGCTCTTGACCCTTATGGCACCCTTGTGGCCGCGCACGATGCCCAGTGCCGCGGCCATGCCGAGCCCGCGGCCGGTGAACTTCGTGGTGAAGAAGGGGTCGAAAATCTTCGCGATGATCTCCCCTGCCATGCCGCAGCCGGTGTCGGTAACCTCCAGGGTGACGTAGAGCCCCTCCGGGAGTCGGTCGTCGATCCAGGAATCCGACAGGTAGGCCCTGTCACACTCCATGGCGCCGGTGCTGATTGAGATCACTCCGCTGTCGTCCCCGACCGCCTCGGAAGCGTTGATGACCAGGTTCATGATAACCTGGCGCAACTGGGTGGCGTCGGCGCTGACCGCGGGAAGATCGGGTGTGAAATCGTAGCGCAGCACCACCTTCTTGGAGATGGATACCTCCAGCATGTGGGACATCTCCTCGACGATCGCCGTGAGGCCCAGGTTCTCGATGACGAAGCGCCCCTTTCCCGAATAGGCGAGCATCTGGCGCGCCAGGTCGGCGGCCCGGCCTGCGGCCTGCTCGATCTGCATCAGGTTCTCGCGGGCGGGAGATTCCGGGGCGATCCGCATCAGGGCAAGATCTGCATTGCCGAGCACGACCATCAGGATGTTGTTGAAGTCGTGGGCGATCCCCCCGGCAAGAACGCCAAGGCTTTCCAGTTTCTGGACGTGCAGCATCTGCGCCTCGATGAGCCTGTTCTCCTGTTCCAGGCGCCTCTTCTCCGAGACGTCCACCGTCATGAACATCAGATGCGCCTTGCCGTCGGCCTCAAACCTGGACAGGAAACAGTCGAGATCGACGGACCTGCCAAAGGTGGTTCGAAAGCTTTTTTCCATCTGCCGGGTGCCGCCGTCGGAGAGGACCGTCTCGGCAATCTGGTCGATCCCGGCCTCGCGCCAGGAAGCGAGCCTTCTGAAATTCTGCGTACAAAGCTCCCGCGTCGAGCCGCCGACCATGTCCGCCACGGCCTGGTTGGCCATGACGCAGTCGCCGCTCTCCCCTTCGTAGACCAGGACGCCCGTCGGCGAGGACGCCAGCAGCGATTCGATGAAGGCGAGTGCCTTGTTGCGGGACTCCTCGACGGATTTCCGCTGGGTGATGTTTTCATACACGCCAAGGATGCCGTAGACCTCGCCTGCCTCGTTGCAAAGGGGAATCTTGGTGGTGTCCACCCAGAGCCGGGCACCGCCCGCCTGCAGCTGCTGTTCGATGATATGGTACTTGGGCCGGTTGCTCTCCATGACGGCCCGGTCGTCGCTGCGGTACGCCCGGGTCTCCTCGGCAAGCCAGGGGAGGTCGAAATCGGTCTTGCCCTCCACCGCGCCGGGACGCTCTAGCCCCGCGGCCCGCGCGAAGAGCGTGTTGCAGCCGAGATAGACACTGTCGCGGTCCTTCCAGAAGACCAACTGGGGAACGGAGTCGATGATCTGCGCCAGCATGTTGCGCCCCAGGCGCAGTCCCCGCTCGGCCCGCTCGCGCTCCGCGAGCTCGGTGGTAAGCTGCGCGTTGGCCCGGAACAGCTCGTCCGTGCGCTCCGCCACGCGCTGCTCCAGCTCTTCCTTGGACAAGCGGAGCGCGGCTTGCGCCTCTTTCTCGCGGCGCCATCTGAGAAATACCAGCCGCGACAGGACCAGGACGACCGCAACGAAGAGCGCCACCAGCGCCGACATCTTGGCCAAGTCGCGCCACCACTGGGCCAGGTAGTCGGTGGCCGCCAGCCCCACGTTGATATGGAATGGGTAGCCCGCGACCCTGCGATAGGAAACGACCCTGGCGACATTGCCAAAGCTGGTGGGTGTGAAGTAGGTCCCGCTGCGCTCCCCCGCCTCGATGCGCTTTTGCAACTCCGGCGAGATATTCCTGTTGCCGACGACGCTGCCGACCCCTTTCGATTCCGGGTAGCGCGCAATGATCCCCATGGTCTCGTCGCGCAGGCTGATGGCGCCACGATGACCGACGTCAATCGAGGCGAAGATCTTCATGATACGCTCCAGCGCGATCGGCCCGTAGACCACGCCGGCAAAGGAGCCGTCAGGATTGTTGACGCGGCGGGCGACGATCAGCACCCATTTGCCGCTGATGCGGCCGATCACCGGCCTGGAAATGGCCGGACCCGCCGTGGGGTGGTCGCGCAGTTGGAGGAAGTAGTCACGGTCGGCGACTTTGATGGCTGCCGCGACACCGGTACCGTACCAGACCTCACCCTGTGCGTTCGCCACCCGGATGCCGTCCAACTCCGGCAGGCGCGCATACTGCCGGGCGATGCAGGCGTTCAGCACCGCACCGTCCATGCCTCCGCGGGCTGCTTGCCTTTGCACCTCGTCCGCCACCGAAAGCAGGGCCAGATCGGTCTTGTCCATGATCCCCGCGATGCTGTACTCGAGCGCCTGCGACAGGTTCTGGGTCTGGACCGCGGCCTGTTTCCCGTACTGAAGCCAACTCTGGCGCAGTGAAAAAAACGCCAGGGCGATTACCGACAGGTCAACCAGCAGCACGACGGCCACCAGCCATACCATGAATTTCCTGGCTGCTTTATTCGGTTCGGGTCTTTCCGGGAGTTCGGTCATACTTTTCCTCGGGGCTGCCGTGCCTCTGGTTTAGCTTTCGGCCACCGGCCCGGATGCGGTAACGCGGTGCCAGGTAGCCTGATTCATTGCACGCAAGCAAGCTCATCGGCAGATCCAGCTAAGTTCATTAGTAATACATCTGCAGAAAAAACCGCCAGCAGAAAAAGCGGAAAAGGCGTGGGTGAGACGGAACAGTGCGGATAGCGACCAGGAAAGGGGATTGATGGAGATATGCAATCAGGAGGGTTGCTGCCCGGCAGCCGATTCGCCTCTGTCAGCATGAAGACCGATCCGGGTTCACCCGGTTTTGCCGTAGAGCCTTTCGCTGCTTTGGAATGCCCTCTGGACCCGCGTCAGCAGCCCGATTTCCTTTACCGGCTTCAGTACGAAATCGAAGAATCCCTTCTCAAGCGCTTCCTTTTCCTCATCGGGTGTTGCCGCCGCCGTCATCAGAATGACCGGCATGTAGCGGAATTCCGGGATATTGCGTATGGCGAAGAGAAATTCGTAACCGCCCAGCTTGGGCATCACCTTGTCGGTTATGACAAGTTTCGGCTTGAGGGTGAAAATCTTACTGAAGGCATCCATCCCGTCGACCGCCGTTTCCACCTCATACCCCTGCCTCTTGAGGATCTTCGCTACCATTTCCCGCGCCAGCATATCGTCTTCGACCAGGAGAATGGTTTTGGCATTGGGCGCCATGATCGCCTGACCCAGGTAGTGGCGGGCAATGGCCCGGTTGATCTCCGAGCGGGTGGCGACATAGAGGATCGGCTTCAAGTTGTGCCGGGCGGCAATTTCCTCGAAGAGCCCCTCCGTGGTCGGGTCGGCGACTGCCAGAGCCAGCTTGCCATCATCCATCTTCAGGGGGAAAATGGTATTTTTCACAGCCATTTCCATGGGAACGAGGCGCAACATGGCGCTTGGGTAGGCATACTTGGCAAAATCAACGATTTTTCTGCAGCGGTACTGGATTGCCAGGGCTTCCGCCAACTCTTCCTGGGTGACGAGACCGATTACCTCCAGGAGTTCGCCAAGACGAATGTCCTTGCTTTTGGCGTGCTCGACCAGCCGCCGCACGGAAACCTCTGTCAGCAGGCCGCGCTCGACGAAGATCTGTCCCAGCGGTTTGCGTGATTGCTCTTTGAGCGAAGGGGTTAACGTCTCGATATCGGCAGTCATGCGATGTCTCCTGCTTTAAATCCGGCAGCGTCTGGTTTCATGGTTTCCTGCCAAAGCCCCGAAGAAAAAGGGGCGCTAAATTCGGGGGGAGCCCCCTGCCGTGCGGGTACGAGGTCGGCTTGCCGCCCTACCCGCGCAGTGATGCAGTGCCTGAAGGTGATTTATTATAATGAAAGGGAAGCTGCCGCAAAGTCAACCATTTTTTCGTCCGATGGTATCGGTTACGGCAGTTTTAAGCGGCAGGCGAAACGGTCGGGAGGGGCGACAGGCGGCAATCTGCAACTAGTACCCAGTCCAGCTTAAAACTCCGGTCTTTAGCCGGCTGTAGCTGTAGGTGTAGGTTGGGGTGAACGGCTCCATCGTGAACCCCAACAGAGCAACGTTGGGGTTCACGATGAGACCGTTCACCGCCAACCTACAAAAAACAGCAGATGGTGTTGAACCGTTAT
>Ga0209540_10000823_pt1 | contig 25580 bp, 19 predicted proteins | sample BarGraIncu01121A_FD_184501 | JGI IMG/M metagenome (GOLD analysis project Ga0209540, IMG submission 184501) | Arctic peat soil microbial communities from Barrow, Alaska - Barrow Graham LP Incubations 011-21A (SPAdes) (version 2) | ecosystem: Environmental > Terrestrial > Soil > Wetlands > Peat... | reverse complement strand
TGGTGGAAATGAATGAGGTCTCAACAATACTCAGAAATGCCACAAGAAGCAGTCTTCTGCTTTTTGATGAAGTTGGACGGGGAACCAGCACATATGACGGTCTTTCCATAGCCTGGGCTATTTTGGAATTTATCAGTGATCCGGAAGTCATCTTTGCAAGAACACTTTTTGCAACACATTATCATGAACTGAATATGCTTGAAAAACAGATTGACGGCATAGTCAATGCACACGTTGATGTTGATGAAAGAGACGGGGAAATAATCTTTTTACATCGAATATCCGATGGCGGAACCGATGACAGCTATGGTATTGAGGTCGCACGTCTCGCGGGCGTTCCCGTCGAAGTTGTAGAGAGAGCCAAAGATATTTTGAGGGAACTGGAATCCGAGAAAAAAATCCACGGCGGTCCACTGACGGAAATAAGAAGTATCGACAGGGAAAAGCTTCCGTCGGCGAATCCGATGACGGGTCAGGTAGCAATTCCCGGTCAGGCAGATATTTTCGATAAAAAAGCCAGGTATTCCGTACGAATCGATCCGATTCGCCAGGAACTTAAAGATCTGGACATATCACATATGACGCCTCTTGAAGCGATGAATACTCTTTATGCTATGATAGTTAAGGCAAAAGAAGAGTAAGGAAGTACTAAGAATACTTCCAATTACATATATATCTATATCCATTGTTAACAACACGAAAGGGAGAAGGAAGAAGATATGGGACGAATATTTGAACTCGATCCTGCCACGGCGAACGGTATTGCAGCCGGTGAGGTTGTCGAGCGCCCGTCTTCTGTAGTTAAGGAACTCGTTGAGAATGCAATTGACGCCGGAGCAACTGTAATCACAGTCGAAATAGCAGGCGGCGGTATATCATTGATCCGTATAACGGATGATGGCTGCGGCATGGACGAAGATGATGCAAAGTTCGCTTTTTTGTGCCACGCGACAAGCAAGCTCAAGACTCTCGACGATTTGTTTTCTCTGCACACCATGGGTTTTCGGGGAGAAGCCCTTTCAAGTATTGCTGCAGCTTCCCGTGTCACCCTTAAGACACGTCAGCCCGGCGCCGAAACCGGAACCGAAGTTGTTCTCGAAGCGGGTCGAACTCTGCGCGTACTGCCGACGGGAGGACCGGGCGGAACAAGAATTGAAGTACGCGATCTATTTTTCAATTTGCCGGCCAGGTATAAATTTCTTAAGAAGGATCAGACGGAAGCGCAGTATATTGCTGCTCTCTGTGAACGTTTTTCCCTGATCCGTCCGGATATCTCTTTTCGCCTGATAAGCCAGGGGAAAGAACTCCTGCATACACCCGGCAATAATGATGCACTTTCTTCACTCTATTGCATTTACGGAAAACAGATTGTCGATCAGTGCATTCCGATTAATGAGAACTATGGAGAACTCGAAATCACCGGATTTGCCGGTAAGCCGGAAATAGCAAAAGGAAACAGGGGAGAGCAGGTAATTTTTGTCAATGATCGCTTGATTCGCTCAAAAGTGATATCTTCTGCTATTGATGAAGCCTATAAAACAATGCTGATGAAGGGGCGCTATGCCTTTGTTATTCTATCTATACGGATTCCCTCGACACTTCTTGATGTGAATGTACATCCGCAGAAGGCTGAAGTCCGCTTCTGGAATGACAGTGAGGTTTTTCGTGCGGTCTATCATTGCCTGCATAATGCACTGCTGTCCGCAGCACTGGTAATTGAACCGAAGACGCTGTTTCAATCCCCGGACAAAACAATCGATGAAGCAAATATTGAGTGGCCGTCTGCAGCGCCGGCCACAGCAGGCACACCAGCAGCATCAGCTAAAGCTGCCACGAAAACCGCCTATACCTTTCCCGTTCAGCCGGAGATTAATTCTATTTCGGAAGCTGTGTCTTCGTATCATCAGGAGTTCACAAAAGACGGCGTTCTTCCGGATAGTGCGGCAGCCGTAAATGGTTCTTCTACAGTACAAAAATCCGAACATTTCGCGCAATCCACGCAGTCCGCGCAATCCGAACAATCCGAACAGTCCGAACAGTTGGTGCAATTTGGATTTGCTGTGGCAGATCTTCTTGAAGCGCGTATAATCGGTGTCGCTTTTGCGACATATATATTACTTGAAATGGGAAAGCATCTGGTACTTCTGGATCAACATGCTGCGCATGAGAAAATTCTTTTTGAAAAGCTCGTGAAAGATCATGCAAAAAGAGGAAAAGAAAAAATTAATACACAGCCGATGCTTGTTCCGGAATTTATGTCACTTACTCCTGCCGATATGCTTTTTCTTCATGAAATGACAGGCGTAATGGAAAAGGCCGGATTCGTATTCGAACCTATGGGCGACCGTGAGATAATTCTTCGTGAAGTTCCGGATATCGCACAGACCTTTAATCCAGCGTCTGCTTTCCGCAACACGCTCGACAGCTTAAAGCGTGAAACACCCAAAACAGATGAGGCACTTTTGCTCCTATTGGCCACAAGCGCTTGTAAAGCTGCAGTAAAAGGTCACGACAGACTTGATGACATTGAAATCAAGGGTCTGATTTCTGATCTTTCCAAGCTAGATAACCCATATCATTGTCCCCACGGAAGACCCATTATTATCCGCTTATCACAGAAAGATCTGGAAAAAGAATTTAAGCGCATTGTGTGAGGCAGCAGTATGATATCAATCGAATTATTCACAGATGGACGATATAAAAGCATTCCCGTCATTTGCGGCCCCACAGCCAGCGGCAAGAGCTCAATGGCTTTATCCTTGTGCCAGGAAACAGAAGGGGAACTATGCTCAATGGATTCGATGCAGATCTATCGCGGCATGGATATTGGAACGGCAAAGCCGACCATCGAAGAGCAGGGCAGTGTGCCGCATCATTTGATTGATCTGATAGAGCCCACCGAGAATTTCAGCGCAGCAAGGTACAAGACCGCCGCTCTCGGGTGCATTCAGGATTGCCTTTCGCGCGGCGTACTGCCGGTCTTCTGCGGCGGTACCGGACAATATGCCAGTGCCCTGGCGCAGGGGATTAACTACATGCCGATTGAAGTTGATCCCGCCGTGTCCAGCCGGCTCCTTTCTGAGGCAGGAGAGAAGGGGTATGAGGCTCTGCATAATGAACTTATGCAGGTCGATCCGGAAAGCGCCGCCAAAATACATCCAAACAACAGAAAACGTGTACTTCGTGCACTTGAAATATATCGGCAGACCGGCAATACAATGACGTATTATAACGAAAAATCGTTAGAAGACGGGCCTCAATATCCATTTTCCCTGTTTGCTATTGAATGGGACCGCGATATTTTGTATCAACGGATGGATATGCGTGTTGATCAAATGCTCGAAGCAGGGCTTCTGGATGAAGTGAAGAGACTCAGGCTTATGGGACTCACATCGGCAAATACATCCATGCAGGCTATAGGATATAAGGAATTGTTCTGTTTCCTGGAAGGCCATGTAACATATGAGGATGCTGTATCGGCAATCAAGCAGAAAACAAGAAATTACGGTAAAAGACAGCTTACATGGTTTCGCAATATGGGCGCAGTTACGTGGGTTAACCCAGAAGACATTTCTGTAATCCGTGAAAAAATACAAGTGTAATCACTAAAATTCCGTTTAGTTACAATAATTATCAGTATATTAATAAATAAATATATATATTACGTATATATCATATAGCAAATGCTGCTACTGTGATGATAAGCTTCTCTTATTACTATAGAAGAGAGGTATCATTACATGTATCACCAACCTGTACTCAAGAAATCAGCAGGGTTCTTCGAAGAAAATGATAACAGAAACACGTATGCAGGCGCAGAATCGTTCGGCAGTGAGAACAGAAGAATGTTCAAAAATGCAAATTTGCAGGAAATATTCCTGAATAATTGCAGAAAAAACGAAAATCTAGTCCATATTGAACTTGTTAAGGGTGATAAGCGAACAGGTAAAATAATCGGATTCGACAGCCAGTCGGTGATCCTCTCAAGTATGGATACGCAGTTTCTGATTTATAAAAGTGCGATAACTTCTGTGATTCCAGACAAACCTGTACAATATATATTCAATGAGCTTCACAAGCATGAATACTACTCACCTAATGAATATGATTTTTTACATACTGGAACGGAAGAGACCCGTAACAACGCCTAAGATCTGGCAGTCTTCCTGATCAAAGGGGATAGGTGAATACGCTGGATTCTCAGGGCGAAGGGTCATTCTTCCGTCCTGGGATATCAAAGTCTTAACCGTTGCCTCTTCACCTATTCGCGCTACAATGATCTGTCCGAGTGCAGCGGCATTCTGACGTCTGACGATTACATAATCACCGTTAAGAATATGAGCATTTATCATGCTGTCTCCACGGACTTTAAGAACAAAATGTTCTCCGTTAGTGAACAGATCTGCAGAGAAGGGGAGAGTACGCTCAATATTTTCTTCGGCCAAAATGGGAAGGCCGGCTGTTATTGTTCCAAGAACAGGAATATTGGTAACTCTCTCCTGCTGAAGATTCGGTACAATGATCGCACGTCTCTTACCCGGCGTATATTCTATACGGCCAAGCTCCTGAAGTCTTTTCAGATGGCTGTGTATGGTGGATGTAGACTTGATTCCAACGCCGGAGCATATTTCACGAACCGAAGGCGGATAACCTTCTGACCGGATATGTTCAACTACATATTGATATATTAATTCGATAGTCTGATCAAGATTACTTCGTGTAAAACGATTCTTCTGTTCCAAGATAATCCCTCCGTATCCACGCTTTAAGTAACCGAATATATTTTCACTTTCATATTAGCATTTGCATATATATATGTCAAACGATTGTTCGATTCTTCTTATAATGAAAATCTTATGAACTGTGATATAATAAATTTATTAAATTTATCGCGGAGGCATGATGAAATCTGACAGAAATCACTTGGATACAAACAGTGCAGATGCGAAGGATGAGGTATCTTCCGGATCTTTTTCGCTATTAACATGGATTCAGGGAGTGGTAGGCAGTATTGGCAGAACAACGGTACGCTTCGTTCGAAATATTCCGTCCAGACTGCAGAACAAATACATGCGCTATCGTAATGAAAAAAAGCGCCTGCCCCGCAGAAAAACCAAAAGTAAAGTATACGTTCTTGCCGGTTATACAACCAAAGCATATGTGAATCGAAGATTTGCTGCCAATGCGGTTCAGCAAATAATCCGCAAGACATTGCTTGGTTTAATTTTGCTGGTTTTTCTGGTTATCATGTACAAATTGCTTGATCCGCTGGGAAACACCAACGAATTGAAGCAGATAATTGGAATAGATAAAATTGATGACCTTGCACAGGAAGATCCATTTTCAGATACGGGAGCCGCGAATCAAATACAGATCAATATTGCGACCGTAACTCCTTCGGTTACACCAACACCCGCTGCCACATAAACGCAGGATAGAGAGGAATCAAAAATCGGGTCACTCTTTTTTTATTATTCCTCAATTAAACAAAATCACAGTTTTGTTTAATTGAGAAGAGGAAGTTTTCATTATTTGCCTCCTATTTCATTCAGTTAACAAAAAAGCCGTTCGGGTATAATCTCCGAACGGCTTTTTTGAAGTCTCATAATTATGCTGTTATCAAGTTATCAAGTTTCAAATATACTGGTTTACCTGTTTTAAATTCTTTCCTGCATTTTTTCCGATTCCTTCATCTGCAGCATACGGTTAACGGCGCTTATTACAGCACGCAGCGAAGATTTCGAGACCGAACTCGAAATTCCGGCGCCCAGATACTTGCCGTCATTCGGCAGTGCTATTTCAACATACGTGATAGCCGCTGAATCAGAACCGCTTTGCATAGCATGTTCGTGATACGTTGTGATCGATATCTCATGGTCTATTGTTTTGGCCAGTCCATCACAGAATGCATCAAGAAGTCCGTTGCCGGAACCGTCAATCTGCAGCAACTCGTCGCCCTTTGTAAGCGTTGCACTGACATTTACATGATTATCATCAGTCGATTCTTCACTGTACTTTTTGAGTCCATATGGTTCGAATACATTAACATATGTATCATCGAATAATTTAAAGATTTCCGAAGGAAGCAGTTCGCTCTGACGGACATCCGAGTATTTGGTGCAGATGGCGCCAAAATCCTTCTGGAAACTCTTCGGAAGGAAAAGTCCGAAGTTTTGTTCCAGAATAAATGCTACGCCGCCCTTACCGGACTGACTGTTGATTCGTATGATCGGATCATAACTTCTGCCGACATCTTTGGGATCAATGGGCAGATAAGGAACTTCCCAGCGATCCGGGTGTTCTTTCATCTTCGCCATACCTTTTTTGATTGCATCCTGATGTGAACCTGAGAATGCTGTAAATACAAGCTTTCCGGCCCATGGATGACGCGGAGGAACTTTAAGATTTGTGCATTCTTCATACACATCGATAATCTGATTGATATCCGAGAAATCAAGCTCTGGATCAATTCCATGCATGAATAGATTCATTCCGACCGTCAGAATGTCAGCGTTTCCGGTTCGTTCCCCGTTGCCAAAAAGCGTTCCCTCAACACGGTCCGCACCGGCTAAGATACCAAGCTCAGACGCAGCGACAGCTGTTCCGCGGTCATTATGCGGATGAATGGAAATAATGGTCTCTTCGCGCCACTTGGTGTGCGTGCAATAATACTCTACTTGGTCGGCATAGACATTCGGCGATGCCATTTCAACCGTATTCGGCAGGTTGATAATAGCTTTATTCTGTTTTGTCGGCTGCCAGACATCCAGTACGGCATCACAGATTTCCACGGCGAAATCAGATTCAGTCCCGGAAAAGCTCTCAGGAGAGTATTCAACCAGCCAACGGGTCTTGCTTGTATCTGCAGCAATATGATCCCTGACCATTGCAGCCCCTGATACGGCCAGTGCAATACATTGTTTTTTGTCAAACTGGAATACGACATCACGCTGCAGTGTGGATGTGGAATTGTATAAGTGCACGACGGCCTGAGGTGCTCCGCGAAGGGCATCAAATGTACGCTTAATAATATGCTCACGAGCTTGTGTAAGCACCTGAATGGCAACATCATCCGGAATCAGATTATTGTCAATAAGATACCTTGTAAAATCATATTCCGTATCAGATGCTGCCGGAAAACCAATTTCTATCGTCTTAAATCCGATATCAACGAGAAACTGGAAAAACTTCAGCTTCTGAGACAGATTCATAGGAGTTTCGAGTGCCTGATTTCCGTCACGCATGTCGACGCTGCACCAGATCGGTGCTTTTTCGATCTGCTTTGCCGGCCATTTTCGGTTTTCGATCGGAACTGTCGGAAAACGTGAATACCTGGAATAATTCATATAATTTCCTCCTTTTAATGCTCGGAATATTCCTTTGTGTATGGTAGATCAAGGAACCCTCTTCCCTACCCTTCTATTTGTCTATGATAAATTATTGAGCATAAAAAAACCTCCCGTCTCCTATTTCTAGAGACGAAAGGTAAACTTCCGCGGTACCACTCTGCTTCATCCGCCTAGGCGGATGCCCTTAATCGAATACGAGGATATAATCCTGATATTCTGCCAAGATAACGGTCGGCTTCCGACTCCTTCTACTCACATATTCAAAATAATCCAATATGTTTTCAACGAGCGCACTCCAAGGCCAGTTCGGACAGATGATTCGCTATGCTTCGCACCAACCAGCATCTCTCTGCAGCGATCAGACTATCTTACTATTCCTCTTCAATGTGTTTAAGTTCAGTTGTATTTCCAAGGTACAAACTACAATGCAGTAATAAATGTCTGCAGGATAGTAGGACAAACATAACATAGGAGAATCTGTTTAGTCAAGGGGGATTTTCAATGTTGTGGTTAACCATGATGTAATCAGGATGCAATCAGGTCTCATTTAGTGAGTCTTCTTAAAAAGCTGCTGGAAGGCTGTTGAAATATTTTATATTTGGCTTCAGAATTCCGCAACAAGGTTTTTAAACAGATTTCCGCGTTCTTCAAAATGTCTGAACCGGTCATAACTTGTTCCGACGGGAGATAGAATGACAACCTCGCCCGGAACAGCGAGTTCTTTTGCTTTTTGGAGGGCATCGAAATATTCCCGGACTTCAATGACAGAGTAAGGAATTCCATCACACTCTTTGATGAGGGCTTCGCGAATTAAGGATGCATTGCTGCCGCAAAGTATAATACGGTCACAAACCGACAGGATGGCCTTCCCAAGGCCTGTATAATCACATTGCTTATCAGCCCCGCCGGCGATAAGTATACCGTGTTCTCCGCGGCTTTGGAGTGCCTTCATCGTGTTAATTGTGCGATTGGGACTGGTATCAATGGAACTGTTAAAGTAGCGGACACCATCCACAGTACGGACCAGCTCAATTCTATGTTCAACTCCTCCGAAGGATTTTGCTACGGAAGCAATATCATACGTTCTGACAAACGGCATTGCGGCGCAGACAGCCGCCATATAATTCTCGACGTTGTGGTCACCGGGGATTACAATATCATTTGTTGCTACAATTTTGTGTTCAATTCCTGCTGACGCATACATAAGAATTCCATCCTTAACAAAAGCATGGTCAAACAGTGCAGAAGAAGCGCTGTTAAGCGGCTTATGTGAATCCCACGTGAAATAGGACACTTTCCCGCGTGCAGAAACTGCCATATCCCGCGTGATTTCATTCTCTCCATTCAACACCAGCCGTCCGGAAAACGATTGGTTTGCGAAAATGTTTTTCTTTGCATCTATGTACTCTTTATAATCCGTATGATAGTCCAGATGATTCGGGGATATATTGGTAATGACTGCAACATCTGCACTTTTGCGCATGGAAAGCAGTTGAAACGACGAGAGTTCAAGAACAACCATATCTGTTGGCTGAATTTTATCAATCTGGTCGAGTAGCGGTGTTCCGATATTGCCGCCGACATAAACCGTATAACCGGCCTCTTTGAGAATCAGTGAAATAAGAGTTGTGGTTGTCGTCTTTCCGTCACTTCCTGTAACCGCAATAATGCGTGCCGGGCACAGATCCATAAATACTTCCATCTCGGATGTAAGTACGGAGCCTCCCGCCACTGCTTCTTTGATTTCAGAAAGGTCCGGCCGCATCTTAGGTGTGCGGAAAATCAAATCAAATCCACCATCTGCAAGATGAGACAGGTAATTGCTTCCGCAGGACCATTTCAGGTTGATGCCTTCTTCTTCAAACGCAAATCTGGTTTTTTGAAGGACCGGATCATTTTCCGAAAGCGCATCAAAGGCAGTAATAACAGCGCCCAAAGAGTGAATATATCGAATAAGCGGCCTGTTGGATATGCCGACACCCAGGACGGCAACTTTTCGGCCGGAAATATATTTTTGAAACTCGGATAGCTTACGACTAGTCTGCATATTTTTATTCCTCGATTATCATAATTTGGCTTCTTAATTGTATCATCTTTCATGTCTTTTGGTAATTCTTTGGTAAATCAGGATGCCTGCAGCACTGATCACCATGGTTACTACAAAAACAATAACAGCGAACTGATAATTCTGAAGCCCGATAGCATCTCCTCCGATTGTTGACGTAATAACCGAGGGAATTCGTGCGAAGAACGTAATCAGCAGAAAAGTTGCAAGTGACATAGGTGTCAGCCCGACAAAATAGGTTAGTATGTCTTTGGGTGTCCCTGGTATGAAAAAGAGAATAAAGACAAGCAAATCAAGTCTTTTATGGTTTTGAAGAAACTTGAGCGACTGTATTTTTTCCTTTGAGAAAAATGCCTCAACGGCACGTATTCCGACATATTTTACAAAAACGAATACAATGATACTTCCAATAACCTGACCGATGAGGCACAGCAGAGTTCCCTCCCATATTCCGAATGCATATCCCGCACCGATTTCCAGCGGTTCACCCGGGATTATGGCGATAACAACCTGGAGCGCCATCATGCCGACAAATGCTGCTTTCCCGAGCAGGCCCTTCTGGTCAACCCAGAGTCTGAATTTTTCCGGCTCAGAAACAAAGGCCAGCATGGGTCTTCCGACAAAGTAGAAAACCGCTGCACAAAACAGTAAAAATACGGAAATCGATATAATGCTGGCAATCTTTTTATGCCTCATCGAAGTGGTTATGTCTATTTTTGATTTTTGTTGCTCATCCAAAGTATTTGTTCTCCATTTTTCAATATCGGGCTTGCATTATTTCCTGCCATCCTGTATTATAACATCTGTTCGCGGGAATGGCGGAATTGGCAGACGCGCTAGCTTCAGGTGCTAGTGATCGCAAGGTCGTGCAGGTTCAAGTCCTGTTTTCCGCACCAAGCAGAAAGCCTCTGACGGAATTCCGTCAGAGGCTTTTTTCTATAGAATCGGGGCGAAGTACATGATGAATCCGGAAGAGAATCAAAATTTATACAAATATGATATCTCAGTCAGAGCGCTTGCCGAGCATGTTCATCGTACAGGAGGCCTCTCCTCCCTTACATTTTCCGGAATTTCGGGAGTAGAAGGTACCAGACTTCATAATCGAGTATTTTCTGATCTGAAAAAGCAGTACCAGCCAACATGTGTTGAAACAGAATTCAGTCTGTCATGCCAAGTCGCGGCGCAGGATATTATTCTTGCTGTACGTGGACGTGCCGACTGTGTGCTTCATGTGCCGATTCCCAATCAGGAAGAAGAAATTACCCTGATTGAGATTAAGTCTTGCGCAGGAGATTTTTCCGAAATTTCAGAGATTCTCCAGCCGGTTCACTGGGCTCAGACGATGCTTTATGCGCATATGTATTTCGAGCTGTTCCCGGGGTGCAGGGGAATTTTCGTATCGCTTCGGTATGTATCCATTGAGACTCTCCGATACGTCGAAGAGAAAAAGTGGATTGACCGCATGGACGCGGCTGATTTCTTCCAAAAGACCTGCCGTTCCTATATTTCCTTCGCGAGGGATCTGGTTATCTATCAGAAAAACAGAAACGCGTCGATTCTTGCACTCAAATTCCCCTATAGCAATATGCGGCCGGGTCAAAAAGTATTCATGCAGGACGTTCTGTCTGCAATTACCCACAGATCCACACTCTTCGTCGAAGCGCCGACAGGTATCGGGAAGACAATTTCCACCCTCTTCCCTGCCATTAAAAGTCTTGCTCACAGTAAATGTGACAGGATCTTCTATCTTACTGCGAAGACGGCAACACGAGCAGTGGCGGAAAAAGCCCTTTCGGATTTGAGGGAAAACGGCCTTGTTCTGCGGTCCATAACTCTGCAGGCAAAAGAAAGTCTGTGTCCCTGTCCGGAAATTTATTGTGATCCGCGTCAGTGCATTTTTGCCGTGAACTATTATAAGCGGCTGCCCAAGGCAATTTCTGAGCTGCTTTTATCTTATGAACTGACACCGGATTCTGTTTTACAGACCGCAAAGAAGCACTCAATGTGTCCGCATGAACTGATGCTCGACGTCTCCCTATACTGCGATGTTATAATCGGTGACTACAACCATGCACTGAATCCGCGCGTTAAGCTTGAAAGATATTTCAATCAGCCGGAACTCCACCATGTCCTTCTTTTTGACGAGGCTCACAACCTCGTAGATCGCTCCAGGGATATGTATACGGCAACTATCCTGAAAAGTACGCTGACGGACTGTCAGAAGGCCGTAAGGGGCATGGACGGCCGCGTTGACGGGCATATGGCTGATATAGTATCGTATTTTCAGATTCTTACGGACAGTATCCTGCGGGAAGAAGACGGATTTTCACTGGTCGAACACGATATGGATGCAAAAGATGTAATGGTTGCTGATTCTTTCCGCGGAGCGCGTACTATTCCGCGTACGCTATATAAGATGCTCTGGAAGTTCTGCTACTTCGTAAGACCCGTACTTGATTCACTCCCGGCAGGTCCCATACGCAAAAGTGTTCTTGATTTCTTTTTTGACGCGCGGTTTTTCCTGTCTGTCCTTGAACTGTATTTTGATGATGCATATGTCCTTACGGCCGAAGTTACCGCGGGAAACACCGGCAAAGGGATTGAGACGGAAATGGCGCTTACGCTTGCCTGCCTTGACGCTTCGGCTAAGATTCATCAGACAATTACTGATCATCACGCAGCTGTATTTTTCTCGGCGACGTTATCTCCCACATATTATTACACTTCTATGCTGATCGGGGAAAAAAACGCTGCTGATGCAAAGACACTCACTCTTTCGAGCCCGTTTCCGCCGGAGAATCTGTCTGTCGGGATACTAAAGACAATTAAGACTACCTACCAGGAGAGAAATTACAGTATTGAGAAAGTTACTGATGCTGTCCTTTCCGTTACGCAGGGGAAAACCGGAAACTATATGATCTATTTGCCTTCCTTTGCGTATCTGCGCATGCTCTCGGATGCAGTACACAGCCGGCTTCGTTCGAACGGAACGGATAATATTGATTTCCTGATCCAGACGCCGTCCATGAACCGCAGGCAAAAGGAGACCTTCCTCGCCCGCTTCGAAGAATTCGGAAATCGTACTCTGTACGCTTTTGCAGTACTCGGCGGACACTTCGGGGAAGGAATTGATCTGGTAGGCGAGCGTCTTTCGGGTGTCATGATCGTAGGTGTCGGTCTTCCGCTGCTTTGCCCGCAGAGGGAAATTATGAGACAGTATTTCCAGGAGAAATTCGGGGAAGGCTTTGCTTTTGCGTATCGCTTCCCGGGTTGGGAGAAAGTACTGCAGGCGGCCGGACGCGTAATTAGAAATGAAGAGGATACGGGATTTGTCCTTTTAATGGACGAACGTTATGAAAAACCTGAATACCATATGCTCTTTCCGGAGCACTGGCATCCTTTTACGATTGATGATCCTGATGATTTTGAAGATTCCATGTAGGCTGATCAAGAAGCAGATCCATACGGGTATATTTTTTCTCCAGCCTGTCACTTACATACTGCCGGGTGATACGTGACATTTCTTCGAGTATTTTTGCAGAAACGGCAAATGAAAACAGTCTGGCAACCGGTTCACCGTAAATATATACGAGTGCATCAACGCATCCCGGAGACAGCAGCTGGTAATGCCCTGCTTTTTTGAGACAGGACGATTTCCTGCAGTACAGACGGCAATTTGAAAAAGAAAAAGCTCCGTACTCACTGGAATTCAACTCACCGCAGGCACACGACCCCATATCGGCAGAGAATCCAAGTAAATCAGGAACTTTCCATTCGAAGACACTTACAGTCAGACGATAATCCTTATCCTTTTTGGTAAGAGCGAATAAAGCATGCAGAAGAAGCGGATATATCGCCTTACAGGATTCCGTATCAATACATACATCCGAAGTTATCTCGAGCAGATGCGCTGAGGCGGTAAGCAGCTCGATATCTTCCTGAATCGCCTGAAACGCCTCAATTATCTCCGCATCGCGCAAATAATAATAATCCCGTGTCTTGGCCAACACGAAGTCGCAGAGCATCATAGGCTGTGTAGAATAGGAAAATGGACTCGTTCCTTTTGCCGCACCCGACGCACACGCGGTAACTACGCCTTTGTCCTGCGTAAGTATGCTGATAATTCGATCTGATTCTTTATAAAGGACAGATCTGATAATCAGTCCGCGGACGGATAGAAAAGACATATCTGTTACTCTTCCTTCCGGTATCCGAAGTCCTGCAGAAAAACAGGCTTGTTTTTCCAATCGGCACGCACTTTGATATGCAGGTCGAGAAAGACTTTGCAGCCGCACATCTTTTCGATATTTTCGCGGGCTTTCGTTCCGATACGCTTGATCATCTGGCCGTTTTTGCCAAGAAGAATCGAACGATGAGAAGTTTTTTCGCAAATAATGGAAGCATTGATGCGAATGAGATCTCTGTCATATTCATCTTCTCCGCCTTCACGCAGACGCTCATCGAACAATTCGATTTCAACAGCTGTTCCGTGGGGAATCTCTTCGTTGGTGTAGTGAAGGATCTGCTCACGGATTAATTCCGCGGCCAGGACTCTCTCAGACTGATCCGTAATTTCTTCAATCGGGAAAAACCGCGGACCGGCCGGCAGACGGATCACAATTTCTTTTAGCAGCTCCGCAACACCATCCCCGGTCTTTGCAGAGACAGGAATAATTACATCAAATGCATAAAGGTCATTAAACTGCTGAATAATAGGCAGAAGAGCTTCTTTATCAACAGCATCCGCTTTATTAATGCAAAGTATAACCTGTTTTCCGGATTCTTTCGCTTTGATGCAGGACTCTCTTTCCACGAATGACGGTCTGCCCTTTGTTGCGTCCACAAGCATCAGTATCAGATCGGAATCTTTTGCTGCGCGGAAAGCAACGTCAACCATATATTCAGCCAATTGTGATTTCGGGCGGTGAATACCGGGTGTATCTACGAAAACAATCTGTGAATCATCTCCATTAACAACGGAACGGATATTTTTACGGGTTGTCTGCGGTTTGGATGAGACAATTGCAAGCTTCATTCCGGATATTTGATTAAGAAGCGTTGATTTACCGACATTGGGGCGGCCGATAATAGCAACAAAGCCGGAATGTGCCAGTACACCTTTGTCCAGTACGATCCGTGTATCCGCGGCAGGCGCATCCGTATTTTGTTCTGCAGGGGAAAGTTCGCGTGTCAGACCAAGTTCGCTTAAGACTTTATCCTGTTCAGATATCATTTTTTTCTCCTCAATTTTGTCAATATGATCAAAACCCAATAAGTGCAGGGCCGCATGGGTTGCAAGAAAAGCTACTTCACGTTCCATGGAATGTCCGTACGCCTGTGACTGTTCAAGAGCTTTTTCAAGCGAAATCAAAACCTCGCCGAGCGGAAGTTCGTTGATGCCGTCGGCATGCGGAATCATGTCCGAAGCACAAAGAGGCTGCGCAAGCTTCCCCTGCTTCATTTCCAGCAACGGAAACGTAAGTACATCGGTAACCTGATTAACACTTCTAAAATCACGGTTTGCCTTCTTCATATAATCAGTACCGACAAAATTAACCGTCGCCGACAGTACGAGATTTGCTTTCTGCATACGCCTGTCAAGAAATGAGCGCTGCATGACTTTATCCATAGCTTTCTGGCACAGAGCCTTATAACCGGCAACCTGATCTGCAGGAAAATGACGCTGCTTATTTACGAATAGTAGAATCATCTGGATATTTCACCCTCTCATGGAATACGCCGGCATATACCTGCAAAAATGAGCGAATAATCAATTCGACATCGTTAAAGGATAATCCGGAGTTAATTAGTTGATCCTGATCAATTTTTTGTTTGGTAAGTTTGCGGAAAAGTTCTTCGGCAGCATCAAGGGATGTAATGCCGGTTGACTTGATCGCTGCTTCACAGGAATCCGCCAGCATAACAACAGCAGATTCGGGTGAAGAAGGAATGGCGCAGTGATATATGAAATTGGACATCAAAGGCTCGGGAAGGCCCTTTTCAAGGGCTTGTGTTTTGGCCTTGTGAAAGAAATAGACTTGAAAAGTTGATCCGTGATGTTCCTGGATAATATGGAGTATGCTGGAAGGCAGTCGATATCTTCTGCCAAGGCGTACCCCCTGATCCGGGTGAGAGGTAATGATTGCAGCGCTTTCTTCAGGAGGAAGATCGTCATGTGGATTCTTTCCGTCCTGCTGATTCTCGGTAAAGTACATCGGTTTTTCCAGTTTGCCGATATCATGATAATAGGCGCCTACTTTCGCAAGAAGAGGATTAGCACCGATCGCCTCGGCAGCAGAATCAGCCAGATTGGCAACCATCATACTGTGCTGTGATGTGCCGGGTGCCTCCACAAAAAGGCGCTTCAGCAGAGGATTTCCCGGCTGCGACAGATCGATCAGACGAACAGGAGAAACTGTATTGGAAATGAGTTCAAAGATCGGCATGAAGCCAATGGAAGCTACAACGGAGACCGAACCGGCAATAACAGCCCACAGGCCTGACGTGAATATCTCTGTCCAGCTGGATTTGAGAACCAGGTTAATCCCGACAGCAGCCAAAAAGCATCCCAAAGCAGTAAAAAGAATCAGTGAAGCGGAATTGTATCTCCTGCTGCGCTGCCCTGCAATCATGGAACATACAAAGATGCCGACGACTGATGTGAAAACAAATTCTACATCAAACTGGCATATAGGCAGAATAATCAGTACCTGCAGCAGCGACATTACAATACCTGTCTGTGCGCCTAAATAGGTAGCGATAATCACAGCCGTAAAGTAAACGGGTGAAATCAGAGTCGAAAATCCTGAAAAATATACTACGCAGATTATCGGAAGTAAATAAGAAAGTGAAAGCGCAATAATATCTCTTGGATCTTTCATAAGTCCAGGCTCAAAGCGGGTCAGGTACAGTCCCATTATGGCAAAAACAATTGCCATATAAGCGACGATTCCGCCAAGCAGTGCAAAGTCAAATTTACTGCTTTCAATCAGGTCAAGATCCTTAAGTGTCTGAAAGGTATTCTGAGTAATAACATCACCAAAACTGACAATTCTTGTTCCCTTTTCTATCATTACCGGGTTATTTATTATTGAATTGTAAGCCGTCTGTCGAGCCGCATTCGTAGACAATTCATCATAAATAGCGTTAGGTCTGATGAAATTCGTAAGCAGTGACTTGACCAGATCGGTATTCGAAATATACAGTGAACCGGGAGACGGAGTAACATCGACTGTTTTTTCTTCAATTAGTTTGGCAAGCATAGCATTATCAACCCGGTCCGTCATGATAAGTGAGGCTATGGATACAGACTGTGACTGTATATATTCGAGAAGTGTCTGATCAGCTGTAATGAGCTGAAAAGATTCCTCATCCGTCAGAGTAACGCCGAAGTTACTTGAAACGGCCGCTATTAATCTGTCACTTAAGGCCCTGTAGGTTTCCTTGAGTGTGCCGTCCGGATTAAGATTATTGCTGCGAAGGTCCGAACAGACTGAGAATAACTTCGTAAGATCCGTTATCCCTTTCTCCGAAATCTGTTCAGAACGGACATATATTGGAACAACTGCATTCATGTTTTCCTGTGCACGTGCTTTGGTCTCATTGGTATCCATTACGGAGCGCGGGGCTGCGATATCAACATCACTTATGGATCCGGGAGTTAGAGTATACCTCATTGGAATGGAACCATAATATACGAGGCAGATAACCAGCACAGTAAAAAGCGCAACAAAAATAGCGGGAATAATGCGTCTGAGATTACCGGAATACTTCATGACTCGATTGTCCCCCTTTCTTTTCTGTCATTATAAGCCCTTATGATTCTTTGTACCAAGGGATTTCTGACAATATCTGCATCGGAAAGCGACACAATGCCGATCCCGGGAATATCACGGAGAAGAATAGACGCATCTGTCAGTCCGTTTTTAACACCTCTGGGAAGATCAACCTGAGTAACATCCCCGCAAATACATGCCTTGGCATTCATTCCGATCCTGGTGACAAACATCTTCATTTGCTCAACAGTAGTATTTTGAGCTTCATCAAGAAGAATGAAAGCATCATCAAGGGTACGTCCGCGCATGAATGCCAGAGGTGAGACTTCAATAAGACCTTTTTCAGTATATTTAAGAAATGCTTCTTCACCAAGCAATTCGTGCAGGGCATCGTAAATCGGCCGCATATACGGATCTACTTTCTCCTGAAGATCCCCCGGTAAAAAACCTAATCTCTCACCTGCTTCTACTGCAGGCCTTGATAGAATAATACGTGACACTTCCCTGTTTCTAAAAGCAGCGACAGCCATAGCAACTCCAAGAAAAGTCTTGCCTGTACCTGCCGGTCCTATACAAAGAACAAGTTCATTATGTCTCTGTGCATCTATATACACTCTTTGTCCGAGAGTCTTGGCTCGAATGGATTTGCCCTTTGGTGTAACAATAATTACTTCTTCATTGGCTTCCCGAAATGCATCCAATCTATTTTCGAACGCCAATGTGCAGAAATAACGAATGATCTGTTCATCAATCTCTTCATCCTTTTTTATATAATAATCAAGGGCCGTCAGTACATCACGGGCTTGCTGCCGGGCAGAAGGACTGCCGGAAAGAAGAATCCCGCCTTCGGCTACCTCAATCACAACAGACAACCGTAACTCAATCATGGCTATATATTTCCCGTTGCCGACTGAAAGATCGTGAATTCCGTTGAATGTTATTCTCTCAGCATCCTGCTCTTTTACTGTCATATTTTCAGCGTGACTTCCTTTCATTCATTTATATCTGGCGGTTGGTCAGGCTGTCCTCCGACAGTTTGGAAATTGAGATCGTATCACTGGATGATACAGTAATTATTGATACGGTCTGAAGTTGTTCAATAAGACTATTGACCAGTTGGAGACCCCGGTTGATATCCTCGTCCTTATAAATAGCCCTGATGACAAACTGGGCGGCGGCAGGATATGAATTGCCATTAATAACAATTTGCGGATTTGTTGTACCGGTATCGCGAATTTCTGTCATAGCTACTATACGGTCATCATTAATGCTGATAGCAAGTGCACCTGAGGATCTGAGCTCATTTATAAGAAGGAGAAGCCGTGACGCCTTAACGGAAGCATCAGTTCCCGGCTCCATAAATACCTGAATACCTTTGCCCGATACGTCAGTAAGGCCTGCAAATATTTCTGCTTTCAGCTTTTCTTCCATAATCGTCTGGAGGGCCTTATTGTCGCCGGAGAGTTCAGCACCCATTGAGGAAATAAGATCCGAAAGGTTTTGATTCTGATCAGAGAGCTCTGAATTTTCACGCATAAGTGTCATAACCTTATCCTGAAGTTCCGTAAGATCCTGTTTGGCATAGGAAGTCTGAAGATTGTTTGCATTAATATTTTTGAGCTGCAGAGCAACCAGCAGTCCAAGAACAAAAAATACGATTATCGCTCCAATGGATAATGGCATTCTGTGCTTCATGATGGATTTACTACCTCCAACTCAGTCATTAAAGAATCAATGACGGTACTGTCGGAAAATGCCGGGATTACTAAGGATTCATTTTTCTCGACAGCAATTTCCACGCCTTCCGATATCCGGAAAATTATGTGCGAATCATTTTGAAGTATATCATATGTTGCATTGGGATCGCAGACGGCAGTAATAATGAAAGGAACCGGATACCGGCTGTTGTTTACCCGGATTGTTGGTCCTGTACAGCTTATATTTGTCGTACAGACGATTCTTTCGCCGTTAATGGCAATAGCTTTTGCACCTGCTGCTTTGAGAATATCTACAAAATACTGGACATCCTGTGAGTGGATAAGACTCGACTGATTTATATTGGAAGTGTCAGTAATTGTTGAGTCACTCAGCGTAATTGTGACCCCGGAACCGGTAACTTCGGTAAGTCCTGCCAGAGCCCGGATTTCTGCGAGTGAGGCAGCCAGTTCTGAATAACCCTGTTCATTCAGAACATTCTCAGTGAGCTGATCCTTTTCCTCAACGAGAAGCGAGTTTTCATCTTTCAGCTTGATGTTCTCTTTCTGCAGATCGTCGAGCTGCTGAAGATATGCTGCATGTTTTTGATTAGATGCGGAAAGCTGCTCCTGCGTGCTGATACCTTCACGGATTTGAAATGTCAGAAAAGAACACAGCATCATAAGCACAAACATTATTAAAATATTTTCTACAAGCTTCTTTTTCGATTTATCAGGTTCGCTGTCCGCTCGATTAAAAGACATAGGCATTTATTCACTTTCTCCCCGAATACAGGTCAATTCTGATCCCTGAGCTGATTTATAAGATCAATATAATATGGGGGAAGATCAATTTCCAGAGATATGGTCTCTCCTGTGGTCGGATGCACAAAAGACAGCGATTTACTGTGAAGTGCCTGGCCAACCATCCCGTATTTCGGACGTTTGGGGGGGGCATAAATCGGATCACCTATAACCGGGTATCCGATATACGCTAGATGGGAACGGATCTGATGTGTCCGGCCCGTCTCAAGTGTAAGCGACAGGTCCGTGGCGCGTCCGAATCTCTCGACTACTTCAAAATGAGTAATGGAAGGCTTTCCTTCAGCCGTAACGACCATTCGTCTGCGGTCATTCGGAGAACGGCCGATGGGCGCGTCAATCGTACCCTTGTCAGAATCAACAATACCGTATACACAGCAGCGGTATTTTCTGACGATCTCATGGGCTGCAATCATCCTGGCCATTTTCTCGTGAATATCATTGTTCTTAACAGCGATCATAAGACCGGAAGTATCTTTATCAATACGGTGGATAATACCTGGACGAATAATACCGTTAATATCGGACAACTGCCCTTTGCAGTAATAAAGCAGTGCATTGACGAGAGTTCCGGAAGGATGTCCGGGCGCAGGATGAACTACCATTCCCTGAGGCTTGTTGATAACAATAAGATCGTTATCTTCATATACAATGTCAAGCGGAATATTTTCCGGAAGAGTATGTGTCATCTGCGGTTCCGGCAAATCGACAGTAATTCTCGCACCGATGACTGTCTTGGAAGATTGTTTAACTTTATTTCCGTTTACGAGTACCAATCCGTCAGCAATAAGTGCAACAGCATAAGATCTGGATATTTCCGGAACAGACTCAGACAGATAGACATCAAGCCTGACATTCGCTCTATCAACGATAATTTCATGCATCATTTGTAGGATTCTTCCCTTCTATTATGCCTTTATCAGCCGGATTACCGACCGTCTTTTTAGCTTCATCCGTCTGAAAAAGGGTTTTGTCAAAAATCATCAGTACAGCCAGAAAAATTGATCCGCAGACAATACACATATCAGCGAGGTTGAATATCGGAAAAGTGTATGATCCGAATGTAAACATAAGATAATCAACTACTTCGTGAAAACGAACACGGTCAATCATATTCCCGATTGTACCCGAAACAAGAAGTGCAATGGCCAAACGAATCAGCGGAACCTTTTTGCTGCGCAGTCTGTAAAGTGCAAACAAAAGTATAACAGATACAATTGCAGATATACCTGTGAGTACAAAAATACCCCAGCTGCTGTCAGCAAGAAAGCTGAATGCAGCACCGGTATTAGCAAAGTGAGTAATAGAAAAGAATCCTTCTATTACCGGCTGAACCAGATACGGGCTGATGTTATGCACAATATAATACTTAATTAATTGATCCAGAAAAACCAGGACGGCGATAAGTACATACAACATATTCGTAATATTCCTTTCATGATTGGGTTAATTATGTCTCGTAAAGCTGGACGCGCTCGATAGTAAGGCAGCGGCCGGTATTGGGATCAAGTGCCGCAAACACGCCGTTAATCATTGCGGGTCCATCAGCAGGTACGTAGGCTGCCGGCAGCTGATCGACCAGCCGCCGCAAGGATACTTCGACGTCCATTCCCAGAACACTATAAGCCGCACCTGTCATACCGGCATCCGTGATGTGTCCGGTCCCCTGTTCAAGTATCTTCTCATCAGCCGTCTGAACATGTGTGTGCGTTCCAATTACCAGTGACACACGACCGTCAAGGTAATAGCCCATCGCAACTTTTTCAGAGGTAGCCTCTGCGTGAAAATCCACTAAAACCATATGAGTATCAAGAACTGACTTGTGCGCTTCCAAAAGACGGTCTGCAGCGACATAAGGAGAGTCACACGGATCCATACCAACGCGTCCAAGCAAATTAAAGACAAGGAGCCTGCCTTTGTCTCCGCCGTCAAAAACAGCATAATCAAATCCCGGCCAGTTAGCCGATACATTTGCAGGTCTGACAATCCGTTTCTCTGATTCAATAAAACGAAAAAGATCCGCTCTTGAAAATGTATGATTACCCATTGTGATTATGTCAACACCGAAATCAAAAAGATCCCGTGCAATAGGGTTCGTTAAACCAAAGCCGGCGGCCGCATTCTCCGCATTCGCAATACAGACATCGATATTATATTGCCTGCGAAGATCTCCGAGTTTATCCCTGAGAATTTTTCTGCCCGGCTGACCAACAATATCTCCAATAAAAAGAACGTTCAAGGGCACCCCCAAAAATAAATATATTAATAGACTTATTCATTTTACCATAAAAAAGGCGTTCTATCCTTTGATTCTCATCCAGGATAAAACGCCTTTATCAGGATCGTACTAAAAATAGACAAAATTACTTGGCATAATCAGACGCTCTGGTTTCGCGTATGATATTCACCTTAATCTGACCGGGATAATCAAGTTCTTCTTCAATCTTTTTACAGATCTCTCTGGCTTTCAAAATCATATCCGGATCGCTGACGATTTCAGGAATAACCATGACACGTATTTCGCGTCCTGCCTGAATCGCATACGATTTCTCAACGCCTTCAAAGCTTGTTGCAATTTCTTCGAGTTTCTGGATACGCTTGATGTATGTTTCCAGATTTTCCCGACGAGCTCCAGGTCTTGCAGCTGAAATTGCATCAGCTGCTGCGACAAGAACAGCAATCAAGGTTTCAGGTTCCACGTCACCATGGTGTGCCTGAATAGCGTTGATTATTTCAGGGGATTCCTTGTAACGACGTGCAATGTCTGCACCGAGTTCGATATGCGAACCTTCCATTTCGAAATCAGCGGCTTTGCCGATATCATGGAGAAGGCCGGCACGTTTTGCAAATGTAACATCGAGTCCAAGTTCAGATGCCATCATGCCTGTAATCCAGCAAACTTCAATGGAGTGCTGCAGCACGTTCTGACCGTAACTGGTACGGTAACGCAGTTTACCGAGATATTTAACAATCTCAGGATGCAGACCGATGATTCCAGTGTCAAAAGCTGCACGTTCGCCTTCTTGTTTGATGGTTTGTGCAACTTCCTTTTTGGCCTTTTGCGCCATCTCTTCAATGCGTGCCGGATGGATTCTTCCATCCACAATCAACTTTTCGATGGTAAGTCTGGCAATTTCTCTTCGAACAGGATCAAAACTTGACAGGATAACAGCCTCTGGCGTGTCATCAATAATCAGGTCAACACCTGTAATAGTCTCAATTGCACGGATATTTCTTCCTTCACGACCGATTATACGTCCCTTCATCTCATCATTTGGCAGAGTAACGACGGAAACCGTAACCTCGGATACATAGTCGGAAGCATATCGCTGTATTGAACTAACGATAATATCCTTTGCCTTTCTGTCAGCCTCTTCCCGCGTCTGCTCTTCCATTTGTTTAAGCAGTGCGGCCATATCATGGCTGTATTCCAGACGGGCCTGGTCAAGAACCAGATTTTTTGCGTCTTCAACTGTCAGACTGGAAATACGTTCAAGTTCAACAACTTTCTGTCTTTCCAGATCCCGAGCATGTTCTTCCATTGAAAGTACATCGCTGACACGCAAATCGAGCGCGTCTTCTTTCTGCTCGAGGTTTTCCAGCTTTTTGTCAAGTGCTTCCTCTTTTTGTTCAATTCTGTGACGTTCTTTGGTAAGCTCGGCTTTTCTCTCGCGAACATCCCGCTCAAGGTCAACCTTTGCTTTTGTTATTTCTTCTTTTGCCTGCAAAAGAAGTTCTCTTTTTCTGCTCTCCGCAGTCTTTTGTGCTTCACCAACCAGTTTTTCAGCATCTGAATCAGCTTTTACGATATCTTCCTGTAACTTCTTCTGACGCGCAGAAAAACCTTTGCGAAAATAGAAAATTACAGCAATAATACCGATTACACCAACCAGGAGACCAATTGGTATTCCTATGAATAACCTATCTATGGTACTCACCCCCAATATTAAATTTTCAAGTTACAAAACTTTTGCACAAATTATGAATAAGCACAGTAATCATTTTAATAATTGTGCGCTATATATGTCAACTCTTTTGTTCATTTGAGGTTCAAACTTTTGATGAAATTCGTTTATTTTTATTATTTGATATTATGCAAAAGAAAATAACCGGACATGATTGCTTAATTCATGCCCGGTCACCTAATTACTGTTAGACAAAAATGTGTTCAGAGTCCGTCCAATTGAACGAAGGCTAGTCGTCAACCAGGCTTTCCGGATAAATCTCGCGCGGGGAATAATGTGTGTGCAGCAGTTCATGCGCCAAATGTCCGTTGGGCTCTCCTAAGAAATCCTTGTACAGAGTCATTACTTCGCTGTTCTTATGGCTCTTGCGCTCAGGCATCTTCTTATCCTCTTCATAGAGAGCTTTTGCACGTTCTATACGGATATCGATATCCATCAGATCCTGCGCCGCATGCTGGGGTTGTCCGCCGCCGCATACACAGCCGCCTGAGCAGCCCATTATCTCGATAAAGGTATAATTAGGTGCGGTTCCGGCGCGAATAGCATCCAGAAGCTTTCTGGCGCCTGCGGTGCTGTGAGCAATAGCTACTTTAATCGGCATGCCGGCCAAAGTAAGTTCTGCTTCCTTGACATCTTCGGCAACACCCCTGACCGTCTTATATTCGAAGGCAGGAAGATCCTTGTCCTCAAGAATATCTGCTACAGTACGAAGAGCAGCTTCCATAACACCGCCGGTTGCTCCGAAGATAACACCTGCACCAGTGTATTCACCCATGAGATCCTGATCCGGACCTTCATCAGGAAGAGAATTGAAATCCATACCGGCTTCGCGGATCATACGTGCAAGTTCTCTTGTTGTAATTACAACATCAACATCACGTAAACCTGCTTCATCGACATGCTGCTCTCTGGCTGCTTCCGTCTTCTTGGAAGTACAAGGCATAACGGATACTGTGAAAATTGAGTTGGGCTCTATTTCATTTTTCTGAGCATAATACGACTTAATCAGTGCGCCTTCCATCTGGTGGGGCGACTTGCAGCTGGAAAGATTCGGAATGAAATCAGGGTAGTAGAATTCACAGAAACGAATCCATCCCGGAGAACAGGACGTGATCATCGGGAGAACTCCTCCGTTGTTAATACGGCCTATCAGTTCGGTTCCCTCTTCAATAATGGTGAGGTCCGCACCAAAGTTCGTATCATAGATCTTATCCACGCCAAGTCTGCGCATTGCTGCAAACATTTTACCGGTTGCACGAGTACCGATCGGCAGACCGAACTCTTCACCAATTGCAGCACGGACAGCCGGAGCTACCTGCATGACAACGTGTTTGTTGGGATTATGGATTGCTTCCCATACTTTCTCGGTCTCTTCCTTTTCATGAAGAGCTCCGACAGGACAGGCAATAATGCACTGGCCGCAGTATATGCACGGCGCATCCGCCATGGATACATCGTATGCCGGTCCGATGCTTGTTGAAAATCCCCTGTTAATGAAAGAAAGTACTCCGATATCCTGCTTCTGGCAGGCAGACACGCAGCGCCCGCACTTAATGCATTTGCTTCCGTCTCTGATTATCGAATAAGATTTATCATCATAAACCGAAGGGCTCTTCTCTCCGTCAAAGGTGATTCCACGTATCGAATACTCATCAGCTAAGGTCTGCAGCTCGCAGTTGCGGTTGCGGATACAGGCGAGACAATCCCTGTTATGATCTGAAAGAATCATTTCAAGTGTGGATTTTCTTGTTGCACGCACCTTGGCACTATTGGTATGAACGACCATACCTTCGCTGACCGGCATTACGCAGGCAGCAGCGAGTGCACGTGCTTTTTCAATTTCGACGAGACAGACCCGGCAGGCGCCAACTTCATTGATTCCTTTAAGGAAACACAAGGTCGGGATCTTA
>Ga0209540_10000822_pt1 | contig 25610 bp, 23 predicted proteins | sample BarGraIncu01121A_FD_184501 | JGI IMG/M metagenome (GOLD analysis project Ga0209540, IMG submission 184501) | Arctic peat soil microbial communities from Barrow, Alaska - Barrow Graham LP Incubations 011-21A (SPAdes) (version 2) | ecosystem: Environmental > Terrestrial > Soil > Wetlands > Peat... | reverse complement strand
ATCATATTTAATAATGATAGTATCTCTTTTAACTTCATTGTCTTTGTTAGTTATAACGGTATCCGTTCCAACATATCTGACATTGATAGGTTCATTATTTTGATATTTGGTGGTTCTAAGATTTTCTACCATCCATGTTTGAGTACCAATAGTAATTGTCTTATACACATTACCATCTTGGTCAGTCATTGTACCATATGTTTTTGTTGTATTAAAAATAACAGTTGTTTTACGCTCCGGATCAACATCATCCTTTTTACAACTTATGATAATGATATTAGTTAAGAAAAAGCAAGCAATACATAAACCTGATTTGGATAAATACTTCATATTATTAAATTTTAATTGTTATATAATTTGTAATTATTTTTCATTTATTTGGTCAGTTCGTATTTAAAATCTACCAATCCTCTCAATATCCCACCAAACCAAATTCCTTCGTCAACAGTATAATAGTTGCCATTATATAAATTTAAATACATGTAGTACGGGGAAAGAATTTTAATATCTTTAATTATCAATGGAAATTGAAGAATATTGGTTGCATCAGAACCATAGCCTAATCCGGCATCAAAAACAAAATTGTGATTAATATTAAAATATCTAATTAAATACTCTTCATTTGCTTTTAGGATAAGGTCACGATTAATATTTTTATATTGGAAAATGGATGTATTATTAATATTGATACTATCAATCAGAAGCGTATCTCTGTCAGATGTCCATCCTCGATAAATCTCAATTTTAAAAGTTCCAAATCCGGCTATTCTCCCTCCTATTGCACTAATCTTGATATCTTGTGATGGCGAAAAAACATAACCTCTATAAGTAGAATAATATTGGTCATACGATATAGAAGAATAAGTGGTTTTTTGCACTATTATCTTAGGATTGCTGTACAAATATCCTTCAAGTAAACCACGATTTAAATCTAGATTTGAATTTGAGTCTTCTTTTTTACACGAAGCAATTATTATTATGGCTACAAAATAAAGAAATCTTTTCATTATATTTCTAATTTAAGTTTTAATTATACTATAAACTATCATGTTTGTTTTCTCTTTTTTAAGCTGCCCATAACGAGAGTCTGCGCAATAGCTCTCTTCATCACTTATATATTCGGATACCTGACTGAGAAAAAATCATTTACACCATTCTCAGTGATTCAATTTTTGTTTTTGCGCAGTCTGATGCCCGAGCCTATGATTATTTTCCAATACCGCCTCTTGGCATATTCTCCATTTGCTGGAACAACCCCTGCAAAGCTCACAGCCATCAGCCATAGCTTTAATCTTTCTTATTCTGTAAATTCTGATTCTGGCAAATAAGCTCAACCAAGCTACTCTATCGCTTTAAAAAGAATTTCATAGCTACACCGTTTTACAAATTTGCCGCGTCAAATTTAAAAAATATTTTTTATACCAATATCATTTTATTTAATTTATTTTGATTTGCATTTTTCAACTATTAAATAATGTGAATGCGTTCAAATCAAAAATGCAACAAAAGAACAATAAGGTTTTTATTTGTATCGGTAACCAAAAAGACTTGTTCCCCCTCAACAACCTATTTGCAGTAGGTTTCTAACTTCAAATTTGAATCTAAGACCACAGCTGATCCTTTATAAACAACTCATAACAACAACGAAAGTGCAATTATTCAGATTATAAAAAATCTTAACGAGTAAGACCGACTATTGCTGGGAATAAAGAAATATTTTTATATTTGCTGCCATAAATTTAAACATACAATGTCGTTCATTCACATAGTATAAATAAAAAAGTTCAACCAAAAAAAATCTTTATTAGTATGAAAGCAACAAACAGCTCCGGTCACGAGCAAAATGTGACAAACCTAAATGTGGTAACTTAGTGTATAACAACCTTTGGCACTCAGTATAACCCTTCGGTTACTGCGCTCACCATCCCCGAACTCACCAAACTTTATCAGCGGGGACTAGCTGCAAACACTGCCGTGGATGTAGCCGAAGTGGCAACAAAAAATGCCCGGGCTGCCCGCAGCAACAAGTTTGACGGCATTGATCCCAAAGTTACCCGCGTTGCCAACGCCGTACGCATTTGTGGTGCTACACCCCAAACACAGGAACAGGTTGAAACCATAGTGCGCGAACTGAGAGCCAAACGGGCAACCGACAAACTCACCGATGAAGAAATTGCGGCCGAAAAAGCAAAAGGCAATGACGTTAAGCAAGTAACAAGTCATCAAAGCACCTACGACCGCAAAGTGGTAAACTTTGGAAAACTGGCGCAACTGCTGGCCAGCATTCCACAATACAAACCCAATGAACCGGAACTCAGCGTGGAAACGATCAAAAGCGACTACACCGAGCTTAAATCATTAAACGACGAAGTAGTTACCGCCATAGCACGCAACGAAGCTGCCGACATTGCACGCTGCGAAGTGCTCGAAGCCGATAACACCGGCCTGGTAGATATTGCGCTGGCCGCAAAACAATACGTAAAATCGGCTTTTGGAGCCACGTCGCCTCAATACAAACAAATAAGCAATATTCCTTTTAAACGTTCCAAAACAAAATAAGGGTAATACATCTTATCTGGCAGACCGCTCCCCGGCAGTCTGCCGGATTTTTTTTTTTGGGGGGGGGAAAAGCCAATTTCACAAATACGAATAAGGTGCAGCGCACCGGTATATTATTTATGCGACTCAGAAGTTGCATAAATACACATTCCAGTTGTAATAAGTTATTTCCCGTAGGGAATACATATCAATAGAAAATGAAAACAGACACAACCAATTCCCCGTAGGGGATGAACAAGGTAAAATGTGAATGTCCAATCGACAAGGCCTTCTCAAAAATCTTTTTAGAACGCAAATAACACAAAATGCGCAAATTAACGCAACCATGTTGAATTGAAATTCAGCAAACCATATTCAACTGTACAAATCTTATTTGCGAAAATTTGTGTTGTTTGCGTCACTTGCTTCTACAAATAGTTCGGTGCTAAGCACCTTATGAGGGACAGAGTCCCAGAATATTTGTAGTATTAGATATCAATATCATCATTAGGTGCAGCGCACCGTAATATTCAATTACGTAGTTTGGGAATGAGCCTGAGCCCTAACTCAGGTTTATGCTCCCTCCTTACCCCTGACGCAAGCCCGAAAAGACATTTCGGATTTAGTCTTCACCACGCTCCGTTCCGTACTTTCACTTTTCATTTCTGTATTTCTTCTTTCGCATTCAGCGGGCAGAACGCCGGACTCCGTATTTTCGCTTTCCAACCGGGGTTTTTCTACTTCGGTTTTAAGAATACTGCCTTCGATTTTAGGAATTTTTGCTTTTAGTTCGGGAATATTCATGCCGCACTGAGGAATATTCGTGCCGCACTGAGGAATTTTTAGTTCCGTTAGAGGTATTTTGCATACCAATTGAGTATTCATTAAGAAGTTTTAATGGGGATACATTTCGCTTTGAGTATTTTCACATACCAATTGTATATCCATTAGGAAGTTTTAATGGGGCTTAAGACATAATTAATATATCACGCATACCAATTGTGTCAGGAAGCATTCCAATTAAGTAATGGAGCGTTGGAGTTGAGTATTTTCACACTTTAGCTTAAAAATACAACACACAAATTAATACTTCGTTTACTTAAATTCTTTTAGCAAGCATACCAACTAAGTTATTAGGCATTCCGGTTTCGTCGCAACGTAGGCACACCGGGCAGAATTACCTTCCGGTTGCCAACTACTTCGTGCTGTTTAAGCCCCAAAGACCCCCTGCCGAACAGAACCCCACACAAACAAAGAAACCCTCTGCCCGTAACAAAAAAAAGAGCCTGATCAATATGATCAAACTCTTTTCTCAAAACACCGAATAAGGTCCGTTTTGTTATAACCAAGTCTCAGTATCGCAGCACTACATACTACCGACTGCCAACTACTTATCGCTTATCACTTATCGCTTACCACTTACTGCTTACCGCTTACCGCTTACTACTTACCGCTTACTCCTTCCCCCTATTTCAAAACGACTGCATATCGCACAACCGTTTATAATAGCCGTTCAGGGCAATCAGCTCTTCGTGTTTACCACGTTCTACTATTTTACCTTCGTGCATCACACAAATCTCGTCGGCCCGTTTGATGGTCGACAAGCGGTGAGCCACTACCAGCGTAGTACGGTTCAGCATCAGTTTTTCCAGCGCTTCCTGCACCATTTTTTCCGACTCGGTGTCCAGAGCCGAAGTAGCTTCGTCCAGAATCAATATCGGAGGGTTTTTCAGTATGGCACGGGCTATACTTACCCGTTGGCGTTGCCCGCCCGAAAGCTTGCTTCCGCGGTCTCCAATGCTTGTTTCGTATCCATTCTCGGTACTCATAATAAACTCATGCGCATTGGCTATTTTTGCAGCCTCCATCACCTGTTCAAGCGTGGCGCTATCCACCCCGAAAGCAATGTTATTGAAGAAGGTATCATTAAACAAAATGGCTTCCTGATTCACATTGCCCATCTGCGAACGGATGTCGCGGGTATTAAAATCCTTTATATTCACACCATCCATCAGTATCTCGCCTTTCAACGGATCATAGTACCTCGGCAGCAAATCCACCAGCGTCGATTTTCCCGAACCCGACTGCCCTACCAGCGCCACCGTTTTGCCCTTTGGCACCACCAGATTGATGTCTTGCAGCACCCAATCGGTTTGGTATTTAAAGCTCAGGTTCCGGAACTCTATTTTGTCCGAAAAAGGTCGCATTATCTGCGGATGCTCCGGATCTTCAATCGTATTTTTACTCATCAGAATTTTATCCACGCGTTCCAGCGAGGCCATTCCTTTCTGGATGCTGTACGAAGCCTTCGACAGATCTTTTGCCGGAGCAATGATGCTGTAAAAAATCACGATGTAATAGATAAATTCGGAAGCCCCAATACTACTTTTGTTACTCAGAATAAGCGTGCCACCAAACCAAAGCAGAATGGCAATAACCACCGTGCCCAGCAGCTCGCTCACCGGATGAGCCAGATTATACCGACGATTCAACCGGTTAAAGGTCTTACGCAGTTTTTCGTTTAGCAGGCTGAAACGGGCTTCCAGTTTGTGCTCGGCATTAAAAGCTTTCACCACACGCAGTCCGCCCAATGTTTCCTCTATCTGCGAAAGCAGTTCGCCGGTTTGTTCTTGTCCCAGCGTCGATCTGCGTTTCAGCGATTTACCAATCTTACCAATCAGCCAACCACTGAAAGGCAGCAACACCAAAACAAACAGCGTTAGCTCCCAACTCATATAAAACATTACGGCAAGATAACCCAGTATCAGAATCGGATTTTTAAACACCATGTCCAACGAGCTCATGATCGAAGCTTCTACCTCACTCACATCGCCTGTCATGCGCGACATGATATCACCCTTACGTTCGGCGGTGAAAAAGCCAATAGGAAGACTGATAATCTTTTTATATAGTTGATTGCGCAAATCGCGTAATACTCCGGTACGAATTGGAATCACAAAATACGAACCCATATAAAATGTTCCGACTTTAAGCGATGTCATTACGATCAGAAAAGCACCTAAATAAAGCAATGCTGCACTGGGTCCTACCGTAGATATAAAATGCTGAAGGTAATAAGATAAATTATTTTTAACCGCGTTGATAATTACTTTAATACTATCGTGCGATGTCCAGTTTTGATAAACCGCTACAGTTTGTTCTATTTTAAACAGCACATTCAGTACCGGCATAATTGCAGTATAAGAAAATAAGCTGAAAATCAAGGTTAATAGATTAAACAGCAAGCTTAAGAAAACGTATTTCTTATAGGGCGGAATAAACCGCTTGAGGAGTGTTATAAATTTGAACATTCTTTTAGTTACAAGTTACGAGTTACAAGTTACAAGAAGTAATAGAAAACTAATAACGATTAATATTGCCGCGCTTACAGCTGACTGCTTACCGCTGACTGCTTACCGCTTACTGCTAATTTAGACTCCCGTATAATTTCGTGGAGTAATGCGTTTCAATTCTTCTTTTACCGACTGACTCACATTCAGCGTTTCGATAAAATCGCGAATCGACTTTTCGGTGATGCCTTCGTTGGTACGTGTCAAAGCCTTCAAAGCTTCGTAAGGTGACGGATAAGCTTCGCGACGCAAAATGGTTTGAATACCTTCGGCAACTACTGCCCAGGTATTATCCAAATCGCGATAAATAGCTTTTTCGTTCAACAGCAACTTACTCAATCCCTTCAAAATACTTTGCGTAGCTATCATGGTGTGAGCAAAAGGCACACCCACATTTCTCAGCACGGTACTATCGGTCAGGTCGCGTTGCAAGCGGGATATCGGCAATTTAGCCGACATAAATTCCAGTGAAGCATTAGCCAGCGCCAGATTACCCTCTGCATTCTCGAAGTCAATCGGATTTACCTTATGCGGCATGGCCGACGAACCCACTTCGCCCGCTTTAATCCTTTGTTTGAAATATTCCATAGACACATACGCCCATACATCCCGACAAAAGTCAATCAGAATGGTATTGATACGTTTCATAGCATCCAACTGAGATGCCAGATTATCGTAGTTGGATATTTGTGTTGTCCACTGTTCGCGGTCCAGACCCAGCTTGCCCGACACAAATTTATTTCCGAAGTTTTTCCAGTCAATGGCAGGGTAAGCCACCGTGTGCGCGTTGAAGTTTCCGGTAGCGCCACCAAATTTAGCCGAGTTAGGGGCTTGTTTCAATATGGCCAGTTGCTGGTTCAGACGATTCACAAAAACCATCATCTCTTTACCCAACCGGGTTGGCGAAGCAGGTTGTCCGTGGGTTTTAGCCAGCATCGACACATCGCGCCACTCATCCACCAGGTGTGTTAAGGCCTTCAACAGTTCATCCATCTCGGGATAATACACATCTGCCAACGCATCTTTTATGGAGCGGGGCACCGCCGTATTATTAATATCCTGCGACGTTAAGCCAAAATGAATAAATTCTTTGAATGGCTCCAGACCGAGTACATCAAACTTTTCTTTTATAAAATACTCAATCGCTTTTACGTCGTGATTGGTCACTTTTTCAATATCTTTTACTTTCAATGCATCCGCTTCCGAAAATTCGGTGTAGATAGCCCGTAATTTTGGGTAGATGGCTGCCGGAACTTGTTCAAGTTGTTTTAGCGGTATTTCACATAAAGCAATAAAATATTCAATTTCAACCAAAACACGGTAACGCATCAAAGCATATTCCGAAAAATAAGCAGCGTAAGCTTCGGTTTTTGTACGGTAACGACCATCAATAGGAGAAATAGCGGTAAGAAGGGATAAATTCATGTCTTATTTTAAATTTATAATTTCAGAAATCCAACGTCGGTTTGCTCAAAACAGCTGTAGTTTCAGTACTGATAACGGCAAAACCTAACGAGAAATGATTTTTTAAATAAATAGCTCTTTATTCTAAAAATCAAGGCGCAAAGTTAATCAATTCTGCCGGATTAGAAAAGTTTCCGGCACTCCCTTGCAACACTGATTCTTTTTGGTTACTTTTGTTTCACAAAGTAGAATAGCAACACTCACTAACACCGGAAATAAATTCCGGTAAAACACTATTTTTCAAACAAAAAACACACAAAACACATGAGATACGTAAGAATTCACAAGGAAGGTCGATTAATTTTAGGTACACTTGCTTTAGTACTTTTATTCGTCAACTTGTACATTTACACTCATTTTACTTTTGGATTATTGCCCGTAATCAACATCATTATTTCGGCTTTGCTCCTGTTCTTTTTTGCCTACTTTTTTCGCAATCCTCCGCGCAAAGTATATATAGATGATGCCAGCATGGTGGTTGCTCCTGCCGATGGAACCATAGTAGTAGTTGAACCTACAGATGAATTGGAATATTTTGGCGATAAACGTATTCAGGTTTCCATCTTCATGTCGGTTTTCAATGTACATGCCAATTGGTATCCTATAAAAGGTACTGTTATTAAATCTGTTCATCACAGCGGCCGACACATGGCAGCCTTTTTGCCAAAATCAAGCCACGAAAACGAACGCTCTACTGTCGTACTCGAATCGGAAGGTAAAACCCAGATTCTTGTTCGCCAAATTGCCGGAGCATTGGCACGCCGCATTGTAACCTATGCTCATCCGGGTAAAAAATGTCACCTCAACGAACATCTGGGATTTATCAAATTTGGTTCTCGCGTCGATTTGTTCTTCCCCGTTGGTACCGAAATTTTTGTACAGGTAGGCGACTCAACCACCGGCAACGAAACCATCATTGCCCGACTAAACGAAGATTAAATGACCCTGGAAGAAGCCCAAAAACAAGTCGACGGATGGATTAAAACCTACGGCGTTCGTTATTTCAGCGAGTTGACCAACATGGCCATTCTTACTGAGGAAGTGGGCGAACTGGCACGCGTCGTAAGCCGTACCTATGGCGACCAGTCTTTTAAAAAATCTGATTTAGAAGCCAACCTGGCCGACGAAATGGCCGACGTACTTTGGGTGCTGATTTGTATGGCCAACCAAACCGGCATTAACCTCACCGAAGCATTTGAAAAAAACATGCAAAAGAAAACAGATCGCGACAAAACGCGGCATCTGGAAAACAAGAAATTGAAATAAATAAACCGACCTTTATGCCCCTTCCCGGGGTTTGGGGCCATAACTCCAACCAACATGAGCAAATTTGACGACCTCTTTAAGCAATACAATTGCAATATAACCGACGAAAGTGTAAAACAAGACATAGATAAAATTCTGGCAAATCATTATGCCGAAAACGACAATGTAGAAGTGTACAAGCAATGCCTGAGCCAGATTGACCTCACATCGCTCAACGGAACCGATACGCACGCCGAAATCATCGCTATGGTGGAAAAAGTAAACAACTTCAAAGCTGTTCACCCTAAATTGCCTAATGTAGCCGCCATTTGCGTATATCCGGCTTTAGTTCCGGTGGTAAAAGAACACCTTACCGAAAATATCGGCATCGCCTCAGTAGCTGCCGGCTTTCCGGCTTCGCAAACTTTTATCGAAGTAAAAATTGCCGAAGTCGCTATGGCAGTGCTCGAAGGTGCTACAGAAATAGATGTTGTCATTTCTATCGGTAAATTTTTGGAAGGCAATTATGAAGAAGTTCACGAAGAAATAACCGAGATCAAATCTTCATGCCGCGACGCGCACTTAAAAGTTATTTTGGAAACCGGGGCGTTGAAATCGCCTTCAAATATCAAAAAAGCATCAATACTAGCTATGAATGCAGGTGCTGATTTCATCAAAACATCCACCGGTAAAATCCCGGTAGCTGCAACTGTTGAAGCTACTTATGTAATGTGTCAGGCTATCAAAGAATGGTATAAAAAAACGAGTGTAAAAGTCAGCTATAAACCTGCCGGAGGAATATCTACCACCGAAGATGCAGTAAAGCATTACACCATCGTAAAGGAAGTGCTGGGCAAAGACTGGCTGAACAATACCATGTTCCGTTTCGGAGCAAGTCGTTTGGCAAACAACCTGCTAAGCTCAATAGAAGGAAAAGAAGTGAAATATTTCTAAGCCGGAATTTAGAATTTGCGCGATGCCGCATATTCAGCACTTAAAATAAGCGATCTCTTAACGTCGCTATCTGCAAAGCCATTGAGTTCATCGATGGCTTTCTTTTTATATTTATCCATCTGCGACAAGGCATAATCAACACCTCCGTTATCGTGCGCAAATTGAGTTATCGCATGAATGTTTTCGGGAGTAAAATCTTTGTTGTCAATCAGAGCCAACACATGCTCTCTTTCAGCTCCGGCTGTATTAAGCAGGGCATAAATAAGGGGCAATGTCACTTTCCCGTCACGAATATCATTGCCGGTTGGTTTTCCTATTTGTATGTCTTCGAAATAATCAAAAATATCATCTTTAATCTGAAAACAAATACCCAAATACTCTCCAAAATCACGAAGATGTGCCAACGACTTATTGTCTGCTTTCACCGACAAACCACCAACTTCGGTACACGTGGAGAACAACAAAGCTGTTTTTTTTCTGATAATATCAAAATAATTGGCTTCTGAAGTTTTAGAAATCTGAGAGTTCACCAACTGAAGCAATTCACCATCCGAAAGCTGCATGCCAATATTAGCAATTGATTTTAAAATTGCCAGATCGTTTGTTTTAGTGGCGTAAACAAGTGCTTTAGATAAAATGTAATCCCCCGAAAGAATGGCTATCTTATTTGTCCAACGAGCATTTATCGAAGGCTTTCCGCGGCGTTCCAGCGTATCATCCACTACATCATCGTGAATTAAACTGGCAGTATGCAACAACTCTAACGAGAGAGCCGAAACAATCGTTGCTTCATTCACCTCGCCGCACAATTTTGCCGACAGAAGCGCTAACATTGGACGTAATTGTTTTCCGCTTTTTTGGAGTACGTATTCATTTACAGACTCAAGCATCGGATTATCCGTTTTGAGAGCCTCGGCAAATGTTTTCGCAAACGCCTGCATTTCATGGATAATTGGTTCTTTAATGTTTTCAATAAAGTTCATCTGAACATTCATATTGGTGTGTACTGCAAAAGTAAACAATTTTGCCGTTTGTTTAACTGTCAGGGTTTATTTCTGTGCAATTTTTAATTACTTTTACAGTCAAAACAAATTTTACGCTCAAACACTTTAGCCAGACCGTTTGTTTTTCTCAAACCTGTACTGCATTTGTAAATTATAGATTTCATGAAAAAGTTATTTTTGATTGATGCGTATGCCATCATATATCGCTCTTATTATGCTTTCATCCGCAACCCTCGATTCAATTCTAAAGGGTTGAACACTTCAGCCATCTTTGGCTTTGTGAATACACTCGAAGATGTATTAAAACGCGAAAAACCGACTCATATTGCCGTGGCATTCGATCCAAAAGGAAAGACTTTTCGTCACGAAGCCTTCGAACAATACAAAGCACAACGCGAAGCAACTCCCGAGGACATTCGCTTGGCTGTGCCTATTATCAAAGATCTCATCAAAGCTTATAATATTCCGGCACTCGAAGTTACAGGTTACGAAGCCGATGATGTAATCGGCACCATGGCTAAAAAAGCAGAACAAGCCGGTTTTGAGGTTTTCATGCTCACGCCCGACAAAGATTACGGACAATTGGTCTCGGATCACATCTTCATGTATCGCCCGAAACATACAGGCGGCTTTGAAATAATGGGACCAACGGAAGTAAAAGCCAAATATGATTTAGACAGCCATGAACAGGTTATCGATTTACTCGGGCTGATGGGCGATGCATCCGATAATATTCCGGGTTGCCCGGGCGTTGGTGAGAAAACAGCCGTAAAACTCCTGAAAGAATTCGGAAGCATTGACGTCTTACTCGGACGCACAGACGAGCTAAAAGGAGCTTTGAGAACCAAAATAGAAGCAAACAAAGAACAAATTATCTTCTCCCGCTTTCTGGCTACCATCAAAATTGATGTTCCCATCGATTTCGATGAAAAAAGTCTCGAAATAGAGTCCAGAAATGAACCCGAGCTACGCGCTCTCTTCGACGAACTGGAATTCCGGACCATGTCCGCCAAGGTTGGAACCAATCCATTTTCGTCCCTTCCTCCCGATCAGTCACTGCCAAGCATCGGCTTTGCAAAAACAAAAAAAAGTACGGGGCAAATGTCTTTGTTCGACGATTTCGAAACTCCTGAAAAGGCCGAAGAGCCAGCTAAACCAGTAATTAGTCAGATAACTGAACCTTTGGATGAAAATTTTACAGGTCTGAGATCGATAAATAACACACCTCACAACTACATACTTATCGACAATAAAATTAAGCGATCTAACCTGATTTCAAAACTCTTTATACAACAATCATTTTGCTTCGATACCGAAACAACAGGATTGAATATGTTCAGCTCGGATTTGGTAGGCCTCTCTTTCTCTTTTGTCGAAGGGGAAGCATATTATATCTCACTACCGATAGATAAAGCTGAAGCTCATGAAGTTTTACATGAGTTCAAAGCAGTATTCGAAAATAATCAGATTGAAAAGATCGGACAAAACATCAAATTTGACCTCTTAATGCTCGCACAATATGGCATTGATCTGAAAGGTAAATTATTTGATACCATGATTGCGCATTATCTCGTTCAACCGGAATTGCGTCATGGCATGGATTATCTGGCCGAAATATACCTCAAATACCGAACCATCCATTTCGAAGATCTGGTGGGATCAAAAGGAAAAAATCAAGCCGATATTCGCTCAGTGGATATTCAGAAGCTATGCGATTATGCAGCTGAAGATGCGGATGTAACCTTTAGATTAAAACAAATTCTGGAAAAAGAATTAAAATCCAATGGACTCGAAAATCTTTTTTACGAAATAGAAATGCCACTGATGCGCGTCTTAGCCATCATGGAACGAACCGGTGTGCGGATTGACAGTGAGGCATTGCGCCAGAGTTCCGAAATCCTGACAGAAGAAATGCTTAAGCTTGAAAAAGAAATTCATACAATTGCCGGTTTTGAGTTTAATGTAGGCTCTCCCATGCAAGTGGGCGAAGTTTTATTCGATCGGTTAAAGCTGGATGACAAAGCCAAGAAGACAAAAACAGGACAATACTCCACGTCGGAAGATGTATTGGAAAAGATTCGTTCGAAACATCCTATTATCGGCAAAATTTTAGATTATCGCGGACTGAAAAAGTTACTGAGCACCTATATCGATGCTTTACCACAACTTATCAGTCCGGTTACAGGAAAAGTTCACACTTCCTACAACCAAACCGTAGCTGCTACCGGTCGGCTCAGTTCCACCAATCCGAATTTGCAGAACATCCCTATTCGCGATGCGCAGGGCAAAGAAATTCGCAAAGCCTTTATTCCTGGCGCCGACAGCGCCTTTCTTAGTGCCGATTATTCGCAGATTGAACTCCGGATTATGGCTCACCTGAGTGGTGATGCCAATATGCTCGAAGCATTTAATAGCGGGCATGATATCCATACAGCTACCGCAGCAAAAATCTACAAGATTCCATTAGAAGAAGTCACTTCGGATATGCGTCGCAAAGCTAAGACAGCTAATTTTGGTATTATCTATGGCATTTCTGTATTCGGACTATCCGATCGGTTAGGTATTCCAAGGGCTGAAGCCAAAGAGCTAATTGACGGTTATTTTACCACTTACCCCGATGTAAAAAAATATATGGACACCAGTATTCAACGGGCTAAAGAAATGGGATATGTAGAAACGTTATTCGGCCGTAAACGATTTTTACCCGACATAAACTCACAAAATAGCATAGTTCGTGGCTTTGCCGAACGAAATGCCATCAATGCTCCTATTCAGGGCACGGCTGCCGATATTATCAAAATAGCCATGGTTCACATTCAAAAGCGTATTGAAGACGAAGGTCTGCAAACCAAAATGACTATGCAGGTTCATGACGAATTGAACTTTACTGTTCCAAATTCCGAAATAGACAGAGCAAAAAAAATGGTAGTAGACGAAATGGAAGATGCTATTAAACTACAAGTTCCGCTTATTGCCGATTGCGGCATTGGCTCTAACTGGCTGGAAGCTCATTAAGAAGAACTAAAGTTGAGTAGAACCAATATCAACCCAACCTCCCAGATACATCATCAAAAAAGCAATAGCCTTACTTTATTTCGGTTATTGCTTTTTTATTACTCGGGAAAAAGAATAGTAGCTTTAGCCTGAGAAAATAAAGTTACGACAAAAAAGCCCTTTTCCAAATGGAAAAGGGCTTCTGTATAATTTCAAGAAGCAATTATGCCAATTTATTCACATAAACAGCTAACTTTGATTTCAAGTTGCTTGCTTTGTTTTTATGTATAATATTACGTTTAGCCAACTTGTCCAACATAGCACTGATCTTTGGCAACATTTCTGTAGCTACAGTTTTGTCAGCAGTAATACGCAATTTACGCACAGCATTACGAGCTGTTTTTGCATAATAGCGGTTGTGCAATTTTTTCTTGTCAGCTTGACGTATTCTTTTAATCGATGATTTATGATTTGCCATCTCAATCTTTATTTTAGTCTTTAAATTTCGTATTCTTTTTGTAGTCCCTAGGGGAGTCGAACCCCTCTTTCCAGGATGAAAACCTGGCGTCCTAACCGATAGACGAAGGGACCATTAATGGTCATTATAGCAGTGAGTAGTTGTTCTCAATTGCGGGTGCAAATATACGGCACTTTTTTTGAATTGGCAATACCTTTCCAATAAATATTTATTTATTTCCCGTAATTTACTATTTATCAATGATTAGAAAGTTTCCAAGTAAAAACACTCATACATTCACAATCATTTTTCAAGCAATATTATTGCTATATTTGTAGTCTAAACAGATTTTTATGCAGATCAAAACCGCTGGAATTGTACTTCATTCAATAAAACACACCGACTCGTCAACCATCATTACGGTTTACACGCAACAATTCGGACGTATTTCCTACATGGTTCACGGCGTAAATAAAAAGAAGTCGATAGTCCGGGCGGCATTTCTGCAACCTCTTTCGATCGTAGAAATGGATGTTTTTCATTCACCAGGCAGAGAAATTCAACGGATAAAAGATATTAGAATGGAACACCCATTTAGTGGTATTCCATTTAATCCGGTAAAAAACTCTTTAGCATTATTTCTGTCCGAAGTTCTTTTCCGCACACTACGACAAACGGAACCGGATGAGAATTTGTTCTTGTTTCTTGAGAATTCTATTCAGCAGCTGGATTGCTGCGAGGAAGGAATAGCCAATTTTCATTTGATCTTTTTACTCAGGTTGACACGCTATTTAGGCTTCGAGCCAAACCAGGCAGAAGCAACCGGCAAGTATTTTGATTTGATGAACGGAGTTTTTCGGAATGAAAAACCACTACACATACATTTTTTGCAACCTGAAATAACTGCTGCTTTCAGTCAGGCATTGCAAGCCGACTTCACAAGCATGCATAAATTGATTTATACACGCGAGAATCGGGTTCTTTTGCTCAAAGGTATCATTGACTATTACCGACTGCACATCCCCGAATTTCAGAAGCTACACTCGCTTGACGTATTGCAAAGTTTATTCGATTAGAAAAGCAGAATTATACTATTTGCTTTTAGCATGAACAACAACCGTCTCTCCTACCTTAATCTTGCCCCCAGAGTTCTTATTCCAGTCTTTTAAATCATCTACAGTACATCCGTAGTCTTTTGCGATAGAATAATAAGATTCACCCGACTTTACTTTGTGCTGAATGCTTTTAGATTTAGATTCCCTTTCAGCTTTCGAGGACGAGTTTTTTGATTTTTCAGAAGATTGAGTCAATTTTAATTCCTGCCCAAAGCGAATTTTTGAATCGGATAAATTGTTGAGCTTCTTCAGTTCTTCAACAGAGAGATTGTTGTCCTTAGCAATACTGATAAGACTTTCACCCCTTTTGACCTTATGGTTTACAGTCATTCCTGACTCTTCCGATTTATTGTTTTTCTTACTATCCTGCCTGGCTTCCTGCTTGTCCGCAACAAGATTTTTGGCCGATTCTCCACCGCCATGAGCAATCTTCAGTTCCTGTCCGGCACGAATCTTACCATTAGGAATATTATTGATTCTCATCAATTCCTCTACAGTAGTATTATTGTTTTTAGCAATTGTGATTAGACTCTCACCTTTTTTTATCTTGTGAGTTGTAGTTTTTTCAGCAGCTTCTGATTTAGAACTATTAGCCTTTTTCTCTGCTTTGCTTTCTTGTCTTTCGGCAATAATGTTTTTAGATTGCTCACCACCATTTTGAGTAATCTTCAATTCCTGACCGGCACGAATTTTACCATTAGGGATATTATTGATCCTCTCCAATTCTTCTACTGTGGTATTATTGTTCTTGGCAATCGTAGCCAGACTCTCACCTTTTTTTATTTTGTGAGTTGTTGTCTTTTCGGCAGCTTCAGGTCTGGTATTATTGGCTTTTTTATCCGCTTTGCTTTCTTGTCTTTCGGCAATCTGTCTTTTAGCTTTGGAGTCATCTCCGCTTTGATTCAGTTTTAATTCCTGACCTACACGAATTTTTCTATTAGAAAGATTATTGATCCTCATCAATTCATCAACAGGAATATCGTATGATTTAGAAATGCTATATAATGATTCACCCGATACAACTTTGTGAGTTCCGGTTTTGCCCGCAATTGCCTTTTGTGGAACCTCTGCTTTTGCGACTTCATTTTTATTAGCGACAGGATCTGCCTGCGAGTTCACTTTAATTTCCTGACCGGCATGAAGTTTTCCTTTGGGAAGATCATTGATTTTTTTTAGTTCCGCTACCGAAGTATTGTATAATCTGGCAATAGTATAAAGCGATTCCCCTTTTTTTACAATATGAGATCCACCAGCCGACGACTGCTTATTTGAAGCATCCTGATCAGATCTGGAAGATTCATTTCTATTTGTTGAGTTACTTTTATTGTCTGCCAACTCTGAGGAGTTATTTCCAGCTCCCCCAGTTTCAGTGGTAGTTACTTCATCCTTTACTTTTAAGCGCTGCTTAAGACTTAGTTTATTTCCCTTTATTTTATTCTTTCGTTTTAATTCCTCAACTGTCATCCCATATTTTTGGGCAATTGATGAAAGCGTTTCACCTGACTTTACATGATGATATTCAGCAGGAACAACTCTTCTAGCTTGTTTAACGACGTTTGTTGGTACTACAGAAGCTCTTTGCACTGTAGATTGTGGTTGTTTTCTGACTTCCGGCTCACTCCTTGAGTTTCTGAAACTCATTAATTTATGAACCACCTTCAATATCGGATTGGCAGCTATTACACGACTTGCTTTTAAAAACCGCTTTGTGTAATATTCTTCTGACGAGTTGGAAATTGTAACACCTTTATGAACTGCAGCATGGATAAATTCAAATTCCCCATTTCCTTTAGCCGCCACAACAATGCCCACGTGCCCAATCTGCTTACTTTTATGTCGACCGGAAAAAAAAACCAAATCACCTTTTTTCAACTGATCCCGATCGATAGATTCAAATTGTCGAGACTGATCAATCGAACATCGTTCAAGATTATATCCAAAATTTCGGTACACGTAAGAAGTAAATCCAGAGCAATCGAACGAAGATGTCCCTGTTGAACCATAACGATAAGGAGTATTTAAAAATACTTTTCCATAATTAATGATCGAATCAGATAAATCAACGCGATCTCTGTTTATATAATTTGTTCGGATTGAGTCGGAAGAAGCGGACACTAGTGTTGCCGAATGCAGAATTGCAACCGGAAAAACTAGCAAAGAAAGTATGCTGATTGTAAGGTATTTGTATTTTGATAAAAACATAAGAAGACGAAACTTTTGATTGACTTCTTGCAAAGATATGATTTTTAGGATACAAATCAGGACGCGTTTTCTCTTTTTAATAAAAAAAGTGATTCTTTTCAAAAACAAAATTTTCGCTTACATAAATGTACAAATTCCTTAATATTCCAATTTAGCTCCAAGTTTAGCAACCTCTAAAGTGGCGCTCAAACCCATAATTATAGGTAGATTATAGTCTACATGACCAGCCGGGAAATTAAACAAAACGGGATAATTATAGTCACTGACAGCCGCAGCAATAATTTCGGCAATGCTTTGATGCATGAGCGGGTCTTCCTCGCATTCTCCAAACTGTCCAACTACCAATCCTGTAATTTCGGAGAGAACTCCACCCAGACGTAGATTCTGTATCATGCGGTCTATTTTATAGGGCCTCTCGCCCACATCTTCGAGAAATAGAATCTTGTTTTTATACGATAAATCAAATTTGGTACCCCGCAGACCCATCATTACCGCCAGATTACCGCCAATCAGTTCTCCCTGCACCTTTCCCATTCGGTTCAATGGATGACTCTCGACCTGATAGGTGGGGAGTTCTCCGAACAGTATTTCTTTCAGACGCTGAACCTGATCGGCATCGGCAGGTAGCTCGGCAAGATATTTAGACATCGGGCTGTGAAGAGATGCGATGCCCAGATTGGTGATTGCATTGTGCAAAATAGTAATATCACTAAAACCGATCAGCCATTTAGGCGATTTCACGAATCCGGAGAAATCAATCCTATCTATAATCTGCGAAAGTCCGTAACCACCCCGACTACACAAAACGGCTTTTACATTCGGGTCGTCAAATGCCTGTTGCAAGTCGGCAGCGCGTTGTTCTTTTGTTCCGGCAAAACGACCGTATTCCGAACGGGCATGTGGTCCTTCGGTAACCTTCAAACCCCAGCTTAATAATGTTTTCTTTGCACCGTCAATATGTTCGGGAGAAATTACGCCTGAGGGAGAAATAATACGGATTTCGTCATTTGGTTGTAAGTATTTAGGAGTCATGTTTTTAATTATGAGTTATGAGTTATAAGTTATAAGTTATGAATCAGGTAGATTTTAATTTCGCTTTCGTTGTAAGAATAGCACTTCGAATCATTTTTAATATTTCAATAGCGTCTTTATTTACGCTTTCAAATTCATTGGTATTTATATAGTTTGTTTCTTTTAGTAATTCCAACCAATAGCTTGTTTCAGCACATTCTTTTTGGGCAATTCCGAGTTTATGAATAAAGTCCATTTTGCTTTCTGCATTTTGGGCTTCTTTTATGAGTGCACCAACAGCTGTTCCGCTTCTTAGCAGTTGCTTACTCAGAACATACTCCTTAGAATTATCAACCAGATACTGATATAGCTTAATTATCCGAACAGCAAAACTAAAACTTTTAGTTTCAAGTATACTTCTTTCACTCATAATTCATAGCTCATAACTTATAATTAATACCTCAGCCACTTCCACATCTCTGTCCAGGTTATTTTTTTTCCGTACATCAGAATGCCGGTGCGGTAAATTTTGCCGGCCATCCAGGTAGTGCCTATAAATGACAGAATCAGAATGGTGAGCGAAAGGATGATTTGCCAGATGGGGACATCAAACGGAAGACGTACCATCATTACGATAGGCGATGTGAACGGAATCATTGAACACCAGAAAGCCAACGGACCATCGGGGTTTTGAGCGGCAAAGATACCTGCATAAATAGCAAAAATGATCGGTAGCATAATGGGCAAGGAGAATTGTTGCGTATCGGTTTCACTATCAACTGCCGAACCGACTGCCGCAAAAAGCGAAGCATACAACAGATATCCGCCAAGGAAATACACAATGAACAGACCAATGATTTCGAAATAGTTTAGCCCATTCAGTGCAACCAATAGGGTTTGCATCTGCGAAGGCATGGCAACATTAGCCGCAGGATGAACACCAACCTGCTGCATTTGCTGAAGTGAGTTTACATCCAGACTCCCGCTGCCAAAAACAGAGCCAACCGCTACCGCTATGATTCCGGTTAAGATTACCCACATCAAAAACTGAGTGAGCCCCACCATGGCAATGCCGATAATTTTACCCATCATCAATTCAAATGGTTTGACCGATGAAATCATCACTTCTACAATGCGATTTGTTTTTTCCTGCACCACACCGGCCATTACCTGTGCACCATAAATAACAATGAACATATAGATAATAAAAGCAGTGATCATCCCGATGATAAGCGCCACCTCGGCCGAGCCTACTTTTTCTTTACCATCTTCACCCCATTTAATCGTTTTCAGATCAATGTCGGTATGCGATTTTTCCACCATCTCTTTCAGGTGCGGAATATTATAAGCCGCCAGCTTTTGTTCTTCCACATACTTATTCAGCAAACCGGTAATATAGGTTTTCAACTCCATATTCACTTGTTTTTCGGAATAAAAAGTCACAGCCCGGGGATTATCCTTAAGATCGGCATCGATATAAAGCAATCCGGCAAACTGATTACTTTCAGCATTCTCCTTTTTCAGCTTTTCCAGAGGAACATCGACAAAAACAAAAGAATAAGCATCGTTACTTTTTAAAACATGGGTGTAAAGATGCGTTCTGTCGAGCACAGCGATACTTTTGACTTTGTCGTCTTTAATACCGCCTAACCAAACAATCAGGGCTATCATTCCGGCAAAAAGCACAGGAGTTAAGAACGTAAGCAGGATAAATGATTTTTTCATTACCCGCGTTGTATATTCTCGTTTTATAATTAAATTTATTTTGCTCATAATAATTAATGATGAACCCCTAACCCCTAAAGGGGAACTAGGTTACTTTAGTATTGTATCTGTTTTATATAATACTTATTAATCGGTTGTATTGCATCTTCATCCTCTCAAGTATTCAGGCCTCTTGTCTTATTCCCCTTTAGGGGTTAGGGGTTCTTTTCTGTTACCGTTTTAATAAAAATATCGTTCATGCTGGGCAATAACTCTTCGAACGATAGGACTTCGGTGCAGTCAATAAGTTTCTTTAAAAGTGCATTATTGGTTTCGGAAGAATCTTTTTGTAAGATGGTTTCGAAGATGCCGTTTTTCTCTTTTTGCGAAATGAGTTTAATATCACCATCATTTATTGCCGATCGCGACCCTACAACAAAGGTATTGGTGGCATGCGATGCCCTGATTTCGGAGACATTACCCTGCAAAACAATGCGCGACTGATTGACCAGTGAAATGTTTTCGCAAAGATCTTCAACTGTTTCCATATTGTGTGTGGAGAAAATAATGGTAGCTCCCTTGTCGCGTAGTTCGAGGATTTCACGCTTCATGATGTCGGTGTTTACCGGGTCGAAACCGCTAAACGGTTCATCAAAAATAAGGAGCTTCGGTTGGTGCAGCACGGTGGTGATAAATTGAACCTTCTGCGCCATACCTTTGGATAGCTCTTCCACCTTTTTGTTCCACCAGGCTTCTATCTCAAATTTTTCAAACCAATATTTTAGGGCTTTCTGTGCATCGCTTTTAGTCATGCCGCGGAGCTGTGCCAGGTACAAAGCCTGCTCACCGACTTTCATCTTCTTGTATAGTCCGCGTTCTTCGGGCAGATAACCTATCTGTTGCACATCGGAAGGAGTCATGCGTTTACCATTTAGTCGCACTTCACCGCTGTCGGGAGCGGTTATGCAATTGATAATACGAATCAATGTGGTTTTCCCGGCACCATTGGGACCCAACAGACCGTACACCGTATTTTCTTCTACCGTGAGACTTACGCCATCAAGCGCCCGATGACCGGCATATTGTTTTACTACGTTTTCTACTTCTAAAAGAGTCATTATTGTTATTTGCTTCGCGTTAGTTACTTCGTGTTAGTTATTTCATGTTATTTGCTTCGCGTTAGTCGTTCCTAATTCGTACTGACTTTATTGATGGTTACTTATAAGATTGATTTCGACGAAATAACTACGAATAACGCCGAAGGCAAATAACTATAAATAACGCGAAGCTTACATTTTCCCCTCATCAGCAAAACTATAATATTGTCCTTTTGCAATGATGATATGATCAAGCAGAGTGATGCCGATGGCTTCGCAGCCGGCTTTGATGCGACGGGTTATCACTTCGTCTTCGTGACTCGGGCGGTTTTGCCCCGAAGGATGATTATGTGCTACCACCACGGCTTGTGCCGATTTTTCCAGGGCCATTTTGAGCAACATCGGGATATCCACCACCGTCTGGCGACTTCCACCCTGCGTGAGTCGTTTTATCTCTATCACTTTGTTAGCCCCGTTTAGTAAACCGATCCAGAATTCTTCGTGCGGCAAGTCCACCAGCTGTGGTTCAAAGAGATCGAAAAGGTCGGCACTGGTGGTGATTTTCTTTCGTTCCAACACTTCGCCTGTTTTACGCCGCTTGCCTATTTCCAACGCCGCTTTGATGGTGATGGCTTTGGCCTCGCCTATGCCTTTAAAGCGTTTACAAAGATCGGCAATACTTAGTTGCGCCAGCTCGTTGATATTGTCCTGACACTCGTGCATAATGCGTCGCGAGAGTTCTACAGCCGACTCGTCGCGGTTGCCCGAACCGATGAGTATGGCCAACAGTTCGGCGTCCGAAAGACTTTGGGGGCCTTTTCGGAGCATTTTTTCGCGCGGACGGTCATCTTCTGCCCACTCACGAATCGTCAATCGTTTGTCGTCGGTTAGCATGCCCCAAAAATACGAATAATTTTCTTTTTCACAAACTTAGTGCAAAAAGATATCACAAGGAGCTTTGTATCCAAAGCACGCAAATTCATAAACTACATAATTTGTCGCAAATAAGGCGTTTGAAGTCCGGTCGGAGTTTCCTCAGTAAGACGTACAATGGAAAAAATAGAAAGGTGTTTTTAGCAGATCGTTTTCTTTCAAATAGATTACGTTGCTGGTGGATGGATTATAACCGTCGTCGATAAAAACAACAAACGAATCGGGCTTGAGAGCCACGGCCAACTCCCCATTCCGAATATTCAACCCAATACTCTCGCTCTTTAAAGATTCAAGCGTGGCACCGGGCTTATCGTATTCCAGCTTTTTCACTATATAGAGTTTGCCCGAATAAGGAGTGTACGCCCGCTTAGTTATATCAATAACAGGCATACAGTCGCCACTACCCGAATAAACCTTGGCAATTATTCCGGTTTTTATATCGGCACCATCGGGCTGACATGAAAGTAGCAGGAAAAGCATGCCGGAAAAAATTAAAGTTTTTCTAATCTGTACCCTCATATTATTGTCATTTTATGCTTGTTATTTTTATCTGTTGATATCCATGACCTGCCCATCCACAATTGAATGTTGATTTTAAAATTTGATATTCAACAGCAACTTTCAAATTATCCTTTTGAAACTTGGCGTCTAAGTTCACAGGTGAGTAGTCGACTTTATTTATATGAATCACCCAACCACATCCATCGAGGGCGGGCTCTCCATAATTCAGTACGAGCCCGTTCTGTATCTGGTATTCCGAATCATTTTTCTTGTCACATCCTGTTCCTCCAATTAGGAAAAATAGAATACCTATTGCGGCTAAAATCTTTTTTATTTGCATGTCATTTTATCTGTATTTTAATCACCGGATCTTGTTTCTTACCTGTTGTTCAAACTGTATCAATGTATTTCGTAGAGCCGTGTTTGTTATTTCAGTATCTGTTCCATTGCTGCTCATGTATAGATGAGTCCACGTGCCGGTTGGTAAGGTTGATTGTTGAAAATCTCCACTTATCATAATTTCGTTTTTCAGTGCCTTTCTGAATGCAATAAACCCCGAAGAAATATCAGCATCGTTATTAACAAGAACATTGATAGTTGTATCCCGAAAATTATACCGGGAAACGAGAGCCTGTAGTTGGTCGGAATTAGGGATGGGTGATAATCTAAAGTCTATGTCACCACCTCCCTGACGCACAAAATGCATCGAACTATATGTGCCGGTTATACCGTTAGCATCATTCTTGCATCCTGCCAAAATCAGGATCAGCAATAAAAGAGTAATTGAGCGTGTTTTCATATTGTTGTTGTTTTATTCCTATCAGTCTCAATACACATTATTCGTTTTGGCGACTAATAAACCGCTTCTCATAAAAGTCATTTTCTGCAAATCAAAACCATAGCAGGATTTATTGCTGAAATCAATAATCAAGACATCGTCCTTTAGCGAGTATTTGTGTTTTGTAGGATGCACATACACCATCAACATCCTATTATATCTTATTTCAATTGAATCACCAGACAGTTCATAGTCATAATGATCTTGATTTTTATAAAAACTATTATTATCTACAAAATCCAATGTGTCTTTTTTGTCTATCGAAATCCATATCCCCAGAACATTTTGTTGATTCACGGTATCGTCACTGCAACTTACCAGTGTTATGACACTAATCAAAAATATAAATAGCGAGAATTTGATTAGTTTCATGTGGCTCTCATTTTTGGCTTCTGTTACTTTATCAGATGCAAATCATTGCACATTCGTTGCATTGGTGCCTTGAGAGATATCTGTTTAGTGCTTTAAATTGCTCCACAACTCATATCTACAACCAATATATAGCTGCAAACACTCAAAACAAATCGTAGATTTGCATCTAAGTATCGTCAGGCAACGGGACAAGACCATCTCGCAGGTGAAGACTATTTGTCCTATGACGGGATAGAGCACTTTCAAGCGAGAAAGCACTGTCCCGTCACAGGACAGACCATTTCCAGAAAAAAAAGCATCGTCCCGCTTCGGGACAGAGCATTTTCGAACAAGAATGGACTGTCCCGTCATGGGACAATACATTTTCAAATAAGAATGCATCGTCCCGAAGCGGGACAAATACTCTTCCCAATCGAGAGAGGTATCGTCCCGTGACGGGACGATACCTTCATAAGTAATGACAAGTCTCTTATTTATCTGAATCTATTGCGAAAATTCAACCTGCTATCAGCAACAAATCAGTTTCAAAACATCCAGAGTTCACGGCACTTAGATTTACAAAATAACTAACGGGTGTTTCAAATTGCTTTGAAACACCCGTTAGTTTATACCAATAAAATTACCCGATCAGAGCTCTTTTACTTTAAACGGATTGTAGGAAATCTGTTTGTCGAACACGTCGGTACGTTCAAACTGCTTTACCTTCCGCACAACAAAGTTGGTGAGTGGCAAAGCAATAATTTCGTAGGCTGTTTTCAGGGCTGTTTGCGTAACAATGAGAGTCAGCAGCGCGTGGTGAGGAAGTATGCCCGAGAAAGCAATGGTGAAAAACACCAGCGAGTCGGCTCCTTCACCCACAATGGTAGATGCCACTGCACGCACCGAGAAATGCCGTCCGCGTTGCATAATCTTCATTTTACTCATCACATACGCGTTGAGAAACGAACCGAAAAGAAAAGCTATAAAGCTGGCCACCACAATGCGCTCGGCACCCTGCAGCACCGTAGCAAAAGCCTGCTGATTGGCAAAATGAGGCGAAGCCGGTGCCCAAATGCTGATACGAAACACAAGCACTGTAAGGAAATTCATAAAGAATCCCGTCCAGATAATCAGGCGCATCTTGCGGTAGCCCCACACCTCGGCTATGAGGTCATTCAGAATATAGGTAATGGGGAAAATAAGTACTCCGGCGGTAAGATCGAATCCGGAGACCGTAAATAGTTTTTGTCCTACAATGTTGGCAATAATAAGACAAACGGTAAATAGCAGCCCACACATCATGTAGACAACCGACACTTGTTTTTTCATTTTTCTTGTTTTATCGTGGTTTTCAAGTACACGTTTATTAATAATGGGTGCAAAGGTATGCCATTTCGGCGAATAAACCGATCCCGGTGAAAAACTATTTATTGAGCTCGTATCAAAAGCACGCAAACAACGCAAATACCACAAATTTTCGCAAATAAGATTTGGAAATCAGAATATTATTTACCGAATTTCAATTCAATACAATTGCGTTAATTTGCGCATTTTGGTCATTTACGTTCTAAAAAGACTTTTGATACAGCCCCTTGTAAATAGTTACAAAATTGTTTAGGCGTGAAGCATAAGACACTGTTTTACACCTGACGGATCAGCTCTTTCATAATAAGCGTCATAAGCGGCTGCACCGAATTGCCTATTTCCTGCACCTCTTCGTGGCTTACTTCCACTATTTTTCCGGGAACACCCAGGTCGGTCACAATAGAAATACCGAAACATTTCAGGCCGGCATGATTGGCCACAATCACTTCGGGCACCGTACTCATACCCACAGCGTCGCCACCAATGG
>Ga0209540_10000820_pt1 | contig 25643 bp, 22 predicted proteins | sample BarGraIncu01121A_FD_184501 | JGI IMG/M metagenome (GOLD analysis project Ga0209540, IMG submission 184501) | Arctic peat soil microbial communities from Barrow, Alaska - Barrow Graham LP Incubations 011-21A (SPAdes) (version 2) | ecosystem: Environmental > Terrestrial > Soil > Wetlands > Peat... | reverse complement strand
GCAGTATTTACGTTATCCCCGGCAATTACCGGGAATGCAGGTTTTACAGCAATTGTCATAGCGTGGCTCTCCGGTCTTTCTGCGCCCATTATTTTGATTGTGTCAATTCTGATAGCCGCCCTTGAGCAGGGATCGCAGATCATACAAATCAAGCTTCAGGTTCCTTCTGCCGTCGCTGCGATAATACAGGGCTTAATTCTTATGTCTGCACTTGGAGGGGAATTTTTCCTGCGATATCGTATTATACGAGGAAAGAAGAACACGGCAGCGTATCCGCCGTCACTGAATGACGATGAAGCAAAGTCCGGCTCTCCCGGCTCTCCCGGCTCTCCGGATTCTCCCGATTCTCCCGATTCTCCTGACAAAACCGTCTTGAAAGGAGATGCATAATGGACCTACGATTTATCATTGCTACCTTTATTGCATCCGCCATCACATATAGTGTGTCTTTGCTTTTAGGAACTCTCGGTGAGCTTCTGACAGAACGGGCCGGTCACTTGAATCTCGGTGTTGAGGGAATGATGCTGATGGGCGGTTCATGCGGTTATGTCATAGCCGTTCGTACCGGAAATCTTGGGCTCGCCTTGCTGGCGGCCGTACTCGGTGCGGGATTCGGCGCTTCTCTTTATGCTCTTCTCACCGTGACGCTGCGCGCAAATCAGAACGTATCAGGTCTTGCGCTTACGACGTTTGGCGCGGGTCTTGCCAATACTCTTGGAAGTACGGTTGCCAATACCAATACACCGGAGAAGATTACTGCTTTATTTTCCTATCATCCGTTTGAACTTCAGAATGTCACAAATCCATTTTTGAGTTTCATTAACATCGCTTTCCTGTCACATGATGTTTTCATATATGCCTCCATTTTCCTGGCTTTTGTGCTTGCGTTCTTCCTGTTCAAAACAAAGGAAGGCCTTGCTCTTCGCATGGTCGGCGAGAATCCCGGTGCGGCAGATGCTTCCGGTCTCATGGTCACCAGAATCAAGTATATGTACATCGTGATAGGAGGGATGCTCTGCGGACTGGCAGGGCTCTATATACCACTTGTACTTCAGCGGACATGGCATTCCGATATCACTGCGGGAAAAGGCTGGATTGTGGTTGCATTGGTCATTTTTGTTCGCTGGCATCCGATTAAAGCTATCGGCGGCGCGTTTGTGTTTGGTGCGCTGTCCATCATCGGCTTGTCGATTCAGCAGTTTCCGCAGCTGTCTTCCATGCTTTTCTTTAATCAGTACATTATGGTTATGTACCCTTACATTCTCACGGTTGTTGTCCTTGTTATTACATATGCCAGAAAAAAGGCCTGGCGCGGACCAAGTGCTATCGGCAACTCGTATTTCCGTGAGGAGCGGTAATTAAGCGTTTGTGGTATAATTGTTGGATATTTATTGGGTGGAGGATCGCATTGAACAATGAAGTAATGACCGAAGTCGCAGATTTTATCCGGGAAATATTTGCCGGTTTTAATAGCGGTATCCTGTTTTTCGGAGGCCCGATAGATATTTTCAGATATGTCGTAGATATTTTGCTGATTGCAGTTCTCTTCTACAATCTGATAAGAGTCCTTCGTGAGACAAGAGCATGGCAGCTTCTGAAGGGTGTTCTGCTGATTGTTATTATTGCTATGGTCTGCAGTCTGTTAGGACTGCAGATGGTCGGCTTTATCTTCAACAAAATAATGTATATTGTGGCACTGGCATTTGTTGTGATATTTCAGCCAGAGCTTCGCCGTGCCCTCGAAACGGTCGGACTTAAGTCATTCACCTCTTTTTCCAACGCATTTTCCTCTGATTATCAGGATCCGCAGCATTCGCTTTCGCGTATGCTTGACCAGGTTGTCGATGCATGCATAAAGATGGGCAAATCTTATACAGGCGCCCTGATAATATTTGAACGAAATTCCAAACTAAGCGAGCTTGTTGAACAGGAGAATGCAGTTAAGCTGGATTCTTCTGTAACCGATACGATGCTTCAGTCCATTTTTTATAAAGGTTCTCCGCTGCATGACGGTGCTATTCTGATCAGAAACGGAAGAATAGCGGCTGCAAGATGTCATATTCCGCTAGCTGATAATTATCATGTGCGGGAAGATCTGGGAACCCGTCACCGTGCGGCTATCGGGGCCAGTGAAATGGGCGATGCGATCGCGATTGCTGTTTCCGAAGAGAGAGGGACGATCTCAATTGCACTCGATGGAAGCCTGTATACAATGCAGAGCGGAGAAGATTTGCGCAGCAATCTGCAGTTCCTTCTGGGCGTGTCAGGTGTTTCCAATAAGTTCGGACACAGGGGCAAATCCAAAAATTCAAAACTATTCAAGAAGAATTTCAAGGCCGGACGTACGGCAGCCAATAACACGCAGGAGACGAACCCGGATTTTGTACAGGACAAAAAACTGGTTGGAGCTGCTTCCGCTTGTGCTGTTCCCCATAATGACTATGTTTTTACCGAATCCGGGGATAAGAATGATCAGCCGTTGGCGGCAAGGCTTGCGATGGCGAAGTCTGTTCGGATGACTCGTCTTCAGAAAATCCTGTTATTCTTATTCTCCCTGTTATTTTCACTGGGACTGTGGATGTATATTCAAATCACCAGCAATCCTGTTACTGAAATATCATTCAGTGTTCCGGTCGTCAACATGAAGGCAAGCGTACTTAAAGAGAGAAATCTGGATGCAGTGTATCCTGTATCTGATGTTACGGTTGTCATTGTCGGAAGAAAAAATACAGTTGCTGCCTTCACAGAATCGGACATAAAGGCATATATCGACTATTCGAATATTACAACCGCCGGGGTTGCTGAACTTCCCATAGATATTTCTTCGAGTAACACGGAATATTTCAGAGTGAAAGGTAAGAATCCCGAAACAATCAAGGTAAACGTTTATGAATTGAACAGTTAGCCGCATGATCGACCCGCGAATGGATATATTTATTATTTAGGAGGAATCAATGAAAAGAATGTTTGGAACTGATGGCGTTAGAGGAATAGCCAACAAAGAACTTACTCCGGACCTTGCATTTAAGCTGGGTGTCGCCGGAGCTATGGTTTTAGCTGGTGATACCAGTCATAAGCCGACGATTCTAATCGGCTGTGATACAAGAATTTCCTGTGGAATGCTTGAAGCGGCTCTGACGGCGGGCATTTGCTCTGCCGGCGCGGACGTATATCTCTGTGGTGTAATTCCCACACCTGCCGTGGCGTATCTTACACAAAAATACAAGTGTGAAGCCGGAATCATGATCTCAGCGTCTCATAATTCATATGAGTATAACGGAATCAAATTCTTCTCCGGCAATGGATTTAAGCTGCCGGATGATACGGAAGATAAGATTGAAGCTTTGGTACATTCGTATGATGAGAATTCACGCAAGCGTCCGGTGGGCGGACAAATAGGTCAGAGAATCTACAAAGAAGATGCTGCCCATGAATATGAAGAACATATCAAGAGAAGGCTCAGCGTTGATCTTTCTAATCTTAAAATTGCTATTGACTGTGCTAACGGGGCAGCAAGTGCCATTGCTCCTGATCTGTTTCGAGATCTGGGTGCCGCAGTATATATTACGAGCGATAAACCTGACGGCATCAATATCAATCACAACTGCGGCTCGACTAACATGGGAAATCTCCGTGATCTGGTACGCCGTGAAGGCTGTGATATAGGTCTTGCTTTTGATGGAGATGCTGACCGTCTCCTTGCTATGGACGAATTCGGAACACCTGTGGACGGCGATGCTATTCTTGCCATAATCGGCCTGGACATGAAAGAAACGAAGGAACTGCGCGCCGACACGATCGTTGTTACCGTTATGAGTAATCTTGGATTGGATATTATGGCCAAGGACAATGGTCTCAGTCTGGAGAAGACGAAAGTCGGAGACAGGTATGTTTTGGAAAAAATGCTGGCATGCGGGTATAATCTGGGCGGTGAGCAGTCTGGACATGTGATTCTTCTCGATCACTCAACAACGGGTGACGGTATTCTTACAGCACTTGCGCTGCTTAGGGTGCTTGTCAGAAGAAAGAAACCGGTTTCCAAGATTGCACAGGTCATATCGGTGCTTCCGCAGGTACTTAAGCCCGCGCGAATTCCAGAAGACAAAAAACATAAAGCCCTCGATGATAAGGACATTCTCGCGGTCATAGCTAAATATGAGGCGAAGCTTGAAGGACGCGGCAGGATTCTTGTTCGCGCTTCGGGAACAGAGCCAATGATCCGGGTCATGATCGAAGGCGAGGATTTATCCGAAATCAATAAAATGGCGGAGCACTTGGTTGAATTAATTGTCTCACGTTACGGCGCGTAATCTGACATCATATTTTGAGAGCAAGGGAGAGAAATTATGTGTGGAATTGTAGGTTATATAGGTGAAGAAGATGCTTTACCCATTCTGATAAATGGATTGAGACATTTGGAATACAGAGGATATGACTCGGCTGGTGTAGCATTTCTACAGGACGGAGAATTGACGGTAATTAAGAAGCAGGGGAGACTTCAGATCCTTGAAGATCTTCTTACGGAGGAAGGTTACCTTGCATCGGCTGAAAGACAACTCAGCCAGACGAATATCAATATGGGTATCGGTCATACACGCTGGGCAACACATGGTGCACCAAGTGATGAGAATTCTCATCCGCATCTTTCAAAAAGCGGCCGCCTGTGTGTTGTACACAACGGAATCATTGAGAATTACGTTGAGCTTCGCCAGCATCTTATAGATAAAGGTTATGTCTTTACATCAGAGACGGATACAGAAGTTATCGCCCATTTGATTGAGTTCCATTATCTGACAAATTGTAATAATGATCTTTTTTGTGCCGTTCAGACGACTCTTCTGGAAGTGGAAGGTTCTTATGCTCTCGGTGTTCTTTGCACGGACTATCCGGATACTATTATTGCTGCCCGCAAAGACAGCCCTCTGGTAATTGGTGTCGGCGAGGGCGCTAATTTCATCGCTTCCGATATTCCCGCACTTTTGAACCATACACGCGAAGTTCTCATAATTGAAGATAATGAAATCGTCGTGCTTACCAAAGATGCCGTAAAGCTGTTTGGAATTCATGGAAATCATATAGAAAGAGATACAATCCATATTGATTGGGACTCAGAGGCCGCTGAGAAGGGCGGATATGAGCACTTCATGATGAAAGAGATGTATGAGGAGCCGAAGGCTGTCCGCGCAACCGTTTCCCCCCGTATTCGTAACGGACAGATCTTCTTCGAACAGTTTCCATTGACCGCCGATCAGATTAAGAAAGCGAGCAATATTCATATTATTGCCTGCGGAACCGCATATCACGCAGGGTGCGTCGGACAATATGTTATTGAAAAGCTTTGCCGTGTCCCCGTTATTGTTGACGTTGCCTCGGAATTCCGTTATCGCGACCCGTTGATTGACGATAGGACCATTGTCATAATTATCAGTCAGTCCGGTGAGACACTGGATACACTGGCCGCCATGAGGGAAGCAAAAAACAGAGGCGCTTCGATCATAGCAATCGTTAACGTTGTCGGAAGCTCTATCGCAAGAGAAGCTGATTATGTTCTTTATACGAATGCCGGCCCTGAAATTGCCGTCGCATCAACCAAGGCATACAATACGCAGCTGTCATGCGTCTATCTCCTTGCATTTGAAATGGCTCATCTCATCGGCAAAATTACGGATGAGGAGTATGTAAACTATCAGGAACAGCTTCTGAAGATACCGGACATGATATCCGAAGTGCTTGAGAGACAGGCAGAGATACAGCGTTTTGCATCGGAACACTTCAATGCAGAAAGTATTTTCTTTATTGGCCGGGGTCTTGATTATGCGCTTTCGATGGAAGCATCGCTCAAGCTTAAGGAGATTTCCTATATTCATTCCGAGGCATACCCGGGCGGAGAGCTTAAGCATGGAACGATTGCCCTGATAGAAAAAGGCACTCTTGTCGTGTGCCCGCTTACTCAGGATCTTCTAATGGATAAGATGATTTCAAACATCCAGGAAGTTAAAGCAAGAGGAGCTGTCGTTTTGGGTATCACTACCGAAAAGCATACCCGTGCGGCAGATGTGTGCGATCAGATCTTCTATATTCCCGATGTGGATCCTCTTCTGGCACCTATTGTTGCCGTTACGCCCTGCCAGCTCTTTGCCTACTATATGTCGGTATATAAGGGCTGTGATGTCGATAAACCGAGGAATCTTGCAAAGAGCGTAACTGTGGAATAAATCTAACTATTGTATATACACATAAACAAAAAAGAGCCGTACGGAATTTGACCGGACGGCTCTTTGCTGTTCTATATCGATTTTTTAAAAAATATGTTCATTTACGTATTGACAGCGCTGCTTTTCAGTATTATTGTATTAAGTGCGTAGTACAGCAATACGGTAATACAATATTTAGAAATAATTCTGGATAGCATATTGGTGCCCGGCACATGATTTCCGGAAGAAAGGAGACACGGTGGATAACTATTTCGATTCAAACACGCCGATTTACCTTCAGCTTGTAACGCTTTTTACAATTAGGATTGCAGGGGGAGAATGGCATCCGGGAGACCGGGTAATGAGCGTTCGTGATCTGGCGGTTACGTTCAAAGTGAATCCGAATACTGTTCAGAGGGCTCTGGCCGAGCTCGAAAGAGACGGTCTGGTGTATACGGAGAGGACGAGCGGGCGGTTCATTACTGGCGAGAAAGAAAAAATCCTTGAGGCCAGGTCCAGACTGGCTGACCAGGAAATTGCGGACTTTGTCAAACAAATGAGGCAGCTTGGGTACAGCCGGGAACAGTGGTCAGCTCTGGTAGAGGAAGCAATGAAGAAGGAGAACATTTGAAATGAGTATCATTGAAATTCAAAATCTTAACAAGAAATTCGGCAGCAATACAGTCATAAATGATCTGTCACTAAGCCTTGATGCCGGCAGAATCGTGGGACTCCTTGGTCCTAACGGCTGTGGAAAGTCTACTCTTCTCAAGATTATGGCAGGCCTGACAAGTAACTACGAGGGTACGGTTATGTTGGATGGTCATAGCCCCGACTTGCATACCAAGTCAATATCGTCATATCTTCCCGAAAAAACATATTTGAGCAGCTGGATGCGCCCTGTTGATGCATTCGATATCTTCGCTGATTTTTACACGGACTTTGACCGGGCAAAAGCGATGGAAATGCTCAAACAGTTTCGTCTGGAAGAGAAGATGCCCACGAAAAATATGTCGAAGGGTATGCAGGAAAAGCTGCAGCTGATCCTGGTTATGGCAAGAAAATCCAAAATCTACCTGCTGGATGAACCTATGGGCGGCGTAGATCCTGCTACAAGAAGTGCCATTTTGGATGTGACACTTAAACAGTATTCGGAAGACGCACTCATGATATTCGCGACGCACTTGATTGCGGATGTCGAAAAGATTTTTGACAGCGTCATTTTCCTCGGCTTCGGTGAGCTTAAGCTTTTCGAAGATGTCGATGTTATTCGCGAGAAATTCGGCAAAAGTGTCGATGAGTTATTCAGGGAGGTGTTCGCATGTTCGGTAAGCTTGTAAAACATGAATTTCACGCAACGGCGCGTATTATTCCGTTTGTATATTTAGTCACAATTTTTCTCGCCCTGGTACACGTTATAACTGCCAAACTCAATCTTGGTGTAGTCTCGAAAATCTCCCTGGTTCTCATGGTTCTGATGTGCTTTGCTCAGGTGGCAATTGCTTTTGTCCTGGTGATCTGGCGCTACTACAAGAATTTGTATTCACCGGAAGGCTATCTTACCCATACTCTTCCTGTCCATCCTTCGCAGCTTCTATGGAGCAAGCTTCTGGTAGGCTTTGTCTGGACCGCTCTGAGCTATCTGGTTGGTGCAGCTGTCTTTGCAGGAGTAATGATGGCAGATTTTGTCAAATCCGCAGACCAGCTTGACGAGATTCTCAAGACATACCATGCTTTTCTTGCGCAAACAGGTCTTGATAAATATGAGGCAGCGATGTGGGCTTTTGTTATCATAATGATGCTGCTCTCAATAGTGATGCTTCTGACAGAAGCTTACTTTGCGATCACGGTCGGCAATCTTTCAAAGCTGCACTCACTAGGTATAGGCGGTCCGATTCTTGTATATTTTGCCGAATATATCTCGCTCCAGATCGTGGGGACGGTTGCGATTATGTTTGTTCCTCTGGGCATTCAGATTACTTCATCCGGGGGGGGACTTCTGGGATTTAAACTGGTTACACAGAATATGTTTTCACAGATATCTACTAATTTCAGCGCGGCAGGTGCTTCCGGTGCGGGATCCGAGTCAGGAATCATCGGAATCGCGTACTATATTCTCATTCCCTTCATAATGGCCGGACTTCTCTGCTGGACTGCACGAATCATTACCCGTCACACAAGTGTTAAGTAGACTCGCTTTGATCAGAACCGCAAATAGGAAAAAACAATAGCCCGATTGATACACTCCGGGTGAACCCGGTGCCTGTTGGCAGCAAAAGAACCGTCCGGAAATACCCGGACGGTTCTTTGTAATTCAGTAGTCATTCAGTAGTCATTTTGTCACAAGTATTTATGGATAATGCTGCCAGGTTATACTGTACGAATTTTATGTACAATGCTTCCGTTACTTTTTCTCGTTTTCGAGTACATCGCGGTAGTGGGAAAGAAGCTGCTGCTGATCTTCGGGCAGCTTGGGGTACTCAGGACCGATTTTGGTCAGAGTATCCAGAAGTATCTCCGTCACAAGGGCTCGTGCGAACCACTTATTGTCGGCCGGAACGACATACCAAGGGGAATGTTCGGTCGATGTACTGCGGATCATATCCTCAAATGCCGTCTGGTACTCGGACCACAGTTTGCGTTCTTCAAGATCACCGGCGCTGAATTTCCAGTTTTTGGACGGATCCTCAATTCTGTCAAGAATCCGGTTCTTCTGTTCGTCTTTTGAAACGTGCAGGAATATTTTGATTGGTACAATTCCGTTCTCAAAAAGATATCGTTCAAAATTATTGATCTGCCGGTATCTCTTTTCCCATATATCTTTCTTGACGCAGTCCTTTGGAAGAGGCTGTTTCTCTGGTAGATTATGAACTTTTGCGACAAGCACTTCTTCATAATGGGAGCGATTGAAAATTCCGATATTTCCGCGCTGCGGTACTTCTTTGGCTATCCGCCACAGATAATCGTGATCAAGCTCACTCGAGGAAGGTGCCTTGAAACAAGTCACCTGGCAGCCCTGAGGGTTGAGTCCGCTAGTTACATGCTTGATGGTGCCGTCCTTGCCCGCTGCGTCCATTGCCTGGATAATAAGAAGAATGGCATGCGTATTCTGGGCATACAGCTTGTCCTGAAGAGAAGCGATTTCGATAATTTTCCTGCGCATTTCTTCTTCCACTTCAGAACGGTCTGAATCAGTGTAGTGTAAAGTGTCGTCACATTTTACGTCAGACAGATTGAAATCTTTCCCGTTGCTTATGCAGAAACCTGCTGTTTTCATAGATCGCCTCCTATATTCATTTTAATATTCATTGTATCTGTTTTTCGAAGGTATTGTAAAGATGTTGACATCGAAAGAGTGTCTGTTATATATTATATATAACAGAAAATCAGATGTACACTTTATCTGAAGGAGGCGGTATATATGATCCTCTCCGTAGATTTTGAAAATACAATGCCAATCTATATGCAGATATATGAACAGATTGTCCTTGCGATTTCCAGCGGAAATCTGACTCCGGGAGAAGCCCTGCCGTCTGTCCGCAGTTTGTCGGCAGATATCGGGGTTAATATTCATACTGTAAACAAATCGTATGCTATCCTGCGTGATGAAGGATATCTTAGTATGAGTCACCGTTCCGGTGCAACTGTATCAAGGACTATGCCGGATAAATCAAAGATTCTTCCTGCGATGGAGGATCGTCTGCGTCAGCTTTCTGCTCAGGCAGCTGTGCATGGAATAGAGAAGGCGGAATTCGTAATGATGGCACAGACAGCCTACCAGGAGGTTATTTCGAATAATCAGCAGGGAGATAATTTGCATGGATGATCTATCTCAAATGTACTTTTTTTTGTTTGCACTTAGTGAGACAATTTGTCTGCTCACCGGATGCCTTCTGGCCATTCTGCCCAGGATTACCAGACAGAGCCTTCTTTTCGGCGTACGAATTCCCGGCTCTGCCAAAAATGATCCGGATGTCATAAGAATGAAGCGCGATTTTACTTTGATTATTGCAGGCGCAACGATATTGATTTTGGCGGCCGGAGCCTTTCTGTATTACTTGCGCCACGACAGCGCACTGCTGTTATCCTTATATCAGCCGACAGCGCTTTTATTGGTGCAGTATGCCGCCTTTATTCCGCTGTGGAAAAGGTCGATCAGATTGAAAGCGGACAGAAACTGGCATGTATACCATATTGGAACATCCCAGACTGCTGTATCGGGTGTTAAAGGGAGGCTGAAGAGTATGCCATGGGGCTGGTATGTCATCTCCCTTATTCTGTGTGTTCTTGCATCGGCTTTTGCAATGATTATGTATCCTGCTTTGCCGGACACACTTGCGACGCATTTTAACGCGAACATGACTGCCGATGCATGGGCACATAAATCCCCGGGTGTTGTCTTAAGTATGCCGCTGATAGCCTTTGCCATGATTCTTCTTTTGCTCGGAATCAACATAATACTGTATTTTACTAAGCTTCAGGTCGCCGTTGAGAATCCGGTTCTTTCCTATGCCCAACATAAGATGTACCGTCGCATGATGAGTCATATGCTGGGGTTTATCACTGTAATCATGACGCTGATGTTTCTGTTGATGATGCCAATGATCCTGAACTTATATATTCCATCTGCCGCTGCCATGTACATCAGCTTGTTCATATTAACGGTCCTGATGGTTATTCCGCCCATATTGATCTCTGTCAGAGCAGGGCAGGCCGGAAATAAGCTGAAGCCGGTTCTGACAGCTCAGGAAGAAAAAGAGATGAAGTCATTCTCGACTCTTTCTTTTGGTAAATCCATAGACCGGGGAGATGATTCGTTTTGGAAACTGGGCATGTTCTACTACAATAAAGAAGATCCGAGCCTTTTTGTGGAAGATAGATTTGGCAGCAACGGAGGACTCAATCTGGCCAGACGCACTGGCAAAATTATTGTAGCTGCGCTTATTGTGCTGGTTATTGCAGCATACGTTAGTTCTACAGTTCTGTTTATTTCTATGATGTAATTTACTTCACTTCCAATTGTAAATTCATTTATACAGACAATTACCCGGTAAGCTGATAAAATATCAAGTATCTCGTGAGTATCAGAAAGGTTTTGCTTCACAAAATTATGATAATGAAAAAGAGGTAGGAAAAATGATTGATGGTATACAAGTTTCTGATCTGCTTGACACTTCCAGGACTATTGCTAAAGATATTTTCGAAAACAGAACGTATGTATGGGAGGTCCTGACGGATATAGGCGCTTTCATTCGTAAACTTGGACCAACGCTTAATCCCGAAGAGTATGACATGATCAAAGAAGATGTCTGGGTTTCCAGGAGAGCGCATGTTTATGAGTCAGCCTTTATAGGCGGACCCTGCATAATTGACCATGAAGCTGAAGTCCGTCACTGTGCATTTATTCGCGGCAACGCAATTGTTGGTAAGAAAGCAGTTGTCGGCAATTCAACAGAACTTAAGAATGTGATACTCTTTGATGGTGTTCAGGTACCGCATTACAATTATGTCGGCGATTCAGTGCTTGGATACATGGCTCACATGGGGGCAGGATCAATTACATCGAATGTCAAATCCGACCATACACTTACTTCTGTTCGTGTTGGTGACGAACTTCTGGGAACCGGAATGAAGAAGTTTGGCGCAATTATCGGGGATCATACCGAAATCGGCTGTAACAGTGTCTTAAACCCGGCAACGATAATCGGGAAAAATTCTGTAATCTATCCTTTGTCCATGGTGAGGGGTTTTGTTCCCGCTTCGAGTATCTACAAAAAACAGGGTGAAGTGGTCGGCAGAAGATAAGTATCAAATAGGAAGTTATTACAAAAAGCTTCCGTGGATTTAAACCCACGGAAGCTTTCTCTGGAAGTTTTCTCTTTAAAAATGAATCAGACTGACTGAAGAAGTAATCAGATAACACGCGTGCGTATCTTGTTATATGCTTCGTGTGCGATCCTGCGAACTTCGGGATCGGTATCAGCGTAGGCAAGCTTCTTGACATATTCTTCACATTGTTTTGCGTTAATTAATCCTACTGATTCCGCAGCAGCCGCTTTGACAGCTGAAACTGAATCCCTAAGCAAAGGAATAAGCTGGGTGCCGGATTCATATGACTGGATCTGACCAAGGGCTTTTGCGACTGCTTCCCTGACTTCGTCATCCGGATCATCTACCATCTTAACAAGGGCGCCAAGATTATGCTTCTTGCCCAATTTGTCAATCTTCTCAATAACTCTCTCAATTCTTGCCATTATGTTCGCCCCCTCGTGAAATAACATATACATTAGTTAAATTATGCGCTGAACTTTACATAATTGCTACAGAACTGTTCTACTATTTTGTAAAATTAATGTGTCCGAATTGTGTACAACAGCATTATAAACGATAAACGTCATAAAATACTATTAGCATAATTGAACAAATCGCAGTGTTAACCTCCGGGAGTTTTTTTATTTTTGCTTTATGGTATAATTCATATTAGATTTTACAGAATAAAAATGATAAGATTTTGAATAATCATACCAAAAGCTGTGAACAGAAGCAGAAGCGGGGGAAATGTAAATGTGTAGAAAATATGTCGTTCTAATTATATCTATTATATTTATTATTTCTTTTGCGGCATCGTGTTCTCAGGGCTCGACAGTAAGGACGGATAATATGCTTAGTGAGACTTCTGTACAGGTTGCTGCTGAGTCTGCAACGACTGCAGCCGAGACTTTTGTATCCGATACAACTACAACAGCTTCAGAATCGACGGATATAACGTATCCTTTAAGTACTGCAATTGTTACTTCAAGAGCAGCTGATGAATATGGGCAGCTGCAGGTAATCGGGACAAATCTGTGCGGTTCGGACGGGAAACTTGTCCAGCTCAAAGGAATGAGTCTCCACGGTATCAACTACGTAGGCGATTTCATTTCAACCGCCAGCTTTAAGACTCTTGCCGAGGATTGGGGCTGCTCGGTGATCCGGCTTCCGCTTTATACGGAGTCCGATTGCTATATCAGATATCCTGACAAGTATTATGAAGTTCTTTGTAAAGGGATTGATCTGTGTATTGCACAGGGTGTTTATGTAATCGTAGACTGGCATATTCTTTCTGACGGAAATCCGATGACCTATCTGTCTGAATCACTGGATCTTTTCTCGAAAATATCTGAAAGATATGGGGATTCACCCAATGTAATTTATGAGATCTGCAATGAACCCAACAGCGGAAAGACGGGCGATGCGGCAGCGGTTGTGACGTGGAGCGGGGAAGTTAAGCCTTATGCAGAGCAGGTGGTGGCAGCGATTCGTGCTAATGACCCTGATAATATTATTATTATCGGGAGTCCGAACTGGAGTCAGGATGTAGATATCGCAGCAGCTGATCCGGTTGAAGGAACGAATCTGATGTACACGCTTCATTTTTATGCCGGATCACACGGGCAGGAACTTCGTGATAAGATGGATGCGGCGATGAAGCTTGGAGCTGCACTTTTTGTTACGGAGTGGGGCGACACCAATAATACCGGCGGGGGCAAGCTGTATTTGAGTGAATCTGATTTATGGCTGGATTATTTAGATGCAAACATGATAAGCTGGTGTAACTGGTCAATCGGAAGCTCCATAGCTGAGAAATCCAACGTTCTCAAGATGAATTCCGATATATTAACACCCCAGGAAAAGTCAGCAGCGCATTGGCCGGATAATTTTCTTACCTCATCCGGCATATATGTCAGAAGTAAACTACTCGACATACCTTACACAGAAAGCTGAGGATCCCTGATACATGCATAGGAAATTCCAAATTTTACTGCTGTTTATCGTACTTGTGATAACAACCGGATGTTCGATTTCCGCTTCAGGCATTGAGAATCAGAGTCTTCCGGAACGTCCTGATGCACAAATATACAGCAGTGAAACTGCCGGAACACAGGAGACCGCTGCTGTGACTATAAGCCCTGCACCAACATCGACACCTATACCTATACCTACACCTACACCTACACCAACGCCGACTCCTATGCCTACCCCTACCCCAACACCAACACCATCGGAAAAGGAAATTGTCGTGAGTTTTGCAGGAGACTGTACGCTTGGACAGAATGCCGGACTAGCCGGAAACAGCAATAGTTTTGCAAGTGTAATCGGAACAGATTACGCCTATCCTTTCAAAAATGCAGTTGATATTCTGAACAAAGATGATCTTACCCTTGTAAATTTTGAGGGTACATTAACAGATTCAGCAACACCCAGAGATAAGGAATTCACATTCAAAGGCCCTGCCGATTATGTGAATATTTTGAAGCTTGGCAGTGTGGAAGCCGTGAATCTTGCGAATAACCATTCCTATGATTATTGGGATTCCGGTCTTAAAGATACAAAAGATACTCTCGATGCAGCCGGTATTTTATGGAGTCTTGATGCTTCGTATTCGATTTATGAAGCTGACGGAGTCAAAATCGGAATGGCCGGTTTTGTCTTCCCGGGCAGCCTTGAGCCGATATACGAGGCAATTGATTCCCTGCGCAGCCAGGGCTGTGAGATTGTGATCATTTCCGTACACGCCGGAGTGGAAAAAATGTATGAGCCGGAAGCGGCTCAAGTAGATATGGCGCATGCAATAATTGATTATGGGGCTGATATTTATGTCGGGCATCACCCGCACAGGCTTCAGCCGATTGAGTTCTATAACGGAAAGTATATTTTGTACAGTCTTTCTAATTTTACCTTCGGCGGGCAGCCCAATCTGACTGACCCTGATTCCGCAATCGTTCAGTGTACCTTTTCCGTTTCAATAGAGACGGATAAAGTGGTCGGATACAAGCTGCATGTCATTCCGTTTTCCATGACGACGGCCATGCCCGGAAATGATTACTGCCCCATTCCTTATGAGAAGGGATCGCAAGGATATCAGAGTGTCATGGATAAGTTGAAATGGTCCGATGAACTCGAGATAGATTGACGAATGAGTAAGACCTTGTTACTATTCTTGTAACAAATCAGCGGTGCAGGCATATTGTCTGTGGTTCGAAAGGCGGTGCATGATATGTCGGATACCAAGGTACTGGTTGTCATGGGAAGTGACTCGGATTTCCCTGTTATGGAGAGCTGCTTCAAGCTCCTGAACAGATTCGAGATCCCATATGAAGCGAAAATCTGTTCTGCGCACCGGTCGCCTTATCAGGCAGCCGATCTTGCAGTATCTGCAAAAGAGCAGGGATTCGGGGTTATCATTGCAGCGGCCGGCCTCGCCGCACATCTTCCCGGTGTGTTGGCTGCGTATACAATACTTCCTGTAATCGGAGTACCCTGCAAAGGAGGCGCACTGCAGGGTGTTGATGCTCTGTATGCAATCGTACAGATGCCTACAGGTATTCCTGTGGCGACGGTTGCCATTGACGGAGCTGCCAATGCCGCTATTCTCGCGGCTCAGATCCTGGCACTCGGAAGCGAAACGCTTTCTTCGAAGCTGACATTATATAAAAAAGAACTGGAAGCATCGGTCGGACTCAGAAATGAACGCCTTGCCGAAAAGCTTGAATCAATCAGGGAGTGAAATGCATACATGAGTAAACGTGATTGGAATGAAGAGTGCGGTGTCTTTGGTGTTTTTGACACGGAAGGTAAACTGGAGGCAGCGGCCAGAATGGCTTATTTCGGACTTTTTGCGCTTCAGCATAGAGGTCAGGAATCTGCCGGAATTGCCGTTAATCAGGACGGCCGGATTCTCTGTCATAAGGAACAGGGTCTGGTAGTTGAAGTATTCAGTGAAATGACGCTTCAGACAATGAAAGGTCATGCTGCAGTTGCTCATGTCCGCTATCCGTCATCGGACGAATCCGGATATGATTCTATCCAACCAATGCAGATCAGGTCGCGTTCAGGCCATCTTGTCATTTCCCATAACGGAGCGATTACAAATGCCGCGGAGATCAGAGATCACTTGAAACAGGCCGGTGCCATATTTCAGACCTCTGCGGATTTTGAAGTTCTACTATCCCTTTTGGCAAGAGACCGTATTACCACGGAATGTATTGAAGATGCTATTTTACTGATGATGGCGGAAATCAAGGGTGCATATTCCATGGTTATCATGACAGATAATAAGATTGTCGGAGTCCGTGATCCTCTTGGGATCAGACCTCTTGTTCTCGGGCAAAAGGACAGCTGCTATGTGTTGGCGTCTGAGTCCTGTGCACTTGATGCGGTAGGTGCCAAATTGATCCGCGATATTCTGCCGGGTGAGGTCGTTACAATATCTAAGGAGGGAATCTCCTCAAGATACTTCGCTGCGCAGGAGACTGCACAGATCAAGGGAAGAATATGCATTTTTGAATTCGTATATTTTGCCCGTCCCGACAGTATCATTGATGGAGCGAGCGTGTACGAATCACGTCTGAATACAGGACGGATACTTGCTAAAGAAGCTCCCTGCGACTGTGACCTTGTCGTAGGTGCTCCTGATTCAGGACTTGCTGCAGCCATGGGTTATGCACTTGAGAGCGGTCTGCCTTATGGATCGGCGCTTTTAAAGAATCGATATGTCGGCAGGACTTTTGTTCAGCCTTCACAGCTCCAGCGTGAAACATCCGTACAGCTCAAGTTTTCAGTTATGAAAAGGGCGGTAGAAGGTAAACGAATCTTAATGGTTGATGATTCAATCGTCCGGGGAACTACCACCAGACACAATATTGCCATGCTTCGTGAGGCAGGGGCAACCGAAGTTCACATGCGTGTGGCTTCACCGCCGCTTTGTTATCCGTGCTTTTATGGCGTAAATACCCCTGATCAGAAAGAGCTGACAGCCGGACTCTCATCGGTTGAAGAAGTCCGGGTGCATATTGGCGCGGATTCACTGTCATATGTGAGTCTTGAAGGCCTTACCTCATCAACGGCAGGAATTCACTGCGGACATTGCTCATCATGCTTTGACGGAGAGTTCCCTGCGGGCGTTCCGGAAAAAAGCAAAGATCAGATTCATCAGATTCACTGGTAAGGGAGAACAAAGCTGCAAATGAATATTGCCGTACTTGTGTCGGGTGGCGGGACTAATCTTCAGGCGATTATTGATCAGATTGATAATCAGACCCTGCATGAAGTATCTATTGTTAAAATCATATCCTCTTCGCACACAGCGTACGCGCTTGAGCGCGCCAAAGCGCATGATATTTCTGCATGTGTTGTTTCCAGAAAAGCTTTTCCGGATTTCGATTCTTACGATGAAGCCATGATACAGGCACTGACCGGTCAGCAGATCGATCTAGTTGTTCTGGCCGGCTTTTTGTCACTTCTGGGACCGAAGGTTATTCATCATTTTTCGAACAGAATTATTAATATCCATCCGGCACTGATACCATCTTTCTGCGGACAGGGTATGTACGGAATCAAGCCGCATGAAGCCGCCCTGGCACGGGGTGTCAAAGTCTCGGGTGCGACGGTGCATTTTGTCAATGAACATTATGATGAAGGGCCGATCCTACTTCAGAAAAGCATTGACGTTCTTCCTGAAGATACTCCGCAAACTCTTCAGCTTCGCATAATGAAAGAATGTGAACAGGTGATCTTACCGCAGGCTATTCAGTTGATTGCCGGTCAACTGGTACACATAAAGGACAACAGAGCATATATATCAAGCAGCTGCACACGAGCAGGAGAGGGAATATCATGATTAAGAGAGCTATCATCAGTGTTTCGGACAAGACAGGCATTGCAGAATTTTCAAGAAAACTCGTAGAATTGGGTGTTGAGATTCTCTCAACAGGCGGAACAGCAAAAATGTTGTCGGCAGAAGGTATCCCATGCAAGGAAGTTGCTGAAATCACAGGCTTTCCTGAGTGCCTCGATGGCCGTGTGAAGACCCTTCATCCGAGAATTCACGGCGGGATCCTTGCCATTCGCTCAAATCCGGAGCATATGAAGAGGATCGAGGAGCTTGGTATTGATACGATTGATCTGATAGTTGTTAACCTATACCCGTTCAAGGATACGATCCAAAAACCCAAAGTGGAATTTGAGGAGTGCGTTGAAAATATTGATATCGGAGGACCTTCCATGCTGCGTGCTGCAGCCAAAAACCATCAGGATGTTACCGTTGTGACGGACCCTTCCGACTATGATCTGGTACTGCGTCAGATATCAGCCTCAGGAGACACAAATTACCAGACAAGATTCTATCTTGCCAGAAAAGTCTTTGAGCATACTGCAGCATACGATGCTCTTATTGCTCAGTATTTCCTTTCAAGGACACCCCAAACAGAACTTCCCGATATGTATACGATGACATTCGACAAGGTCAGTGATTTGAGGTACGGTGAGAATCCCCACCAAAGTGCGGTGTTCTACAAAAATGCCATTCCCGTAGCAGGAAGCCTTTCTGAGGCCGTACAGTTGAACGGCAAAGAACTATCTTTCAACAATATTGCTGATGCTGATGCTACTATCTGCTGTCTCAAAGAGTTCTCTGAGCCCACAGTTGTAGCTGTCAAACATGCCAATCCCTGCGGAGTCGGTTCTGCAGATACCATTCTTGCCGCATGGAGAAAGGCATTTGAAGCTGATTCCGTATCTATATACGGCGGCATCGTCGCGTCAAACCGTGAAATAGACGCCGCGACAGCAGAAGAAATGAGCAAAGTATTCCTTGAAGTAATCATTGCTCCGTCCTATTCTTCCGAAGCCCTCGCCATCCTGCGCCAGAAAAAGAACCTGCGTGTTCTTGAGCTTCCCGGAATTTCCAACAAAATACCTGAGGGAGAGCTAAATTATAAGCGTGTACTTGGCGGCCTTCTGGTTCAGGATCATGACCGGAATATCTATGAGAAAAAGGATCTTAAAACCGTTACTAAAGTTGAACCGGATCCATCCCTTACTGCAGATATGGAATTTGCGATGAAGGTCGTAAAGTATGTAAAGTCCAATGCGATCGTTGTTGTCAAAAATAAGCAGACTCTGGGTATCGGTCCCGGGCAGACTAACCGTATCGGATCCGCGCAGATTGCGTTTGCATTTGCAGGAGAAAAGACCAGAGGCGCGGTCCTTGGATCGGATGCATTCTTCCCGTTTGCCGACTGTGTCGATGCTGCGCATGATGCCGGCATTGCCGCGATCATTCAGCCGGGCGGATCAGTCCGTGATCAGGAATCAATCGACGCATGTGACAAATATGGTATCGCGATGGTGTTCACAGGAACACGTCATTTCCGCCATTAACAGTCACCTCAAAGGGAGCATAAATATGAAAGTACTTGTTGTTGGCGGCGGCGGCAGAGAACATGCCATATGCTGGAAGCTTAAGCAAAGTCCAAGGGTTAAGGAACTTTTCTGCGCTCCGGGTAACGGAGGAATCGCACAAATTGCCGTTTGCGTACCGATTCGGGCAATAGACATTGATGAGATGGTTGGTTTTGCCGTAAAAGAGAAGTTTGATCTCGTTTTTGTAGCGCCTGATGATCCGCTGGCATTGGGACTGGTTGATCGTCTAGAGGAAGCGGGGATCCGCGCCTTCGGTCCGAAAGCAAATGCAGCAGTCATTGAAGCTTCAAAAGCTTTTTCAAAAGAGCTCATGAAGAAATACAATATTCCGACAGCCGATTACGAAATATTTACGGATGTGAAAAGCGCCCTTTCGTATCTCGATACAAAGGAGCTTCCGGTTGTGATTAAAGCGGATGGCCTGGCTCTTGGAAAAGGCGTAATTATTGCACAGACACTTACAGAAGCAAAAGAAGCGGTTATTTCCATGATGGAAGATAAGGCATTCGGAACGGCCGGTCAGACGGTTGTTATTGAAGAATGCATGACCGGTCCGGAGCTGACTGTTCTTGCCTTTTGCGACGGCAATGTTGTTATACCTATGATCACCTCGCGTGATCACAAGCGGGCCTTTGACAACGATCAGGGGAAGAACACAGGTGGCATGGGGGCAATCACACCCGGCGCTGAACTGACAGATGAGACGCAAAAATACATGCAGGATAAGATTTTTAACCCGACGATTCGGGCACTCAAGGCAGAAGGCCGCCCTTTTTCCGGAGTGATTTATTTTGGACTCATGCTTACACCGCAGGGACCGAGGGTCATAGAATACAACGCCAGGTTCGGAGATCCTGAGGCTCAGGCCGTACTTCCCCTCCTTGAGAATGATCTGTGCGAAATCATCGACGCATGCATTGATAAGACACTTGATCAGGTTACTCTTCGCTGGAAGCCGGGAGCATCCTGCTGTGTAGTTATGGCTTCCGGCGGCTATCCGGAAAAATATGAGACGGGTTATGAAATCACCGGCATAAACGACACGGAAAGATTGGTTTTCCATGCCGGTACCAAGCTGATAAATGGTAAACTTGTTACATCGGGAGGCAGGGTGCTGTGTGTATACGCGGATGCTCCGACTCTTGACGAAGCTATAAACCGCGCCTATGAAGGTGTGAGCAAAATTTCTTTTGAGGGAATGCATTTTCGTACTGATATAGGGCGCACGATTCCTGGAGGATTCCTTTGAGATACGGCATTTTTGGCGGAACTTTTGATCCTTTTCACGCAGGTCACCTGTCAATGATTACCGGAGCGCTCGCCAGCGGTCTGGTTGACCGCGTATGGGTCATTCCTTCCGGCTATCCGCCGAAAAAGGACGCGCATCTTCTTACGCCTGCACCCTACAGATATTATATGACACAGGCGGCGCTTAAAAGTGTACCAAACTGTCAGGTACTTCCCGTTGAAATAGTCAGACCGCAGATATCATATACGGTTGATACTCTCCGCATATTGCGGGAAGAATCCCTGGCCGGTCCGGATGACGAACTCGTCATGATTTACGGTACGGATATACTTTTTGAGATTGAAACCTGGTACCATCCTGAAATACTGGTAAAGGAAGCAAGTCTTCTTCTTGCAAGAAGACCGGGTATTCTCCAACAGAAGACTTTGCATAAAGTGCGCGAACTGGAAGAAAAGTACAAGATTCAAATCGCCTTTTTCCCGATAGAGGGAATCAACATATCATCCCGTGAGATTCGCAGTAAAAGGGATTATGCATCCGCGCTGCCGTCTGTCCGTCAGTTTATTAAGAAGCATGCACTTTACCCCGCAGACAACCCGTTTTCCTATTTGAAAAAAAATACGCATCGTGAGATCTTCGAGTATGGTACAATACTCTTTCTGGAGCTTTCCCGCTCCAGGCTTCTGCATAGCCTGAATGTTTGTCTTCTGAGCATAAGGTATGCAGTGATTCATGGAGTGGATCCGGATACGGCTGCGATTGCAGGACTTCTCCATGACTGTGCTAAAGAGCTTTCCATATCTCGTCAGACTCTTCTGGCCAGACAGACGGATACTGCGCAGTTGCCGGAGAATGCGCTTCTTCACGCACCCGCCGGAGAGAAATATGCACAAGAGCGATACGGAATCAAAGATGCATCAATACTGTCGGCTATTCGCTGTCATACGACCGGACGCGAACAGATGACGGCACTTGATAAAATCATCTATCTTGCAGATAAGCTTGAGCCTGCCAGGGACTATGAAAATCTGGCGGACCTGAGGGCTCTGGCACTTGTGGATCTTGATGCAGCAGCGATTGCATGCCTTCAAGCCGTTAAAGACAGCTTTATAAGAAAAGAGACCACCTTTCACCCTGATTCTTCACTTGCTCTGGAATCGCTGATTAATTGTAAGATAAAACAAAGAACTGCATTGCCGCTGAACAATCCCCTGAAGGAGGAAAAAATGGACACATCAACAATAGCCCAGGAAATCGTAACAATTCTAAGTGACAAAAAGGCCGTGGACGTTGAACTAATTCCTGTTGGAGAGAAGACCTCTCTCGCTGATTTTTTTATAGTTGCTTCGGGAACATCAACAACTCACATCAAGTCCCTGTCCGACGAAGTCGAATTTGTTCTTAAGAAAGAGCACAAAATGTATCCGGACCATATTGAGGGTCTCTCTACCGGAAGATGGGTTCTCCTTGATTACAGGGATATCGTAGTTCATATCTTCCATCCGGAAGAAAGGGCCCATTACAGCCTCGAAAAGCTCTGGCTGACCAAACGTCCCGAGGGCTCCACTGAATCCGGGTCTGATGACAATGTAACGGAAGAAGCAGATGACGAGTCGATCGAAGAGTAATATACAATTGTCACTTTTTGCCGCCTAATGTCGAAAAGTTGATGTTTTGAAGGTGCCTTTTCCTGTTATGATTTGTGAAAATCAATTGTGACAAGGATATTCATATGGATGCTTCAAAAAAGAAACTGACGCGAATACTGGCTGTAGTTGGGATCGGACTTCTTGCCTGCGGGGCGAAGCTCTGGCTGGATTCAAATGCACAGCCGGCTGTGATTTATGCAAATACGGATACCTCTGCAGGGGAGAGTTCATCTCTCCTTACAGAGGTATCCATTTATCCTCAAGTCACCGCGGAACCCGCAAATCCTGTAGACCCTGAAAATCCTGTTGATGATGCAAATCCTGCGGACCCTGCAAATTCTTCAGACCCGGCTGAGGGATCTATTGCGGCCGCAGATCCTGTTCACGAAGAAATTCCGGTATATATATGCGGCTCTGTTTTGAACCCCGGCATCTATCAGATTATGCCGGGTTCATACCTATATGAGGTAGTTGACATGGCTGGCGGTCTGCTGCCTGAAGCGGCAGCCGATTACATGAATCTTGTGTTTCAATTTACTGGAGCGGTGTCAATATACATACCTTCGTATGAAGAAATGGAGGCATTTCTTGACGGTACGGACAATTCAACATCTGAGTATCTCCGCAGTGGTTTGCTTCAGGGTATCTGGGGCAGTAATCCTTCTGAAGAAGGGCCTGCAGGAGTCAGTCCGACAGCGCAGGACAATGAGTCCGTCAATATTAATACGGCTGGTCAGAGTCAGCTTGAATCGCTCCCCGGGGTTGGAGAGTCCATGGCTAAAGCGATAATCGCTTATCGTGAAAAGAGCGGAGGATTCACAAAGATTGAAGATATCATGAATGTGGCAGGCATAAAGGAAGGCCGGTTCGAGGCGATTCGCGAATTCATTACCGTCTGATACTCTTGCATTTGGAAGTGACGTGCGGTAGACTGATATCCATATAGGAACGACTATGACGAGGATAAGTGCCCTGCAGGACTACCAGACAGAGAGAGAAGACCACCGGCTGGAAGTTTTCTTCTGAGTGTTTGCATGAGTACACCACCTCCGAGTTGCTAAGGGAAAGGTTTTTCTGATTGGAAGAACCGAGTAACGGACGCCGCTGACCGCGTTATCGTCTTTTGAGTGGCTTTCCGTTGAGGAGGGCAATTTGGGTGGAACCGTGCTAAGTGCATCCCATGTAGTTGTTAACTGCATGGGTTTTTTATTTTAATGGTTTTTTGTTTTGAAGAAACGGCATGAACCCGATGGTGGGAAAGAAAGGGAAATAATGATTGATTTTAATGATGAAAGCCAACGTCTCGCTTACCGGCACAGTACATCGCACATAATGGCACAGGCTGTCAAACGTTTGTGGCCGGAGACCAAACTTGCAATCGGACCTGCTATTGAAGACGGTTTCTATTATGATTTTGATCGAGCCGGTGGATTTGTCAGGGAAGATCTCGAGAAGATCGAAGCTGAGATGAAGAAGATCGTAAAAGAGCATTTTCCGATTGAAAGATTCGAGCTTCCACGTGCGGAAGCAAAAGATCTTATGGTCAAAATGGGTGAGCCTTACAAGGTGGAACTGATCGACGACCTTCCCGAAGATGCCGTGATTTCTTTTTACCGTCAGGGCGAGTTTACCGATCTCTGTGCAGGACCGCACATCCAGAATACAGGCGAACTGAAAGCATATAAGCTCACTCAGATAGCCGGCGCTTACTGGAGGGGCAACGAGAAGAATAAGATGCTTCAGCGTATATATGGCACAAGTTTCGCGGATAAAGATCAGCTGAAGGCATATCTTGACCGTATTGAAGAGGCTAAAAAGAGAGACCACAACAAACTCGGACGTGAACTCGGATATTTTACAACGGTTGACTATATCGGCCAGGGCCTTCCGATTATGCTTCCAAAGGGCGCAAAGGTTATGCAGACCCTTATTCGTTTCGTTGAGGACGAAGAAGAGCGCCGCGGGTATCTTCTCACTAAAACGCCGTATATGGCGAAATCCGACCTTTATAAGATTTCAGGGCACTGGTACCACTATCGTGAAGGTATGTTCATTCTGGGGGATCCTGCAGCTGTTAATAATGAAGATGGAACAGTTAATGAATCGGAGATTTACGCCCTGCGCCCGATGACTTGCCCATTCCAGTACCAGGCTTATCTGGCCGAAAGCAGAAGCTACCGCGATCTTCCCCTTCGCTACGGAGAGACTTCAACACTTTTCAGGAATGAAGCATCAGGAGAAATGCACGGGTTAATCCGTATAAGGCAGTTTACAATTTCGGAAGGTCATCTGATGGTTACTCCGGAACAGCTTACTGAGGAATTCAAGAAATGCCTCGAGCTTGCAAACTTTATGCTTGATGCCGTAGGTCTGGATGATGATGTCAGTTACCGTTTCTCCAAGTGGGATCCGGACAATAGGGACAAGTATGTCGGTTCTGCCGAGGAATGGGAAGCCGCACAGGATACTATGCGCGGAATCCTTGATGATATTGGCCTTACGTACAAGGAAGCAGTAGGTGAAGCCGCTTTCTATGGTCCGAAGCTTGACATCCAGATCAAAAATGTCTGGGGCAAGGAAGATACTCTTATTACGATTCAGATAGACTTCCAGCAGGGCAAACTGTTTGGTATGGAATATACGGACAGGGACAACGTTAAAAAGAATCCGTATGTCATACACCGTACTTCGATCGGATGCTACGAGCGTACACTTGCTTTGCTCATCGAAAAATACGCCGGTGCCCTGCCCCTTTGGATGGCTGCCGAACAGGCCAGAATCCTTCCGATTTCGGATAAGCATGTAGATAAGGCATATGAGGTTAGAGATTTGCTGAGAAGCCAGGGTCTTCGTGTCGAAGTGGATAACAGAGATGAGAAGATCGGCAAAAAAATCCGCCAGGCACAAATGGATAAAGTATTGTATATGCTTGTTCTCGGAGACAAAGAAATTGAGGAAGGTACACTTGCCGTTCGCTCACGCCATGACGGAGAGCTTGGAGTTATGCCTGTGGCAGACGTTTCCGCACGTCTGCTTGATGAAGTGAAAAGAAGGGTAAAACATATTTCCTGATCCTTCGTTTGACCCCGGCCGGCCGGACTTAACGAAAAGCTGCAGCAAATCGTGATGTTACTGGGAAATCAATGAGAAATTATGCATGATTTTCGTTGACAGTTCGCTCATTTGCAAGTAAAATTCTATTGGTCGTCTACACGGACGACCATAACGGGGTGTAGCGCAGATGGTAGCGTGCTTGGTTCGGGACCAAGAGGCCGGAAGTTCGAATCTTCTCACTCCGACCACAATTTA
>Ga0209540_10000812_pt1 | contig 25880 bp, 24 predicted proteins | sample BarGraIncu01121A_FD_184501 | JGI IMG/M metagenome (GOLD analysis project Ga0209540, IMG submission 184501) | Arctic peat soil microbial communities from Barrow, Alaska - Barrow Graham LP Incubations 011-21A (SPAdes) (version 2) | ecosystem: Environmental > Terrestrial > Soil > Wetlands > Peat... | reverse complement strand
CCGAGGTGTTCGGCGATGCGACGCTCACCGCCGCGCTGCTCGACCGCCTCACGCACCACAGCCACGTGCTCGTGTTCGAAGGAGAGTCCTACCGGTTCCGTGAGAGCGCAGGAAAGCTCACGCGACCGCGCAAGAAGACAAGCTGAGGGTGGTCAACTTTTCGAGTACCGCGGTGGTCAACTTTTCGGTTGACGAACACATGCGCCTGCCCACGAAGGATCACAACCACGCCAGACCTGTCGGTCGGAAGCTCGACTGACTGGATATCGGCGAGCCGATAGGCGTTCCACTGCTCGTTGGAGTAGCGAAGCACGCGCTGATTGGTTACGCACAGCGTCGAACGCCCAATCTGGCGCCATCGGGCGGCTGCATCCGCCGACCGCTTCGCTGTGGTCGCAGCGTTGCCCGCTGCCGAGGCGGCAAGGAGGGCGAGTCCCACTGGACTGGTGCCCCCGACCCAGGTGTGGCCCTTGCGCCTCGCTACCGCGCGGTAGACCCACGCATCGCACACAGTGCTCCCGAGTAGCCGCTCGCCGACGTTTAGGACGAACGGAGCCTGTGCGAGGCCTGGCGGCTGCCAGCCCAGCGACAAGAGCCGAGCCAGCGTTTGGTCGGGCGGTAGAGACTGCGTCACGGCTGCCGGCGCTACGGTCAGCGACAGCGTGCTCTGCGCGGCGCGAACAGCATCTTGCTGGTTCGCGCCAAGAGCTCCGGCCGTCACGGCCGCCTCGGCCGCAAGCTGTCGCCGCCACGCATCGCCTGCGACGGCGCTCTCCGCCCACTGGGTCCACTGCGCCAGTTGCTCGTTATCGACCATGGTGAATTCTCATCTCCTCCGGAAAGCAAAGACACCTCACGAACCACGCCAGCGCGTCGCGCGAGCGAATCACCGAACTACTCGCGAGCCTTTGTTGCAATACTTCATTGTCTCAGCGGCGGCATGCGCCATGCCACTTGCGATGCCTTGGTTGCTTCGGCGGCCATGGGTGGTGCCACAGCGTTTGAACACTGTTCACAACTACAACTAGTTGGCGAAGAAGGAACCTGAAAGTGAGTCGCCGCTGCCTCCACTGGCGAAGTCAACTACCACATCCCAGTTGCCCGCGTCGTTGCCACGCAATCCAAACCACTCGTCGGTGCCCTGAGGGCTGCCCGGCTTCAGTACTGCGTGAATCCAGTAGACACTGCTGTCTTGGGCCAGTGGGTCGAGTTTCTTCATTGCGTCGGAGCCTGAGCCAAATGACTTGTCCACGCGAGCGATGAGTGCCGCGACTGCCTGCGCATCCAACAGTTCGGCCTGCTCTACCTGGTTCCAGCCCTGCACTGTTTCCAGAGCGGCTTGTCCCGGATCCGCGCTCGACGGTTGCGTATCTTGCACCGATTGATCCGTCGAAGTTGTCGACGAACCGCTCGAGCACTGAGCGGTCAGGATGACGACGAATGCCAGCGCACCGACTAGCATCGACAGAATCAGCACCCATCGAGCTCTGCGTAATGCTCTGCCGGATTCATCCACCTCACTGGGACGGTACGTAACGGCTGGGTGCGTGTCCTTGACCGTTCGGCTTGGCACATCGGGGGCAGGCTTCGACCGGCGAGTGGGTTGCCCCGGCAAGCGAGCGTCGCTCGGCCTGATCGGCTGCGCTTCTACCCTTGTGTCTGCCGAGCCACTGTCGGCAGCCGCCGCCGCCTGGATGCTGCCGTCCGGTAGGCACTGCAAGGCTGCCGCCCACGAACGTACCGAGTACTCTGCAGCGTTCTCAGCCAGGCATCGCTCTTGAACAAGGCGCTTCACGAGCCGTGTCTCCAAGAACGAACTGTATACCGGCGCTGCGCTGATCTCCCCTGGAATGCCGGCGGAACAGGCTGCGGTCAGTGCGGCGATCGCACCAACTGCGCCTGGGACCAGATCGGCGAGGAAGGCCTCCACGCGCCTGGGGTCACTCCCAATCTCGGCGCCCTGCGCGCGAACCAATTGAACGAGCGCAGCTGCGGCCTCGCTTCCTCTTGCGATGCTTTCAGTCAACAGAATCCCCCGAGTTCAATGGTCTTCGTGCCGTCAGAGAGGTCGTACATCGCGATGTCTGAGTCACCCCCAGATGACTCTCAGTTCGTGACTACATTGTGCGTCTTGCGTTCACCCCGTTGCAGGGGAATGCAGCTGGACTGCGTTGAAGGCTCGCGGTGTGGGCGCGAGAGGCCAGGCGACGGGTGTCCTCAGTCGCCTGAACGCCGAAACGCACCACGAACTCAGCGAGGGCTCTCTCGACGCGGGTTCTATCGGACTCAGCACTCACTTGTCATCCCAATCAGTAGTGGAGTGAGTTCAGGTCTGGGACTTCACGAACACGAGAAGGCAGAAGAGCCCTGACGCTGCGGCTGGCACCGCCACACCAGGAAGCCCGTTTGCTGCGAGCGCCACCGCGACTCCTAGAAGAGCCAGAGCCCACAAGAGCCAGCTCGGGTTGATCGGACGGTACCGGTCCGATGCGCCATCCTCCGAGGCGACGGTAGTTGGAGGTTCGATCGTCGTCTTGGCGTTCTCCGCGGGTAAGCCGCGCCCCTCGTCGGCATACCTTGTTTCTTGGGCTTCGACCCGATCGCTCTCGTCGGGCTGTGATGCCTCACGTACGGATCCTGAGCGCGACGACCCGGCCGGTTCTACCGACTCCAGGCCAGAGTCTGCTCCCTGAATACCCGCAACGCCCAAGGCGCGCGCCCACGCTTCAACCGCCCATGATGCAGCCGGCTCGGACAGAGACTTCTGTTCGATAAGCCGGCTGACGAGCTGGCCAAACAGCATGCGGCTTGCCTTGTCCGCATTCAGCAGATCTCTCGGGACACCAACCCCGGCAGCTGCAGACAATGCTGCGATGGCACCGCTTGCACCCGGGACCAAGTCGGAAAGGTATGCCTCAACCATCCTCGAGTCAGAGCCCACCGCCGTGCCCTGGGCGCGAACGAGTTCAGCGAGAGCTTCCGCCGTCTCTTCAGACCTCGCTACCTGGCCACTCACGATTGCCCCCTATCTCTGCGCCCGACGACCCGAGTACGTCTCCGAGAGCGGTACTAGGTTATCATTGGCTAGTGGACCGTGATCCGCGAGCAGCTCCGGGGGAGGGCAGCCGATGGGCCTCATGGATGAGTTCCAGATCGGAATCGGCAAGGCGACAGCGGCATCGGAGCGAGTCCTGCAAGTTGCCCGCCTAAAAGGCCAGGTCGCGGATGCACAGACCGCCCAGCAGGCGCGCTATGCCTCACTTGGCCAAGAGGTCTACGCGGAGTTTCGTCGCGGGGACTCCCTCAGCCCGCAGCTAGCATCCTTGTGCCAGGACTGCCTGGCCGGTGAGTCAGCCATTGTTGCCCTCATGCGCCAGCTCGACGCCGTTCAGGGGACCGGAAGCCGCGAAGTGTGCGTTGCGTGTGGGACTGCGATGCCCGCCGGCGCCGCTTTCTGTGTCAGCTGCGGGCAGCCCGCTCAAGCCGCAGCTGAGCAGACCGAATCCCGTCCGTGTTCCAACTGCGGTTCCCCGGTGGCACTGGGTGCCAAGTTCTGCGGCAGTTGTGGCGCCCCGGGCCCCTCCGGGCCGTAACTCGCCGACTGGAGCGAAACGCTGACCACCTCGACTGATGCCCAATTCTGTTCGAAATGCGGCCATCGTCTGACCGGCCGAGGGGAGTTCTGTGGCGCCTGCGGAGCCCCATCCTCAAGGCGCCGATCTGCCTCCAACGTCCAGGCACCATCCTCGGGCAGTCGGCCATCGCCGTCTGCTTCGGCGAGGTACTGCCCAACGTGTGGACATCCTCGGCGGTCGACTGAAACGTACTGCGGCGCGTGTGGTGCCCCGTTCAGAAGTCGGATTCGGGAGGTCCAAGTCGAGGCCAAAGGCCCCGAACCGTCGGCAACTCGACGCATACGGCTCGCTTCCGTTCTCGCCGTGGTCGTCTTCTTGCTGGTCCTGGCCGCTACCAGTCTCGGGGCCAGTCTCTCCAAGGCATCCGAGAACACAGTCTCAAAGACGCCCGCATCGCCTCCTCTCGAAACTCAAGATCTCGCTGTCATGCGCGCGGCGATGCTGCTGTCTCCCGAGACCGCATCCGTTGCTCAGTTGGTCGCGCATCCCGATACCTATCGCCCTTCGCTGCTCGAGGTGTCAGGGGATGTCGCGTCGGTCTCGCAGGACCAGTCTGAGACGATCGTGGGTCTCTCAGACGGCGGCACGGTGCTTGCCGTGCGCTACCCGGGCTCCCGGACAGACCTGCGTCAACGCGAAGGAATCACAGTTGCCGGGGTTCTTAGACCTGAGAACACCGGTTTCGCCGCCGTGGCAATCGGACACGGTCGTCTTCAATCGAGCCAATCCGCTGGTTGGCTCATGAGGTCCCTGGCGTCGCCGCTCACGTGGCTGATAGCCGCTGCCCTGTTCCTGATCGCATCCATCGCGTACGTGTTGTTGAGACGCGGGAACGTGACTCGAGCGGTCAAAGTGGTGACGATGACGCTTGCGCTGGTGATGGTGATACTTGCATCGGGATGCAGCGTTGTTCTGCAAACCACGGTGCATCCTGACGGTTCGGGGACGACGACGACGAGTCTTGTCGCGGACCAGCAGACGATACAACAGGCACTGAGCGTCCCGAACGCAAGAGCGTTCCTGGGCGACTGGGCCAGAAACCGCGAAGCCCAAGGTTCGAAGGTGCAAGCCACCCAAGGTGGGCTGAGCATCACTCGAACCTTTGCTACACCACAGGACTTCGCATCAGGAGACACCTCGGATTCTGCCACCTGGCTGAGGCTCAGCCGACTGACGCTGCCTGACGGGGTGCACTCCGCATTCTTGGGCGTGTTGGATGCTTCGTCGCAGCTCGGGGGGGCATCGGAGATCGGCTCGGATCAAAGCTCGGTCGAGTCCGAGCAGCTATCGCAGCAACTCCAGCAAACGGACTTGGACTACAGTCTGCATCTGCCGGGCACCGTCGTGAGTGGGGGTTCGGGTGGCCATCTTGCATGGAAGGTCCCGGCCGACTCCAGTACGCGCGTATTCGGTGAGTCGGTTCTGTCCGATGGTGGCGGTGCGCTTGAAGGATCGAGCAATGGGAATCCGTCTGATGCATTGACTTGGTGGGTGGCGCGGATCATGGCGGCTGCGGCTGCGGCGCTGCTCGTGTACGGATCGATCGCCTACACGGGACGTCAAGCTCAATCCGGAGGTAGTGCCACGTGAGGCGAGAGTCCCGCAACCTGATCGGAGCAACGCTTGTTCTGGCACTTCTCGCCTGCTTCGCCCTGGCCTGCGGTGAGGGCGCTGACACTCAGAAGCCGGTCAATGCTGCCAAGGTCACATACGAACGTTTCCTGAACAGCATCGGCTCAATTACCCACACTCGTGGTCGGCCGTCGGAACCCTGGATAGTGGAGCCTCTGGACACGAGTGAGGTGAGGGGCGCATTCGAAGTCAAAGGGTGGTCAGTGATTGCGAAGGACATGCCCGGCGTGCCTGCGGGTGCCGTGGCAAGAGTCGAGGTGTTCGGAATTCCCGTTGCTGAGGCCAAAGGCAAAACGCTTGAGGATGTCTGCAGCCCGGCGCACTCTTTGGGAACAGCCGAGGTGAGCACCACTGATCGATCGTGGTCGCTGGAAGTCAACGACGGAGCACTCACGCCAGGGTCCACGGAGATCGTCGTTCGAACCGTCGTCGACGGCAAGAACGGTTGGCCCGCGAGCGTGAGGATTCTGTGGCGGTCCACCGGTTCCCCGGAGTCCTCGTCCTCGATCCCGATCTCAAAGCTGCGGAAGGGCGATATCATCCTAATGCATTGGGATGGACAGTCGCTCTGGGAGGGGCTCTGGGGTTATTGGACCCATGCAGCGATCTACTGGGGAGCAGATAAGCGCGGCCACGTGCTCATCGAAGCGGTCGGTTCTGGGAAACCCTCACGTATGTTTCCGGTGGAGTGGTATGACGATCCGAGCCTTGACCCATCTGGGTCTACAGCCAGTCCGGACGACTGGGCTGTCATTCGTGTGAACGCCACGGACGAGCAACGTGCGGCGGCGGCCGACTACGCCCGCAATCGTCTCGTGGGTATACCCTATCCGCCTCTCGACGACGAGAAGACTCAATCGCTCGCACTGTCAGGGGTCAAGGCAGCTCAGCAGGCCATGTATGACGGCTTGGACCGCAACAAGGACACGACGTTGTACTGCTCGGCGCTCGTCTGGCAGGCCTGGTCACGTTCATCGAACGGTGCCTTCGACTTGGATTCGCAGTACCAGCAACTGGCCCAGGGACTGAGCATCGCCTCTTTCACGGGTGGGCCATTGCCATCTCAGTACTGTGTCACCCCAAACGATATCTACGATGAGCTCTTCGCCCCGAGTCCGGTGCAGCTGGTCGCGTCGAGGGGACCGGTCGCTCTGGCTCAGTAACGTGGCTAGGCTGGGGCACAGGTCTGGTGAGGCTGCGCCCTTAGGTGCAAGCGCAAGCGGACGCGCCCCGGACGCCGCACGCGCTCTCGCTGACGCCGGGCTACTTCGTAACGTGTATCTTGATGGCCGCTGTTGGCTTGCCGCCAGCGTAGACCACTGCGGCATACCATCCGGGATCAGTGAGATAGCCCGTAGGATACGTGGAGCTCCATTTGCCCGAACTGGCGACCGTGCTCCCCTTCAAAGGAGTGTCGTCAGTCCCCTGCGGTAAGAAGATGGCCGTCCCGAACTTCACCCGAGACCGCACACTGGACAGCACGTGCGTCAGATAAGTCTTGCGACCCTTGAGCTGCCGGAGACTTACGGTCTTGACGGGGTTGGTCACGCGGTAGTTAGAGACATCAGTCCCGAAACGCAGATCGGTCACTCGCACCGCAGTGCTTGGCCTGCCTATGCCACGCGCAATCGTCGGCGCCTCTGCCTCGGTGACGATGTTCTCGGTGACCGACGGGCCCTCGCTGCTCTCCTGCACTCCGTTGGCGATCTTCAAGGATGTGACGACCTCTTTGGCACCCGGCGTGCCATCGCTCTCGGGCAGCGCGAAACCTATAGGTAGGTCGCGTCGGTCGTCGTAGACGGGCGCAGCCGTGTAGGTCTTGTTCTCGGTCATCGACTTCTTGTACACGATTGAGACGACCTGGCCGCCTTCGACCGTCATTTGGAGACTCGCCGCGCCGTCACCTTGGGGCCCCACCGATACGACGGGGGAGCCGCTGGAATCGTCCACCGATAGATCCGACGAGTCGAACGATGCGGGAAGCAACGCGCTCGAGTTAGTCATGTCGAGTGTCGTGTACGAGCCAGCCGTCTGGACGTCACCGGACTTCATCGCGGCGAGGAACGCACTTGCGACGCTTCCTGGGTCGTTGGACGTCGCCGCGCCGGTCTGTTCCGGCGCTCTGCTTCGCGAAACCCCCCACCACACCAAGCCGAGGATGATGACCACGATGGCGACCACCACAACCGCCGTCGTGGATGTCCGGCGCTTCGCTGTGTCCGCAGGTACGGCTTCATTGGTTCCGGATTCCTGGGCTAGCGTGGGTGCCTGCGGCGCTGGGTTGGTGGCGGCCTGGCCCGACGCTGGCTCCCTCTCAGCCTTCTCTTTCGACCTTAGCTCTGGTTCCGCGTCGCGCTTGGCCGACCGAGACGAAGACCCCACGTCCACCGGCGAGAAGGCGCGTCCTGGCTGCCCATCCGCGCCCGAATCGCTGGCCGCCAAAGAGGATGACGAGTCTTCCTGCAGTGCATCGGCCCAAACAGAAACCGCCCACTCGGCGGCATCGCTTGAGAGAGCACACTCCGACATCAGCATGTTCTCAAGGCTCTTGCGCGAGATCACAGTGGCATCCCCCGCGCTCGCCACGGCAGAAGGGACGCCTTGGCTCGCGGCCATAACGACGGCGACTATGGCACCGCCGCCATCGGGAACCATGTCGCGAAGAAACGCCTGGATCCTGCGCCCATCATCGGCCGCAGCGACGCCATAGCGCGCAATGTAGTCAGAGAGCGCAGCCGCGACCTGGTCTCGTCTGTCGTTGTTCGGCGGCATCGTGGCCTGTTGACGGCGGACTAGGTGCCAGCGCCGAAACGCATCACGCTATCGCCGATTCCGATCACGTCACCGTCTGAAAGAGCGTGCTCTCCTACGATAGCTGTGCCGTCTACGGTCGTCCCATTCGCGCTTCCGTTGTCGCTTACGAAGAACCGCCCGCCGCGCTCTGCGATCTGCGCATGAACGCGGGATGCCGCGGGGTCGTCAAGCGTTATGGCGCACTGAGATGACCGGCCGATGGTGCAGGCTTGACCGGGATTCAAGACCCAGCTCTGGCCTTGTTGCTTTCCCGAAGTCACTGTGAGCCGAGGCGCCTTCGCCTGCGCGGCGTTGCTTGCCGCCTTCGATGTTCCAGCGGTCAGGGGGGGTGCCGCCGGAGCCATGGCGGCATAGGCAGCAGCCGCCGTCGAGGCACTGACTCCCCCAGGATCGGGCGCGTTTGGCACCGCTGGGGGAGTAGGCGATGGCGGCGTAGAGATCAGCGACGCCACAGAACCCCGAGGCGCGCTCGCAACGGCAGGTGAGGCTGGAGGGGCCATCACTGGAGTCGCCGGCGAGACGGCTGCTCCGCACCCCGTGCAGAAGAGATCGCCCGGCAGGAGTTCTTCACCGCACACGCCACACGCTGCGGCTTTCGGAGGAGCCGGGGGTGCGCTCGAGGGGGGAGGCACCACGGCTGGCAGAGGCTTGGTCACTCCAACGCTCGGCCATGCGACAAGAGATTGCGACGGCCGAAGGGCCCCAGCGAGAACTGCTGCGAATGACAGCACCAAGAGGTACGGCCCGTAGGCAAGACCTCCACTGGGCATGCCCGCCAAGAGAGCACCGATGAGGACCACGTTGTAGAGCACTCCGGCACCACCAGCGATGGTGCCGACCGTTCGAGACAATCGGGCGTTGCGCAGGAGTTCAAACACTCCCGCAGCGACCGCACCGGCTACCAACACCCATTCGACCCACGAGAACTGAACGAGAAGGATTGCAACTCTCTCTGCCGTGGAGCTTCCGGTCGCCCCCGATGCGCCCATCTGCTGGCCCAGAGAAGAGAGGGAGATGGTCATGCCCGCTCCGAAGAAGCTCGCGGAGAAAGTCGGAAGGACCGTATACGAGAGAAAGGCCACCAGCGCGCCCGCGAACATCAGAATCGCGCGAAGATTCAGTGTCACAGCAGATGTTGTGATCGGCGCCCCGGTCTGGACTCCCGCGGGCCCCATTGCGGCTCCGCAGTTCGTGCAGTACCTTTCGCTCGCTGGGACTTGCGTTCCACAATCCTGGCAATACGGCACGAGAACCCCCTCCGTAGCGTGCGCCCCCAAGGCCAACTGGCACGTTGAGTGTAGTGCACGCGCGCATGCGCATGCTAGCATCGAAGTCATCCGTGCACTTGGTCGAGGGCGTCGCGCTTTCGCGGGGCGCAGCACATCTACTCTTGGGGGAGGCTAACGTGAGCGACGTGACGGAAGTCCGCATGCCTGGTGGGCCGATTGCGTCCAGACCGCTGCACTTTGTCTGGATTGCCGACTGCTCAGGCTCGATGAGTACGGACGGCAAGATCCAGACGCTCAACATCGCCGTGCGCGAGGCTCTTCCTGCCATGGTTGCGGCCGCGGATGAGAACCCTGAGGTTCAGGTGCTCACCCATGTCTTAGCGTTTTCCACAGGAGCGCATTGGCTCACGCCGCAGCCCATCCCCGTTGAAAGCTTCAGTTGGGTCGATCTGTCCGCGGAAGGCGTGACCGATCTGGGCAAGGCACTCTCCTTGGTGGCCGACGAGTTCTCCGTCTCCAAGATGCCCACTCGGGCGGTACCCCCTGTCGTGGTGCTTCTCTCCGATGGGCAACCGACGGATGACTGGAAGAAGGGTCTTGCGAGGTTCATGAGCGAACCATGGGGCCAGAAGGCCGTACGGATTGCAATCGCAATAGGCAGGGACGCGGACAAGGACGTGTTGCGTGAGTTCATCGGCCACGGCGAGATACCCGTGCTCGAGGCCTGTAATCCCGACGCGCTCACGCACTACATCCGCTGGGTTTCCACCGCGGTAGTGAGCACTGTCTCTTCGCCGGCCTCCCAGCAGGCAACCATGCTCGCAAGCGACAAATCCGACGCGAATGTCCACGTAGCACCGCCGGTCGAGCAGGACTTCGGACCTTCGGTCTGGTAGGCCGGTGCCGACCACCGAGACATGCTTGTGGCGCGGAGTCTGGCATTCCACCAGAGGAGCGTCGCATCTGCGCAAGGGACTACCGAACCAAGATGCAATCGCGCTGATCTACGGAGAAGATGACGGTTGCATTCATGGGCTTGCGATTTCTGATGGCCATGGCAATGCGAAGGCGTTTCGCAGCGACTATGGCTCGTCTCTTGCCGTTCGGCTCGCGACCGAGTTGTGCATTTCGGCGTTGCGACAGGTTACTGACGGGGCGACGCAACGTTCCATTCGCGAGTGGCTCGAGGATGACTTCCCGAAGCTCATGGCGCGTCGGTGGACCGATGCGGTCCTGCAGGACTTCACCCTGCGACCCCCGGACGATGCTGAACTTGAGCGCCCCAGATTCACGCTCGATGCGTCCGTCGTCGATTCTCTCCTCAAGAGCCCGATCTCGATCTACGGAGCCACCCTGATCGTCGTCTTTTGGGTTGGCGACCTTCTCTTCTTGGCCCAGCTGGGCGACGGAGATCTGTTGGTCGTCATGGACGACGGCGCTACCTTCGAACCTGTCCCGCATGACGCGCGCAACTTCGCGAATGCAACGACCTCACTGTCTCTGCCCGATGCTGCTGAGTCCTTCCGTACGGAGTTTCTGCAGGTAGCCGACAGGGTTCCGGCGTTGATCTTGGCGTCGAGTGACGGCTGGAGGAATTCGTTCGCCGACGATGCCGGTTTCCTCCGAGTGGGGCCGGATATCCTGGACGACGTCAGGGCTCACACCCTCCTCGAGATCGCCGACAGGCTCGAGATTTGGCTTGCCAACGCGACCGCTTCCGGTAGCGGCGATGACATCACGCTCGGCATGCTCGTGAGGAGCGATGTGGTCGCTTCCGCCGTGCACGCAGGGGCACCCGACAGGACCGAGGGTGCTGACGATGCACTGACACTCACGATGTGCCCGTCATGTCGCAGCGGCGTCCCCGCCGGCGCGTCATACTGCGAATGGTGCGGTGCCCCGCTCGGGGACCAACAGGTATCTTCGACGCCGACAGATGCGGAGCGGCCAGTCCCTCCTCCCGGGTCAAATCCGCGTAGCCACCGATGGCGCTGGCTGCTCGCTATCGTGTTCATCGTCGTGCTTTGCGTGGTTGCGGCGTCCGTGGCTTTGGTACTCACGATGCACCGTCCGACAGTCCTGCCGGTGTTCAGACCTGCTAGTGGCCGGCATGCCGCCCATGCCGCCTCCAAGTCTGCCGACGCCTCGAAGTCAGCGGAGGCTTCATCTGCGCGGTCGACGACAGCCACGGCCTCCGGGACGGCGACTCCGTGAATCAGCTTCTGACTGTAGGCGAAACGCTCACAGACGCTGCTTCCGGGCAGCCCCTTCGCATCGACGAGTACCTCGGTGCTGGCAGCCAAGGCGAGGTCTATCGGGTTTCGCTCGCGGAATCGGACTTCGCGTTGAAGTGGTACTTCCCTCAGGCGGCAACCGAGTCCCAGAAGACCGCGATCAATGAGTTGATCGGCAAGGGATCGCCAAGCGCCAGCTTCCTGTGGCCACTCGCGATGGTTCAGTCGAATGGCGTCAGAGGATTCGGATACGTGATGGGTTTGCGCCCCTCCGGATACCGCAGCCTTCGCAGCTTGGTCAAGCGCGCGGTTCAAGTCGGGTTCGACAGCCGAATGACCGTTGGGTACGAGCTGGCGCACAACTTTCTACTGCTCCACGCTCGAGGGCTTTGCTATCGCGACATATCTCTCGGAAACGTCTTCTTCCGACCGTCCGACGGCTCGGTGCTGATCTGCGACACCGATAACGTGGGCATCGACGGTGAGTCAGAGTCTGGCGTGCTCGGCACGCCCAAGTTCATGGCCCCGGAGGTCGTCCGCGGAGAGGAGAGGCCCAGCGCGTCGACGGATCTCTACTCACTCGCGGTGCTCCTCTTCTACTTGACCATGGTCGCACACCCACTGGACGGCGCGCGTGAAGCCTCGATCCATTCGATGGACGAGCCGGCGCGAAGGCGTCTTTACGGGACCGCGCCGATCTTCATATTTGATCCTCAAGACGCATCGAATCGTCCGGTTCCGGGCATCCACGACAACGCGCTTGCACATTGGCCGATCTACCCAGAGTTCTTGCGAGACCTCTTTACGAGGGCGTTCACGGAGGGTGTCAGGGAACCGTCGCGCCGCGTTCGCGAATCGGAATGGCGGCTCGCTCTCTCACGGGCCCGCGACTTGGTGGTTGCTTGCCCGTCTTGCCGCGCACAGTCGTTCTACGACCTCGAGAGTGGCACGGACGGCGCGAAGACGTGCTGGAACTGCAAGGCGAGCCTCCCGACGCGGATGTGGCTCGATTCGGGTCAAGCGCAACTTGTGATCGAGCCGAGAGTTCGCGTCTATCCGCATCACGTTGATCTGCACAGCCGGTGGGACTTCTCCAGTCCCCTAGCCGAAGTCGTGCCCCACCCCGGCAATGCCGACCGCCTGGGGCTGAAGAATCTCACGGGCCGACCGCTTCACGTCCTGCAGCCCGAGGGCTCCTCGGTAGATCTGCCCCAACAACGCGCGGTTGATCTCACTCCCGGGACACGAATCGATTTCGGTACCGGGGCCCTTGTGGTCAGGGCGGCTAAGTCCGCGGACGAGGCCACGTTCTAGATGCTGGACTAGCAGCCAACACACTCTCACAAAGACGTTCTGTCCGGCGCAACGCGATGGCTTCGGTCAACGCAGGCGGAGGTCACGGGGGCAAGAGGAGTCGCGATGGAGGAAGTGCCGCGAGGGATCCCGCCTGCCGAAGCACGTCGTCACGAATCTGGCCATACGCCGCGACACGCTCGGATTCTGTTATCACGCCCAGCCGGTCGACAGGCCTTCGCCTCCAAGACGTGTGAGATCGCGGTGTCCGTGCGCGCTTGAGCGCCTGGTACCCGGAATCGTGAAGGCGGCAGAGGCTCATGCCTGACGCCGCTCCTGTTAGCGCCGCGCTACTTCAGGCTTCGCGTCGGCTCGCCCACATCGACTCCGAGCTCCGCCTGATCACCAGGACGCTCGAGGCCTACCCGGCCACATTCCCACCGGATCTGCGCTGCCTGCTCGAGGATCACGTCGAGAGCGTGCAAGACACCGTCGCTGATCTCGTGACCGATCTTGTCAGGGAGCTGCTCCGTGAAGCTGGCTGATCGACCGCGTGTCCGTGGGGCGAATACAGGTCAACTGGGGGTGTCTATGGCACGGTCCCACCCATAGTTCGCGACTTCACATACCAGGTCGAGCCCACCTTGGCGAAAGTCCAAGTGTAGGAAATCGGCATCTGTGGCGTCACCTGTTCGGCAACGATGACGGTGTCATTTCCTGAGACCGTCGGCTTGCCCATCTTGTAGCTCGTAATGTCGTACGCCTTGACCTGCTGCGCGTACGCCTCCGGGCTTCCATAGCTCTTCTGATTCTCGAGAGGCAGCAGCTTGTACGCATCCGCATACCTCCCGCCGATGACGTCCTCGTTGAAGGCTCTGAGGGCCTGCTCGGGCGTCATCCCTGATGGCACCGCGGTCATCTGAGGTGAGGCAAGGGGGTGGCCTGGTGGCAGTTGTCCCTGTTGGAGCTGATCACTCGTTAGGGCAGGAGCCTGTTGATCAGTTTGCCCACCGCTGGTCGTTGCCACGACTTGCCCGCGCGATTGCAGCTCCACTCCATGAGCCGCAAGCTGAGCTCCTGGCATGACTTGGAGGCTGTCGCACATCGCTTGGACTGTTGAAATGTCCTTGTCCGGGGTCATGGCCTGTGCGAAGACGAGCGCGCTACCAACGAAGCAGGCCTGCTCAAAGTGCTTGTCATACGGCTCGTTGAACGTCCAGCGATACCCTGATTGCCCTAGCATCTGGCACGGAGTCGGCTTGCCGTATGCCACAGGGCGACTGCTCCCGAATGCCGTGCGGTCAATACCCTCGAGGGCGGAGCGAATGCCCGGAATGTCCAAATCGGCGGGACGAACGAATGTCGAGACCGTCAGTTCGGGTTGCCCGCCTGTCGGACCAACGTCGAAGTAGTCTTGCGCTTGGGAATCGTCCATAATCTCCCACCCTGCCGGAAGCACGATGGAGATCCCGGTGCTTGTCGTCACCCGGTTCTGGGCCGTCGTGGCAGTCTTCGTCTGCGCACTCTTCTGCGTCACGAAGTAAAACCCGAGGGCGACTAGGACGCACGTTACGATCAAGATCGCAACTACCGAAACCCACCACCTGGTCCCGGCCCGGGAAGATGCCTCTTCGCTTGGCACCTCTTGAGGCGGTGGCGCAATCTCCTCGGGCGCTGGGCCGGCGGCTTGTGGTGCGACGCCCGCACCGCAATGAGAGCAGAACTGGGCTCCGGGCTTGAGCGCACCGCCGCACTTCGTGCAGTAACTCTGAGACATGTGCTACACCCCTAGACGCTCGCGCCGCAACTGCCACAGAATCGGGCATCTTGTCTGAGTCTGGCTCCGCAGTGGCTGCAATACGTTTGCGTCACCGAGGCTTCGGGGCTTTCGCCCCAACCTGGACTCGCAGCCTCGCTGGCCTTGTCCGCCGACATGTTCCGCCTTTGGCTGGACCGATGGTCCAAGGAGTGCCCGCCTCGCCCTGCAGCCTCGGCGTAAGCTCCTTCGCCCATGTACCCGATGCCTATGCTCACAAGGCCACCGACGAACAGCAGCGCAATGGCGAGGAAGAAGCCCGCCCCTTGCTGGACGGAGAAGGCGGTTGTTCCCGCCTGTGCGACGATGATTGCGACATACTGGGTGAAAGTGCCAACTGCGAGGGCCCCGATAATTCCGAGTGTGCCGCCGAGAATACGTCCCCAAGCTTGCTTGATGAAACCACTTGCACCCATCGCCAACGCGAGGACGAAGCCGACGGTGACTCCAGGCGCGGCGGGCATTGTCAAGCCGTAGACCGTGGCGTTGGTCGCGAACTGAAAGCCCGAGATGCTGACACTGCGCTCACCCTGGGCGACCAGGAACGGCATGAAGAACGCGAGGGCTGCCATCGCACCCAAAGCAAGACAGGCGTAGCGCCCCCGATCGCTTGTCTCGCCATCAGGCAGTTGGTTGATCAGATCTGCCAGGCTCCGTGGTTTGTCCATAGCGCACATCGTTCTCCACCGCTTCCTAAACGCCAGCGCAATCTGTCCGGGCCTACTGATGCAGGTCGCTCAACAACTGCTTCGCTTCCTGGTAGTCCGGCGCCAAAACGAGCGCCTTCTTGGCGAGATCAAGCGCCGTGGCGCGGTCGCCGGTGCCCAGATAGGCTCGGCCCATCGCTGTGAGCACGTCGGCTCCATCGGCGTGGGATGCCTCCCACTTCTTGCCGGTATCGATGGCCTCCTGGTAGTAGCTGGGGCTCAGGAGACTCCCGCCGGCTACGTACAGCCACGCAAGGTGGGCGTAGCCGGCACGATCGTTGGGGCTCGCGGCAATCCACTGTTTGTATGCGGTTTCGGCGTCATTCAAGTCCTGCTGCAACTTGCCTCTCAAAGCTGATGTGTCTTGACCGTTCTGCTGCGCCTTCATTGCACTGTTGGCGTCGCTGATGAAGGCATCATAAGACCGGTTTCCCCTCTCGGAGAGCACAGCGGGACTTGAGTCTGACTGAAGTTGTCCCGGCGTCAGCTGCGGCGCCTGTTGGCTCGTCTGCTGCTTCCCCGTTGACGTAGTCGAAGCCGTGGTCGAGGACGGAGTCATCTTCGGCACCAGGACCAGCTGGTAGAGCAGGGCGGCTGCCAGGAGAATACATATGCCCGCGAGGGCAACAATCATTGCTGTTCGGCTCCGTGCGACTGGCGTTTCAACCGATGGATTAGCCGGAATAGAGGCAATGCCTGCCTGATCCGGGACCGAGGTGAGCGCCTGGCCACATCCCGCGCAGAAGGCGCTATCTTCCGCGACTCGTTGTCCGCACTGTGGACAATACACGCTGCTCCCTCCCGCCAATACTACCTTCCGACCTAGCGATGAAAGGGAAACCCGTAATCGCTGGGTGCACTGTCTTCCCCCCGTAGGATGTACCGCTCCGTAGTGTGCGCCCGGATCGGCATCGACCAGGCGGACCGCGATAATGTGGCTACCATGTCTACTCCGATGTCGAATTGGCTAATTGTGAGACACGTTGGTTCACCCATGATGCCGCACTACCTTTGGGGTCGAGCGCCAGATACTTCTTGTACGATTCGACCGCCAAAGCCGTATTCCCGGCCGAATCGTAGAAGGTACCGAGGCCTAGCCACGCGGCCGCGAAATCCGGCTTCTTCGCGGTGACCTCACGAGCGAGCTCGATAGCGGTCGAGGGGTCGTTGCTATAGAACGTCGCGGTTGCACGGTCCGTCTGGACAGACGGGTCAAACGCGTTGCTCAGCGAGGCCGCTTGTTCATAGGCGGCCCGCGCCTGAGGCCACACCTTCCTCGCGGCGGCCACAGCCTCCGTCGTTGGCTGGCTGCGACCTGCTTGCGGTACGGAGAGTTCCTGTGCCCAGTCGAAGTACGCGTTGGCCAGATTGACTAGGGCCGCGTAGCTCTTCGGCTCCTCAGCTGCCGCCTGCCTGAGCGCGTTCACTCCCGCTTCATGGCTCTGGTTGATCGAGGCGACACGATCGTAGGCGTTGGTGCCCTCGGACGAATCCGCGCTCGCCGGCGGTTGGGTGCCAATCGGCTCTTCAGCCGACGCTGCCAGGGATGTCCTGGAGGACGTCGATTGCTTCGGCGCGAGCACCAGCTCGTACAGCAAGATGGCGGATGCCACGACACAGGTGACTGCCAAGACTGCCACGATCGTTCGGCTGCGTGCCGGTGATTTGTCCGGTTCTTCCGGATGCGAGTTCGCGCCAGCGCCCACGTCTTCGGCGACCGAGGTGATTGCCTGACCGCATCCTCGACAGAATGCGCTACCTTGTGCAACTGGCTGTCCGCAGTTTGGACAGTACATGCGACCTGTCACACTCCCCCTGAGCTTCCCGCAAACGCCGCCCACCTGATGCTGTCAGTCTATACCGAAGTGTCCCAATCGGACTGAGCCTTCGCTCGGCACCCGCCGTGATCCCGGATCAGGATCTCGTGGGGAGAGCAGTGCCGCAATTCGAGCAAAACCGGGAGTTCGGGTCCTCTTCCGCACCGCATTTGCTGCACTCGACAGTAGTCGAGCGAGAGGCTGACGCCCTTGCATCGTCGTCGGATTCAGAGGCTGAAGCCCCACAGCTGGTGCAGAAGAGGTCCCCCGTGGCAAGGGCGGCTCCGCAAGCCACGCACGTTACAGTCTCGTCGGTAGCGGATTCCACTTCAATCGGAGAGCCGCAGTGGACGCAGAACGCGCTGCCGGCGGGACTGGCGCACTCGCACTCGGGACAGTACGCCCCCCTACATCCCCCGGCCGTCCTCCCTCAAGTTCAGCAATCTCGCGCTGCACACGATCGATCGCGTCGCATGAACTGTCGATGGCATCGACATACTCTTCAAGCTCCGGATGCCGCAGATCCCCCCGCGAATAGAGGCTCATCGTCTGCTTGCCTAGGTCCGCATACAGAACCTCAAGTTCGCCGCGCAGACTGGAGAGCTCGCCCCTCAACCTTGCGGTCGCAAGGAGACGCTCCGACGCAGCGGCAGCCGCTCCAAGACCCTGCTGCAGTTGGTCCTTCAGTCCCACGACGTGACCTCCAAGCCTCCTCGGGAAGGCTATTGAACGATGCGCCAGCCCACGTCAAAGTGCCTAAGCTTGGCTGAGAGATTCTGAGTCGTCGTCTGGGTCGCCCCATTCTGATCCACGTTGGTCATCTCGACACGCAGGACCACCGTGGCCGAATCGCCCGAGACTTCGTCTGACACTACTTGAACGACTCGCATATGGTAGTTGGTCTGGTCCCCGGTTATCTCCTGCATGCCCGAGAACAGAAGCGGAACGAGATTGGCCACGTCGGACAGGCTCACCCCGAGAAGCCCCTGAGTGATGTTTCCGACCGACTTATACTGCTTCTCTACCATCGGGTCCATGCAACTCAATGCGGTGTTCATGTCCTTCTGATCTACCGCGTTGATGAAACGCTCTGCCACCGCTGCGGCCTCGTGGCGCTGCCACGCGGGGTATCCGGCGATGCCGCCCACTGCCGCAGCCACCACCACTGCCGCGATCGCCCAGTACATCGCAGCGGGGACCGCGGCGCGTGCTGCCACCTGCCCCACACTTGCCGCCGCGCTTGGCACGGCCGCTGGAGTTGGACCTGGCTGAGCGGGGGCGGATTGTCGCCCGGGCAGACTCGCGCCCTGCGGAGCGCCGCAGCTCCTACAGAACTGGTCTGTGTCACTGACGCTGTTGCCACACCCCGTGCAGAAGGCCACGTCTACTCCAGACTGCCGCCGCAGCTCCCGCAGAATCGGCCTTCGGATGGGGCCGGGGTGCCGCAATGCGGGCAGAATCTCGCACCGCTCGCCTTGTTTCGAGCAGCCCCGCCTTCTGGGCTTGCAGGCGAGGAGAGTCGCTGAGAGCCCTCCGCAGGCTGCTGTCGTCGCGCATCTACCGCCAGATACGCCGACACGCCTGCGGCCGCCAGAAAGAAGAGCATCGCCCAGTTGAGGCCGTCTCCCTTTTGGGCCTGAAGCCCTTGCTGCTCAATGGACTGCACCGCCGCATTGCTCCAAAGGTACAGGGCTACTGCACCAATCGCCCCGGCAACTGTCGCAGCGACGTTCCTCCAGCCGAACCGGGCAAAACCCAACGCCACACCGGCGATTGCCAACGCCAGCGCCAGCAGGACGGCGGGCTGCGAGCCGATGTGTTGGCTAGACATCCCTGCACCAACCTCCGTCCCCGTCACGAGCTGAAGGCCGGAGATCGAAGTCTGCTGTTGGCCACTGCAAGAGACGAGCATGAAGGGCATCGCGAACATAACTATCACGACGCCGAACAACGCTGGAGACAGGAAACGCTTCACCCGTGGCACCCCCCAAATCCGACTCGCCAAGTCCGCACGTGCGCAGTCCAACCCCCATGCCATTCGATTGTGGGGCAGACGCCCGAGGGCGACAAGTGGCAACGGCCTGCACTTCTCTGCAGGCGCTATGGGGGTAGGGGGTTCGGTCACCAGCGGGTCTTGGGTTCGATCCAGCCTACCTCTCTCTCCCTCCGATTCTGCCGAAAATGGAGATTCGGCCGATACGCATTCAAGTGTTCCGTATAACGCAACGGCTCGACGGTCGGCGCGCCAAGGATGGCCGGCTCGCGTCAAGGCCGGACCGGCGCAGCCCTCCTGTGCTTGCTGGCGCCGCCCTCCGCCACCGTTCGGTCCCTGACTCACGCTAGAATGGCGACAGTGCGTTGAGCGCGAGGGGAGCGTTCGGGCGCAGTCGCCTGAGAAAGCGGGAGGATTCAGCTTGGCTCGAGCACGCAACAACTCCACCGCCAACCTTGGCTTTGAGGCCGAACTCTGGAAGGCCGCCGACGCACTGCGTGGTTCGATGGATGCCGCCGAGTACAAGCACGTGGTGCTCGGTCTGCTCTTCCTGAAGTACATCTCGGATGCCTTCGAGGAGCAGCACGCGAAGCTTGAGGCCGAGCGAGCCCAGGGTGCCGATCCTGAGGACGCCGACGAGTACAAGGCGGTCAATGTCTTTTGGGTTCCGAAGGAGGCGCGCTGGTCGGTGCTGCAGGCTGCGGCCAAGCAGCCGACGATCGGCCAGACGGTCGACGAGGCCATGGTCGTCATCGAGCGCGACAACCCGTCGCTCAAGGGCGTGCTTCCGAAGGACTACGCACGGCCGGGGCTCGACAAGACGCGGCTGGGCCAGCTCGTCGACATGGTCTCGAACATCGCTGTCGGTGATCGTGCGAGCCGAAGCAAGGACGTGCTTGGACGCACGTACGAGTACTTCCTGGCGCAGTTCGCGTCGGCCGAAGGCAAGAAGGGCGGCGAGTTCTACACGCCGCATTCGATCGTTCGCCTACTCGTCGAGATGCTCGCACCCTACCAGGGCCGCGTGTATGACCCGTGCTGCGGCTCGGGCGGCATGTTCGTCCAGTCCGAGAAGTTCATCGAAGAGCACGGCGGGCGGATCGGCCAGATTGCGGTCTACGGCCAGGAGTCCAACTACACGACGTGGCGCCTGGCCAAGATGAACCTCGCGATCAGAGGCATCGACGCCGACATCGCCCATGGAGATACGTTTCATGCCGACGGGCATCCGGACCTCAAAGCCGACTTCGTGCTCGCCAACCCACCCTTTAACGAAAGCGACTGGAACGGCGAGTTGCTCAAGGGTGACAAGCGGTGGGTCTACGGCAGGCCGCCCAAAGGCAACGCGAACTTCGCCTGGGTCCAGCACTTCATCAGTCATCTCGCGCCGACGGGCACGGCCGGCTTCGTTCTCGCCAACGGGTCGATGTCGTCGAGCCAGTCCGGCGAGGGCGAGATCCGCAAGAACATCGTTGAGGCCGACCTCGTTGACTGCATGATCGCCATGCCGGGTCAGCTCTTCTACTCGACCCAGATTCCCGTGTGCCTGTGGTTCTTGTCACGCGACAAGCACAACAATCGCTTCCGCGATCGCCGAGGCGAGGTGCTCTTCATCGATGCTCGGCAGATAGGGGAGATGGCGGACCGGACGCATCGCGAGCTGTCGGCCGAAGACATCGCCACAATCGCGAACACGTATCACTTGTGGCGTCGTGATCCCGATGTCGACGGTGAGTACGAGAATGTCGCGGGCTTCTGCAAGTCGGCCACGATCGAGGAGATCCGGGAACACGGGCACGTGCTGACACCGGGGCGCTATGTGGGCGCAGCCGAGGCTGAGGAGGACGCTGAGCCGTTCGACGAGAAGATGAAGCGGCTGACGGCTGAGCTTGCAGAGCAGATGGTCAAGGGCCAGCGACTTGACGACGAGATTCGCAAGAATCTGGAGAGCATCGGCTATGGGTTCTGAATGGCCGACAGTCAGACTCGGCGACCTCTACGAGTTCAGTTCTGGGCTCTCAAAGCCTCGTTCGGCGTTCGGGTCGGGGTATCCGTTTCTGTCATTCAAGGACGTGTTCCACAACATCGTGGTTCCGAGTGAACTGTCCGAACTTGTGAATTCGTCAGAGAAGGAACGAGAGCAGTGCTCAATTCGGGGCGGTGACGTCTTCCTCACCCGGACCAGCGAGACCCAAGAGGAACTGGGGATGAGCTCGGTCGCTCTCAAGTCCATACCTGACGCGACATTCAATGGGTTCACGAAGAGATTGAGACCAAGGACCGGAGCGCCCATCGATCCCAGATACGCGGCCTACTACTTCCGCAGTCCCGCGTTCCGCCGCGCAGTGGGGTCGATGTCGTCTCTGTCAACTAGGGCGAGTCTCAACAACGAGATGCTTTCGCGACTTGCGATGGTACTACCGCCACTAAGCGAGCAGCAGCGAATCGGGTCCTTCCTCGGCGCCCTTGACGACAAGATCGAGCTAAACCGTCGGATGAGCCGGACCCTCGATCAGTTGGCGCAGGCTATGTTTGATGAATGGTTCGTCGATTATTCACGCCAGCTTGGGCCGCTTTTGGACTCGCCGATCGGACCCATCCCTGCTGACTGGGAAGTATCGACGCTTGGTGCCATCTGCCAGAAGCCGCAGTACGGCTACACCGAGTCAGCCTCTCCATCAGCAGTGGGCCCGCACTTCTTGCGCATCACGGACATCAATAAGGAACCTTGGATACGCTGGGACACAGTGCCGTACTGCCCCTGCACCCCTGCAGACACGGAGAAGTACGGGCTCAGACGGGGGGATGTCGTAATCGCGAGGATGGCAGACCCTGGGCACGGGGCGTACATCGAGACCGATGGGCAGGCTGTCTTTGCTTCGTATCTGATTCGATTCCGTCCTCTCGACGAGTGCATGGGGAGGTACCTTCAGTACTGGCTCAGATCTCGCCCGTACTGGGAGCTCGTTAGAGCACGACAGGGCGGTTCGACTAGGGCGAACCTCAACGCGAGGGTGCTCGCGGACTTCCCGATTCTAGTTCCGGAGCGGTCGCTACTCGTTGAGTTCTCTGCGGCAGCGGATGCGTTGCGCAGTCGTCTGAGCTTGGCCGTTAGCGAATCTGCGCGGCTGTCTGAGCTGAGAGACGCGCTGCTGCCGCGTCTGCTGTCCGGTCAGATCGCGGTCACCTGATAGGTGTGGTTCCTCGCGTTGGCTCGGCGGCTATCCGAGACTAGGTAGTCCTCCTTATTGGACCTTGTGTGATAAAGTCCGATAAGGGAGGCGGCAATGGGACACTACATACGGGAGTACTGGCTGTCCGAGGGTGACGGCATGACGCGGCGGGATCGCCGCGGCTGCGAGTATGCGGCCTATGTGCCGGATCCCATCGCCGGGGCAACGTTCACTTTTGACGGTGAGACGGCAGCAGACGTTTCAGACGCCGAGCTTGCGATCATCAGACTCAACGCCCAATCGACGAGTCTCGCAAGCACCGAGGCCATTGCTCGTCTTCTCTTGCGAGCGGAGGCCGTTGCCTCGTCTTGGATCGAGGGTCTTGAGGTCGGGGCAGGCCGTGTTCTGCGCGCGGAAGCGGCTCGCGAGTTCGAGGATCGCGGGAGAGCCGACGTCACCGCTGAGGAAGTTCTCGGCAACATCGATGCGATGTCCGAGGCTTTGGCTGCGGCTGACACTGAGAGCGAGATCACCGTCGAGACGATCCTGGAGATTCATCGGCGCCTCTTGGCACCCACTAGGCTGGCCGAGCACGCCGGCCGCATCCGCGAAGTGCAGAACTGGGTCGGCGGCAGCGCCTACAATCCCTGCTCGGCAGCCTTCATTCCTCCGCCGCCGTCAGAGGTGCTGGCGCTGCTCGAAGACCTAGCGGCGTTCTGTAACGAGGATCTGCTGTCGCCAGTTGCGCAAGCCGCTATTGCACACGCGCAGTTTGAGACGATTCACCCGTTTGTCGACGGCAATGGTCGCACCGGCCGCGCGCTCATCCATCTGATCCTCAGAAGGCGGGGGCTTGCGCCTCGTGTCGTCCCGCCCGTTTCTCTAGTGCTGGCCACGCTCTCGCGTGACTACATCGAAGGACTGACCGCCTTCCGGTACGAGGGAATCCCTGGTTCCGATGCAGCAATCGACGGGGTCAATCGGTGGGTCGCGCTGTTTGGTGCGGCTTGCGCCCGAGCGGTTCGCGACGCCGAAGAGTTTGAGGAGCGCGTAGACGCCCTCAAGTACGCTTGGCGCTCGCGCCTCGGCAAGGTTCGCAGCGGCTCGTCGGCGAACCTGATGGTCGAACTGCTCCCCGGCACGCCGATGGTCACGGCCACCAGCGCGGCGAAGCTGCTTGGTCGCACGTTCAAGGCCACCAATCGTGCGATCGCGCTGCTCCAGGAGAAGGGCGTGCTACGCCAAGTGACCGTAGGGCGCCGCAACAAGGCCTTTGAAGCGACCGAGGCTATCGCTGCCTTCACGAGTCTAGAGCGTCAGCTGGCGAGTCCGGCTGACAACACGCTCTCATCGCCACCCACACGTCCGGTGCCAGCGCGCAGACAGGGGGAGGGCGCATGAGCTTCACAGAGTCCGAGGTTGAAGAGGCCGCCCTGCACTGGTTCGGCGAGCTCGGATACGCGACCGCCTACGGCCCCGATCTTCTCCCTGACGGCGAATGGCCCGAACGCAACGAGGCAAAGGTCATCCTCGAGGGACGGCTCGCCAGTGCGATGCGGCGGCTCAATCCCGAACTCCCAGCCGCTGCGCTCGATGACGCTTTGCGCAAGCTCCGCCATCCCGAGGGACCGTCACTTGCTGCGACGAATCGATTGCTTCACCGCTTGGTCGTCGACGGGGTACCAGTCGAGTTTCAAGGCCCCGAAGGCGTCCGTGGCGCTCAGGTGCGTGTCATCGACTTCGAGAACCCGGACGCCAACGATTGGCTCGTCGTCAACCAGCTCACTGTGATCGAAGGCGAGCACCACCGGCGCCCGGACGTTGCCATCTACCTCAACGGGCTTCCGCTCGCGGTCATCGAACTGAAGAACGCCGCTGACGAGAAGGCGGACTGGGTCTCGGCGTTCAAGCAGCTGCAGACCTACAAGGCCGAGATCCCTGTGCTGATGGCCTTCGACGAGGCGCTCGTGGTCTCAGACGGCACCATCGCTCGGATCGGAACACTGACAGCCGGCCGCGAATGGTTCATGCCTTGGCGCACGATCGAGGGCGAAGAGCTCGCCAGCCCGCTTGTCCCTCAGCTCGAGGTCCTGATCAAAGGCGTCTTCGAGAAGCGCCGGGTGCTTGACCTCCTGCGTCACTTCATCGTCTTTGAGGACTCCGGCGACGGGCGCCTGGCAAAGAAGATGGCGGGCTACCACCAGTTCCACGCCGTCAACGCTGCGCTGCAGGCCACACTGCGGGCGAGCGGGGAGGTACTCGACTTGCCGCTCGCGGCCGAAGACCACGCGGGCTACTCGGCAGCCGAGACCGGCGAGGCCGGCGACAAGCGCATCGGCGTTGTGTGGCACACACAGGGCAGCGGCAAGAGCCTCACGATGGCGTTCTACGCCGGGCGCGTGATCTCGCATCCGGCCATGGAGAACCCCACCATCGTCGTCATCACGGACCGCAACGATCTCGACGACCAGCTCTTCGGCACCTTCGCGAAGTGCTCCGAGCTGCTGCGCCAGCCGCCAGTCCAGGCCGAGGACCGCGAGGACTTGAGGCGCCTGCTCACGCGCGAGGCGGGCGGAGTCGTCTTCACCACCGTGCAGAAGTTCTTCCCTGACGAGAAGGGCGACGTCCATCCGGTGCTCTCAGAGCGCCGCAACATCGTGGTGATCGCGGACGAGGCCCACCGAAGCCAGTACGACTTCATCGACGGCTACGCACGCCACATGCACGACGCGCTGCCGAACGCCTCGTTCATCGGCTTTACCGGCACGCCCATCGAGCTTTCCGACAAGAACACCCGCTCGGTCTTTGGAGACTACGTGTCCGTCTACGACATCCAGCGTGCGGTCGACGACGGTGCCACGGTGCCCATTTACTACGAGAGTCGCCTTGCACGTCTCGAACTCGACGAGGACGAGCGCCCGAAGCTCGACCCCGAGTTCGAGGCCATCACCGAGACCCAGGAGCAAGACGAGCGGGAGCGCACGAAGACCAAGTGGGCCCAGCTTGAGGCCCTCGTCGGTGCCGAGAAGCGCGTAAGCCTCATCGCCCGCGACCTCGTGGAGCACTTCGAGGGTAGACGCATCGCTTTCGACGGCAAGGCGATGGTCGTGTGCATGAGCCGCCGCATCTGCGTGGAGCTCTACAACGAGATCGTCAAGCTGAGACCCGACTGGGCCGGTACGAACGACGCCGACGGCGCCATCAAGATCGTGATGACGGGATCTGCTTCCGACGGTCCCGACTGGCAGGAGCACATCCGCAACAAGCCGAGGCGCGAGGCGCTCGCCAAGCGGTTCAAGGACCCCGAAGACCCCTTCAAGATCGTCATCGTGCGCGACATGTGGCTCACGGGATTTGACGCTCCGTGCCTTGCGACCATGTACGTCGACAAACCGATGCAGGGCCATGGACTGATGCAAGCTATCGCACGGGTCAACCGCGTCTTTCCCCACAAGGAGGGCGGGCTTATCGTCGACTATCTTGGGCTCGGTGAGCCACTGAAACGCGCACTCGCGAGCTACACCGAGAGCGGCGGCC
>Ga0209540_10000811_pt1 | contig 25914 bp, 17 predicted proteins | sample BarGraIncu01121A_FD_184501 | JGI IMG/M metagenome (GOLD analysis project Ga0209540, IMG submission 184501) | Arctic peat soil microbial communities from Barrow, Alaska - Barrow Graham LP Incubations 011-21A (SPAdes) (version 2) | ecosystem: Environmental > Terrestrial > Soil > Wetlands > Peat... | reverse complement strand
AAGGCCACGGATTTTAAAACATCAGGAACCTGGGAGGAGGTCTTTGGCAAAGGAGTAAAAACAGATGAGCTTTTTATGGTTTGGAACTATGCACGTTATCTTGATATCTGTGCTTCCACGGCAAAAGCTGAGTATTCCATTCCGATGTTTGTAAATGCATGGCTTGTTCAGCCTGAGGATAAAAGACCCGGAGACTATCCTTCTGGAGGCCCGCAGGCCCATGTCCTGGATTTATGGAGAGCAGGTGCGCCAAACATAGATCTCCTTTGCCCTGATATTCATTTGCCCGATTGCGAAGGAATAAGTGTACAATATACACGTAATAATAATACCCTGTTTGTTCCTGAATCGGGTGCCGGTGAACATGGTGCCGGCAATGCATTTTTTGTAGTCGGGAAACCTAAAAGCATTGGTTATTCTCCTTTCGGTATTGAAAGAACTATTGCAAATAATGATAAGGATCCTATAACTTCGGCATATAAGATGCTGGCAAGCCTGGCTCCGGTCATACTTGAAGCTCAGTCAAAAGGAACGATTTCCTCCGTTCTGCTGAAAAGGGATATAAAAGAATCAGAGGAAATCATTCTGGGTGATTATAAGTTGCTTGTCGAGCTGGTTAAAAACAGGCGATCGGCATTTGTTCCTGAGCAGGGTTATGGGATAATTATTAACTCATCTCCTGATGAATATATTGTTTATGGGAGTAATATCCAGGTTTCTTTTTCACCCAATACTCCGGGGCCTGCCATTGCTGCAATCGATCAGCTTGACGAAGGTAAATTTGAAGGTGGGATATGGGTGCCGCGCCGCCGTCTTAATGGTGATGATATCATGCTCGATTACGACCTTGCTAAAAAAGCACTGGAAAACAAGACAGGAACGGGTTTGAGATTCGGCAATGCGAACGAGATGGTCCAGCGTGTGAAATTGTACCGTTACGAATAGGTTGTTGTGCCCCTTTTTCTGTTAAATAAATATTTAACTTGTGATCTTAATTCAGTATTAATAATAAAGAACCAAGCTATGAAAAATCTGATATTGTTTTTAATTCTTCTTCAGACAGTATTCTCTGTGGTAAAAGCACAGGCCCTTGATAAGACAACGCTGGCAAAAGGAATGAATTTCATTGAAACGTGTACATATTCTGCAGAGGAGGATGCAAAGATCCTTGAGCTTTATAAAAATTTGCGGGTAGCCGATGTTTCGGATGGACTCGATATTGTTGGTTTACCCGGTACAGGACTGGTTGATCCGTCAATCCATCCCGATTGGGTGGATTTAAAGAATTTCACCCATGTTTTCAGGGGCATTGCAATCACTGTCCGGTATGTTCCGACTCAAAGGCCTGCACTGCCGGCACCGGGGGAAGATTTCTCAAAATGGGAAGGGAATTTCTACAGCACCTTGTCGCATGAAGCTTTTATGCAGTTGATCCGGCCCGGTTCAGCAATAGTTATTGACGACGTCGAGGATAAGGATATCGGTTCGATCGGGTCAAATAATATCTTGAATTGGTTCAGACTTGGTGCTGTGGGTATAGTGACCGACGCAGGTGCAAGAGATACTGATGAGGTTGGGCTTGAAGGAGTTCCGCTTTATCTGAGACATAAAGGAAGAGGGATTCGTCCCGGAAGGAATGAAATTGAATCTGTTAACCGGCCCGTTTCTATTGGAGGAGTACTGGTTTGTCCGGGTGATGTGGTAGTTGGTGATGGTGACGGTGTTGTTGTCGTTCCTCGTTCAGTTGCCATACAGGTTGCTAAATATGCAGGCGAAATTCTCGCTAAGGATAAAACAGGCAGAAAGGGTCTATACGAAAGCCTGGGAAGACCGTTAGACAAAACAGTAAAATAGGATTATTTTTTTACAGTTGAAATCATGAAAATTATTTTACGAACCTCTTTTATTTTTCTGCTGATTTTTATAAGCACCACCAGTGGAATTTCGCAGGTAATCCATCCTGAACCAAAGACTCTTGAAATCGGTTCAAAAGCTCCTGATTTCAATCTTTTAGGGGTGGATGGTAAAATGTACAGCCTTAAAAGTTTTGAGAAGTCATCAGTAGTGGTAGTTATCTTCAGCTGCAATCATTGTCCAACCGCCCAGGCATATGAGGACCGAATAATTTCAATTGCCAAAGACTATAAACCGAAAGGAGTGGCCATTGTGGTGATCTCACCTAACTCTAAGAAAGCTTTGAATTATTCCGAATTGGGCTATTCAGATATGGGCGACAGCTACGAAGAGATGAAGGTGCGTGCTGCCGAAAAAGGATATCCCTTTCCTTACCTGTATGATGGTGATGAGCAGAAGTGTGCATTAGATTACGGACCAGTTGCTACTCCTCATTGTTTTGTTCTTGACAGGAATCGCATATTACGATATGCCGGAAGGGTAGATGGATCAGAAAAGCCTGGTACGGGCAACGGAGAAGATTTAAGGAATGCTGTTGATGCCGTTCTTGCAGGAAATCCGATCAAAAATCCTGTGACCAAAGTGTTTGGGTGTTCCATCAAATGGGCCTGGAAGGATGAATATACCCAACGGCTTTACAAACAGTGGTCCGAGTTACCTGTGACACTTGAACAGATTGATGTTCAAGGCATTAAAGAGCTTGTAAGTAATACTTCCTCTGGCAGGCTGAGGCTTATCAATATATGGGCAACATGGTGTGGTCCGTGCATTACCGAGTTCCCCGACCTGGTTATCATTGATCGTATGTATCGCGGACGTCAGTTTGAGCTTATTACTATCAGTGCCGACAAACAGGAAAGAAAAAATGAAGTCCTGAACTTTCTTAAGACCCAGCAGGCTTCAAACAGGAATTACATTTTCAACAAAGATGATGTATATGAAATGATTGAAGCTGTCGATCCTGAATGGAAGGGAGCTCTGCCTTACACGTTACTTATCGAGCCGGGAGGAAAAATAGTTTACAGGAAACAGGACACCATTGATCCTTTCGGAATGAAGAAGCTTATTGTAGGGAATAAATATATAGGAAGGTATTACTAACAAGATCAGAGATAAAATGAAAAGGATAATATTTTGCCTGTTCTTAACCACTTTCATTGTTTTGAGCTGAAGAAATTATTCCTGGCAATTATAAAATCCTGACCGAATATTTTAAATTATTTCCTTTGTGAAAGAGTTATTCCAATCCTGGGACATCGACTGATGGAATTATTCCGGCCGGCAGTTACTTACTGTTAGATCTTATAATGATCCGCTAATATCCATGTAAACAGTTTTCCCGGCAGAATGTACTTCAGAACCACTGCCAGCTTCTGCTCAAATGTTGAAATAATATAGCGCTGGTGAGGGTTTTTGCATTCGACGATCTTAACAAGCTTTTTTGCGAGGACATCCGGCTGCCAGCCGTTGCCTTCATCCTTCTCGATAACTGCAAGCGTCGTTGCATATTGCTCCTTATATGGATCATCCTGGCCTGTCGGGGCAAGGAAATTCCTTCTGTTGGCAGAATTGTTGGTATGAAAATCACCGGGATTGATCAGCACTACTTTAATATTAAACTGCTTCACTTCCATTCTGAGGGCCTCGCTGAACCCCTCAATGGCGAATTTGGCTGCTGAATAGAACCCCTGTAATGGTAATCCCATCAGTCCGCCGATAGAGCTGAAATTTATTATTGTTCCGCCACCCTGCTTCCGCATAATAGGAAGGACTGCTTTGGTAAGGATAGCAGTTCCAAGCAGGTTTGTATCCATCTGAAGCTTGATATTTTCGACAGGAGAGGTCTCTATTGGTCCTCCGGTATGCATGCCGGCATTGTTTATAAGGACATCTATCCGCCCCTCTCTCTCCATAACCGCTTTAACTGCATTTTCGATTGAAGCCGGATCCATAAGGTCCATTTTCAGGACATTGACCTTTTCACTTACCTGGCAATCTTTCCTTACAGTCCCGTATACTTTGTGACCGGCAATTGCAAGAAGCTCGGAGCTCTCTTTACCGAATCCGGTCGAAATACCTGTTATCAGAATTACTTTTTTCATTATTAAAATGCATTTCTTACTTATAGACTTGCCCCCATACTCATGATTATCAGCCCCCCAACCCCCTGAAGGGGGATTAAGAACGAAGAACAAACGAATTGTGAACTAAGAATAAAAATTTCAGCATTCTAATTTCGATTGTTCATATGTTCTTACTTCAGATAAAGTCCCCTTTAGGGGATTTAGGGGCTTATTTAAGTATCCCCAGTTCTTTTGCTACCTTGGTTATTTTCTCAATTGAAATCTCAACCTGTTCCTTCGTATGAGTTGCCATGAGCGAGTACCTGATAAGGCAGTCTTCCTTAGGAACTGCGGGCGAGACAACAGGATTGACGAATACTCCTTCAGCAAGCAGCTTCTGTGTAAGAAGCAGGGCTTTAATATCATCACGGATAAACAATGGAATGATTGGAGTCTCAGATTTCCCGGTATCGAACCCTGCATCCTTAAATCCTTTGAGTGCATATCTTGTGATATCCCAGAGATGGCTTATCCTTTCGGGTTCGCTGACCATTATGTCGATAGCTGCAAGTACTGAGGCTGCCGATGCAGGAGTCATGCTTGCGCTGAAGATAAATGTGCGGGAATTATGCTTGATATAGTTGATGGTATCCTTATCGGAGGCAATGAAACCGCCGAGTGATGCCAGCGATTTCGAGAATGTGCCCATTATCAGGTCAACCTTGTCTGTCAGGCCGAAATGAGATGACGTTCCTGAACCGTTTTTCCCGATAACACCTATAGCATGAGCATCATCAACCATTATTGTTGCATTGTATTTCTCTGCAAGCCTTACAAGCTCGGGAAGCTTGACAATATCTCCTTCCATAGAGAAGATACCATCAACAACAATAAGCTTCAGGCTGTTGGGTGTGCAGCGTTTAAGCTTTTTCTCAAGATCATGCATATCGTTGTGGGCATACTTGAGCACTTTTGAGAAAGAGAGCCTGCTGCCTTCAATGATCGAAGCATGATCGAGCGTGTCAAGAAGGATATGATCCTGTCTTCCCGTAAGGACTGACACCACGCCAAGATTAACCTGGAATCCGGTGGAGTAGCAAAGTGCGGCATCTTTCCCGACCAATTCGGCAAGACGGTTATCAAGCTCAATATGAATATCGAGTGTGCCGTTCAGAAATCTGGAGCCGGCGCAACCGGTTCCATATTTATCTATTGCTTTCTTGGCAGCCTCCTTAATCTTGGGATGGTTGGTAAGTCCCAGGTAGCTGTTAGATCCAAACATCAGGACTTTCTTCCCGTTTATTGTAACGACTGTGTCCTGTTCCGATTCAATTGCCCTGAAATAGGGATAGATGCCGGCTTCCATAGCCTTCTGCGGGGCATCATACTTTGAGAGTTTTTCCTGTAGTATTCTCAATGTTGGTTGGTTTTAGTGACGGGCAAATATATAAAAATTAATATTTTTTGAAAGCCTGTTTTGCATATAAATAATAACTACTGACCGACTTAGATTGAGAGATTCCTCGCTGACGCTCGGAATGACAGGGGTTTAGTGAGGTAGAGAGGGAGGGGGTGGTTGGAGGCAATGCCTCCAACCACCCCCTCCCTCAAGAACACAATTGTCTGTCATTCTGAGCGAAACGAAGTGAAGCGAAGAATCTCCTTTTAATTTCATATATTATCCAATTAATAGTGATTAATAATAATGTATATTTATTAATATAGAGTCAGACGCTTAAAAGACGGGCCTATGAGAAGCTTATATTATTATTCGTTAATCCTGATTTTTAGTTTTGCAGTTATAGTTTTTGTACTTCTTTTCTTCATTTCGGCTCCTTATGGCAAGTTTTTAAGGAAGGGATGGGGAAGAACAATAAAGTCCAAATGGGCATGGCTGCTTATGGAGGTTCCTTCACCATTGCTGATGGCTTTCTTTTTTGTTATTTCAAAGCAGAAAAATATGCCCCAGATGATTTTCTTGATCTGCTGGCTGTCACATTATATTCACCGGACTTTCATCTATCCCTTCCGCCAGTCAGGGAGAGATAAGGCTTATCCTGTTATACTGGTGGTAATGGCTTTTTTATTTAATTGCATGAACGGACTGGCGAACGGATACGGAGTTTTCATTCTCCGGCATTATGAGAATTCATGGCTGCTGTCATGGCAGTTTATTATGGTGGTAATCTTTTTTATAGCTGGTTTTTATATTAACAAAACCGCCGATGAAAAACTGAGAAAATTGCGGGCCGGCAGTCCTCAGGAATACGTAATCCCTCAAGGGTGGCTATTCCGTTTCATTTCATCTCCTCATTATTTTGGAGAAATTATTGAATGGGGAGGATGGGCCCTGGCAACATGGTCGATTCCAGGACTGGCTTTCTTTATTTTTACTTTTGCCAATTTGTTTCCGCGGGCAATAGCATCGCATAAATGGTACAGGTCATATTTCCCTGGTTATCCTGAAGACAGAAAAGCAATTATTCCTTTTGTAATTTAATTGACCTTTTACTTTTAACTCCGAGAAGAAGTTTAAGAGCATTCGGCATTCGTTTTGCCCATGCAGATTCATTATGCTCAGCTTCCGGAGCTGATACCCAGAAATAATCCTTGTTCCTTATATATCCTTTTTCGCTAAGCGCTTTCATCATTTCATCAATACCTGGCTGAAGCTGCATTTCAAGACCTTTTCCTCCATTGTCAATATAAAAAGTAATATCTTTCTTCTTCCCTGAGTATCCTGTGACATCTTTCACAACATCAATATTCTGTATTTTAAAGGCAGGAGAAAGGCAGAAAGCTTTTGAAAAAATCCCGGGATTATTCCATACAAGCATAAAAGTAATTGTCCCTCCGGCAGAAGATCCGCCTGCAAATGTGAATTTTCGATTGCGTTTTGATCTGTAGTTCTGATCAATAAGTGGTTTTAAAACATCAGTAACGAATTTCATATAAGCTGAACCTTCATTACCAGGTGTATATTCTGACATCCTGTTTTTTGTATTATAAATGCCAACAACAATAAGTGGTTCAATAATTCCATTTCTGATTAAACTATCGCATGTTTCGTCAATCTGCCAGTCATTGCCAAATGCGCTGGTAGAGGGATCGAAAATATTCTGACCATCCTCCATATAGAGAACCGGATATCGTTTTCGGGCATTCTTTTCATAATCAGGCGGCAGCCATACAACAATATCACGGTCAGGAATACCGGATCCTTTAATCTGCCTGTGATATTTTACATTTCCGGTCACCTGTCCTGTTATTTTTTTGTTCTCGCCATTTAACCAGAACAAAACATTATCTCTGATTACAGTGTCGCCTGTAACTTTAATAATGAAGTTTGATAAAGGTTTTCCGTCAGCACCGGCTCCCTCTTTTTGCCAGGATCCCAATGTATATTTATATTCCAAAGAATACTGGATATCGGTCCGGATTGTTTTTGACCAGGTATGGTTACCTTTAAATGTCATACTATCAACTGAGGGATCCCAGTCAGCAAGCTGAGGAATATTTCCGCAGATAAAGACTCTGGCATCATCTGGCAATGACGGTGCCGTAAGATTAAAAACTATTTCATTCACGGAATTGTTTTTTTGCTGCCCTTCAGCCGAAAAGCAGCAAAGTACTGCCACGATAAAAGTTGCCGGCTTAATGTTCATAATATTGAGATGAAATAAATTATCTCTATTAAACGGATAATATAAGAAATTAAAAGGAGATTCTTCGCTTCACGGTCAGCTATACTATAATATAATTCTGTACGAGTGGGTTTAATCCTTTTTTTAGCGATCCATAATTTGTTCTGAAAGATGGAGATTCCTCATTCCGCTACGCTACATTCGGAATGACAATTCGATTTAGACGGGGGGATGGAAAAGAGGAGGCGGTTCGCAATATGCGAACCGCCTCCTCTTTTCTCTGTGACCCCTATCCGAACTGTCATTCCGAGCGTAGCGAGGAATCTTCTGCTCTTACCCTCTGTACTCTTTTTGGCCAACCATGTCATTCCGAGCTGAAACCCTGAGTGGAGCGAAGGGGCCAGCGACGAATCTTCTGATTTAGAACGTCGGTAATCAGGTTTTAGGTTGAATGGTCAAATATTCTGCATGGTAAATGTAGAAGTTGGAAAGATGAATTTAAAGCTTTCCGGGGAATAAAAACCTGAAAAAACTTTTTAGATTTTTTGGAAAGTCCAGATGTGAACAATACTTTTACGAACGAAATCAATTTTTGAAATTAAATGGACGACGACCCGGCGAATATAATTTTTTGAACCCTGGTATAGAAGGGCAACCGGTTTTACTGGTCACTTCCTCCTGTATCAGAATAGAACGGAGGTGACTATGACATCACTCACAACTTTTTATTTAAGTGGAATAATTGGCAAAGAAGCATTTGGCGCCGACGGAGATGCTATTGGCACTATTAAGGATTTGCTTGTCAGTGCTGTTCCGTCAGGGCAGAATGATCCTAACCAGCAGCTGGTAACAGGAGTCAGGCTTAAAATTGGCAAGGAAACAAAATTCTATTCCTTCAATTCTTTCAGGGTTGTGAAGGCAAGGGAAGCTATAAATGTTTCATGTTCCGGACTGATTGAACTCGGTTCTGATGAGGTCAATAACGGCCTTCTCCTGGGCGAAAATATTCTTGATAAGCAGATTGTCGACCTTAATGGCCGCAAACTGGTGCGTGTAAATGACGTAAGGCTGGCTACTCTTCCTACAGGTACATTTGCCGTTGCCGTTGATATCGGAATTGACGGCCTCCTCCGCAGGGTAGGAATATCGGCACCGATTAAAAGATTATTGTCGCTCTTTAAAATAAATATACCTACTAAGTATATTCTCTGGGATGATGTTCAGGCAATCGACTTTTCCAACCTGAATATCAGGCTTTCCAAAAGCTACGCCAAGCTTCAAACACTTCATCCTTCCGACCTTGCCGACATTCTGGAGGATCTTGGCAAAAAATCAAGCGCCTCGGTCTTCTCTTCTCTCGATGAGGAAAAAGCTGCCGATGTGCTCGAGGAACTTGAAACCCATGCCCAGATATATATCGTCGAGAGCCTGCCTGTTAACAAAGTTGCAGATGTTTTTGAAAAAATGCCTGCCGATGAGGTGGCTGATATCCTTGATGAGCTGGAAGATGATAAGGCTGAACTCCTTCTGAAGGAGATGGAGGCCGAATCGTCAAAAGAGGTAAGGGAGCTGCTTGAATATGATGACGACCTGGTAGGAAGCATTATGACCACCGATTATCTCTCATTTACTGCAACCAGAACAGTCGAGGAAGTGCTTAAAGAGCTGCGGCTTAAAAAACCTGAAGCAGCTGAACTCTATACACTTTTTGTTACTGAGCCTGACGATAAGCTTATTGGCACTTTCAACCTCCGGGATCTTGTCGTCACTGATCCTGAAATTACCATAGATCAGATAATGAAATCGGAACCTGTTTCATTATATGATAACCAGAAGACTACTGCCATCGCTGAAATAGTTTCCAAGTACAACCTTCTCGCAGTACCGGTCATTAACCAGGATAATCTGCTCCAGGGAATGGTTGTGGTCGATGACGTTGTCGAAGACCTTATAAGCGAAAGAAGGACAAAAAGGAGAAGAAAATAACAGGGAATTATGGCAGGTGAAAAAATAAACAGGAAAAACATATTCAGGAAACTTGCAGTTTTCCTTATGATCCTGGGCCCGGGAATCATAACCGGCAGCGTCGACAATGACGCCGGAGGGATAACCACATATTCACTTGCAGGGGCTCAGTACGGCTATGGATTGATTTGGACGCTCATTCCTTCATTCGTTGTGCTTGTCGTGATCCAGGAGATGAATGCGAGGATGGGTATCGTTACCGGTAAGGGTCTTGCTGACCTGATTCGGGAGAATGCCGGGATTAAAATTACCTTCCTGATATTTATCGGACTGCTTTTTTCGGGAATCGGGAATACCACTACTGAATTCGCTGGTGTTGCAGGCAGTATGGAGGTATTCGGCGTGAGTAAATATATTTCCGTGCCGATTGTCGGCATTCTGGTCTGGTTACTTGTTGTAAAGGGGACATATAAAACCGCTGAGAGAATTTTTCTTATTTTCAGCGTATCGCTGCTTACTTATGTCGTTTCTGCAATTATGGGAAAACCTGATTGGCATGATATTGGTTTGTCGCTGATTCACCCGAAAATGGAGGTCAGTACCAAAAGCATGGCTATGGTGATCGGGCTTGTAGGTACTACAATAGCGCCCTGGATGCAGTTCTACATGCAGTCGTCAGTTATTGAGAAAGGGCTTAAAATGCAGAACTATAATTACACCCTGACCGATATAATTGTCGGCTGTATAATAACCGTAGTGGTAGCATTCTTCATTATGGTGGCTTGCGCTTCGACCCTATACCCTAACCACATTGAGATAAATGCCGCAAAGGATGCGGCTCTTTCGCTTCGTCCGCTGGCAGGCAACCTTGCTTCCCAGGTATTCGCATTCGGGCTCTTTATTGCATCAATATTTTCTGCCACGATATTGCCGCTTGCGACAGCATTTTTTGTCTGTGAGGCTTTTGGTTTCGAAGCCGGGCTCGATAAGAAATGGGATGAAGCCAAGGAGTTTTACATTCTGTATACTGGTATACTTGTCATTTCGGCAGGGATTATAATGATCCCCAATGCACCGCTGATCAAAATTTCGCTATGGTCACAGGTAATAAACGGGATACTTCTTCCTGTTGTCCTCGTGAGCATGATGCTCCTGATTAACAAGAAAAAAATAATGGGAGTTTACGTGAATAAGAAAGCCACAAATATCATTGGCTGGACCGCCGTGGTAGTACTGATAGGCTTGTCAGCAGCTCTTCTGATACTTCCTATTCTTAGCAGGTAACCTTACTTTGCAGCCGGTCATTCTATGAAGAATGAACTACCAGCTAAAGCTGAGTCTATAATTTAAGAATATTTCTACTCTGATAACATGATTTTCCAGGAAAAACAGGCTTTATAATTAACAGTTTTTCTAATTTTATACTCTGGTAAATCTTGATAATGGGATATGCCTCGTGAAAAAAGGGAAGATAAAATAATTATGTCCATGATTCAGAAAGGATATTTCAATTCAGACAGATATGATACCCCTGAAAAGGAGAAACTGACATTCAGTGACAGATTATGGAGGAACAGCAGGCTTTACTTCACTCTGAAGTATGCCTCCATTGTACTCAAAACAAGGAAACAGGCGAAGTCAGGGATCTATGACACCAGGGCATGGGAAGATTCATCTTATTATATATTAAAACTCATCGAAAAAACCGGCGGGATATTCCATATCTCGGGGATGGATAATATTGCCAGGGAAGATGCTCCCGTTCTTTTTATCGGGAACCATATGAGCACGCTGGAGACCATGATCCTGCCCAGTATTATATCGCCTCTCAGGCAAGTTACCTTCGTCGTTAAGGATAGTCTTGTAAACCATCCCCTTTTCGGCGATGTAATGAGGTCAAGAAATCCTATTGTAGTTGGTCGCACCGATCCGAGAAAAGATTTTGAGGCAGTCATGAACGGAGGAATGGATTTATTGTCAAATGGTATTTCAATCGTCATTTTCCCTCAAAGTACCCGAAACCTCGTTTTCAGACCCGAGGATTTTAATTCCCTTGGCGTCAAGCTTGCAAGGAAAGCCGGAGTAAAAGTCGTTCCGGTTGCATTGAAAACAGATTACTGGGCCAACGGTAAAATAATCAAGGAGCTCGGTCCGATTGATATCAGTAAACAGATCTATTTTAAATTCGGAGAGCCTTTTGCTGTTACGGGAACAGGAAAGGATGATAACCAGAGGATCATCGAATTTATCCAGTCATCACTGGCAGAGTGGGAAAAATCATCGCTGTGATTCTTTGTAAATCACTGATATAAAGCAGATTCATAAACCTTATTTAATTAAATTTTCCGACGGAAAATCATGATCGGAATTATTGAGTGTATTTTTTACATTTATTAATTTAATTTAATAGATTTGTAAGGAATAAATTATTTCCGGTAAACATACTGTAATACCTGGGACATGAAAATATGCAGTTTTCCACCGAATCCAAATCGAATAAATAACATATTTACATTTTAAAGCAATTGATATGGCAACATTAGACTGGATCATCCTGATTATGTTCTTTTCGTGCCTTGTTGGAGTTGTATTATGGGTAGTAAAGCACAAAAAAGACGACACAAGTGACTATTTTCTTTCAGGCCGCAGTGAAACCTGGCTTGCGGTGGGCGCGGCAATTTTTGCTGCAAATATTGGTTCTGAACACCTTGTAGGGCTCTCCGGAGCCGGAGCAGAAAGCGGAATGGCAATGGCTCACTGGGAGATGCAGGGATGGATGATCCTTGTCCTGGGCTGGGTCTTCGTCCCGTTTTATTCCCACAGTAAGGTGTTTACCATGCCTGAATTCCTGATGAACCGTTATAACAAGAACACAAGTTCTACTCTTTCAATTATCACACTGGTAAGCTATGTGCTGACAAAAGTTTCTGTAACTGCCTTTACCGGAGGTATTTTCCTGCAATCGGTAATGGGTATCAATTTCTGGTATGGAGCGGTGGGACTGGTGCTTTTAACCGGAATATTTACTGTTTTAGGAGGTATGAAGGGCATCATGACTATTTCAGTCATACAGGCTCCTATCCTCATTTTAGGTGCTTTCACCATTCTGATCTTAGCGCTGTTAAAAGTTGGAAACGGAACTCTTATCGACGGCTGGCACGAAACTGTAAAATATGCAAGCAGCAACGGCATGACCAACATGCATCTCTTTCATCCCAAAGGCGATATATGGTATGATAAATTCCCCGGATTCAGTGTATTTTTTGGTGCTGCTATTATTGGTTTCTGGTACTGGTGTACCGATCAGCATATCGTTCAGAGAGCTCTGGCTGCAAAAGACCTGAAACAAGCCCGCAAAGGAACTATTTTAGCAGGTTTCCTGAAGGTTCTGCCTGTATTCATTTTTTTAATTCCGGGTATTATAGCAGCGGCATTAAGAGCCAAGGGTATTCTTCTTTTTACTGATAATAATGAAGCTTACGGCAGCCTTGTGAGCACCCTGTTGCCGATGGGCGTCAAAGGTATCGTAGTTGTTGGTTTTATAGCTGCCCTTATGACTTCCCTTGCTGCGCACTTTAATTCTTCAGCGACTCTGTTTACTATCGACTTTTATAAGCACCATCGTCCCGATGCCAGTGAACATAAACTGGTGGTGGTTGGCCGTATTGCGACTGTTTCGGTAGTCATATTAGGCTTAGTCTGGATCCCTATTATGAAAAGTATCGGATCGGTGCTTTATGAATATCTGCAAAATGTTCAGTCACTGATTGCTCCTGCAATTGCTGCTGTGTTCATCTTAGGAGTATTTAACCGCAAGATCACACCAAAAGCAGGTGAATGGGGATTATTGATCGGTGCTTTAATAGGTCTTTTCAGACTTGTCCTTATGGTTTTCGATCCGGGCAGCCACTTCGATCAGGTAACTCAGAAACTGGTTACTGACCCTTCACTTCATACTGGTATTTTTGCCATCCTCAAGATCAACTGGCTCCATTTCTGTATATTCCTGTTCTTCTTTACAATGGCTTTAATGGTAGTCATCAGTATGTTTACTCCGAAAGCCGGAGAACAGCAGCTGCAGGGATTGACCTATTTCTCACAGACTCCTGACCAGATAAAAGAAACACGCGAGAGCTGGAGTATTGTAGATATTGTCACTTCACTTGTAGTTGTAGCTGTTTGCATTGCATTCTATATTTATTTTTGGTAAAACAACACACCCCCTTTCAATTTCCCCCAAGGTGGAAAAGTAAAACCATCCCCTTCCCCCCTGGGGGAAAGCCTGCCCCGCTTCGGCGGGGGTTGGGATGGGGGTAAAGTCAAGATAGAAAAGGTATTAAATTAATATTATTAAAGATATGGAAAAACTTAAAAGCAGGGAGATATGGTTTGTAACTGGAAGCCAGCATCTCTATGGTCCTGAGACACTCAAACAGGTGGCTGCCGATTCTGCCAAAATTGCAGCTTCGCTCGATAAGTCACCGGTGATCTCTCAGAAAATTGTATTCAAACCGGTTCTCACAACTCCTGAATCAGTATTTGAGCTTTGCTCAGAGGCAAACAACTCGAAAAAATGTATCGGGCTTATTGCCTGGATGCATACCTTTTCTCCGGCTAAAATGTGGATAAGGGGACTGATGTCCCTTAATAAGCCATTTCTTCATTTTCATACGCAGCTTAACCGCGATATACCCTGGAATACCATCGACATGGATTTCATGAACCTGAACCAGTCAGCGCATGGCGACCGCGAATTCGGATTTATTGGCACCAGGCTCAGGCTGAACAGGAAAGTTGTTGTCGGTCATTATCAGGATGCCGAGGCTGTCGACCGCATAGCCGTCTGGATAAGGGCCGCTGCCGCCCTCGATGACAGCCTCAATATGAAGCTCGCACGTTTTGGAGACAATATGCGCGACGTGGCTGTAACTGAAGGCAATAAGGTAAGTGCACAGATAAAAATGGGGTATTCGGTTTACGGATACGGGATAGGAGACCTTGCTAAAGTGGTCAATGATGTTTCGGCCGGAGCAATCAAAAAACTTGTTGCCCAATACGGCTCTGAATATAAAATGACCAAAGCAGTTGCAACCTCTGAGACGCTTAAAGAAGCTGCAAGAATTGAGCTAGGGATGGAAGCATTCCTTGAAGCAGGTAATTTCAAGGCTTTCACCACTACCTTCGAGGATCTGCATGGACTGAAACAGCTTCCGGGTATTGCAGTACAACGGCTGATGGAAAAAGGATATGGATTCGGAGCTGAGGGCGACTGGAAAACTGCTGCCCTGGTACGTTCAATGAAAGTGATGTCACAGGGTCTGAAAGGCGGGACTTCGTTCATGGAAGATTATACTTATCATTTCGATCCGAAAGGGATGAGAATCCTCGGTGCACATATGCTTGAAGTATGCCCGACAATTGCCAGCGGAAAGCCATCGCTTGAAATTCATCAGCTGTCAATTGGAGGCAAAGCCGATCCTGCAAGACTTGTATTCAAAACAGCACCGGGGAAGGCAGTCGCCGCCTCAGTAATCGATCTTGGGAACAGGTTCAGAATGATTGTAAATGATCTTGAGGTGGTGAAGTGTCCTGATATGCCAAAACTGCCGGTAGCAAGCGTTTTGTGGACTCCGATGCCCGACCTTAAGACAGGTGCTGCTGCATGGATCTTTGCAGGCGGTGCTCACCATACCGGCTTCAGCACAGCTATTGATTCAGAATACCTTGATGATTTTGCAGGCATGCTCGGTATCGAATTTGTACATATTAACAACAAATGCGACCTGACTGAATTCAGAAAAGAGCTCCGTTGGAATGAGGTATATTATCACCTGTCCGGAGCTATGAGCTGAAAATACCAGTTTAACTAATTAATTCATCAAATGAAGCTGTATTCGGAGCACTGTAAATTCTATAATGCCGTGGACTGTATAATCTTCGGCTATGATGTTACTGAGAAGGAAATAAGGCTTCTGCTACTGAAAAGAAGTTTTGAACCTGCGAAAGGCAAATGGTCGCTTGCTGGCGGTTTTGTCAAGTCTGACGAAAGCCTTGATACTGCCGCCTCAAGAGTATTGTTAAGCCTAACCGGATTGAAAAACGTCTATATGAAACAGCTTTACAGCTATGGGGACATTAACAGGGACCCGGGTGCCAGGGTTATTTCCACAGCATACTGGGCACTGATCAAGATCAAGGATATCGATAAAAATCTGTCTAAGCTTAACGGCGCCCACTGGCAGTCAATGAATAATCTACCAGACCTTATTTTCGACCATAAAGATATGGTAACCAAGGCTCTTCGCGAGCTTCAGACCCAGATAAAGATCAAACCCATCGGCTTTGAACTGCTTCCTGAGAAATTTACACTTGTACAGCTCCTCGATCTTTATGAGGCTATCTATCAGCGGACGGTTGATAAGAGGAACTTCAGGAAGAAAATTCTCGCAATGGACATTCTGGAAAAACTTGATGAAAAAGAGAAAGTGACATCCAGGAAAGGCGCCTTTTATTACAAGTTCATAAAGGAAAACTATAAGAAGCTTGTCCGCGAGGGCTTTTACTTCAATCTTAATGTGAACTGATTTAACTTGTCACAATGCGGAAATAATATCAACTTGTGTGTTGCAAAAATATTGATCTGCGATGCTCGATAAATTAAAGTTAAGCGTTTACAAGGCAAATCTCGACCTGGTTCATCATGGCCTTGTCATTCTTACGTGGGGCAACGTAAGTGGAAGGGATAAGGCTTCCGGACTGATTGTTATTAAACCTTCAGGAGTGAGCTATGAGTCAATGAAGCCTGATGATATGGTGGTACTTGATCCTGAAGGGAAAGTGGTAGAGGGAAAGAACAGGCCGTCAACCGATGCACCAACGCACCTCTTATTATATAAGAAGTATGATGCCATTGGAGGAATTGTTCACACTCATTCCACGTACGCAACTTCATGGGCGCAGGCCGGGAAGGCAATTCCCCCGTTCGGGACGACCCATGCCGACCATTATTACGGACCGGTGCCATGCTCCAGGAAGCTGACAAATAAGGAGATCAGCAATAATTATGAGATCAATACCGGCAAAGTTATCATCGAAGCACTTCAGGATACTGATCCGCTTGCTCTTCCGTCGGTCCTCGTAAATTGTCACGGGCCTTTCTGCTGGGGAAAAGATGCTGAAGAAGCTGTTTATAATGCTGTAGCGCTCGAAGAGATTGCCAGGATGGCCTTTTATACTGTTCTCCTGGGGAAAAAAGAACCTGTTGACCAGGATCTTCTTGATAAGCATTATAACAGGAAGCATGGCAAGGATGCCTATTATGGACAGAAAAAATCAAATTAATTTACATTTTCAGGTATGACAAAAAAATATGTTATCGGGATCGATTATGGCACGGATTCGGTCCGGTCGGTGGTTGTTGATACAACTAACGGCAAAATTGAAGGCACTTCAGTATTTGACTATCCAAGGTGGAAAAAAGGACTCTACTGCGATCCCTCATCAAACCGGTTTCGCCAGCATCCGTTTGATTATATTGAAGGGCTTGAACATTCGGTGAAAGGAGCTCTCAAAGGATTAAGCAGCGATGTTATTAAAAATATAGCGGGCATCACAGTTGATACGACAGGCTCAACTCCGGTGGCTGTAGATAAAGAGGGAACACCTTTATCGATGAAGCCTGAGTTTGAAAATGATCCTGATGCCATGTTTGTTCTGTGGAAAGATCACACTGGAGTCAAAGAGGCTGCCGAGATCAATGAACTGGCAAGATCGTGGGGTGGTACTGACTTTACAAAATATGAAGGAGGGATCTATTCATCAGAATGGTTCTGGGCAAAGATCCTTCATGTTCTGAGGAACAGCGAAAAAGTAAGGGGAATCGCATTCTCATGGGTTGAGCACTGCGACTGGATTCCTGCTCTGCTCACCGGGAATACAGACCCGTTAAAGCTTAAGAGAGGCCGCTGTTCAGCCGGGCACAAAGCAATGTGGCATGAAGAGTTCAATGGTCTTCCTGATGAAAAATTCCTTGTGAAGCTCGATCCTCTTCTCAAAGGATTAAGGGAGCATCTCTACAAGGAAACTTATACCTGTGATGTTTCTGTCGGAACGATTTCTCCGGAATGGGCAGCAAAGCTAGGCATACCTGGCGATGTTAAGGTGGGTGCCGGTGCCTTCGATGCTCATCTTGGAGCTGTTGGAGGCGAAATACAGCCTTACCAGCTTATCAAGGTCATGGGGACTTCAACATGTGACATGATCGTAGCTCATTTGGAAAAGGGCGGAGAGAAACTGGTTGCAGGGATCTGCGGGCAGGTCGACGGTTCAATAATTCCGGGGATGCTGGGACTTGAAGCCGGTCAATCAGCCTTTGGAGATGTATATGCCTGGTTCGGAAAACTTCTGCTGTGGCCTGTAAATGAAATAATTGCAAAAATGAGCTGGCTCGATGAGGCATCAAAAGAAAGGATACAAAAGGAGAGTGCTGACAGGATAATTGCTGAACTAAGCGGCCAGGCAGAATCAATACCTGATGAGGAGACGGCGCTTGTTGCGCTCGACTGGCTGAACGGCAGGAGAACACCTGATGCCGACCAGTCACTAAAAGGAGCAATTGCAGGCCTGACGCTGGGCTCGGATGCTCCAAGGATCTTTAAGGCGCTGGTCGAAGCCACTGCCTTCGGGTCGAGAATGATAAATGAAAGGTTTATATCGGAGGGCGTTCGGATTGATGGAGTGATAGCAATCGGGGGGGTGGCCAAAAAGAATCCTTATGTAATGCAGATCGTTTCTGACGTTCTGAATATGCCGATAAAAGTGGCAAGCTCAGACCAGACATGCGCCCTTGGCTCGGCTATGGCTGCTTCAGTTGTTGCAGGGATTCACAAAGATATTCCTGCAGCACAGAAAGCTATGGGAGGCGGATTTGAGAAAGAATACAAACCAAACCCCGTACGAGCAAAAAAATATGAGGAAATGTTCAGGAAATATAGCAAACTTGGTGCTTTCCTTGAGCATCAGTTGAAATAATTCCATCTTCCTTTTTTTGATGCCCCGATACTAAATAAATAATTAAAGTATCTGAGTAATTCTGGTTAAATACTACTTATTTTGAAGTGCCTCATTCAGTGTCTGAGGTTAAAAATGCATGCAAAACAGGTTATTTTAGTCCTGATTTGACATCCTGACAGCAATAAAAGGCAAAACTGAAAAGTGGCTTTTAGTAGTAAAAGCTGAATTAATGAGGGAATAAGGTCTTTGGATTTTTTTTCAGACTGCAGAGAAAAAATATGCCTGATTATTTGCATTAGATAAAATCTTTTTATAAATTGAGTTGGCTAAGATAAGTGTAAAAATTACATTTATTAAATCTAATGAAGGGGAATATAGAGAATAAAAATTCGAAGTTTTTTTTTAAGTGTAAAAACAACACTTAATATTTAGTTAATACCTGACCATATACACTTACTTTTTTAATAACCTAAATAATAACCTAACAATCCAGAAGAATGAAAAACATTTTTCAAACAAATCATCTTGCATCAGCTAAACCTCTGACAGCAAAGTGTATTTTTTTGATAGCACTTCTGTTTATTACATTAGGTCAGTTTGATTCTATCGGACAAAATGTAAACAACACTGGGGCTGTGCAGGGGAATGTGAAGGTTTCCGGTCTTGTTAAGAACAAGAATGGGGAAACTATTATCGGGGCAAGTATTACTGAGAAAGGAACCAACAACGGTACTGTCACCGACCAGGATGGAAAATTTAATCTGGAGGTAGCTGGTCCGGTTGCGGTTTTACGTATTTCTTTTATTGGCTATCTGGCTACTGAAAAGCCAGTTGGTTCTACAAGAATTTTCAACATTATTCTGGAAGAAGACCAGAAAGTATTGGAAGAAGTAGTCGTGATCGGATACGGTACCCAGCGCAAGGCTGATGTTACCAGTTCCATTTCGAGCGTCAAGAAAGAAGAATTCCTGGTCGGGAATATCCACGATGCCGGAGAACTGATAAAAGGTAAAGTCGCAGGATTGACCGTTACAAAAGGATCGGGTGACCCTAATGCGGGATCGACAATTCGTTTGCGTGGTATTAGCAGCATGATGGCCGATATCTCACCCCTGGTGCTCATCGATGGCATCGAAGGTACCCTGGGTACTGTCGCTCCTGAAAACATCGAATCGATCGACGTGCTGAAGGATGCTTCCGCAGCCGCTATCTACGGCACCCGTGGTGCCAACGGAGTTATTATCATTACGACCAACTCCGGCAAACGCCAGGAATCAACAAATGTGATTTATTCAACTTACGGAACGGTTTCTGATTTTTACAAAGTTGCCGATTTCATGGGGCCGCATGATGTTCGCTACGGTATGACTTCTTTCAAGGACAGAGGCTGGGATACTGACTGGCTAACTGCTGTTTCACAGCTGGGGTTGACCCAGAACCACAACCTGAGCATTACAGGCGGAACTCAGAAAACAAGCTATTCAACCAACGTTTCTTATCGTGATGAGATAGGAACAATAAGGAAATCCAATAATCAGGAGCTGAAAATGCAGTTTGATCTCAGCCAATGGCTTCTTAACGATAAGATAAAACTGAATTTCAACATGATTAAAGGGTTGCACAGGAATGATATAACGAATGCCAGCAGCGGTGGTGTGGATAATATTTATCGCCAGGCTGTGATCCGCAACCCTACAGAACCTATATATACTGATGGTGATAAAGTTCTTGGTTATTACGAAGACTGGTCAGTATTCCAGTATTACAATCCAGTTGCAATGATCAATGAGAACCTAGGTGATAACAAGAGTGAATGGACCCGCATGACCGGTAATATAACAGTGGAGCCTATAAAAGGCTGGCAGACTAACCTGAAGGTATCCACAAATCGTTCAAACGGTAACTCTGAGTCCTACACAACTCATCAGTATTATACCTACAAGACTGCGGGTTTCGATGGCTTTGCAGCCAAGGGCAGCAGTTACTCTGAATCCAATCAGCTGGAACTGACCTCGAGATACGATTATACTTTCCAGGCAAAACACAGGGTGAATGCACTTGTGGGATACAGCAATCAGTATGATATGTACGAATCGATGTCGGCATCAAACTATGACTTCCCTACAGATGCTTATCTATACAACAATTTAAGTGCTGGCGCCGCATTAAAACTTGGGAAAGCAGGTGTTGGCAGTTATAAGGGCGACAGTAAGCTTATAGGTTTCTTTGGGAGGATAAGTTATGGTTATATGGACAAGTATAACATCCTGGCAAGTGTACGCTATGAAGGTTCTTCAAAGTTCGGTGCAAATCATAAATGGGGTACCTTCCCGGCAGTTTCAGCAGGATGGACTATCAGCCACGAGGACTTTATGCAGAACCTGACCTGGATAAGCACACTGAAACTGCGTTCCGGGTATGGTATAACAGGTATAATTGCTGCTGATTCTTATCGTTCTCTTATCGTTTTCGACTATAATACTTCATCATGGGGAAATTACCTGAACAGTTCCGGGCAATGGGCTCCAAGTCTTGAGGCCACTTCAAACCCCAATCCGGACCTTAAGTGGGAGAAATCAGGAGAATTCAATGTTGGTCTTGATTTCGGTTTTCTGAAGGACCGTATAAGCGGGTCTATCGATTATTATGATAAGACATCCACCGACCTGCTATATAATTATAGTGTGCCTTCTCCGCCGAACCTCTTTACTGAAACTTATGCCAATGCCGGTAAAATGCAGAACCGTGGTATCGAAATTATGATCAAGGCAATTCCCTATATGACACCTGATTTCCAATATACCACGACTCTTACAGCTTCGCACAACAAAAACAAATTGCTGAGCCTGTCGAACGATCTCTATGAGACCGATAACTACCAGGACAACGCCTGGGCAGGAGACCCGATTTCTTTGCCTTCCCAGCGGCTGGAAGTTGGTTCATCATTTGGAAGATTCTATACATTAATGACAAAAGGTGTATCTGAGAACGGGCTGTGGATGGTACAGAATCCTGCAACCGGCAAATATGAAGAATTCAATGCAACTATGGCTACTGCAACTACTCCATACCGCCAGTGGACTGGCACTTCTGCCATTCCAAAGCTTTACCTGAACTGGGATAACTCGGTGCGCTGGAAGAATTTTGACCTGAATATCCAGATGAGTTCGCAGTTAGGTTTTCAGATTGTAAATGAGCAGAGGATGTTCTATGAAAACAACTCAATTGCATACAACAGGCTTAAGAGTGCCGCCAATCCTTTGCCGGTTATCGACGAAGACGGTAAACCAACAGGAGCAACTTCACTTCTGTCAACAGCCCAGTCTCAGACAATGGTAAGCTGGTACCTTGAGAATGGAGATTTCATGAAGCTGGATTTTGTCACCCTGGGTTATACTTTTAATACCGCAGGTATGAAGAACATCAGCAATTTCCGGGTATACATCTCGGGAGGAAACCTGGCCTGCCTGACCAAATACAAGGGTATGGACCCGGAGCTGGGAAACTCTGACAGATACTCAATGGGAATTGACGGGAGGGACAAATATCCTACCATCCGTTCTTTCACCATAGGTGCAAATATTAATTTTAAATAGGAAGTAGCCATGAAATTAAAGTATATCATTTCATTTGCAACTGTTGTTGGTCTGATGTTGTATTCCACATCGTGCACCAACCTGGATGAGACTTTGTACAGCTCGCTTTCTGACGCCAACATTACCTACACTCCACAGGAAATAGAAAGCATGTCGGGTCCTGTTTACACAAACCTCCGCTATACATACTGGGCATGGGAAGGACTCTTTGATCAGTGCGAGGAAAGCGGCGACCTTATTATGACTCCCCTGCGTATCGGAGTAGGCTGGGGTGCTCAATATATACTAATGCATAAGCATACGTATAATTCATCAATCGGCCACTTCTGGCAGACTTGGTATTATCCGTTCAAAGGTATCGGATATTGCAACAAATTGCTTGATATGAAGGGCATCAAAGCCGATAAGGAAAAATCAGCCGAATTCAGGGCAATGAGAGCACTTTATTATTATATACTGCTTGACATTTTCCGTAATGTTCCGCTGATAACGACTTCCGACCTGCCAGCAGGCTACCTTCCTGAACAGGCAGATCCTTCAACGGTTTTCAATTTCATCGTTTCCGAACTTGATTCTGCAAAGTTGAATCTGCCAAAAACTTCAGGATACGGACGTATGAACTATTATGTGGCCTGTATGACCCTTGCTAAAGTATATCTGAACCATAATGCATGGTTTTACGGGAATTCTACAGAAGGTTATACTGATACCAAGTGGTATGAAAAAGCTCTTGCGGAAGTTAACGAAGTTCTGGCTTCTCCGGATTATCAGCTGGCTCAAAACTATAAAGATCCGTTTATGGCCGATGGAAGTACTTGCAAAGAAATAATTTTTGCAATTCCCCTTGACATCGATTATGCATCTGCCAACTATTTGAGCAACAAATGTCTGCATAGTGCAAGCGCAGCAACATTCCTGCTTAACTCAGCTCCATGGGACGGAAGCTGTGCTGTACCACAATTCATGGATACCTATGATCCTGGCGATAAGCGCAAGACAGATACATGGTTGTTCGGTCAGCAGTATTCCTACAAAAAGAGCGGCACCGACATCACAATTTACCAGTACAACGATTATGTCAAAGCCGGAAACCTTGACGGACTGGTTGCAACTCCAATCAATACCGCTGATGGTTCGCTCATTTACACCACTTCAGTTCATAGTATAGATAATCCCGGAGCATATAAGATGGAAGGAGCACGCTTCTGGAAGCAGGAAATAGTATCCGGCAGCGATGGGACTTATGGTGACGATGTCTGCTTCTACCGTCTGGCCGATGCAATGTTCATTAAAGCAGAGTGTCTGCTCCGTCTTGGCAGGGATAAGCAAATTGCTGCTAACCTTGTTTCCCAGGTACGCGCACGTTCATTCCCCACCAACCCTTCAAAAGCCATTCGTACTATTGCCGATCTTGAAGGCGGCAGCTATTACGACTACGGACTTCGTGAAACACAGCTTGATAATAGTGGTGCTGATGTCCAGGTATTCACTCATGAGGGAGGTGCCGACATTGAACTGGGTGGTCTTCTTGACGACCTGGCATGGGAATTCGTTGGAGAACACCACCGCCACCAGGACCTTATACGCTTCCGTTTGAAGGACGGGACCCGCAATGTTTATAACGGTAAATCTCGCTTCTGCTATAATGCTTTATCCGTTCCTGCAGCAGATGATGTGAAGAAAAATGTTTACCCAATTTTCCAGAGCTTCCTGGATGCCAATATTAAGCTAAAACAAAATCCGGGATATGAATAGATTTTTAATTAGTATTTTTTAAAATTATATTCCTAACCTAACATTAAATCTAAGCAGTATGAAAAAAATCATCTTTTACTCTCTGGCTCTTTTAGCCATCTTCAGTTTGGTTTTCAATTCCTGCAAGAAAGATACCAGCAGTGAACACCAGTACACTGCAGAGGAACTGAAGGAATTAGCCCGGCAGGATTCACTGAAGAAAATAATTCCTGTCGACTGGGTATTCCACCAGGATCTTACCATCCCCATTTCCGCAGGTTATAACGGGGTTACGGTGATCCTTGACTCTGTAAAGCTTCTCGAATTGTTTAGCTACAAAACTGTAAAAGAGATTGCTTATGCTCTTGGTAAAATTTCAAGCGGAGCACAGACTGGTAATGATATCACTTTCTATGCATACAACTACTCGACCAAGTACCCGGTTAACAATCCTTCCACCGCAAATTACTTCGGACACTGGTTTGATAAAAACGGCGACGTATGCAGCTGGGGTGATCAGGCCTATCTTTTCTGTGAAAAACAGGATACTTTCTCCCTGAAATTCACCATCGGGTTATTCCCGGATCGTCCGGTGATCGACAGCGTTTATCACATTATTGAGGCTATGAAGTATGATACCAAAAAAGTAGCCTTCCTGTTCAATGTGAAGATCGGCGATATCTATGTCCCAAGTACTACAGTTGTTGGTACCAAGACCATACCGTTTAGCGCAGCTTGGGATACCAACTATGCTGCCACAGCCCTGACAGTACCTGTTTCTGAAATTACATCAGCAATAGGTGTTGCTCCGGACGCCGCCACTCTTTATGGAATAAATTCTGATGGATCTCTCTATGCTAAAGGATTCACAGCAAACAACGGCTACTGGTTCACTGCCACAGGAGATGTTTGTAAATGGGGTGATGCAGGTTGTGCCATTTATGCGGAATACGATGTTGCAAACCAGAAAATCAATGTAGGTCAGTTCCCGGAAGGTACTACCGTAGGTCAATCCTATACCGGTCGGTTCGGTTTCGTAAACCTGACCAATCTTAAACAGTACACCGTAGTAATGACCATGACAGTTACTGCAAAAACACCTTGAGTAACAGCAACTAAAAGCAGTTGTAGCAGGATCAGATAATCCTGCTGCAACTGTTAATTAAGTCAGAAATAAAAATGTGTGGGTTGGGATTTGCCGGTAAACAGGCAAACCAACATTGAGTATGTATTGATTATACTATTGTTATTTAAATGTTTGAAAAATCACTGAAGTCTAAGAGGTCTGGGCCAGTAAAACCTGGCTTAGCCTTAATTTACTGGGTACTGGTTTCTGCGCTGTGTTTTACCGGCTGTAAGAAACCTGAAGTTGAAGCGGATTTGCTTATCTCAAAGACTGAAATTATAATTGATAGTCCTGGCGGAGATGTTACAACTCGAATCCAGTCAGATCAGAAATGGAGTATTATCGGAATTGATAAGGACTGGGTAACGTCAAATCCGATGAATGGTGCAGCAAATGAATTGGCGATAGTTACATTTACTGTTGGTAAAAATACAAACACTGTGGAACGTACGGCTGTTGTAAGAGTAAAATCCGGAGCTTCAGTGAGGGAGATCAGCATTATCCAGAAAAGTTCTGTCGGTACTATTGATCCGTCCGCCATCGACGTAAGCAAGATCTATATTCCCCAGGAATTACGTGGTATGAACTTGTACAGCAGTTCAAGCACATGGTTTTACGGACGCAGCAAACAGTCGGAACACTTCATTGTCTTTTGGGCCAAGGGGTATGATGAATACGGGATAGTAACCCCGACAGATTACTCAAATTCTACGTACAGGGTTAATATTGATGACCTGCTTGCAAAAGCTGAGCAATTCTATGTCATGAATGTAAACACACTGAAATTCGTCACCCCGGGCGCTTCACAAACCGATAAATATAAAATGATGATCTTCCTGTTATACCAGACTGATTGGCTT
>Ga0209540_10000810_pt1 | contig 25928 bp, 22 predicted proteins | sample BarGraIncu01121A_FD_184501 | JGI IMG/M metagenome (GOLD analysis project Ga0209540, IMG submission 184501) | Arctic peat soil microbial communities from Barrow, Alaska - Barrow Graham LP Incubations 011-21A (SPAdes) (version 2) | ecosystem: Environmental > Terrestrial > Soil > Wetlands > Peat... | reverse complement strand
AGAATGGAAAGATTTTGTTAACCGAATAATTAGTGAGAAAAAAGAAGTAAAAATCGCTATTGTTGGTAAATATTTTGCCACCGGTGATTATCAATTATCCGATTCTTATTTGTGTGTCATTGAAGCCTTAAAACATGCTGGTGCTAAAATCGGGGTTAAACCAGTTTTAAGTTGGATTAATACTGATGAAATCGAAAAAAGTGGGGCTAAAAATGTTTTAAAAGATCATGATGCTATTTTGGTTCCTCAAGGTTGGGGAAGTCGAGGAGTCGAAGCTAAATTAGAAACCGTCAAATTTGCCAGGGAAAATAATATTCCTTATTTAGGTTTATGTTTTGGCATGCAAATGGCGACTATTGAATTTGCCAGAAATGTGGCTAAGTTGGTCGGGGCTAATTCTGTTGAATCCGATCCAAAAACCAAATATCCTGTCGTTCACATTATGGCAGAACAAAAAAAGTATTTGGCTCAACATCAATATGGTGGCACTATTAGATTAGGTAGTTGGCCTTGTAAAGTTAAAGAGGGTACTCTTTTAGATAAAGCTTATAAACAATTTGGTACCAAGCCAAATGAAATTATCGATCAAATTGTTGAAGAAAGACATCGTCACCGTTATGAATTTAATAACGAATATCGAGAACTTTTGGAAAAGAATGGTTTAATTATTTCCGGAACTAGTCCAGATGGAAAATTAGTTGAAGCGGTTGAATTATCAACCAAAACACATCCTTTCTTTATGGCGACTCAATTTCACCCAGAATATAAAAGTCGACCATTAAGTCCACATCCAATTTTTGTGGCCTTTTTACAAGCTATTTCCAAAAATTCTAAAAAATAGTTTAGAATTAAATAATGATATCTCAAGTTATTTGTATTACTGGTGGAGCCAACGGTCTAGGTCGTCAATTGGCGGCTTATTTTTCTCTCACTGCTAAAGTAATTATTCTTGATATTGATGCTAAAACTTTGTCTCAAGTTGCCGATAAATTTGGTTGTGATTTTCAAGTTTGCGATGTTACCGATTCTGAATCTATTAATAAAGCCGTTAAAAACATTATCAAAAAATATCATCAAATTGATTGTTTTATAAATAGTGCTGGTCTTTATATTGATGGCGAAATTGAATCTAATCATCCCGATAAAATTAAAAAAGTTTTTGAAGTTAATAGTATCGGTCCAATTTTAACTAGCCAAGCCATTGTTCCTTATCTAAAGAAACAAAAATCAGGGACTATCATCAATATTAATTCCACCGCTGGTCTTCATCCCAAAGCTTTTAATTCGGTTTATCATTCTTCAAAATGGGCTTTAACTGGGTTTACCGAATCTCTTCAAGCCGAATTAGCCACTTTTAAAATTAAAGTTGTTGACTTACGTCCAGGAGTTATGAATACTAATTTCACCAAAGGCACTAATACTGATCTTTCTCATTCTCTCGATCCTCATTACGTAGTTAAGGCTATTGATTTCATTTTAACTCTGCCTCCAGAAGTCACAATTTCCGAATTGACCATCCACCATCTTTAGACTATACTGGGATATTACCCGAAGTAAACCCAAACATAATTATGAATCTCTCACAACCTTTAGCCTCTCTACTCCGTCCAAAAAACCTTGACGATTATGTTGGTCAAAGTCATTTAGTTGGTCCTCAAAAACCACTTCGTTTGGCTATCGAAAATCATCAAGTTTTTTCCATGATTTTTTGGGGTCCTCCAGGGGTAGGTAAAACTACTCTGGCCAGAATTATTGCTGCTGAAGCCCAAGCTAATATTTATGAATTATCAGCCGTTTCCGCCAGTAAGGACGATATTAAAAAAATTATTGCTAGTTCCAGGCCTCTCGAAAAAACTATTTTATTTTTAGATGAAATTCATCGTTTCAATAAAGCTCAACAAGATTTTTTACTTCCTTCAGTTGAATCAGGAGCTTTAATTTTAATTGGGGCCACCACTGAAAATCCTTCTTTTGAAGTCATTTCTCCTTTGCTTTCTCGTTGTCGTGTTTTTACTCTAAAAGAATTAACTGATGATGATATTGGTGAAATTATTACCAGAGCCACCAAAAAATTAGAAACTAAAATTTCTAAAGATGCTCGGGAATGGCTTATTCGATTAGCCAATGGTGATGCTCGTCAATGCATTACTATGCTCGATAATGCCTATACTTTGTATGGAGATTTAAAACTAGAAAGTCTCAAACAATCTCTTCAAAATTCTTTCCTTCGTTTCGACAAAAAAGGGGAGGAACACTACAACACCATTAGCTCATTAATTAAGTGTATGAGAGCAAGTAATGTCGATGCTTCCCTCTATTATTTAGCTCGTCTAATTGATGCCGGAGAAGACCCTAAATTCATCGCTCGTCGTATGGTGGTCTTTGCCTCAGAAGACATTGGTATTGCTAACTCATCAGCTCTTATGTTGGCAAATGAAGTCTTTAGAACCTGTGAAACCATTGGTTATCCAGAGTGTCGAGAAAATCTGGCTCACGGAGTTGTCTATCTTGCTAGAAGTCCAAAAGACCGTTCTGCTTATGAAGGTTATTTAGCCGCTCTGGCTGATGTTCATCAATTTGGAAATCTTCCAATCCCGCTTAATCTCCGCAATGCCGAGACTAATTTAATGAAAGAAATTGGTTATGGAAAAGGTTATGAAATGTATTCAAAAGAAGACTTATTACCAGATAAATTAAAAGGTAAAAAATATTTCAAACCAATAATTAAAAAATGAATACAAAAAAAGAATTATCAAAAGTAAGTGCATTAGAAAGTGCATTATATGTAAATGATTTGATTCAAAAAGCCAAAATATTAATTAATTCAGAGAATGAAATTGATCAACTTGCTGGAGCGGTTATATTTTCAGGTATGACGGAAGAATTTGCTGATAATTTGTATACAGTAGTATCAATTCAATCAAAACTACACCCAAGTTCAACTTTTAAACTCTTAAAAGAAAAAAAAGACATAAATAATAATATAACCAATTTAGGGGCAAGCATTTTTAAGCTAAAATGTTATGAATTCCCTATAAAAAAAGAAATAATTAAAACTTTAAAAAGATTTAAAAAATCAAGAGATCTTTTATTTCATTGTTTATTAAAATTAACCGAAAAAGGTTTGAATATTAAATATTTATCAACTAGAATTCAATTAAACAGTCTATTATTTATGTTTTTATATTTTGATTTTGAAAAAGAATTAATTAAATCTGAAAAATAAAAAATGAAAGAAATAATATTTTTTGAAAAAAATAATTTTAAAATTTCTTTTGCTTGGTACGATTTTTGGATAGGATTTTTTATTGATAAAAATAAAAGAAAAATTTATTTTTGTCCAATTCCTATGTTGTTATTTACGATTAAATTTTAATGTATTTTGTTTATATTATTCAGTGTAATGATCAAACTCTTTATACTGGTATTACCACCGATTTAGATCGCAGAATTAAAGAACATAACGGTTCCAAATTAGGTGCTAAATACACCAAAGTTCGTCGTCCTGTAAAATTAGTTTATTCAAAAGATTTTATTAATCGATCTGTTGCTTCGAAAGAAGAATCTCGAATTAAAAAATTATCTCGTCTAGAAAAAATTAATCTTTTAACAAATTATGAAACAAAAAAGTAAAAAAACTAATCAAGAGTTAGACCAACAAACTATAGATAAACTAATAAGTTTATCTACTGTTAATCAAAGATTAAAATCTCAAATTATAAAATATATTTTATGTTTTGTTGGTATTCCAATTTTAATTATTATTACAGTTAATTTAATTTTTAGCTTTTTAAAATGAAGCAAAAACCAGGTGAATTTTCTAGAAGAGTTATTGAATTAGCTCTCAGTATTCCTGAAGGGCGAGTAACCACCTATGGTCTTTTAGCTGTTGCTGCTGGCGGTCATCCTATATTAGCCCAAATGATTACCCATATTTTAGGTAAGTCAGATCAGGTCGATAAAATTCCTTTTCATCGCATTGTTTATTCAAGTGGCAAAATTTGGAGTGATCCTCAATACGACGAATGGCGCGCCAAACTTTATAAAAAAGAGGGAATTAAAGTTGATAAAAATAACAAAATAATTAATTTTGAAAAAATAATTTACACTTTTTAACTCATAAAATCTGATAATATACTTTTACGAAACCAAACAGTGTCGAATTTAATGTTTAGTCAAAGGTTGAACATCAAGAGTAACTTTCAAAGAAAAATATTTAATTTTATTACAAAAGTATTTGCCCTGGTTCAAAGATAACTATCTCATTAAAAACCTTTTCTTTTTAAACCATACACCCCAATTTTGTTTTCTACTTCTTGAATTTCTCCATTTGAAATTACATTACGCAAAGATTTGTTGACGATTGTTACAGCTTTCTTCTTTTGTTTATTTTTCTCATACCTGATTTTAAATCAGGTGATCGGATTCGTTTTAGAACTCACTTATGACTATAATAGAATATATATGAAGGATATGAACTCAATTTCTGTTGTTAAAAATCAAATTAGCGAGAATGATTTTAAAATTCTAAAAAGAGAACTTACAATAGAAGTCTCCTATACTAAATTTTGTAGGAAAATACTTAAAAATGATATCTATTTTTATGACTTATTTGCTTTGCGTGAGGCTTTGATTTTATATGATTTTAAAAATAAAATTCAAAACTCAATATATAAAAAATATTCTCTAGTTGTTGAAATTGTTTTTTTTACTTCATTAATAGAAGGATATATGGATGATGGTAAATATATAAAAATCGAAGAATATCTTAAAAAGATAGTTGATAATGGAGAAATATTAGATAAGAAAAATATAAGAAAAAAAATATTAGCTTATCAAGAAAATTATTCCCTAACGGCGAAAGTTAAAGACTTTATTAAAATGGGACCAATATTTGATTCGGAGTATCTACTTTCTTGTTTAAAAAAGGATGATAAATTACCTAAAAACAAAAGTTTAAGATTTCTATCTTTTATGCTTAATAGTCAAGATTATTGGGAGTTAGATTTTAGAGCTAATAGATATTCAAAGAAAGCAAAAATCCTGGATCAAATTCTTACAATTTGTAAAAAGTTAAGAAATCAAGGAAAAGTTTCTTTAAGGGATATTTACTCTAAAACTAAAAGCCAAAAAATAAACCAAAAAGAAGCACCATTACTTAATAAAATATCTAAAATGATTTATCAAGTTAGATCAAATTTTGTTCATGCAAAGAATAAGGAAGATATGGGTGCTTATTTTTTCAATCTCGAAAAACATGAAATATATAATTTTAATGATATTGACTTCATTAGGTTCTTTATAAGAACAGTCTTAATGACCCATGGTTTTGAAATTAATATGATAGATATTTCTTCTAAAGAAAAATTTATTAAATAAGAGTTATAAGGATAGAAAGGTTCCAGACTCATCCATTCTGTAAAATCCTGTAATAATGGTTATTATAGAATGTACTATTTTGGATATAAAATTGGATTATAATAAAACATATGAATTTAGGGGTGATAAAATCTAAAATTAAATCAGGAAAAGAGTATTTAAAATTTAAATCAAAAAAATTATCTTTTAATTTGTGTGATTTTTGGAAATGGAGTGTTTCTGACCTTTTGAGTAATGCAACAAGAGGAAGACTGGCTGAATTTATTGTTGCAACAGTGACAAATATTGACCTTAATATTCCACGTGAAGAATGGGCAGCATATGACCTTATAACTCCAGATAATATTAAAATTGAGGTAAAATCAGCGGCTTATATTCAATCATGGCATCAAGACCATCTTTCAAATATTTTGTTTTCAATAAAACCATCATTATATTGGGATAGTAAAACTAATAAACAATCAAAGATAAAAGGGAGATATGTTGATGTTTATGTAATGTGTCTTCTTTTTAATAAAAATCAAAAAGATATTGATCCTTTAGATTTAAACCAATGGAAATTCTATGTTTTGTCAGTAGATGAAATAAATAACTATAAAAGAAGTCAATTATCGATTACATTAAAATCACTTGAGTCTCTTACAAAAGCTGTTTCTTATGATCAATTATGTTCAGAAATAAAGAATAAATATAAAGCTATATTTAAGCTATATGTATAGAAAGGTTTCAGACTCGCCTATTCCTCAATAAATAATCCCCGATTTTACGGTTTTTAAAAATGATGTATATTTAATTATGAAAAAAGATCCAAAAAATAATTTAAGATGTTTTGTGAAAGGAAAAATCGCTGAACTCATATTTGAAAGAATGGTTAAAAAAGATAAGGAACATGATTATATAGTAATTCCTTTTGGTTATGAATATTCGATGCCAGAATTGGCAAAATATAAAAAATATATTGAAAGCAAACAAACAAAATTAGCCTTAAGTCGTTCCCCTGATTTTGTTCTTATTTCAAACAATTCTGAGAAACCAAAAGTTTTGTTTATTGAGGTTAAATATCGTAAATATCTAAATGAAACTGAGATTTTAAAACAAGCTAAAAAAATATGCAGATTTTGGCCTGATACTTACTTATTTTTATTTACACAAGATAAAATTTATTTTGATAAATGTAAAATGATTAAGGACAATCTTGGAAAAATAAATGAATTAGGTGAAGGAATTTTTTCAAAAGATTATCAAAACACCACACTTGAAGTATTAAGAGAATTTATTAAATAATTTTAATTTAGGTTGTGGTTTTAAAAGCGATTTAAAAAAATCTTTCAAATTTTGACCTTAGTTCAGTTTCACTAAAACGGTCACAGACATTAAATCTAACTAAAGGGACTCCATTGTAATCAAAAATACTGCCAACTTTTTCATCTCTTTCAATTCTGTCAGATCTTTCATGACTTGACCCATCTAATTCAATGGCGACTTTAGGTGATTGAGTTTCTTTTGCTACCAATAAATAATCAACTGATCTTCGATCTATAGCCCATCTTGCTCCATTAAATTCAAATTTATTGCTTTTATATTTGGTTTTAAAAATTTTATCCAAATTTACTTGAGGGTAAATATCAAATTTGTCACCAATTGCTCGTCTTAGAGTTTCAAAAAAGATTCTTTCTGAGGAATTCATCATAGTTTGTCTGGTTTCATAATTACTTGGATCAAAACCTTTTTTAAAATTTCTGTTTTCATGTTGATAACCATTGTTATCACCAGATTGAATTCCCTCTTTAATTTTGGCAAAAACCCCAATAAAAACGAAAATTATGAAAACTAAAAATAAAAATGAATACATTATCAAAATAATAAACTAAAAAAAATTAATTTGTTAAGAATTTTTAATTTAGGTTGGGGTTTTAAAGTTTGATGGCGGTATAATTGGAAGTATAAGGAATTATGAATAATACTGATTTAACTTTTATAACCAATGAGGGGAAAAACAATCTATCGGAGAGATTTAATGTACTAATCAAAAGCACTAAATTTTTTGATGCTCTAGTTGGTTATTTTTACACTAGTGGATTTCACCAAATTTACGAATCGTTAGAAAATACTGAAAAAATTAGGATTTTAATTGGTATTAGCACTAATCGTGACACTTATTCCCAAATTGAAAAATCAAAACAAGAGTTGATTCAGTTTTCACAAGCAGAAACAAAAGAAACATTTTCTGATATGACAGCCAAAGAAATGGAAACTTGCAAAGATAGCCCAGAAGTAGAAAAAGGAATATTGAAATTTGTTGAGTGGTTAAAATCAAAAAAAATAGAAATAAAAGCTTACCCAAGCGGAAACATTCACGCCAAGCTTTATATTATGTCTTTTGCCGAAGACGATAGAGACTCTGGTCGAGTCATAACGGGTTCTAGTAATTTTACTAAGGCTGGATTGATAGACAATCTAGAATTTAATGTCGAACTTAAAAATAATTCTGACTATCAATTCGCTTTAGAAAAATTTAACGAATTATGGAACAACAGTGTTGATGTTAGTGAGAAATATATTGAAACAATAGACAAAAAAACTTGGTTAAATGACGAGATTACTCCTTACCAACTTTATTTAAAATTCCTTTATGAATATTTTAAAGATGACATCAACCAAAGCGATGAAGTTATTTTAAATTACGAACCAGTCGGTTTTAAAAAGTTAGAATATCAAGAACAAGCAGTAATTAACGCTAAAAAGATTTTAGAACAATATGGTGGAGTTTTTATTGCTGATGTGGTCGGATTAGGAAAGACTTATATGGCTTCAATGTTAGCCACTCAGTTGGTTGGTAGAACTTTAATTATTGCACCACCAGTATTGTTAAACAAAAATAATCCAGGCTCTTGGCCTAGAGCCGCTCAAGCTTTTAATTTAACAGCAGACTGTGAATCCTTAGGTAAATTAGACCAAATTGTTAGACAAGGAACAGATAGATATTCAAATATTATAATAGACGAAGCCCATCGTTTTAGGACAGAAACTAATAATACTTATGAAAAATTATCAGAAATTTGTCGAGGTAAAAAAATTATTCTAGTTTCTGCTACTCCATTAAACAACTCTCCTAAAGATATTTTGAGTCAAATTAAACTATTTCAAAAATCAAGAAAAAGTAATATTCCAAACCTTCCTGACCTTGAATCATTTTTTAGTCGATTAATAAAACGACTTAAAGGATTAGACCGTCAAAAAGATTGGTCTGAATATGTCAAAATCACTAAAGAAAATGCTCAAGAAATTAGAGAAAAAGTTCTTAAATATCTAATGGTTAGAAGAACAAGGTCAGAAATTGAAACTTATTTTAAAGATGATTTAGATAAACAAGGTTTAAAATTTCCAAAAGTAGCTGAACCAAAATCAGTCTTTTACCAATTAGACCAAAAAGAAAATGACATTTTTTATAAAACAGTTGAGTTAATTGCTAAAGATTTTAAATATTCTCGTTATACCCCAATGTTGCCAGAGTATTACAAAGGGGATGCTGAACACCCATCAGAAGGTCAAAGGAATATGGGTAGATTTATGAAAATATTGTTTATTAAAAGATTGGAAAGTAGTTTTTATGCCTTCAAAAATACTTTAGACAGATTTATTCATTCCTACCAACAATTTATCGATGAATACGACAAGGGAAATGTTTATGTCAGTAAAAAGTTTTCTAGTAAAATCTTTGAATTTTTAGAAAATGATAATGACCAAGCTATCCAAAAATTAATAGATGAAGGTGAAGCAGATGTTTTTAAAACGTCAGAATTCAAGCCAGAATTTAAGAAAGATTTAGATAATGACCTAAAAATACTTTTGGAAATTCACGAATTATGGAAACATATTAATAGAGATCCAAAAATATTAACTTTAATTGATAAATTAAAAAATATAAAAGTTCTAAAAGAAAATAAATTATTAATTTTTACTGAATCAAAAGAAACTGCTAGTTATTTAGCCAAAAATATAGAAGAAAAATTAAAAGAACCTGTACTCGAATTTTCGGGTCAATCGTCAAATATAACTAGAGAGAAAGTAATGGAAAACTTTGATGCCAAATCAGATTTTAAAAAAGATGATTATAGAATCTTAGTTACTACTGAAGTCTTATCAGAAGGTGTCAACTTACATCGTTCCAATGTTGTTATTAACTACGATATCCCTTGGAATCCTACTCGACTAATGCAGAGAGTTGGAAGAATAAATCGAGTAGATACTAAATTTGATGAAATTTATACTTATAATTTTTTCCCAACCCAACAAGCTAATGACGAGATAAAACTAGAAGAATCGGCTAAAGCTAAAATACAAGCATTTATTTCTATGTTAGGTTCTGACGCCAAATTACTAACAGACGGTGAACCAATTGAGTCATTTGAATTGTTTGATAGGTTGTCAAAGAAGGAAACTATTACAGGTGAAGATGATAATGTCGAAAGTGAATTAAAATATCTAGCAATAATTAGAAAAGTTAGAGATGAGGAACCAGACCTTTTTAATCAGATTAAATTCTTACCTAAAAAAGCAAGAACAGCAAAAAAGAGTAAAACCGCTAAAGAAGAATTAATTACTTATTTTAGAAAAGGTAAACTCCAAAAGTTTTATCACGCTATTGATGATGATTCAAAAGAGACAGACTTTTTGACTACAGCTAAAATCTTAGAATCTGATAAAAATTGTCCAAGAGAAAAGTTGGGAGAAAAATTTTATGTGCTATTGGAAAATAATAAAAAAGCTTTTGAGTTTTCAACTACTGAAAGTATGTCAGAAATAGGCAGAAGAACAGGTAGAGATACTGCTATCCAAATTCTCCAAATTTTGAAAGCGATTAGTCAAGATTTAAGACAATTAACTGAAGAACAAGAAATTTATTTAAAAAGAGTTATGGTTCAACTAGAAGAAGGTGGTATTCCAAAGCCAACAACTAAGAAGACTTTAATTGAACTTAAAAAAGCATTAAAAGACACCGTTAATCCATTAAAAATCATAGCTATCCTCCAAAAAGATATTCCAGAAAAATTTCTAGAAAGTCATTTATCAGAAAATACTACTCAAACTGCTGGCCCAAGGGAAGTTATCTTATCTGAATACTTAACTAATTAATTATGATTGATAATTTTTCCAAAAAGATAATTCAAGAAACTTTTGAAAGTAGTTTTAATAAGGAGAAATTTACTAATTTTATTAAAAATCTTTTAAATCATTTTGATGACTCTGAAGAGGCAAAGTTTATTTATCGTGGACAAACAATTCCAGAAGTTTACCAAGACAAAATCTTAAGTCTTAATAGAATTGGAAAATATATTGACCCAGAAGGTAAAAAAATAGATATTTTAATAGTAAATCTAAAAAATATTAAATCTTTAGACAGAGCCAGAACGCTTCAAAGAAATTTTATTGCTTGGTATCTTGATGGAAGTCGTGGAGGTATTTTAAAAGATGCTGCTTTGGTTGCTTTTATATCTCCAGATTCTGATTCTTGGAGATTTTCTTTAGTCAAAATGGATTACAAAATTCAAGATGCTAAAGTTAAAAAAGATTTAACTCCAGCCAAAAGATATTCTTTTCTAGTTGGGTCTCAAGAAAAAAGTCATACTGCTCAAAGTCGATTGGTCCCAATTATCGAAGATGATAAAAATAATCCAAGTCTTAAACAGATAGAAGAAGCTTTTAATATCGAAAAAGTAACCAAAGAATTCTTTGAAAAATATAGAAATCTATTTGTTAGATTAAAAGAAAGTTTGGATGATGTTGTCAGTAAAAACAATAAAATTAAAGAGAATTTTGAAAAGAAGAACATTGAAACATCCGGTTTTGCTAAGAAGTTATTAGGTCAAATAGTCTTTTTATATTTTCTCCAAAAAAAAGGCTGGTTTGGAGTGGAAAGAGATTCAGATTGGGGCACAGGTCCGAAGAACTTTTTAAGAGAGTTATTTGACAGTAAAAAAATTTCATATAAAAATTTTTTCAATGATATTTTGGAACCACTTTTTTACGAAGCACTTGCTAAAAAAAGAGATAATGATTTTTATAGTCGTTTGAATTGTAAAATCCCATTTTTAAACGGAGGTCTTTTTGACCCTCTCAATGATTATGATTGGGTTTTTACAGATATAAACATTGATAATGAATTATTTTCCAACAGTTACAAGACTAAAGAAGGTGATATTGGAAGCGGTATACTTGATGTTTTTGACAGGTACAACTTTACTGTAAGAGAAGATGAACCATTGGAAAAGGAAGTGGCTGTTGACCCTGAAATGTTAGGTAAGGTATTTGAAAATTTACTTGAAGTTAAAGACAGAAAATCTAAAGGAACTTACTATACTCCAAGAGAAATTGTCCATTATATGTGCCAAGAATCTTTAATTAATTATCTTTATTCAGAATTAAATGATCAAGTTTCCAAAGAAGATTTAGAAATTTTAGTTAAAAAAGGAAACTCATTTATTCACAATGATCAATCTGCCAGTTTAGGAATAAAAAAATATGAAGAACAGATACCACAAACAATTAAAATTTTTGCTCCATTAATTGACATTAAATTAGCTGATATTAAAGTTTGTGACCCTGCTGTTGGTTCAGGTGCTTTTTTAGTCGGTATGATGACTGAGATTATAAATGTCAGGGAAGTTCTTAGTTATCTATTTAGCAATGTTGAGGAAAAGGATATTTATAAATTTAAAAGATGGTCAATTCAGCATTCTCTGTATGGTGTCGACATAGACCCAAGTGCAGTTGAGGTGGCTAAACTTCGTTTATGGTTGTCCTTGGTAGTTGAAGAAGATGATATTAAAAAAATAAAACCACTACCAAATCTTGATTACAAAATAATGCAAGGTAATAGTTTATTAGAGGAATTTAAAGGAGTAAAAATCTTTGATGAAAAATTATTAACAAAAAACAAAGGAGACGAACACGATTATGTTGCCGAATTAAAACAGAAAGAATTGGAACTTGGTGGAAAATTGTTACCTTTTTATCAAAAAAATCCTCGTTTGATGAGTAATAAATCAATCTCAAGACCTACTGAATTAGCAGAACTTGAGATGGAAATAAGTAAAGTTCAATCTTCTTTAAAGAAAAATACAACTAGTTTAAAAACACAGATTATCAAACCATTACAAATTGGTTTGAGTTTTTTGGATATTGGCAGCCGAGAAGATGTTTGGCTAAGACTTAAAAAATTGTATAGTCGTTATTTTAAATCATATGATAGTGACCAGAAAAGACAAATTAGAAATAATATTGAAAAAGTAATTTGGGAACTAATTGAGACCACTCTTAAAGAAGAAGGTAAATTAGATACTCTTAAGGAAATTGAAATCTACAAAAATAATGGTATTCGTCCATTTTTCTTATGGAAGCTCTATTTTGCTGATGTGTTTCAAGAAAAAGGTGGATTTGATGTTGTAATCGCTAACCCTCCATATATTGACTCTGAAAGTATGGTTAAAAATGGACAAGGAGATATAAGAGAGATGATTCAGAAAAAATACAAATATACTAAAGGAAATTGGGATATTTATATTGCATTTTTTGAGTTGTCTTTTTTGATTTCCAAAGAAAATGGAAATATGACTTTTATTACACCTGATAAATGGATAGCAAAACCATTTGGATTTGAACTCCGAAAAGGTACATTAAAATATTTTGTATCGTTAGTAAACACTGGCAGAAAAATATTTGAAAATGCAAAAGTTGACTCTATTCTTTCATTTTTTTCTAAACAAATAAAAGGAGACACACTTAACGTAATTAAGTATAAAGAACAGAATTTTGAGTTAATAAGAATCATTGATAAAAAAACTATCAATGATCCATACGCACTAGACTACTTGTTTTCGAACCGTTTAGATTTTGTTTTAAGTGTTGATAAAAATAAATATCAACTTAGTAAATATGGCTTATGTGAAAATGCTTGCGCCACATCAGATGCATATAAACTATCACCTATTGTTGAGAATGCAACCTTTTCCGGTAACAGTGTATTGTATAAAAAAATTGTAAATACTGGGACTATTTCAAAATATTATTCTAGATGGGGGTTTAAAGAGATGACTTATCTAAAACACAAGTATCTGTTCCCAGTTGTGAGTAATGTAAATTTTAATGATTTATTTAAAAATTCATACCAAACAAAATCTAATTTACCAAAAATAATTATTAAGGGATTGAATTTATTAGACGCTTTTCTTGATGAAAAGGGTGAGTATATTCCTGGAAAATCAACAATGATAGTTACTAGTAAACATACAGAAAATCTAAAGTTATTACTCGCAATTATCAATAGCAAACTTATGATATTTTATATCAAAGAAAAATATCCCTCATCAAGCTATAACCAAGGAATAGGGTTTACAAAGGATATGATAAATTATTTTCCAATACCGGATATAAAAATTGAAACATTTAATGAAATTATAAAAGTAGTTGATAAAATAATTGACATTACAAAAAATGATACTTATTTTGTGGATGTCGGTTTACACGCACAAGTTTATGAACTTGAAAAACAAATTGACCAAATGGTATATAAACTATATAGACTAACTGAAGAAGAAATTAAAATTGTGGAAGAATCGATAAAAAAATGAGAAAAAATGTTTTAAAACTGCCTTCTATTGAAGCTAAAAAATTTTTTTTGAGACAGGAATCATATATTACTTTAGATTTACCATCATATTTTGTGTTTGATAAAGTATTAAACGAATTGTCGGTAAAGATTAATGGAGCATTTCTAAGTGAAACAGAAATAAAAAAAGCTAAACATCTTGATGATATCGACTATGTAATCATTGGTAATAAAGATGGAAGATATGCATGGCGAAAATTCGATTTTATAAATCCTCTTATTTATGTTTCTTTAATTAATGTGATTACTGAAGAAACAAATTGGAAAATTATTAAAGATCGATTTATTGAACTATCTGCGAATAAACAAATCAGATGTCTTAGTGTGCCAGTTATTTCTGATAATAATAAAACTTCGCAAAAAGCTTCACAAATTAATGAATGGGTTGGTTGTGTTGAGAAAGAATCCATACGGTTAGCTCTAGAATTTGAATATATGTATCAGACTGATATAAGTGATTGTTATGGTTCAATTTACACTCATTCATTAGCTTGGGCTATTCACGGAAAACCCTTTTCAAAAGCACACAGAGGATTTGATGATTGTTGTGGAAATTTAGTTGACCATCATCTACAGGCAGTATCAAACGGTCAAACAAACGGAATACCACAAGGAAGCTTATTAATGGATTTCTTAGCAGAAATATTATTAGCATATGCTGATAATGAATTGTTTAATAAAATAAACTCTCAGGTTAAAAGTGATTCTTATCGTATAATTCGTTATCGAGATGATTATAGAATATTTGTTCGAGATCAAAATGATGGAGAACTTATTATCAAAGCCATTAGTGAAGTATTAAGTGACTTAGGTCTTCATTTAAACACATCGAAAACCTGTATTTGTAGTGAATTGATTCTGAATTCTATAAAGCCAGACAAAGTTGCTTCCATTGGTCTTCTTGATAATAAAAATGTTTCAAAGGCAAGTTTGCGAAATGATTTATTAAAAATATATAAAATTGGTAATTCTTACCCAAATAGTGGTTCTGTAAAAACTTTACTAAATAAAGTCTACAAAATATATGAAAAACTAGGAGATGTTTATTATAAAAAACAAGAAAAAGAATTAATAAGCATTTTAACTAATATTGGTTATTATAATCCTGGATCATTTCCAATTGTGGCTGCTTTTATTAGTAAAATACTAAAAAGTGTTAAAAAAACACAAAGAAAAATAATAATTGGTAATGTTTTTCGTAAACTTGGATTATTACCAAATTCTGGATTATTAGAAATATGGATACAAAGAATTTCTTATCCAAACAAAATAAATATTACTTTTACTGAAGATATATGTAAAAAAATTAATAATAGAACAATGCCTCTTTTTAATACATCATGGATTGGAAATAGTGATTACAAAAAGGTAATTGAAGATTCAGAATATATTGACGATCAACAATTAACTACTCTAGATACTGTAATTAGTAGCAAAGAAATTGATTTATTTACAGATTATTATGATGGATCAAGATAAATTAATAATTAATTAAAGACGAGTTAAAATAACCTATGTCCCAATACTACAATCCAAACAGAATAAATAGACTTTATAATTTGAAATCAATTGATTAATTAATGAATTTTAATAAAACTCTTTCTAAATCCGACTATATGCTTTTTCTTAGGCATCCAGCTTGGTTGTGGCTTAAAAAATACGATAAAAACAAGTTACCTCCAATAGGTGATGCTTTACAAGCAATGTTCGATGGTGGAAATTTATTTGAATCTTATGCTAATAAATTATTTCCAGATGCGGTGAAACTTGGTTTTGAAAGTTATGATGATTATTTAAATCTACCTAATAGAACCATAGAAGCAATTAAAAATAAAGTTGAAGTTATTTTACAAGGCAGATTGGAATTTGAAGGTAAAACTTGTATTTTTGATGTGTTACAAAAAGTTGGAGATAATGAATTCAATTTAATTGAAATAAAGGCCAGTACAAAAGCAAAGACAGAACACGAATACGATTTAGCTTTTCAATTAATGGTTTTAGAGAAATCTGGTTATTCTGTTAAAAATATCTTGGTTATTCATGCTAATAATGAGTATGTGAGAGACGGTGAAATAGATGTTAAGGGTATTACTGATCAAACTGATGTTACTGATAAAGTAAGAGCCCTTAAACAGATTACAGAAGAACAAGTTAGTTTAGCTTTTGAAGTATTAAATAGTGAAAAATGTCCAGATTTATCACCTCGATATGTTAATAAGATAGGAGTCGCTGATGTTAATTGGTTTGCAGATTGGATGGAAGTGTATAAAAACTTGAAACCAAACAGTGACCCTTACAATATTTATGAACTTAGTTACCCTAATGCAGAACAAATTGGAAAAATAGAAGATGCTGGAATACTCAAAATAGCTGATATTCCTGATGGATTAGCTCTTAGAGATAAACAACTAGCTCAAATAAAAACAACTAGAGAAAGTAAAAGAATTATTGACAAAAATGAAATAAAATCTTTTATTGATAGTTTCCAATATCCTCTTTATTTTTTTGATTATGAAACTTTTTCTTCAGTGATTCCCCAATTTGATGGTTGTAGTCCTTATAAGGATTATCCTTTTCAATATTCCCTTCACATAATCGAATCTCCAAATTCTGAGTTAAAACATTTGGAATATCTTCATAATGAAAAAACAAACCCGATGCCTAAATTACTTGAGCAACTCAAAAAAGATATAGGAAACTCGGGAACTGTTCTAGCTTGGAATATGAGCTATGAGAAAGGGCGCAATGAATGCATGGCGGATCTTTATCCAGAGTATGCAGATTTCTTAAAACAATTAAATGAAAGAATAAATGATTTAATGATTCCTTTTTCTAAGATGTGGTTTTTTGATAAAGATTTCTTTGGCAGTGCCTCTGTAAAAAAGGTTATGCCAGTTATAGCTCCAGAGTTAAGTTATAAAGAACTAGATGTGGGAGATGGATTATTAGCTAGGAGAACATGGACTCAAACTGTTTTAGAAGAGAAAAATGAACCTAATCGTAGTAAAATTATGAAGAATTTGAGTACATATTGTACACTTGATACTTTTGCTATGGTAAGAATTTTAGAAGAGTTAAAAAAAATTATTAATTAATAAGTTTGATTAAATGTTAACATTGCTTAATGTTAAGAGAAATCATTAATTTTGTTTTTTTACTTAAGCCATTTTTTTACTTTTTATCGTCATAACTAATGTATTTTGGTTTTATGAATAAAAAATTTTTCTATTTATTATTTTTGTTGTAGAATAGGGTAATTATTTTAACGAATTTATTAATATGAACGAAAACAATTGGGAACAAAAAAACATAGCAATTAAAGATCTATCACTTTGGGGTGAAAATGCTCGATTTCCAGAAGAAAATTTTAAAAAAACAGATGAAGAATTAATTGAATATTTTTTATCAGACAAAAAATTTGGCATTAGAAATATGGCAGAAGAAATCGTTAATGATTTTGATATTCCTTTATTCACAGTTGAACCTTTAATTGTAGTTAAAGTTGATGATCAAAATATTGTTCATGAGGGTAATAGAAGATTAACAGCATATAAATTACTTGCAGAACCTGATTTAGCTAAAAAAGAGGAAGATTTAACTTTTTTTTCAAATCTAAGCAAAAAAATAAAAATTGATAAAAACTACGAAATAACAGTAAGTGTCACATCTAGTTTAGAAGATGCCTGTAGGATAATTGATAGAAAACACAACAAGAATAATAATGAAAAAAGTTGGACCAGTGTTGAAAGAGGTCATTTCGCTGTCAGAAGAAAAAAGGGAATTGCTCGGGATTTTTTTAAAGTAGAAATGTCAAAAGAAGTTAAAAAACTTGTTTTACCAGAAGATGTGAAATTTGCAATTTTAGGAAAAGGATACGAAACAACTTTCTGGAGAATTATTGAAAATGGATCAATTAAACAAAAATTATGTTTTGATATTACAGAAGACGGAAAATTAAACATAAAAAATAATGAAAATTTCAAAAATGGTCTAAAAATTATTGTATATAACATTTGGAGAAAAGTTGATTTTTCTGATCAAAAAATTGACTCACGTGGGTTAAATAAATCAATTCAGATTAAAGAATATTCTGAAAGAATTGATTTCAATGATATTAAAAAAGTTGACAATGATGTAAAGTCAAACGAAAAAGAAACTTTGTTTGGTGATATGGTTACTACCAATCCAGGATCCGGATCTAAAAAGGGAAATAGAAGTGCGCCACTTTCTGATTTAAGAAAATATTTGATAGATAATACGATTCATATTAGTGATGGTCGAATTAATGATATTTATAATGAATTAAAATCTAAGATCGTTGTAGATGATGCCCCAAATGCGGTAGCTGTTTTATTTCGTGTTTTTATTGAATGTTCTATTGATTGTTATATAAACAAATACAAAATTTTAATTAAAGATGATGAGAAACTCGCCAATAAAATATTAAAAGTAGTAGAACATGTTGAAAATGATCTTATTAGAAATGATTTATTTAGCCGAGGAATTACTAACCCAACAGATGGTCAAACTAAAGGTTCCAAAAAGAAAGTTCTGTTAACGAATATTAGGAAATTTGCTGATAAAAGTTACACAAATTATTTGAATGTCGCAACTTTTAATGGTTTTATTCACAATTACAAATACTCCCCAATACCTAGTGAATTAAAAAAACACTGGAAAAATCTAAGCGATTTCTTTGTTTTGTTATGGGATTACATAAATTAATAAAAAACTTATGACAGCTTTTTATTCACCACTAAGATATCCAGGAGGGAAAAATAAATTATCAAAGTTTATTTCACAAGTTTGTATCAAAAATGATATAAAAGGAGAATATATCGAACCTTATGCTGGTGGTGCCGCTGTCGCTTTATTTTTATTGATGGAAGGATATGTTTCAAGTATTACAATAAATGATTTTGATAGATCAATTTTCGCCCTTTGGTATTCGATACTTAATTACACCGATGATTTTTGTCGTTTAATCAAAAAGACTAAAATCAATATTAAAAATTGGAAAAAGTTTAAATCAATTCAAAAAAATAAACAAAAAGCTTCTCTATTAGAACTAGGGTTTTCAACTTTTTTTCTTAACAGAACAAATATTTCAGGAATAATAGAAGGTGGTGTTATTGGAGGAATAAAACAAAAAGGTAATTATAAAATAGATTGTAGATTCAATAAAGAAAACTTAATAACCAGAATTAAAGATATTGCTCAATATAAAGATCAAATTAATGTTTATAATCTTGATGCCATTGATTTAATAAAAAAATTAAAAAAGAAATCCAAGAATTCACAGACTATTTTTTATTTTGATCCACCTTACTATGTAAAAGGAGAGTCTTTATATTTTAATCATTATAAACACGATGATCATGAGAAAGTCTGTAATATGATTAAAAAAATAAAAAATGCTAAATGGATAGTTTCTTATGACGATACCGATGAAATTAAAAAGTTGTATTCCTGTTTTAGGAGAATAGAGTATTCGCTTACTTATACTGCTAATAAATCAAAAAAAGGAAAAGAAGTTCTATTTTTAAGTGATAATTTAATAGAACCAGAATTATTGAATTTACCAAAATTTGCAAATGCCAGTTTGCTATTTTGATTGTCCAATAAATAACTACACAATTTTCTTTTTTATAAAAACCATTATCCCAAAAACCATAATTTTGCCACTAATAATATCCCTTAAATTCCTCAAACACTCATCCGAATAAAATCGAAGCGGGAATGCTTTGTAATAAATATTTTCATTTGGAAAGTTATTTTTTTGCTTGGTTTTAAAGGGGTCTTACCCCTCATTTAACAAGGGTTTCCGTTTCACTCCAATAAACTGCGCTTCGCTAGCCCTTGTTAAATTTCACCCTGCTTTTTTAAAAACTTTTAATTTGGGTAGGTAGGTAGCACCTATCCAAATTTAAAAATTATAAAAAGGAGAAAAAGTAAATGAAACTGTTAACACTAGAGCTTATAAATACATTTGAAAAAGTAGGTAGACAAGAAGAAGTTAAAGACCCCTTAGTTATTGCTAAGTTCTTTAATCCAACAGGAGCTGGTACTTGGTATGCCACTGAATACAATCCAGAATCAAAAATATTCTTTGGTTATGTTTCTATCTTTGGTGATTGGAATGATGAGTGGGGTTATTTCTCTCTGACTGAGTTAGAAAGCCTTAAAGGTCCATTTGGTTTAGGGATTGAAAGAGATCTTTATTTCACTTCCAAACCATTTAGTCAGATTAATGGAGTTAACAAAGGAGGACAACTATGATCAGAACTCTACCAATATTTAAAGGTTATACAGTTGATTTACGACTTCAAGAGTTTAGAAAGATTGAATCTAATAAACTACCTGAGTTTATTCCCTTACTAAGTGATAAAGGTGCCCGTTTGTTTTGGGAGTTTAAACAAACAGACATAGGTCAAAAAGAATTAGATCATTATTGGGGTCGCAGATAGGGAAGGAAATGCCCCGGGGATTAATTATCTTCCGGGGCTGTTTCCATTTCCTTAAGGGCATTAATCCACCTATTTGATGGTTTAATTGATAGATAAAAATCAACTTCTTCTTGATCTTCTTCCGCCATAATTCTAGGGATAAAAGAGTGTAAATAGTCTTTGATTAAATCATTAGGGCAGAGGATTAAAATTTTTGGGAAAGGATGTTTGGTAACTTCTTGCCAGGTGTTGTCATTATAATATTCAAAATATTGTTTAATCTTATTTCGAATGGCAAATCTTGGTGTGCCTTCATCAATGATTTCAAAAAAATAGCGTCTGATTTTTTTATTTTTTTTGGTGGCTATATAAGCATCAGGGTGACTGGAAGGCAAATAGTCATGATCTAAAAGATCTATTTTTGTATAGAAAAATATTTCTTCATCCTCAGAAGATTTTTTAAGATCAAGATAAAAATCGGCTGATAATAAACAATGATTAATAAACTTTGGTAATCTTTTTTTCTCTCCATAAATCCGTTTCATTAATTTGTCATCTTCCTCCAATTGATCTTTAAGATAAATTTTACTTTTTGTTTTTAAATAGTATATTGCCGGTTTATTAATTTCTACGGGCTTAGTTGAATAATTTCTTCCAATTATTTTTTTATCATATAAATCTTTAAGCCAGGTATTAATACATTTAGGATCTTTATGATTAAGTAGTTGTTGTATTTGAATCCGATTTAAGAAACGAAAGCGATAGAGTAGGGTTATTATTTCCAGTTGTTTTTTAGTTATGTTGTTTATTGTGTCCATTTTATTTATTTTTATATTTATTTATTTATTCTAGAAACCTACAAGAGAGTTTACTTTATTCACTCTCTTACTTTAGTAAAAGTAAAGAGACTAAATTTAAAATGACTTATCCCTAAACTTAGGGAAAAGATAAATTTATTTTACCCCAACCGGCTAGGGCAATTTTCTCCTTGTTTTTATTGACTTTTTTAATGGTTTTTTGTCTGTTTTAATTTTGTTTTTAACCTTTATCTTAGTCGTTTCTTTTATTTCTTTTTTGTAAACAATGGCGTAATTTTTTTTTGAAGTTTCAATTAGTTTTTTAAGTCTTTCAGGATCCCGATCCAATGTAATTGGAATCGTTTCACCAGAAAATGGTTCTTCTGGTTCCACAGCTGACAGTTTCATATAAAACCTAAATCGAGGTAAATTACCAATATCACCTTTTTTAACGTAAGGCGAAAATTGAGACAACATCAGTTCTTCATCAATCGGACTGGCCGTCCTAAAACAAATGATGGTACCGGTATTAGCTAAAATTACATTCACTATATTCCGATCATCTTGTTGAGCCGTTGATTGTTCAGCAATGGTCAGTCTAAGTCCAAACTTTCGCCCGCCAGATAATAATTTAGTAAATGAAGTGGTAGCAAAGTTTTGAAATTCATCCACAAATAAATAGAAGGGTTTTCGGTTTGGAGCTGGGGTTCTGACTCGTCTCATAAATGCTTGTTGAAGTTTAGCAATAATAGTGGTGCCAAAAAGTTGCGATGTATCTTCACCCAATTTTCCTTCGGCTAAATTACAAATTAAAATCTTTCCAGAAGAAATAATTTCATCAAAATTAATAGTTGATTTTGGTTGTTCCAATATTCTTTTGGCCGTAGGAGAAAAAAGGAAACGTCCGATTTTAGCTGTTACTCCGGACACCATTTTAACTGCTTGAAAACTCCCGGCTTTTCCAAATTCATTTAGCCAAAATTTCTTTAGGTTTTCATCCTCTAAACTGGCAATAATCTTTTTTCGAAATAGAGGATCATTAAGCAAATCATAAACTGTAAAAATGGTGGCGTCTTTAATAGTAAAGGCAGTATAAATAGTATTTCTTAAAATATATTCAATTCGATGGGAATCAGTATTTTCATTTTTGGAAAATATTCGTCTAAAAATGGAAATGACACTTTCACAAACTAACTCTTTTTCTTGTTCCAATTCGTCTTCGTCCAAATTAGGAGTGAGTTCCAATAAATTGATCCCAATGGGATGACGGATATCAAAAGGGTTTAAATAAATACAATCATCAAAACGACTTTGGGGAACAGAATACAGTAAATCTTCAGCCAAATCCCCATGAGGATCAATCACGGCCACACCTCGTCCCTTTTGAATATCATCTTTGGCCATATGGAAGATAATCGTGGTTTTACCAGATCCAGTCTGACCGATAGTATAAACATGGCGGGATCTATCATCATCAGTTAAACCAATATCACTGACTACATTTGCATATTTATTCTTACCAAAAATGACATCAAAATTGGCATTGTTTTTCACTGACAAAGGAGAAGGTAGTTCCTGACTATGGAGAGTCACCATGCCTTCAGTCTTAGTGGTGGTGCTATAAGGGAAATGATAAAGATCACTTAGTTCCGAAATTGACAAGATTGGGTTTTGATTAAGGATTGAGTTGACCGACAAAGATCTTTCCCAAAATTGTTTTATTCGTTTTTTAATGTTTTGCCAAAGATAGCTTTTGGATATCAATGTTTGATAAGGACTGCTTAATTGTCCAAAACTAGCAATAAGGCCACTTACTCTGGTTTTACTTTCTTCTTCTTTAGCAGTGACTACTAATAGTCTAATTGAAGTCTCAAACAATGATCGGTCAATTTTATCTTTAATTATTCCCGATAATTCTTGTTCATAAGGATTTAAAGTTTCTTGGGGAGAAATGGGTGTTGTTTGAAAAATTGGGACTGATTTACCACTAGTATCCATTATGGCTGGAATAATACTGATAATAAAGAGGAAGAGAATATGGACTATTTTTCCAATTCCTTTAACCAAAAACCAAATAATAGAAATTAATGGCAGAGCTACTAATTTTTGGAAAGCATTTTTAAAAACAGTTTCAGTTAATGGTAGACCTCGGTATATTCGATTTTTTATCTCTTTTAGTTCCATTATTATCTTCTGATGAAAGGCATTCATGACTGGACTGACCACTATTTGAAAAGAAATTAAATCATCAGCTCTAAGATTAGTCATATTTCCCGTCAAATAGGCAATTGGATCATTTTCTCCTAAGATCTTCTGAGTATTAAGTGGTAGGGCGAAATGACTCGATAATTTCACTTCTACAAATCTGATTGACCGCTCCGTTGTTTGATCGGATTTTAAGGTGGTTAAATAATCATTGACTTCCTTAATCTTGATTCCTGGCAAGTAGGATAAAAGATTATGACTGATAATTTCTATAAATTTAGAATCGGCAGTTAATAGATAACGAATACCTTCATTTTTAGTAGACACAATTTCCAACGAGTATTCATTTTTTCTTTGAGTTATTCGATCTCTAAAACTTACTTGTCGAGAAAGGGTATGGAGGAGGGTATAAAGTTGTTCGGTAGCATAAGCCGACTTACTGGCGTCTGAAGGAAAGATTAATTGCAGTATTTTCTTGTCAGTTTTTTTACGGGCAAATAAAGAAAAAAACAAAGGTATCACCACTTTCATAATTCCTAAAAACATTTTTACTAAAACATAAAGCAAGACTATCAATAGAATCGGCCCAGCTATTAAAATAATAGTCATCCACATTGGAGATAGCATTGACAGTGGTGGGGAAGTTAGCCAATGATAGAAATTAAGCCTCCAGTAAACAGGCAGAGGAAGCATCATGGCTAAATAGAGTGAAAAAACCTGATTTTTTGATAAAAGATGTTGTTGAATCTGATGTAATAACTGAAGTTGTTGATAATCAACTGAAGTCATTTTTAATCTCCATTAGTTTATATAATTAGTTGTATATAAGAATATATCGAAATATAACATATCTATGTAGAAATAATACATCTTGAAATTATATGTTAGCTCTGTATAACGATTTTAGAACATTAATATAAATTATTTGGAATTAACACCAATAAATAAAAGTTTTTTAAATTTATTTTAGGAATGATGACTATTACTTTTAGGTGTATTATTCCTCTATATGTTGTTGGTAAAAAAATCTCTAAAAAGAAATAATAAAATTCGTAATCCTCTTCATCTCCAAATTTTAGAGCTTATTTCTAATTTGGAAACTAATCCAGATCCAAAACAGTCTCAATGGGTTTCTAAATATCTCGGTACTGACAAAAAATATCACGGTCTTACAAGTAAACAATTTCTTTCTTTAACTCGCAATTTTATTAAAGAAAATGATTTAAATGAAGATAAAACTATTGATTTAATAGATTCTCTTTATCAACATGGCACCAGTTATACGGAAATTGTTTTAGCAGCTTCAATTTTATCTTCATCTCCAAAAGTTTTAAAAAACTTTGATCCAAACCATTTAGATTTATGGTTAAATTATACCTGTGGTTGGGCTGAAAATGATGTTTTATGTCAATCAAATTTTACTAGTGAAATTTTACTTTCTAATTGGTCGGCTTGGGAAAAAATATTAAAACAATTTAATCAAAGTTCTAATATTAATAAACGCCGAGCCAGTTTAGTTTTATTAACTAAGTCTTTAAGTAAATCTGATGACCAACGATTATCAAAATTAGCTTTTGAGCAAATTGATAAATTGAAATCGGAAAAAGAAATTTTAATTACCAAGGCTGTTTCTTGGCTACTTAGAAGCTTAGTTAAATTTCACAAAGATGAAGTTTTAATTTATCTCAAGACTAATCAAGACAAATTACCTAAAATTGCTTATCGTGAAGCTTTATCCAAAGCCTTAACTGGTAAAAAATACAACAATTCCAAAAAACAAAAATAGATTTTGTAGAGATGTTGGAGACAACGTCTTTACTGATCAAAATTATTTATTAAAATTTTCCCATCTTTTACCTTAAATTTTAACTGTTCCCAAAATGGTAACAGTTGATTTAGACGCGAGTTCAAAATGGAAACCGAACACCTGGCAAAAAATATAATAAGAAAAAAAATAATGTCTCCCTTTCATTAAGGGGAGATGTCGAATAAAATGAGACAGAAGGGTTTAAAAATAAAAATCAAAAACAAACAAAATGAACGATCAAGATTTTATGAAAATAGTTGTTACTAAAGGTAAACAACGATTAGCCGCCAAAGAATTACCATTAATTTCTCTTATGGTAAAAGATAATTTAATTATTGCTGAAGGCCATGGAACTCCAGAACCTTCTGGTCACAATGATCTTAATTGTATTAACCATGCCGCTAAAAAACTTAATACTTTAGACCTCTCAGATTGCACTCTCTATACCACTATTGAACCCTGTTCTATGTGTCTAGCTGCTGCTTCTTGGGCCGGCTTAAATAGGGTTGTTTTTGGGGCTTTTCAAAAAGATGTCTCTAAAAATAAATATGAAATTTCTGATTATCATGCTATCGAACATGCTCAAAAATTAATCCCTACTAATGGTAAAAAAATGGAAGTAATTG
>Ga0209540_10000807_pt1 | contig 26014 bp, 25 predicted proteins | sample BarGraIncu01121A_FD_184501 | JGI IMG/M metagenome (GOLD analysis project Ga0209540, IMG submission 184501) | Arctic peat soil microbial communities from Barrow, Alaska - Barrow Graham LP Incubations 011-21A (SPAdes) (version 2) | ecosystem: Environmental > Terrestrial > Soil > Wetlands > Peat... | reverse complement strand
CACGAGTCCGAGGTCCGCCTCGGAGTGGCGGAAGCCGTAGGCGAGCAGGCCGATGACCGACGCCTGCATCCACGTCCCCGTGTTGCTCACGAACGCGCCGCTCCAGAACAGGGTGTAGGCGCGATGCTGGAACGACTCGAAGGTCCCTCCATGGCGGACGATCTCCGCGGTGGGGCTGCCGGCGTCCGATTCGGCTTCGGCCACACTGCGGACGCTCTCGCTACCGGGATCGGACAGGGACTCGATGTCGTCGGTGGGGCGGTCGGGCATCAGGTATGGCTCCCGTTGTGAGATCCCGAGGGGATGGATGGTCTAGCCGGGCGGAGTGCATTCTATCTGACCATACCCGACAGCGGCCCGGCTTGACTTCTGTCATGTCACGGCGCGACGCCCCCAGTTACAGTCGACGGTGACAGGACCGGCGACGAGCGTCAGGAGAACCGACCGTGCAGACAGCGACCATGGCCGCATCGGCCCAGACCTCACGGCCCGCGCCCGGCTCGGGATTCCTCGACACGTACGGCGCCACCTACGCGTTCGGGCTGCTGTACCTGCTCCCTGCGATCCTGCTGATCGGCTCTCAGCCGCTCTACTCCTTCAACGCCTTCTACGTGGCCGTGCTCACCATCCCGCCGATCCTCGCGTCCGTCTGCCTGCTGGCCACTGCGCCGGGTGCCGCTGAGCGCCGGAACCTGTTTGGCCGCAGCGTGCTCCTAGTCGTGGTGGCGACCACGGCGAGCATCCTGGCGCTGGTCGCGGGCACGCCCGTTGTGATCTTCCTGTTCATCAACCACGTGGGCCACTCGCAGGTGGCGACCGGGCTGATCTCGGCGACCGGTCTGGCCGTCGTGAGCGCCCCGATGCTCTGGTCGCTCGTGAGCCACGTGCGCGCAGGCGCATGGGTGCGCGCGGGTGTGCTGCTGCTGGCCGTGTTCGCCATGGTGGTCGTCGTCGCGCTGACGCTGTCGCGCGGCGGGTTCCTCGTCGATTCGATGCGCCCGGACCAGGGTCAGATCATGATGGGTCTGCTCGAGTGGTGCCTGCCGGCGTTCGCGGTCACGGCCGCCTATCTCAAGCGCAGCGACTTGGTCTGAGGCGGCCGGACGGCCTCCCCGCGGCCGCCCGTCGCGACGCTCTTCCCGCCCGTCGCGCAGTGGTCAGATCGCCGTCCGGGGGGCGTTCCCGTGTCGCGGTCGGGTGCTACCATCGGTGGTGTCCCAGCCTCAGATCACCGACCCGGGAGTGGTGGCCGAGAAACCCATGTCAGCCGACCGTCTTCGCACCGCCGACGTCGACAGGCTCGCCGTCGCGTTCTCATCTCTCGACGATCCCGAGCAGGCCTACGCCTTCCTGCAGGACATCTGCACGGTCCGCGAGATCCAGGAGATGGCCCAGCGCCTCGAGGTCGCCCGCATGCTGTCGGCGGGGGAGCACTACGACCGGATCCGCGACGTGACCGGCGCGTCCTCCACCACGATCAGCCGGGTCAGCCGCGCGCTCAACTACGGCGCTGACGGCTACGCGACCGTGCTCGACCACCTCCGGGAGGCGTGAGCCGCCTCGTGTCCTTCGTCCACCTGCACACCCATTCAGAATACTCACTGCTCGACGGTGCCGCGAAGATCGGCAAGCTGGTCGCGCGTGCCAAAGAGCTCGACATGCCCGCTCTCGCACTGACCGACCACGGCAACATGTACGGGGCCGTGGAGTTCTATCGCGCGGCCAACAAGGCCGGCGTCAAGCCCGTGCTCGGCTGCGAGGTCTACTTCACCGCCGGCTCCCGCCTGACGCGCGGCGGCAAGCCCGACATCTACCACCTCCTGCTCCTGGCCAAGGACCTCGAGGGCTACCGCAACCTGATGGCCATCGTCTCCGACGCCTGGGTCACCGGCTTCTACTACCGGCCGCTGGTCGATGAGGAACTGCTGCGGCACTACAGCAAGGGCCTGATCGGCTCGAGCGCCTGCATGTCGGGCGTCATCAGCAGGTCGGTCGAGGCGGGGGAGCTGGGCGAGGCGCGCGCGTGGGCCGAGCGCTATGCCGGCATCTTCGCGCCCGGGGACTTCTACATCGAGCTCCAGCAGCAGGGGATCACGGCGGACAACGGCACGACCCAGCTCCAACTGAACCGCGAGCTCGCCGCCATCGCGCGCGAGAAGGGCCTGCCGATCATCGGCACGAACGATATCCACTACGTGAACGCCGAGGACGCCAAGACCCAGGACATGCTTCTGTGCATCGCGACCGGCAAGGTGCTCGACGACACGCAACGGATGCGCTTCTCGTGCGACCGGTTCTTCATGCGTACTCACGACGAGATGGCCGAGGCGCTCTCGGAATACCCGGAGGCGATTTCCAACACCCTCGACGTCGCCGAGAGGTGCAACGTTGAACTCGAGTTCGGCAAGCTCATCCTGCCGGTCTTCGATGTGCCCGAGCGCCTGGCGGGGATGGACGAACAGGAAGCGCTCAACACGTACCTCGAGGAGAAGTGCCTCGCCGGTCTGCGCGACCGCTACGGCGACCCGATCCCCGAGGCGGCCCTCGAGCGCTTCTACCACGAGTACGAGGTCATCAAGAACAAGGGCTTCGCGGGGTACTTCCTCGTGGTCCAGGACTTCATCCACTGGGCGAAGGAAGCGGGCATCGGCGTCGGGCCGGGGCGCGGGTCGGCCGCAGGTTCGATCATCTCCTACGCGCTGCGCATCACCGCTCTCGATCCTCTCGAGCACGGGCTGCTGTTCGAGCGTTTCTTGTCCCCGGACCGCAGCGACATGCCGGATATCGACATCGACTTCGACGACGAGCGTCGCGGCGAGGTCATCGACTACGTGCGGGAAAAGTACGGCGAGGACAAGGTCGCGCAGATCATCACGTTCTCGACGATGAAGGCGCGCGCCGCCGTCCGCGACGCGGGCCGCATCCTCGGCTACCCGTTCGGGGTGCCGGACAAGGTTGCGAAGATGATCCAGGAGGGCCCAGAGGCGACGATCGAGTCGTCGCTGAAGATGAACCCCGACCTGCGGCGCGCCTACGACACCGACGCCGACACGAAGCGCATCATCGACGCTGCCTCCGCTCTCGAGGGGTTCGTGCGCGGGGAGGGCGTCCACGCGGCGGGCGTCGTCATCTGCCGCGACCCGCTGCACTGGCACACCCCGCTGAAGCGCGACACCAAGGGCGAGTCGATCGTCACCCAGTACGAAGGCACGCTCGTGGCGGACCTCGGCCTTCTCAAGATGGACTTCCTGGGATTGCGCACGCTCACGGTGCTCGCCAAGGCCCTCGCGGCCATCAAGGAGAACCACGGCGTGGAGATCGACCTCGACACGCTGCCGACCAACGACGCGAAAGCCTTCAAGCTCTACCAGAGGGCTGATGTCGACGGCGTGTTCCAGGTGGAGTCGCCGGGGATGCGCGGCGTGCTCAAGGCGCTCAAGCCCACGGTCTTCGCCGACATCGTCGCCGTGGTCGCTCTCTACCGTCCGGGTCCGATGGACTCGATCCCGGACTTCGTGGCGAGAAAGCACGGCCGCACCAAGATCACCTACTACGACGACCGCCTGAGGCCGATCCTCGAGGAGACCTACGGCGCGATCGTGTACCAGGAGCAGGTCATGCGCATCGCGATGGTGATGTCGGGCTTCCCGGCCGCCAAGGCGGAGAAGCTCCGCAAGGCGATGGGCAAGAAGATGCTCGACGTGATGGCCCCGCTGAAGCGGGACTTCATCGACGGCGCAGTCGCCAACGAGTACGACAAGCGCATGGTCGAGGGCCTGTGGGACGACATCGAGAAGTTCGCCCAGTACGCCTTCAACAAGTCGCACGCCGCTGCCTACGCGCTCATCTCGTACCAGACCGCGTACCTCAAGGCGCACTATCCCAAGGAGTTCATGGCGGCGGTGCTGTCGAGCTTCTCCGGCAAGACCGAGAACGTCGTGAAGTACGTCGCCGCGGCCAAGCGCAGCGGGATCGCCGTGCTGCCGCCGGACGTGAACTCCTCGGGAGCCGACTTCACCGCCGTGCCCGAGGGCATCCGCTTCGGGCTCGCGGGCGTACGCAACGTGGGCGCGGGAGTCGTCGGCGCGATCATGGAGGAGCGACACGCGAACGGGCCGTTCACCTCGCTGCAGGACTTCTGCCTTCGCGTCGACCCAAAGGTCCTCAACAAGCGCACCATCGAGGCGCTCATCAAGGCCGGCGCCTTCGATTCCACCGGCTACACGCGCAAGCACCTGATGCGCATGATGGACGACGCGATCGACCTTGCCACCAAGCGCGCGAAGGACCGCGACAGCGGTCAGATCAACCTCTTCGACCTCGACGGGGCGGCCGAGCACGGGTTCGAGCACGCGGTCCCGGCGCCCGACGGCGACGAGTGGGAGAAGGCGATGAAGCTCGCCTTCGAGAAGGACATGCTCGGCATCTACGTCTCCGACCACCCGTTGCGCGAGATCGCCCACATCATCGAGGAGGCGCGGACGATTTCGCTCGGTGACGATGAGGGCATGGTCGACGGCCGCTCGGGATGGTTCGCCGGGATCCTCACGAAGGTGGACCGGGTGCTCACCCGCAACGGCAAGCAGATGATCGACTTCATCCTCGAGGACCTCGACGGCTTCCGCGAGGGCCGGCTGTTCGGCAACGTGTACACGCGGTTCGAGCCGCTGTTCGTGGAGGACGCCGTGCTGCGGATCCGCGCGAAGGTCGAGGTGACCGACCGCGGAACGAAGCTGCAGGTCATCGACGTGATGCCGCTGGCGGTCACGGGCGACTTCTCCCGGCCGCCTGGGATGCTGGTGATCCGCGACCCGGGAGGGCGCTTCAACGACCCTGCGGTGCTCGATTGGTTCAAGGAGCTCGTTCCCCGCTATCCCGGCCCCGACAGCGTGCAGGTCGAGGTCACGGGTCCGGGCGGGACGAAGACCTATGCGTTGCCGACCGGGACCTACAGCGTGGACAAGACGTCGCACCGTCTGCACGCGGAGCTGCGCGAGGTGTTCGGGACCGACGCGGTGCACGAACGCTAGGGGATTGTCGGCGCACGTCGGGCATGGTACTTTAGCAATACAGTACGCTACTGTGCTAAAGTACCGACCAAGGGACCGACCGCCCGTTCCGGGCACCGAGAAGGAGACTCCGCCACGATGAGGCCCGTCACACCACGAGGGTTTCGAGATGTCCTGTTCGAGGAGGCGGCGGAGCGACGCGCCGTGACGGCCGCCGTGTCCTCGGTCTTCGCCGGCTACGGCTTCCGCTTCGTCGAGACCCCGGCGGTGGAGGAGTACCTGACGCTGGAGGCCGCGGCGGGCGCTTCGCTCGAGGGCACCGCGTTCCGGATGGTCGACCTCGACGGCTCGCTGCTCGCGCTGCGGCCCGAGATGACGCTGCCGATCGCTCGGCTCGCCGCGTCCCGGTTGAGCGGCGAACCCGCACCGCACCGCGTGTGCTATGTCGCGGACGTCTACCGCGAGCAGGCGTCGCTGCGTGGCGAGGCCCGCCAGTTCACCCAGGTCGGCGTCGAGTTGCTCGGCGCCAACGGCCCCGCCTCCGACGCGGAGGTGGTCTGCGTGCTCTGTGACGTGCTCGCCGCGGTCGGGCTGCGCGATTTCACGGTCGGCATCGGCACGGTGGCCGTCCTGCGCGCTGTGATCGAGACTGCGGCGGCGGGGGAGGCGTGGTCGACCGAGCTGCTCGCCGCCGCGCACGCACGCAACCTGGTCGCGTTCGACCGTCTGGCGTCGGCGGAGGACGTCGATCCGGCGGTCGGAGAAGCGCTGCAGCGCGTCGTGCGCATCGGCGGAGGGCGCGAGGCGATCGGCGAGTGCCGGCGCGTCGCGGACGCCGTGGGCTGCGCGGGCTCGCTCGATGCGCTGGAGGCCGCGTGGGAGCTGCTCGAGGCCGCCGGCCTCGCCGGTCGCGTGCGCGTCGACTTCGGGATCCTGCGTTCGTTCGACTACTACACGGGCCTGATCGTCGAGGCGTACGCGCCGGGACTGGGGCTTCCCCTCGGCGGCGGTGGCCGCTACGACGACGTGCTCGCGGCCTTCGGCGCTCCCATGCCGGCAGCCGGGTTCGCGCTCTCCCTGGAGCGCATCCTGATCGCGCTGGCGGCGCAGGGCGTGACCATACCCGTTGAGGGACTTGACGCCGTCGTGGGCGGCGAGGACCTGCAGGTCGCGCGCACCGCGGCCGCCCTGCGCGGCGCGGGCTGGACCGTCCGGATGACCGGTGCGCGCGACGACGCCGGTTTGCGTGCCGAGGCCGGTGCCGCCGGCGCCGCGTGGCGCGTGCTCGCCGGCGAGGGAGTCGCACGGGCGGCAGACGGACGCACGCTCGTGCTCGATCCCGTGCCCGCTCCGCCGGCGGGAGGCGATGCGCGATGAGCGCCGAGCGCCTCAGAATGGCGATCCCGAAGGGCTCGCTGTTCGAGGGCTCACTGCGCGTCCTGCGCGCGGCCGGCATCGAGATCGGCGCGCTGGCAGACCCGGGCCGCCTGCTCATCGTCGACACGGCCGAGATCCGCTTCATCATCGGCAAGCCGACCGACATCCCGTCCTACGTGGCGTACGGCGCGGCGGACGTGGCGATCGCCGGAGCCGACGTGCTCGCCGAGGCCGCGCTCGACGTGGCAGAGCTGGCCGACCTGCGGTTCGGAGCGTGCCGCTTCGTCGTCGCAGAACGCGAGGACGCCGGAGCGTCGATCGCGGACTCGTACCGTCGGCTCGGCGTCATCCGGGTCGCGACGAAGTACCCCCGCATCACCGAGGCGTACTTCGCGGACCGCGGCGTGCAGGTCGAGATCGTGAAGCTGCACGGCAACATCGAGCTGGCGCCGCTGATCGGGCTGGCCGACCAGGTGGTGGACATCACCGCCACGGGCACGACGTTGCGCGACAATCACCTGAGGATCGTCGACGAGGTACTGTCGTCGAGCGCGCGCTTCGTCGCCAACCCGGTGGCGGTGCGCATCGACTCACAACGGGTGATGGACATGGCCGGGCGCCTCGCGCGCGCGGCGGGAGAGGTGGAGCAGCCATGATCATGCGCCGCATCGAGGTCAAGCGTGGCGTGCCGCTGACCGACGACGTGTTCTCCCGCAGCGGAGGTGTCGATTCGGAGGTGCTCTCCGTCGCTGCCCGTATCGTCGATGACGTCCGGCTGCGCGGTGACGAGGCGCTCCGCGACTACACGCAGCAGTTCGACCACGTCGACGTCCCGGCGCTGCGCGTGACGACGGCCGAGATCGAGGCGGCAGTCGCCACCGTGAGCGAGGAGTTCGGTGACGCGATCAGGCTCGCTGCCGCCTCCATCGAGGAGTACCACGAGCGCCAGGTGCCGCAGTCCTGGTTCTCGGTGCGCGAGGACGGCGTCATGGTGGGTCAGAAGGTGACTGCGATCCGCAGGGTGGGCATCTACGTGCCCGGCGGGCGCGCCTGCTATCCGTCGAGCGTGCTCATGAATGCGATCCCCGCGGTGGTCGCCGGGGTCGAGGAGATCGCGATGGTCGTCCCGCCCAGCGCCGATGGCACCGTGAACCCGTACACGCTCGCCGCTGCCGCCGAAGCCGGGATCTCCGAGATCTACAAGGTCGGCGGCGCGCAGGCGATCGCCGCCCTGGCGTACGGCACCGCATCCATCCCGCGCGTCGACAAGATCACAGGTCCCGGCAACGCGTACGTGACGGCCGCCAAGAAGCTTGTGCTCGGCGAGGTCGGCATCGACATGCTCGCAGGCCCCTCCGAGGTGCTGATCCTGGCCGACGAGACCGCGGAGCCGTCGTTCATCGCCATCGACCTGATGGCGCAGGCGGAGCACGACCCGAACGCCTCGGCCTTCCTCGTGACGACCGACCCCACGCTTCCCGACGAGGTCGAGGAGGCGCTCGAGGTGTTGCTCGAGGACGCCCCGCGCGCGGACGTCATCCGTCGCAGCCTGGAGGACAACGGCCGCATCTTCGTTGTGCCCGACGTGCACTCCGCGCTCGACATCGCCAACAGCATCGCCCCCGAGCACCTCGAGGTGCTGATGGCCGATCCGCTGGAACTCCTCGGCTCGATCCGCAACGCCGGCGCGATCTTCCTGGGGCCCTGGACGCCCGAGTCGGTGGGGGACTACGTCGCCGGGCCGAACCACGTCCTGCCCACGGGCGGGACGGCGCGCTTCTCGAGCCCCCTGTCCGTGGACGATTTCATGAAGAAGTCCTCGGTCATCTCGTATTCGCGCGAGGCGCTCGAGGCCGACGGCCCCACCGTGATGACGATCGCGTCCGCAGAGGGTCTGTCGGCTCATGCCGACGCGGTGGCGCTGCGCCTCGAGATCTCAGTGGACGACGACTCCGACGGCGAGGACTGCTGACATGTCGAGACTGCGCCCGCCTCGCCCGGAGCTCGCCGACCTCGTGCCCTACGAGGCCAAGGAGCCGAAGGTCGAGACCAACCTGTCCGCCAACGAGAACCCGCTGAACCTGCCGCACGAGGTGATCGCCACGATCGCCTCACGGCTGCCCCAGTTCGCGTTCAACCGGTACCCGGACCCGATGGCCGGTGCGCTGCGGACCGACATCGCGGCCGCCAACGGTCTGGACGCCGGCAACGTGCTCGTGGGGAACGGCGGCGACGAGCTGATCTTCGACCTGATGCTCGCGTGGGGCGGCCCGGGCCGCAAGCTGCTGACCTTCCCGCCGACGTTCGCTATGTACGGTCTCGACGCGCGCATGACCGGGACCGAGGTCGTCGAGATCCCGCGGCGGGCCAAGGACTTCTCGATCGACGAGAAGGCGGTGTTCTCGCGCCTGAAGCAGGGCGACATCGACATCGTCATGGTCGCGCACCCGAACAACCCGACCGGCAATCTTCAGCCCGAGACGTTCCTGATCGACCTGCTCGATTCCACCGACGCGCTCGTGCTGGTCGACGAGGCGTACTTCGAGTTCTCGCGTCACACCATGCGCCCGCACATGGCGCGCCACCCCAACCTCGTCGTGCTGCGTACCTTTTCGAAGGCGTTCTCCCTGGCGGGGCTGCGCGTGGGCTACCTGCTCGCGTCCGAGGAGGTCGTCACCGAGCTGGCCAAGGTGCGGCAGCCCTACTCGGTCGACCGGTTCAGCCAGTGGGTCGCCGGCATGGTCTTCCGCGAGCGCGTCGTGTTCGAGAGCCAGATCCAGGAGCTGCTGCGCCAGCGCGACGTCCTCGAACACGGGCTGGGACAGCTGCCGGGCGTGCACGCCTTCGGGAGCGAGGCCAACTTCGTGCTCTTCAAGGTGGAGCGGGCCAGCGCCGTGTGGCGGGACCTTCTGCACTCCTACGGCGTGCTCGTGCGCGACCTGTCGCGCGAACCCGGTCTCGACGACTGCCTGCGCGTCAGCGTCGGGTCCGCCGAGGACAACCGCCGCTTCCTGGCGGCCATGAAGGAACTGATGGCCGTTCGGCGGGAGAGCGACATGTTCGGGACCACCGGGGCCACCGAGCGCCCCGCCGTGATCGCCGAGGCCGGGACCGGCCGCGGCGGCGAGAAGAAGGGCCGCAAGCCATGACACGCATCGCCCGCATCGAGCGGACCACCGGCGAGACGGCCGTGGTCGTCGAACTCGACCTGGACGGGACCGGCGCCGTCCGTGTCTCCACCGGCGTGCCGTTCTTCGACCACATGCTCGACGCACTGGGACGTCACGCGCTACTCGACCTTACGGTCGAGGCTCAAGGTGACCTCGAGGTCGACTCCCACCACACCGTCGAGGACGTCGGCATCTGCATGGGCCGCGCGATCGCCGATGCGCTCGGCGACAAGACGGGCATCCGGAGATTCGGCTCGGCGGCCGTCCCTCTCGATGAGGCGCTCGTGCTCGCGGCCGTCGACATCTCGGGTCGCGGGTCGCTCACGTACGAGGTCCCCGTGCCGATCGAGCTGATCGGTACCTTCGACACCACGCTGGCGCGCGAGTTCCTGGGTTCCTTGGCGACCAACGCCGGCATGACGGTGCACCTGCACGAGGTCGCCGGCGAGAACGCGCACCACATCATCGAGGCCGCGTTCAAGGCATTCGCGCGCGCGCTGCGCGAGGCCGTGGAGTTCGACCCGCGCGTGAGCGGCGTGCCCTCCACGAAGGGCGTGCTGTGACCGACGCGCACTCACCGGCGATCGTCATCGTCGACTACCGCATGGGCAATCTCCGCAGCGTGGAGAAGGGCTTCGCGGCGGCCGGAGTCGGCTGCGTCTCGATCACCGACGACCCCGCGGTCGTCGCAGCCGCGAGCGGGATCGTCCTGCCGGGGGTGGGGGCGTTCCGGGACGCCGCCGCGAACCTGGAGGCGTCCGGCATGCGCGACGTGCTGGCCGGGCGGGTCGCCGCCGGCGTACCGCTGCTCGGCATCTGCCTGGGCATGCAGTTGCTCGCTTCCGTGGGCCTGGAGGACGGCGAGTGGGCTGGCCTCGGGTTCGTGCCGGGCGTGTGCGAGCGGCTTCCCGGTGGCGTGAAGATCCCGCACATCGGGTGGAACACCGTGGACTTCCCGCGCCGCAGCGCCCTGTTCGAGGGCATCGACGAGGGCAGCGCCTTCTACTTCGTGCACAGCTACCACCTCGTGCCGTCCGACCCGTCGGCGTTGATCGGCCGCACGGAGTACGGCGTCCCGTTCGCGGCCGCGGTGCAGTCGGGCGCGGTGTACGGAGTGCAGTTCCACCCCGAGAAGTCCTCTGACACGGGACTCGCCCTGCTCCGCAACTTCGCCACGATCGTCGAGGAGGCGTCGCTCTAGATGCAGATCATCCCCGCCATCGACATCCTCGGAGGGCACGTGGTGCGTCTGCGTCAGGGCAGCTTCGACGAGGTCACGATGTACAACGCCGACCCCCTGGACCAGGCGAAGCGCTGGATCGCCGCGGGGGCGGAGATCATCCACGTCGTGGATCTCGACGGGGCGGTAACCGGCGAGCCGACCAACATCGCCACGGTCGAGGCCATCGCCCGTGCCGTGGAGGTGCCCGTGCAGGTCGGCGGCGGCATCCGCAGCCTCGAGACACTCGAGCGGCTCTACGATGCCGGCGTCGCGCGCACGGTGCTCGGCACTGCGCTCGTGAGCGACCCGGACCTGGTCGCCGCCGCCTGCGAGCGCTTCCCGGGGATCGTCGCGGGGATCGACGCGCGCGACGGCCTGGTCGCGATCGAAGGCTGGAAGCAGGGCACGACGCGCAGGGTCGCGGACGTCGTCGCCAAGCTCGCGACACTGGGCGTGCACCGTCTCGTCTACACCGACATCGCGCTTGACGGAATGCAGACGGGCCCCAACCTCGTCGCCTACCGGGGGCTCGTCGACTCCACCGACATCGCGGTCATCGCATCCGGAGGTGTCTCGACGATCGAGGACATCCGCGCCCTGCTGGGCATCCCGGGCATCGAGGGCGTGATCGCCGGGCGCGCGCTCTACGAGGGCACCCTCGACCTCGCCGAGGCCATCGCCGTCGGAAACGCGCGGGGGGCCTGATCCGTGCTGATGAAGCGCATCATACCCTGCCTCGACGTCCACGAGGGCCGTGTGGTCAAGGGCGTCAACTTCGTGAACCTGCGCGACGCCGGCGACCCGGTCGAGCTCGCGCGCTTCTACGACGCCGAGGGGGCCGACGAGCTCGTGTTCCTCGACATCACCGCGACGCACGAGGAGCGCCCCGTGATGCTCGAGGTCGCCGCCCGCACGGCGGAGGAGGTGTTCATCCCGTACACGGTCGGTGGCGGGATGCGCTCGGCCGACGACATCCGCGCGATGCTCAAGGCCGGCTGCGACAAGATCTCGCTCAACTCGGCGGCCGTGGCCGACCCCTCGCTTATCACCACCACCAGCCGGATCTACGGCTCGCAATGCATCGTCGTGGCGATCGACGCCCGGCGCGTGGCGGGCGGACGGGACCGCTGGGAGGTCTTCGTCTCGGGCGGGCGCACCAACACGGGCATGGACGCGGTCGAGTGGGCGGCCCACGCGGAGCGCCTGGGTGCCGGCGAGATCCTGCTCACGAGCATGGACCGCGACGGCACCAACGACGGCTACGACATCCCGCTCACGCGCGCGATCACCACCGCGGTGGGCATCCCGGTCATCGCCAGCGGGGGCGCGGGCAAGCTCGACGACTTCGCCGAGGTGGTCATCGAGGCGGACGCCGACGCGGTCCTGGCTGCGTCGACCCTGCACTACGGCACCTTCAGGGTGCGCGACATCAAGCGCGCGATGGCGGCCGCGGGCATCCCCGTGCGCCTCGTCGACGTTCCCGACGACCCCGCGCGCCCCGCGCCGCTGACGTAGAAGGAGTGAGGGCCGTGGACCGCGAACGCGATGACTTGGCGATCGAGGATCTCGCCTGGAACGCCGACGGACTCATCCCCGCGATCGCCCAGCAGCACGACACCGGCGAGGTGCTCATGCTCGCGTGGATGGATCGTGAGGCGCTGCGCCGCACGCTCGACGAGGGCCGAGCCTGGTACTGGAGCCGCAGCCGGTCTTCCTACTGGATGAAGGGCGAGACGTCGGGAGCGGTCCAGGACGTGGTCGACGTCCGCTACGACTGCGACGCCGACGCCCTGCTCCTGCTTGTCGACCAGCAGGGTCCCGGAGCCTGCCACACCGGCGAGCGCACGTGCTTCTACCGCAGGATCGAGGCCGTGCCCGAGGGCGCGGCGCAGGAGGGTGGACGACCATGACTGACGCCGAGGCAACACCGGTCGCGTGGCCCTCGCTGGGCACGGTCATCGAGGACCTCTACGCGGTCCTCGAGCAGCGTCGCGACGAGCAGCCCGAGGGCAGCTACACCGTGAAGCTGCTCACCGGCCCGCAGGACAAGCTGCTCAAGAAGATCGCCGAGGAGGCGGGCGAGGTCATCATCGCGGCCCGCGACGGCGACCACGATCAGACCCGCTACGAGATCGCCGACCTGCTCTACCACCTGCTCGTCGTGATGGTCCGCGAGGGTGTCGAGCCCGGCGACCTCGCGGCCGAGCTGGCAGGCCGCGCCAAGTAGGGGGAGAGCCCCGCGCCCGTTGACCGCGTCCCTGCGCGCTCGTATACTTAGACACATACCTAAGCATCTAAGGAGGTGCGTCGTGCCGGACGTGTTCAAAGCGCTGTCGGACCCCACCAGACGCGAGATCCTTCGCCTGCTCAAGCAAGGCGACCTCACCGCCGGCGCGATCGCGGACAACTTCGCGATGAGCAAGCCGTCCGTCTCCCACCACCTCTCGACGCTGAAGTCCGCCGGCCTAGTGTTCGCCGAGAGACGAGGACAGGAGATCGTGTACTCGCTCGACACCACCGTGTTCCAGGACGCTATGGCCGTCGTGATGGAGTTGTTCGGCCCCGCCGAGGAGGAGGAGCGCGACGATGAGTGACCGTGATGCCCGCGTGGACACCGCGGCTGCGCCGCAGCCCGACGAACTGCCCGCGCCCCCGCGTCTGCGCGACTACACGAAGCTGCCGCTGGTGATCATCGCCGCGATGTTCGTTGCCGGCGCGGTGCTCTACCCGTCGATGCCGAGCCCGATCCCCACCCACTGGGGCCCGAGCGGTGCAGCCGACGCGTGGTCGGTGAAGTCGTTCGGGAGCGTCTTCTTCGAGCCGCTGATGGCGCTGGGACTGTACGCGCTGCTGATCGTCGTGCCGTTCTTCGACCCTAAGCGACGCAGCCTCAAGCTGTCGTTCCACGCGTACAACATCCTGATCGATGCGATCGTGGCCATGCAGGCTGTCGTCTACGCGGCGACCCTGATCGCGGCGTACAACGCCGGGTTCGACGTGTCGAAGGTGGTGTTGATCTCGGTCGGACTGCTGTTCGCGGTCTTGGGAAACTACATGACCACCGTGAAGCAGAACTGGACCTTCGGGGTGCGGGTCAGCTGGACGCTCGCCGACGAGGTCGTCTGGCGCAAGACCAACCGGCTCGGGGGGTATCTGTTCGTCGTCGCGGGCGCGATCACGGTCGTGTGCGCTTTCCTGCCGCCTCCCGCGAACTTCATCATCATGCTGGGCTCGATGTTCGCGATCCTCGCGATCACGTACACGTACTCGTACCTGCTGTTCCGCTCGCGGCACCCGGAGGCATAAGGGAGGCCGCGGACCCGCTCGTGCGCATGCCTCTTGCGCCCGCCGCCCCGAGGCGTGTATCCTCCCACTCAATCGAATCAAGCGTGCGCCTGTGACGGGGAAGAGTACCCCGATCGTGAAGCCCAGAGAGCCGGTGGTTGGTGGAAAACCGGCGTGAGCGATCGGCGAGAATGGTCCCCCGAGGCTCCGGAGCAACAGCCGATCTTTAGGCTTACTAGTTCCGGCGGACTCCCACCGATACAAGGGACCGGATATCGGAGACGAACGTGACTCCCGTATCTCGGACACAAAGTGGGCCCGCCGAACGTGTCGGGTCAACAAGGGTGGTACCGCGAGAGAGGTCTCTCGTCCCTTGAGGACGAGGGGTCTTTTTGTTTTCCGGAGGCTGTGTGCCGGAGACACGGGAAGCCCGGGGCGCGCGCCGAGAACGCTCGGTACCGATGAGAGAGAACGAGAAGACCATGCTGCTGCCCGACAAAGAAGAGTTCATCCGGCTCGCCGCGACGCACGACATCGTGCCGGTCGCACGCGAGGTCTACGCGGACCTGGCCACGCCGATATCGGCGTTCCTGGCGCTGGCCGAAGGCGCACCGTACGCGTTCCTGCTCGAGAGCGTCGTCGGAGGCGAGCGGCTCGGGCGGTACAGCTTCCTCGGCATCGGCGCCGACCGCGTCGTGACCGTGAGCCGGGGCGTGGCCACCATCACCGACGGCCCCTCGCACCGAAGCATGCCCGCCCCGGACCCGCTCGCGGCCGTCGCGGACCGCCTGAAGGCGGGGAGCGTCGCGCGGGTGCCCGGCCTGCCGCTATTCATCGGCGGCGCCGTCGGTTTCGTCGGCTACGAGGCGGCCATCGGTTTCGAGGCCTCGATCCCGAGGCACCCCAACGACGAGCTGAACGTCCCCGATGCGACGTTCATGTTCACCTCCACCGTCGTGGCCTTCGACCACGCCCGCCGCATCCTCCAGGTGATCGCGCCGGTGCGCACCGGGTCCGATCCCGGCGAGGACTACGACGCGGCGGTGACCCGCATCGACGCCGTGCTCGACACGCTGCGCACAGGATGCCCCTCGGCGCCGCTGGGCGAGGTCGGCGTGAGCGTGGAGGTGCCCCTGAAAGCGCACACGTCGCACGAAGGCTTCGTCGAGTCGGTGAAGGCCGCACAGGAACACATCGCGGCGGGCGATTGCTTCCAGATCGTCCTGTCCCAGCGCTTCTCCGCCCCGTATGAGGGCGACGGTCTCGACCTCTACCGCGTCCTGCGGGCCGTGAACCCGAGTCCGTACATGTTTTACCTGCGCACCCCTGAGGTGACGCTGGTGGGCTCGAGCCCCGAGCCGCTCGTGCGCGTCGAGGGCGACCACGTGCTGACGCGCCCCCTCGCCGGCACGCGTCCGCGCGGGGCCACCGCGCTCGAGGACGGCCGTCTGCGCGCCGACCTCCTCGCGGACGAGAAGGAGCGGGCGGAGCACGTCATGCTCGTGGACCTGGGTCGCAACGACCTCGGCCGCGTGAGCGTCCCCGGCAGTGTGCGGGTCGACGAGCTCATGGAGGTCGAGAACTACAGCCACGTCATGCACATCGTTAGCAACGTGACCGGGACGCTGGCGAAGGGCTGTGACGCCTTCGACGCGCTGCGGGCGACGTTCCCCGCGGGCACCGTGAGCGGTGCGCCCAAGATCCGTGCGATGCAGATCATCAGCGAACTCGAGCCCTCCGCTCGCGGCCCCTACGCGGGAACGGTCGGCTACATCGGCGCCGACGGTGCGATGGACATGTGCATCACGATCCGCACCTTCACGCTGGCGGGCGGCCGCGCCTACCTGCAGTCGGGCGCCGGTATCGTGTCCGACTCCGACCCCGAGAAGGAGTACGAGGAGACGCTACACAAGGCCCGTGCCCTCCACCACGCGCTGGAGTTGGCGGCCGGGTTGCGCTCGCGTGCCGGAGGGGCGGTGGCGTCGTGATCCTCGTCATCGACAACTACGACTCGTTCACCTACAACCTGGTGCAGCTGCTCGGGCTGCTCGGCGCCAAGGTGCGCGTGGAGCGCAACGACGTCGTCTCGGTGGGACAGGTGCTCGCGATGGCGCCCAAGGGCATCGTCATCTCGCCCGGTCCGGGGACGCCGGACGCCGCGGGCGCCAGCGAGGCGATCATTGCCGCTGCGGCGGAGGCCGGGATCCCGCTGCTGGGGGTGTGCCTCGGGCATCAGGCCATCGCAGAGGTCTTCGGCGGGCACGTGGTGCGGGCCGACGAGGCCGTGCACGGCAAGACCTCGACCGTGCGGCATACGGGCACCGGCCTCATGGCGGGCATGCCTCCCGAGTTCACCGCGACGCGCTATCACTCGCTCATCGTCGACCGCGAGAGCCTTCCCGAGTGCATGGTGGTCACGGCTGAGACGGTCGACGGCCTGATCATGGCGATGCAGCACGCGGACAAGCCGATCTTCGGGGTCCAGTTCCATCCCGAATCCATCCTGACCCCCGAGGGCGCGGTGCTGGTGCGCAACTTCCTGGAGCTCGCGGGCGAGATCGAGCGCGACGAATCTCTTGAACGCCCGGCCGGCCCCACGGCGATCGCCGCGGGCGCGGAAGTCACCGTGGCGGCTGCCATCGGCGTGGCCATCTCGGGCGGAGCGCTCACCGAGGAGCAGGCCACCGAGGTGATGGGGCGCGTCATGGACGGCGAAGCCACGCCCGCGCAGATCGCGTCGCTGGTCACCGCCATGCGCATGAAGGGCGAGACCGTGGATGAGATCACCGGGTTCGCGCGCGCCATGCGCGCCCGGGTGACCGCGGTGCGCCCACGGGCGGCGGGACTGCTCGACACCTGTGGCACCGGCGGCGACGGGCTGTCCACGTTCAACATCTCGACGACCGCGGCCTTCGTGGTCGCCGGCGCCGGCGTCCCGATCGCCAAGCACGGCAACCGGGCGGTCTCCTCGAAGGCCGGGAGCGCCGACGTGCTGGAGGCGCTCGGCGTGCGCATCGACCTCTCGCCCGAGGACATGGCGCGGTGCATCGACGAGGTCGGTGTAGGCTTCCTGTTCGCGCAGGCTCTGCACGCCTCGATGCGCCACGCCGGCGGCCCGCGGCGCGAGATCGCGATCCGGACGGTGTTCAACATCCTCGGCCCGCTCACGAACCCCGCGGGCGCCAAGCGCCAGCTGCTCGGCGTCTACGATCCCGCCCTCGCGCCGGTCATGGCCGAGGTCGCCGGGCGCTTGGGCGCAGAGCGCGTCATGGTCGTGCACGGCCATCCGGGCATGGACGAGGTCTCCGCATCCGGTCCGACGACCGTCGCGGAGTTCGTCGACGGCGCGGTCCGCACCTACACGATCGAACCCGAGACCGTCGGCATCGCGCGGGTCTCGCCCCGCGCAGTCGGTGGCGGCGATGCTCAGGACAACGCGCGGATCCTGCGCGAGGTCCTCGAGGGCGTGCACGGGGCGCCCCGCGACACCACGCTCATCAACGCGGCGGCCGCCCTGCTCGTCGCCGGGCGCGTGGCCGACCTCGCTGAGGGCGTCGCGGAGGCGCGCGCGAGCATCGACTCCGGGCACGCGATCGCCGTCCTCGAAGCGCTCGTCGCGCTCTCCCGGCGCCTCGGAGCCGAAGCGGACGCCTCGAAGGAGGTGCGTTCGTGAGCGGGGCCGTGACCGGCTTCCTCGAGGGTATCGTCGAGGTCCGTCGCTCCGAAGTGGCCGCCACGTGGGGACTGCTCGCGCCGGCCGGCCTCGAGCGCCTCGCGTGTTGCGCCCGCGCCCCTCGCGACTTCGAGGCCGCGCTGCGCGAGCCCGCGTCGGTCGGCGTCATCGGCGAGGTCAAGAGGGCGTCGCCTTCCGCGGGCCCGATCGCGCCGGACGTCGAGGCCTCCAAGCAGGCGCTGCACTACCAGCACGGCGGCGCGGCCGCCATCAGCGTCCTCACAGAGCCGAGCGTGTTCCTGGGATCGTTCACGGATCTCTCGGATGTCGCCGACGCAGTCGACGTGCCGGTCCTGTGCAAGGACTTCGTGGTCGACCCCGTACAGCTGTTCGTCGCGCGCGGCCACTGCGCCGACGCGGTACTGCTCATGGTGAGCGTACTCGGCGAGGAGCTGGGCTCCTACCTCGACCTCGCCTCGACCCTTCGGCTCCAGTGCTTGGTCGAGGTGGTGTCACACGATGAACTCGAGATCGCGCTGCGTGCCGACGCGACGCTGGTCGCTGTGAACGCCCGCGACCTGCACACGCTCGAGGTGGACCTCGACGCCGCCGCGAAGGTGGTCGCCGAGGCGAAACGCTACGGGATGACGGTCGTCCACGCGAGCGGCGTACGCACGCGCGCGGACGTGGAGAATGCCGCGGCGGCCGGCGCCGACGCGGTCCTCGTGGGGGAGACGCTCATGCGCAGCCCCTCCCCCGAGGACGTGCTTGCGGAACTGACGGGCGTGGCGAAGGCCGTGTCCGTGATCGCATAGGACGCAAGGTTCGAGAGTACGATCCAAGACAGACGACAGCACGACGGAGAAGGGAGCACGCCAATGTCATCCGACAAGACGAGGTTCGGGCTCGACGAGACCAGGATCCCTGAGGCCTGGTACAACATCATGCCCGACCTGAAGAACCCGCCGGCGCCGCCACGTGTGGTCACGCCCGACGGCACCGAGCTCGGGCCCGATCAGATCGGCGAGGTCATGGCCTCGCTCTTCCCGATGGAGATCCTCAAGCAGGAGATGTCGGCGGACCGCTGGATCGACATCCCCGGCGCTGTCATCGACATCTACAAGACGTATCGCCCCTCGCCGATGCTGCGCGCCCGCCAGCTCGAGCGCGTGCTCGGACTCCCGGCCGGGGTCAAGATCTTCTACAAGTACGAGGGCGTCAGCCCCGCGGGCTCGCACAAGCCCAACACCGCGATCCCGCAGGCCTACTACAACAAGATGGAAGGCATCACCAAGATCGCGACCGAGACCGGCGCGGGCCAGTGGGGCAGCGCGATGTCGATCGCGGGTGCGCTGTTCGGCATCGACGTCGAGGTGTTCATGGTCAAGGTCTCCTACGACCAGAAGCCGTATCGCCGCATCCTCATGGAGACCTACGGCGGCACGGTGCACTCCTCGCCGACCAACCTGACCGACGCCGGCCGCCACGTGCTGGCGATGGATCCGGACTCGACCGGTTCGCTCGGCATCGCCATCTCCGAGGCCTGCGAGGTCGCCATCAAGGACCCGGGCACGCACTACGCGCTCGGAAGCGTGCTCAACCACGTCTGCCTGCATCAGACGATCATCGGCCAGGAGGCCATCGAGCAGATGGCGCTCGCCGGTGAAGAGCCCGATGTCGTCGTGGCGTGCGTCGGCGGCGGCTCGAACTTCGCCGGTATCGCGTTCCCGTACTACCACCGCAAGCTGGAGGGCAAGAGCCACGCTCGTCTGCTCGCGGTCGAGCCCAAGGCGTGCCCAACGCTCACCGCCGGCGAATACCGCTACGACCTCGGTGATGAGGCGGGCATGACGCCTCAGATGCTGATGTACACGCTGGGCCATGACTTCGTACCGGCCGGCATACACGCGGGCGGTCTGCGCTACCACGGCGACTCGCCTCTGGTCAGCCAGCTCGTGCACGAGGGCGAAGCCGAGGCTATCGCCGTCGACCAGACCGCCTGCTTCGCCGCAGCCGTGCAGTTCGCGCGCGCCGAGGGCATCCTGCCGGCGCCGGAGTCGAGCCACGCCATCCTGGCCGCCATCATCGAGGCCAAGGCCGCGCAGGCGGCCGGCGAGGACAAGACGATCCTGTTCAACCTCTCGGGCCACGGTCACTTCGACCTGGCCGCGTACGACGCGTACAACAGCGGAGAGCTGAAGGACTTCGACTTCGCCGCCGGTTCGACGCTGTGCGAAGCCGAGTAGGAGACACGACATGACGGTGTCCCGGACGAGGGTGAAGGTGTGCGGATTGACGCGCGAGATCGATGCGCGCGCTGCCGTGCGCGCCGGCGCGGACGCGCTCGGCGTCATCCTCGCTCCGGGGCACCTTCGCTCTGTGACTCTGAAGCAGGCCGCGAAGGTGTTCGCCAAGGTACCGCCGACCGTGGTGCGCGTCGGGGTGTTCGTCGACGCGCCGCTCGAGGACGTGTCGAAGGCGGTGGAGGTGCTCGAACTCAACGAGGTCCAGCTGCACGGCTCCGAGGGCCCCATGTACTGCGCCTCGGTGGCGGTGCCCGTCGTGAAGACGTTCCGCGTGGGTCCGGGATTCGACCCCGACCGGATGCTGCCGTACAAGGGCGCGGTCGCCGCGGTGCTGCTCGACACGCTCGTCGAGGGCGCCGCAGGCGGCAGCGGGAAGTCGTTCGACTGGAACCTCGCGCTCGAGGTACCCGACATCGCCCCGGTCTGCCTGGCGGGCGGCCTGCGTCCCGAGAACGTTCGCGAGGCGGTGCGACGGCTGCGTCCCGCGGGCGTCGACGTGTCGTCGGGCGTCGAGTCGGCGCCCGGCATCAAGGACGAGGCGAAGATCGAGCGGTTCATCGCCGAGGTCCGTGCGGCGGAAGACGAGAACGAAGGACGGGCGAGACGATGAGCGACCTTCTCCCGAGCGCCGAAGCGGCGTACCGCGGCGCGGACGCGCAGGGCTTCTTCGGGCCGTACGGCGGATCGTTCGTCCCCGAGACCGTGGTCCCGGCCCTGCAAGAGCTCACCGCCGCCTTCGAGGCGCGCGACGAGTCGTTCGAGCGCGAGCTCGCCGACCTGCTCCGCGACTACGTCGGACGTCCGACCCCGCTCTACCGGGCGGACAACCTGGCAGCGGCCGTGGGGCTGGGCCGTGTCTACCTCAAGCGCGAGGACCTCGCGCACACCGGCGCGCACAAGATCAACAACACGCTCGGCCAGTGCCTGCTCGCCAAGCGCATGGGCAAGCGGCGCGTGATCGCCGAGACCGGGGCCGGTCAGCACGGCGTGGCGACCGCCACGACCTGCGCACTGCTCGGACTCGAGTGCGCGGTGTTCATGGGCGTCGAGGACATCCGGCGCCAGTCGCTCAACGTGTACAAGATGCGGCTGTTGGGAGCGGAGGTCGTCCCGGTCGACGAGGGGAGCGGCACGCTCGCCGACGCCGTTACAGCGGCGCTGCGCCACTGGGTAGAACGTGTCGAGGACACGTTCTACTGCATCGGGAGCGCGGTCGGCCCGCACCCGTATCCCACGATGGTGCGCACGTTCCAAAGCGTGATCGGCGAGGAGACCATCGCTCAGATCGCCGAGAAGGGGATCGGCCGCGTGGACGCGGTGATCGCCTGCATCGGCGGGGGCAGCAACGCGATCGGCACGTTCTACCCGTTCATCGCGCACATCCCGGTAGCCGAGCGCCCTCTGCTCGTGGGTGCCGAGGCCGCGGGTCTTGGCATCGATTCGGACAAGACCGGGGCGTCGATGACCCTGGGCACGCCCGGCGTGATGCACGGCTTCTACAGCTACCTTCTGCAGGACGACGCCGGCAATCCGCTCGAGGCGTACTCGATCTCGGCAGGGCTCGACTACCCCGGTGTCGGCCCCGAGCACGCGTACTTCAAGGATGAAGGCCTCGTCCGCTACGAGCCGGTCACCGACGCCGAGGCGCTCGAAGCGTTCGCGCTCGTCACGCGGTGCGAGGGGATCATCCCGGCGATCGAGTCGAGCCACGCGCTCGCGCTGCTGCCGCGCCTGGCCCGCGAGCTCGGGCCAGGCGCCACCGTGGTCGTCACGGTCTCCGGCCGGGGCGACAAGGACATCGACATCGTCCGCGACGCGGGGCTCTAGGCGTGGCCGTCGATCCGTACCGGCGCCTGGGGACCGCCTTCCTCCACGGGCGTCCGGCTCTCATCACCTACCTGATGGCCGGCTTCCCCGACCGCGCCACGTCGATCGCCTCGATCCGTGCCGCTGCCGAGGCGGGGGCCGACCTGATCGAGCTCGGCGTCCCGTACGCCGACCCGCTCGCGGACGGACCGACGATCGTGGACGCAGCGAGCGTGGCGCGCGGGGCCGAGGGGGGCTTCGGGCTCGCCGAGACGCTCGCGCTGGCAGCGGAGCTGACGGCCACCGCCGGCATGCCGCCCATCGCGCTCATGACCTACCTCAACCCGATGCTCCGCTACGGCCTGCCTCGTCTTGCCGCGGACGCCGCGGCGGCGGGGATCGGCGGGTTCATCGTGCCCGACCTGCCGCCCGGCAACCGGATGACGGAGATGTGGACTGCGGTCGCGCACCCGCTCGGGATCGACACGGTGTTCCTCGCGGCTCCGACGTCCACGCCGGAGCGCCTCAGGACCGTCGCGGAGGCGTCGAGCGGGTTCATCTACGTCGTTTCCAGCGTCGGGGTGACGGGGGAGCGCGGGGAGCTCCCCGGCGGGCTTCCGGCCCTGATCGAGCGGGTCCGGGAGTGGCGCTCCAACGACTGCCCGGTCGCCGTGGGTTTCGGAGTCTCGACACCCGAGCAGGCGGCCTCCGTCGCCCGGATCGCCGACGGCGTCATCGTGGGCAGCGCCATCGTGAAGCGCCAGCGCGAGCCGAAGGCGGTATCCAGGTTCGTCGCGAGCCTCGCGATCGCGGTCCACGGCGCCTGAGCCGGTACTGTTGGCGCGGCCGTGTCGCCAGCGCCGCACATCGGGGCTACTATCGTGCCGTGAGCAGCGCCGCTCGAAGGCGCACGGGAAAGGGGCCCGACGTGCAGTACATGCGGATTCCGCAGAACAAGTTCTGGGGCTGGGTGGTCGCCTCGGTGATCTTCGGGCTGGCGATCGGGTTGGCGATCATGGTCGTCAGCGGCACCGCGTCCGCGAACCGCATAGCCGCACTCCAGACGCAATTGAGCGGGGCCGGGATCGACACGAGCGCCGCCATCGCGGTCAGCGAGTCCCGTGCTGTGAACGCTGAGGCGCAGGTCGCATCACTGTCCGAACAGGTCGCGCAGCTCACCGCCGATCTTGCGGCGGCCAATGGTACGGGAGCGACGTCGGGCACCTCCGACACGTCGACCACCTCGACGGGCTCCGTAACCATCACATCAGCCAGTATCGCCCCCTCCAGCGTCAGCGCCACGCACACGATCACGCTGACCGTGAAGGTCAAGGGCTCGCCGAGCAAGGTGCAGATGCGGATCCATGGCGTCTCGGGGCAGAGCTTCGACCTGACCTACAGCCTGAAGAAGGTCTCCACGTCCGGATCGACGCAGACCTGGCGCAAGGTGATGAAGGCGCCGGCGAAGTCCGGAACCTACCGGTACTACGCCAGCGCGTTCCTCGGATCCACGCGCGCGGCCACCCGCAACCTCTCGAGCCTGACGTTCAAGGTGAAGTAGCCCCGCTCGACCTGCCTTGAGCGAAGAGAAGGGGCCCGGCCTGCGCCGGGCCCCTTCTCCTGTTATCAGGCGGGGGGCAGTTTCCCGGGCGCGGACGGCAGCCCGTCCACGACGCTGGCGGGGCCGGACTTCGGAAGCCGCCGTGCGGCGAGTCCGAGCGCGATCGTCGTCGCGCCGATGACCATGAGCCAGACGCCGAGCAGCAGCCCGGCCGTCACGACGCCTGCGGACGGCAGCAGGAACACGAGCACGCCGACTCCGGCGACCAGGACGCCACGCAGCAGCCGCAGCCACCACGCGTTGAAGAACTCACGCAACCGCCACGAGGCGGCCATGTCGGCGAGCCCCCATACGACGGCGATCGCGCCGGCGGCCCGGAACAGGAACTCCGCCAGTGCCTCCGGGCGGAGCAGAGCGTACGCGCCGAACACGAGCAGCAGCACGCCCGGGATGAACGTGATGGCCAGCCAGCCTCCGCTGGCGCGCCGCAGCGAGATCGCCCAGGAGATCCACACCAGGCCCGCGATCGCCGAGCCGACCCCGGTCAGGAACACGAGCACACTCGCCGTGAGGCCGGGGAGCCCGGCGACGACGATGCCTACGGCGGCCACCAGCGTGCCCCACGCGACGAGCAGCCCCCACGTGCGGCGTAGCGTGCCCGCGTCGGAGGTATAGAAGAACGAAGCCATGGCGTACCACCTTCCCGTCACTGGTAGATGTACCCCTCCGGTGGGAGAAACTGGCGCGGATGGTACGCTTGGCCCTGTCCCCGGCTCGAGAGAGGATCCGCACGTGGCTCGCATCGCGTTGGCTCAGATCGACGGCACGGTGGGCGACATCGCGCGCAACGCCGACCTCGTGATCGGGGCCGTCCATGCTGCCCGCGCGCAGGGCGCCGACCTGGTGCTGACGCCCGAGCTGGCACTTGCGGGGTATCCGCCCGAGGACCTCGTCGCCAAAGCCCACTTCGTCGACGGGCTCGCTGACGCGCTCGCGCGTGTCGCAGCCGCGTGCACGGGCATCACGGCGGTCGTCGGCTTCGTCGAGCGCGACGGGAACGTGCTGCACAACTCGGCGGCGGTCTGCTCGGACGGCGCCGTCACCGCGGTCTACCGCAAGCGCCGTCTGCCCAACTACGGGGTCTTCGACGAAGAGCGCTACTTCGAGCCCGGCACGGAGCCGCTGCTGATCCGGGTGGCGGGTGAGCCGTGCGCATTGACGATCTGCGAGGACGTCTGGGTTCCAGAACTGGTCGCGGAAGCCGCCACCGCCGGCGCGACCGTGGTCCTCAACATCTCCGCCTCGCCCTTCCACTCGATGAAGGGCAGCGAGCGCGAGGAGATGCTCCGCGACCGCGCGGCCGACAGCCGGGTCCACCTGTTGTACTGCAACCTCGTCGGCGGGCAGGACGAACTCGTCTTCGACGGCCGTTCGGTGGCGATCGACCCCGCCGGCAACGTGATGGCGCGGGCCAAGGCGTTCGCCCCCGACCTGCTCCTGGTCGACGTGCCCGCAGCGCCCTCGGACGTGCGCGAGGAGCCGCTCCTGGGCGGGCACGAAGAGGTATGGGGCGCGCTGGTACTGGGCCTGCGGGACTACTTCCGCAAGAACGGGTTCTCAGACGCCGTGCTCGGGCTCTCGGGCGGCATCGACTCGGCGCTGACCGCGGCGCTCGCGGTCGACGCGCTCGGCTCCGACCACGTGCACGGGGTGGCGATGCCGTCGCGCTACTCGTCTCCGGGGAGCCTTGCCGACGCGGAGGCGCTTGCGCGCAACCTGGGGATCGATTATCGGGTCCTGCCGATCGAGGCCCCGTTCGCAGCCCTGGTCGACACGCTGGACCCGTCGTTCGACGGGCTCGATCCCGACGTGACCGAGGAAAACCTGCAGGCCCGCGTGCGCGGGACGCTGCTGATGGCCCTCTCGAACAAGTTCCACTGGATCGTGCTGGCCACCGGCAACAAATCGGAGCTCTCCGTCGGCTACTCGACGCTCTACGGCGACATGGTGGGTGGGTTCGCTCCGATCAAGGACCTGTACAAGACGCACGTCTACGAGTTGGCGCGCTGGCGCAACCGGGCCGGCGAGGTGATCCCGGCAGCGAGCATCGAGAAGCCCCCGTCGGCGGAGCTCAAACCCGGTCAGCTCGACTCCGACGCGCTCCCGACCTACGAGGTGCTCGACCGCGTGCTGCACTCATACGTCGAGCTGGACCGCTCGGTGGGGGAGATCGTGGCCGAGGGAGTGGATCGCGACATCGTAGAGCGCATCGCGCGGCTGGTGGACGCCGCCGAGTACAAGCGCCGCCAGGGTCCGCTCGGCATTCGCGTGACGCCCAAGGCGTTCGGCAAGGACCGTCGCATGCCCGTCACCAATCGCTTCCGCGGCTAGCCGGGGAGCGATGTCGTCCATGTCCGCGACCCGTGATGTCCTGCGCCGCGAAGACGGCATCACCGTCCGCATCGTCGACGGCACCGATCCCGTCCTCCGGGGCGTGGCCGACCTGTGCTACGAGACGCTGCACCGCCCGTTCGGCGTGTCGCGCAACGACGTCTGGAACGAGACGGACCCCGCATCCACCCACCTGGTGGCGCTCGACGGAGAT
>Ga0209540_10000803_pt1 | contig 26094 bp, 25 predicted proteins | sample BarGraIncu01121A_FD_184501 | JGI IMG/M metagenome (GOLD analysis project Ga0209540, IMG submission 184501) | Arctic peat soil microbial communities from Barrow, Alaska - Barrow Graham LP Incubations 011-21A (SPAdes) (version 2) | ecosystem: Environmental > Terrestrial > Soil > Wetlands > Peat... | reverse complement strand
AGGAGCTCTGGGTGACCTCCGCCGACAAGATCATCCCGCTGCCGGATAACTTCAGCTACGAGCAAGGCGCGCTGGTCGAACCGGTGTCCGTCGCCGTGCATGCCGTCGGTCGCGCCGGTGACCTGGTCGGGCGGCGCGCAACCGTGTTCGGGGCCGGCACGATCGGCAACCTGGTGGCGCAGGTGGCGCGCTGCAACGGCGCACAGGTGATGATCACCGACCTGAGCGACTACCGGCTGGACGTGGCCCGCCGCTGCGGTCTGGCCGGGACCTTCAAGTCGGGCGAGGAGAGCGTGGCGGACGCTGCCAGGCGCATCCTCGGGCCGGAGGGCTTCGACGTGGCCTTCGAGTGCGTGGGGGTCGAACCGACCATCACCGCCGCGGTCGCCAATATCCAGAAGGGCGGCACCATCGTCGTCGTCGGCGTCTTCGGCGAGAAGCCGCGCGTCGATCTGGGCCTGGTCCAAGACCGGGAGCTGAACCTGCGCGGCACGTTGATGTACAAGCGGGAGGACTATGTGCGCGCGGTGGAGCTGATCGCGTGCGGCGACGCCGGGGGCATTGTCACCGGGCCGCTCATGTCCAAGCACTTCTCGATGGACGCCTACCTGGACGCCTACAAGTTCATCGACCGGCAAGGCGACAAGACCATGAAGGTCTTCATCGATATCGCGTAGGACGGGGCGGGCTTGAAGCAAAAGTATCTGATCGGCGTTGACCTGGGCACCAGCGCAACCAAGGCGGCTTTGTACACACCGGACGGCGCGCTGCTGGCGGATGCCACGGTCGAGGTGCCGCTCTACTACCCGAAGCCGGGCGTGGTCGAGCAGGAGAACGACGACTTCTATCGCTCGGCGGCGCAAGCAGTCAGCCGCTGCGTGGCCGCCAGTGGGATCGACGCGCGGGACGTGGCGGCGATTGCCTTCGATAGCCAGATGGCCGGCGTGGGCTCGATCGACGAGGACTTCCGGCCGGCCACGCGCTTCGACTCCTGGTTGGACATGCGCTGCCGCCCCTACATCGAGCAACTGGAGCGGGAGCACGGCGAGCGGATCACGCGCCTGACGGGCTGCCCGCCCACCTGCGACCACGGGCCGAAGATCCTCTGGTGGCGGGACGAGGCCCCGGAAAGCTATGCGCGGGTCGCGAAGTTTCTGATGCCGGCCGGGATCGTGGCGGGCAGGATGGCCGGACTGCCGGCCGAGCAGGCCTTCATCGACTACACCTTCATCCACTTCTCGGCCCTGAGTGACGCGCGCGCCGGGACGTGGTCGGCCGAATTGTGCGGGCTCCTGGGCGTCGACGCGGCCAAACTGCCGCGCATCGTCCCGCCCTGGGAAGTGGTGGGCGCGGTCACGCCGGCGGCCGCGGCGGATTTCGGGCTGGCGCCGGGCACACCCATCGCGGCGGGGGCCGGCGACACGGCCGCGGGCGCGCTGGGTGCGGGCATCGTGCGGCCGGGTATGCTGTTCGACACCGCCGGCACCGCCTCGGTGTTGGCCGGCTGCACGGATCAGTTCGTCGCCGACGTCGAGAACCGGGCCCTGCTCTGCATGCGCTCGGTCATCCCCGGCCTCTGGAACCCGCTGGCCTACATAGGAGGCGGCGGGCTGGCGCTGCGCTGGTATCGCGACCAGTTCTACAACACCAGACAGGGCGAGACGCAGCCATCCGGCGAGGATCTGTACGAGCGGATGTGCGAGGCAGCGGCGCAGGTGGCGCCCGGCGCGGATGGCCTGTTCTTCTCGCCGCACCTGGGCGGGAGGATTTGCCCGGCTGAGCCTGCCATGCGCGGGGCCTGGGTGGGGTTCTCGTGGGGGCACACGCAGGCCCATTTCTTCCGGGCGATCCTCGAAAGCATCGCCTTCGAATACGCCTATTACCTGGGGATCCTCTGTAAACTGATCCCGAACCTGGCACTCGTCGAGGCGCGCGCCATCGGCGGCGGGGCACGCAGCGATCGCTGGAACCAGATCAAGGCGGACGTGCTGGGCGTGCCCTACCAGCGGCTGCGGCGCTCCGAGTTTGCCACCTGGGGCAGCGCGCTGATAGGGGGATACGCGGTGGGGCTGTACGCCGACCTGGCGAGCGCGGCCGCGGCCGCGGCGGAACTGCGCGGCGCACCGATCCTGCCTCAGCCCGACCGGGGGCCGGTCTACCGGGAACTAGCTGCCCGCTATATCGGCTGGCAGAAAGTATTGTGCGAGGCATTCCGCTCAAGCTAACCTAATCACGTTTACGGCTACGCATACGGCTTCGCTTGCGTTTCGTCGATCGGAGAATTAGATGTCAGCATCGATCCGCGTCTGCCTGGTGGGGGCAGGACGCGCCGGCAAAGTGCACGCCAATTCACTGGTCCATTACATCCCCAGCGCACGGTTGGCGGCCATCGTGGACGCCGTGCCCGAGAGCAGGCTGGGAACGGCACAGGAGCTCGGTCTTGAGGCGGAGGCCACTTTTGGCAGCCTGGAGGCCGCGCTCGAAGACGCGCAGTTCGACGCAGTCGTCATTACCACGCCGACGTTCACGCATCAGGCGTTGGCGGTGCAGGCGGCGCAGGCGGGGAAACACATCTTCCTCGAAAAGCCGATGGCGTTGAGCCTTGCGGAGTGTGACGCGATCATAGGCGCAGCGCAGCGCGCGGGCGTGATCCTCCAACTCGGTTTCATGCGCCGCTTCGATCCCGAATTCGCCGCCGCAGCCGAGCGCATCCAGACCGGCGAGATCGGCCGGCCAATGATGATCAAGTCGCTCACCCACGGGCCGGGCTTGCCGCCGGCCTGGGCGCGTGACCTGAGCACCTCCAATGGCATGCTGGCGGAGGTCAACAGCCATGACTGGGACTGCGTGCGCTGGCTGATGGGCGCGAACCTCGAGCGAGTGTACACCGAGGTGGCGAATTTCAAGGGGCCGGCGCGAGGCGTGGACACCGCCCACTTCTACGACAACGTGCTGGTCGACATCCGCTTCGAGAGCGGCGGGCTGGGCAGCATTGCCGGCATTTGCCCGTGCGACTACGGCTATGACGCACGCGTCGAGATCATAGGCGAGCGCGGGATCATGCAGATCGGCAGCATGCAGGGACAGGCAGTGGTGGTCTGCACCGATCGCGAGCACGGCCTGGTGACGCCAGTTTTCCGCACCTGGCCCCAACGCTTTGCCTGGGCCTACATTCGTGAAATGCAACACTTTATCGACTGCATCCAATGTGGGCGTCCAGCCAGCGTCGGCGGCGAGGATGGCCGCTGGGCGGTGGCGGGCGTCCTTGCGGGCACGCGTTCCTTTCTCGAGGAGCGTCCGGTCCGCCTGAGCGAGGTACTGAATGGATAATCGACCGTTTACGTTCGACATCGCGCTGCCGGGCGGCATTCCTTCGACCTACTCAAACCACATCACGCGCCGGCTGTCATCCATGCGTGGGCAATATGCCGACGAGGAGACATACGCTGCTTTGTTGGCCGGCGGGGATGCGCTGCTTTACGAGGTCTACGAGGAACAGGTGCCCGAGAAGGCCGGGGAGCTGCTGCACGGCATCTCGATCGTGCACCCGGGCAAGGTGGGCGACGAGTACTTCATGACCAAGGGGCATTTCCATGCCGAGATCGCGACGGCTGAGGTCTACTACTGCCTCGCCGGCCAGGGCGTGATGGTGATGGAGACGCCCGAAGGGGTGTGGGCAGTCGAGGAGTTGCGGGCGGGCAAAGTGCTCTACGTGCCCCCCCGTTGGGCGCACCGCTCGGTCAACACCGGGTCGGAGGCTGACCTGGTGACCTTCTTCGTTTACCCGGCCCATGCCGGACACGACTACGGGAGCATCGAGAAACAGGGCTTCCGCAAGCTGATCGTCGAGCAGGGCGGCCGGCCGGCGATCGTCGACAACCCGCGTTGGCTGCCACCGGAGCAGCGTTGACCACCCAGGAGATCGGCACTATGCCAGAACCGGCCTCGGCGCCCGAATTTGCGATCATTACGAAACAAGAGCCCACTTTCTATTTCATCGGCGTTACAACGGGCAAGTCATCCATGAGAAAGATCTTCCCGCTGTGGGCCGCAGCACTGGGCCGGCCTGAGGTGGTGTTGGAAGGGACGGATCTCAAGCTGCACGACCGGCCCGAGGCTTATCGCCAGGCCGTTGCGCAGATCAAATACGACCCGCTGTCGCTGGGCGGCCTGGTGACCACGCACAAGCTCGACGTCATCACGGCGGCCCGCGATTTGTTCGACTACCTCGATCCCTACGCTGCGCTATGCGAGGAAGTGTCGTGCATCTCCAAGGCCGAGGGCGGCCTCGAGGGCAGGCTCGAAGGGCACGCCAAGGACCCACTGACGGCGGGCGGCAGCCTGGATGCCATGCTGGGTGAAGGCTATTTCGCACGCACCGGCGGGGAGGTGCTCTGCCTGGGCGCGGGGGGCGCGGCGGTGGCCATCGCGCTGCACCTGATCAGCAAGCCCCAGGCGGTAGATCGGCCGCGCCGTTTCACTGCCGTCAACCGCTCCGCCGGCCGACTGGACTCCCTGCGGACGTTGGTGGGGCAGGTGGGCAGCGACATTGCCTTCGAGTACATCTGCAACCAGGACCCGCTGCGCAACGACGAGACGATGGCCGCGCTCCCGCCGGGCAGCCTGGTGATCAATGCGACCGGCATGGGGAAGGACCGTCCCGGCTCGCCGGTTACGGCTGCCGGCCAGTTCCCCCTGGACGGCATTGCCTGGGAGCTCAACTATCGTGGCGATTTGGACTTCATGCATCAGGCCGAGGCGCAGCGCACGACGCACCGCCTGCGTGTGGAGGATGGCTGGCTCTACTTCCTCTACGGTTGGACCCAGGTCATCGCCCAGGTTTTCCACCAACCCATCGAAGGCGCACTGTTCCAAGAGCTGGCCCGCCTGGCCGAGAGCGTCCGCTAGCGGACCCCACGACGCAGCCGGGCGAAAGGGAATTGGCGATGTCCAAGAAGATTTTGGTCAGCGCGCGCTCGTTTCGCAAGAGCGAAGGGCCGCACAAGCAGATATTGCGCGACGCGGGGTATGAGCTGGTCGAGAGCCCTAACGAGCAGCCGCTGGCGGCGCCGGAGTTGGCAAAGTGGCTGGCCGGGGCCGAAGGCGCGATCCTGGGACTGGACGAGATGACGGCCGAAGTGTTCGACGGGACCCCCGACCTGCGCGTGGTCTCGCGCTACGGCGTCGGGGTCGACAAGGTCGACCTGGCCGCGGCGACCCGGCACGGGGTGGTGGTGACCATCACCCCCGGCGCGAACAGCGTGGCGGTGGCCGAGCTGGCGCTCGCGCTGTTGCTGGCGCTGGCGCGCAACGTCCCCTTCCAAGACCGCGCGGCCAAAGCGGGCAAGTGGACCCGCACGACCGGCTTCGAGCTCGACGGGAGCACGCTGGGCATTGCCGGGCTGGGCAGGATCGGCCGGGAAGTCGCGCGCCGGGCGGCCTGCCTGGGCATGCGCGTGCTCTACTACGATCCCTACCTGCCGGCCGGGACCGACCTGGGCGGGCTGGGGGCCGAGCGGCGGGAACTGAAGGAGCTGTTGGCGGAGAGCGACGCAGTCAGCCTGCACATGCCCGAGACGGCGGAAACGCGCGGGCTGATCGGTGCCGAGGCGCTGGCGCGCATGAAGCCGTCCGCCGTGCTGATCAACACGGCCCGCGCCGGGCTAGTAGACGACGCCGCGCTGTATGAGGCGCTGACGCACAAGCGGCTGGCCGGCGCGGCTTCGGACGTGCTGGCGGAGAGCGGCGACGTACCACGCGCGCTGGTCGCCCTCGACAACTTCATCGCCACGCCGCACGCCGGCGCCGCGACCCAACAGACCACGTTGAAAATGGGCCTGCAGGCGGCGCAGAACGCGCTGGCGGTACTGTCCGGCCGGATGCCCGAGGGCGGGCGCGCGGCCATCGCCAACCCACAAGTCTACGAGCGATCCTGAGGAGGACGACAGTGGAGAACACCTTAGCTGCCCTGGGCCGCCTGGGGATCATTCCCATCGTGAAGATTGAGCGGGCCGAGGATGCCCTGCCCCTCGGCAAGGCCCTGATCGCGGGCGGGTTGCCCTGCGCCGAGATCACCTTTCGCACCGGCGCGGCCGCGCAGGCGATCCAGAGCCTGTCGAGCGCCTGCCCCGAGCTGATGCTGGGCGCCGGCACTGTCCTGACCATCGAGCAGGCGGAGACGGCAGTGCGAGCCGGCGCCCGCTTCATCGTGGCGCCCGGTTTCGATCCCGAGCTGGTCGACTGGTGCCAGGCGCGTGACCTGCCCGTTCTGCCGGGCGTGGCGACCGCTTCCGAGATCAGTGCGGCGCTGAAGAAGCGGCTCAAAGTGCTGAAGTTCTTCCCCAGCGAGATGCTGGGCGGCGTCGCCATGCTCAAGGCGCTCAGCGGGCCCTTTGTGGATGTGAAGTTCGTCGCCACCGGCGGCATCAGCCCGGCAAACCTCGCCACCTACCTTGCCTTGCCCTGCGTGTACGCCTGCGGGGGAAGCTGGATGGTGGAGAGCAAGCTGATCTCGGGCGGGCAGTTTGGCGAGATCACGCGGCTGGCCGCCCAGGCCTGCGCCATCGTGCGCCAGGCGCGGCCGGCGAGCGCATAGCGCGGCGGGCTGAGGCCGCCAGGTTTTGCCTAAACTTGACAGGAAGCCGGTTCCTGGATACATTTGTGTTATCCATAACAGTACCTATCCGCACAAAACCAGTCAAGGCTGTCAAGCAGGGGAGGCGCCATGCAACGCTATGGCTCGGTGATCAAGGTCCGGCCGGAAAAACTCGAAGAGTACAAGCGGCTCCACGCTGCCGCCTGGCCGGGCGTCCTGAAGATGATTCACGACTGCAACATCCGCAACTATTCCATCTATCTGAAGGACGGCTACCTTTTCGGCTATTTTGAGTACGTGGGGAGCAACTACCAGGCCGACATGGCCAAAATGGCCGCCGACCCGGTGACCCAGGAATGGTGGAAGTTGACTGACCCCTGCCAGGAAGGTCTACCGACCCGCCAACCCGGCGAGTGGTGGGCCTCAATGGAAGAAGTGTTCCACTGCGACTGAGCAGGGGGGAAGAATGAACTCGCGCGAACGTATCCTGGCAGCCATCGACCACGTCGAGCCCGACGGCGTGCCCGTCGACCTGGGTGCGACACCCAGCTCGGGCATCTCGGCCATCGCCTATGACCGGCTGATCAAGCGCCTGCAGCTCGGCAATACTCACAACCGCGTCTACGACGTGGTGCAGCAGGTGACGCAGCCGGAGATTGAGATCCTGGACCGTTACCGTATCGACGTGCTGGACATCGGCCGGGCCTTCAACACCGCGCCGGACGCCTGGTACCCCTTCACGCTGCTTGACGGCACGGTGGTCGAATTCCCGACCTGGTTCCGACCCGAGCGCCAGCCGGATGACTCCTTTGTCGCGCGCCGCGACGGGGAAGTGATCGCGCGCATGCCGTCCGGCGCCAACTTCTTCGATGAGACGGTCTGGCCGCTGATCGACGGCTACCCCGACAGCTACGCCGACCTGGGACGGCAGATGAACCGCGTGTTGTGGCAGGGGCTGGCCCATAGCCCCTGGGATAACGCCGGCGACCCTGATTTCTGGCCCCGCCTGCGCCAGGCCGCGCTCCACCTGCGAGAGACCTCTGACCGGGCGCTGATGATCGTCTGCGGCTGCAACCTGTTCGAGTGGGGGACGTTCTTACGCCGGCTGGATAACTTCCTGATGGACCTGGTCACCTGCCCGGCTGAGGTCGAGCGGCTGCTGGACGCGTTGATGGAGCGGCACCTGGCGACGCTGAAGATCGTGTGCGAGACAGTGGGCGACCTGGTCGACATCCTGCGATTTGGCGACGACCTGGGGACTGACAGCGGGCCGTTCATGTCGCCGGCCACCTACCGGCGCCTGTTCAAACCGCGGCACACGCAACTCTGCGAGTACGTCCACAACCACAGCCAGATGCGCACGTTCTTGCACTCCTGCGGCTCGATCTACAAGCTGATGCCGGACCTGATCGAGGCCGGCTACGATGTCATCAACCCGGTTCAGATCACGTCGCGCGACATGCAGCCGGAGCGCCTGAAGCGCGAGTTCGGCTCGGACATCGCCTTCTGGGGTGGAGGCTGCGACACCCGGCACATCCTGCCCGGCGCTACGCCTGAGCAGGTGAAGGACCACGTGCGCCGCAATATCGAAATCTTCGCGCCCGGCGGCGGTTTCGTCTTCAACACCGTACACAATATCATGCCGGACGTGCCGCCCGAGAACATCATCGCCATGTTCGAGGCGGTCGACGAGTACAGATGAGCACCCGCTAATTTGGCAGCTAGAGGCGGCGCCGATCCAACACCGGCGCCGTTTTCTTTTGGCTGCCGCAAATTAGTATAATATGCTGATATAAAACCCCTTCAGCTTGACACCCCGCCAAATCTGGTACGAGTTGTATATCAAGAGCGGTACAACCTACAGGAGGCCGGTCCTATGGCCACACCCATCACCCGGGCCGTCATGGCCAAGCGCGGGGCGGAGGATGCAGGGCGCTACTTCCGCTATATGGCCGAGTTTGTCGGCTTCACCCGCGCCGATGCCGAGATCATCGCCCAGGCCTGCCCGATCATTGAGGAACATCTGCCCAACATTGTGGCAGATTTTTATGACCAGTTGCTGCGCTACCCGCCCACGCGTAAGGTGCTCCTGAAGCCGGACGGCACGATAGACCAGGAGCATGTTGAGAAGCGCATGCTCTTCCAGATCAACTTCTGGCTGCGCTCCGCCTCAGGGGTCTACGACGACGACTACGCGAGCTATATCGACTACGTCGGGCGGGCGCACACTTCGCATGGCGCCGATCTCAATATCTACATCGCCGAGCGCTACGTCATCGGCATGGTCGGCTTCATGCAGCGTGCGATCGACCAGGCGCTGGACTCCGAGCTGCACGACGCGGACCACACCATGGAAGACCGGGCCGAGGCAGCCTGGGGCAGGTTGCTGATGGTCATCCTCGAGATGCTATCGCGCGCCTACGGCAACGAGCGCGCGCCGGAGACCTTCGATCCCCTCATGCCTGTCGACGGGGCCATGGTCTCTGGCCTGGCAGAGGAGGCCTTTGCGGAAGCTATGGGCAAATCCGCGGCCTTGAGAAGCCGCGATGTGGTGGTCGGGCAGGTGGACGATATCGAGGAGGGCGGGCGCAAGATCGTCCAGGCCCGCGCGCTCTCGGTGGGTGTCTTCCACCACAAGGGCGGCTGGTATGCCGTGGAGAACCACCGGCTGCACCGCGGCGGGCCGGTCGCCACAGGCGCCTTGGACGGCGACATCCTGACTTGCCCCTGGCATGGCTTCCAATACAACCTCACCACCGGGCAACTGCTAGCGGACCCCAACGCCAGCCTGCGGACTTTCCCGGTGACGATTCAGAACGGCGAGATTCACCTGCAGGTGCCGGAAATCGCCCCTGCGCCCGACGGAGCGACAACCAACGGACACACAGTGGCCGCGGCGCGGGGGAGCGTCTCGGTGGATCAGCCTCCCACACTGAAGGCCAACGAGTTCCGGCCCGACGATCTGGAACCGGGCGACATGATCGAGCTCGAAGCCGGCGGGGAAGAGGTGGCGGTCTACGACGTGGACGGGACTTTTTACCCTACGCCGGCCAATGCACGCACCAGGGCGGCCCATTGAACGACGGCGAGCTCAACGGTAAGGTAGTGACCTGCCCCTGGCACGGCTCGCGTTTCGACATCACCACCGGCCAGGTCGTGCGTGGACCGGCGAAGGAGGCCCTGAAGACCTACCGGGTGGTGGTCGAGGGCGAGGTCGCGCGGGTGGAAGCGCGCGACTGAGGCCGAACGCGCGATATCGAGTATACTTACTCCCGTTTGCCTGATTGCGATCACGACTGCTATCACACGCGGGAGCTAAAACAGATGCCACAAGTTATCCTGGCCGGTTCCGAGGGCACAGCCGGCATGGCGGCGGCGGTCGACGCGCTGCGGCGCGGCGCGCGGGCGCTGGACGTGGTGGAGAGCAGCATCCGCCCGGTCGAGCTTGACCCGAACGTGCGCAGCGTGGGCGTGGGCGGCTGGCCCAACCTGTTGGGTCAGGTCGAGCTGGACGCCTGCATAATGGACGGGAGGGGCTTGCGCTCGGGCGCGGTGGGCGCGCTGCAGGGGTATTTGCACCCGATCAGCGTGGCGCGCCAGGTGATGGAACGGCTGCCCCACGTCTTCCTTGCCGGCCAGGGCGCGGCGCGCTTCGCCGCCGAGTGCGGGGCCGAAAGCGGCCCGCTGCTGACCGAGCAGAGCCGCCGAGAGTGGCAAGCCTGGCTGGACGAGCATGTGCCGGAGGCGGAGCGCAGCCGTTGGCCGGAGGCGCCCCTGGCCGAATGGGCCCGGCTGACCGCCGATCCGATCAAAGTCCACGGCACGACGATCACGCTGGTGAAGGACGGGGACGGCGACATTGGCGCGGGGGTCAGTACCTCCGGCTGGGCGTTCAAGTACCCCGGGCGCCTGGGCGACTCGCCGGTCATCGGCGCGGGCTGCTATGCCGACAACCGCTACGGCGCCGCGGCCTGTATGGGCCAGGGCGAGCTGACCATAAGGGCCGGGACGGCGCGCGCGATCATCCTCTACCTGAAAATGGGCCTGACCCTACGGCAGGCCTGCGACGAGGCGCTGAATGACCTGCGTGCCGTCGCCCGGATCTACGAGGGCAGCGTGACACTGCATGCCATCGACGCCGAGGGCGACTACTACGTGGTGGCGGTGGGCGACCGTGAACCGGCCGCTTACTGGCTGTGGACGGAAGGCATGCCGGCCGCAGAAAGACGCCTATCGGCGGTGGAACCCTGGTGAGCAAGGCCGGCTTATGACACAGCTCTGGGACCCCGCGCGCTACGCGCGCAATGCCCGCTTTGTCGCCGAGCTGGGCCTGCCGGTGGTCGAGCTGTTGGCCCCGCAGTCCGACGAGCGCATCCTCGACCTGGGCTGTGGCGACGGCGCGCTGACGGAGAAGCTGGCCGCGCTGGGCTGCCAGGTGCTCGGCGTCGACGCCAGCCCCGAGCAGGTGGCTGCTGCTCGGGCGCGCGGCATGGATGCCCGCGTGGTCGACGCCGACGATCTGCCTTTTCACGAGGGCTTTGACGCGGTTTTCAGCAACGCCGCGCTACACTGGATGCCTCGCCCGGATGCGGTCATCGCCGGGGTCTGGCGCGCGCTCGTGCCGGGTGGCCGCTTCGTGGCCGAATGTGGGGGTCACGGCAACATCGCCCGCATTCGGGCCGCCTTATACGCCGCCCTCGAGGGCCGGGGGATCGACCCGCGCCCGTTGGATCCCTGGTACTTCCCGACCGTCGAAGAGTACCGGGCGAGGCTCGAGCGCCAGGCTTTCCGGGTGGAGAGCATCGCCCTTTTCCCGCGCCCCACCTCTCTGCCCGGCGACATCGCCGGCTGGCTGGAGACGTTTGCCGGCAGCTTCCTTGCCGCCCTGCCCGCCTCCGAGCGGCCCGCCTTGCTGGCCGAGCTCCGCCAGGCGCTGCTGCCCGATCTTTGCGACAAGTCGGGTCATTGGACGGCCGACTACGTGCGGCTGCGCTTTGCGGCCACGAAAGCCGGCATATCGGGCGGGATTCCGGGCGGTTGAAACCGCGGCTACCATTGCCAAGTCGACCTTCGTTGACTCCGGAGCCTGAGTGGGCTAGAGCCAGTCGCCGAAGGGCGACTTCGCGATGGTTGCCGCGACCTCGGTCGCCCGGCTCCGGGCGGCTGAGGTACCAGGCGTGATACCCGCCCGGCTCTCAGCGCGGGCCTTTTGCGCCGCGGCCGGTATCAGGCTACAATGCGGACCGGGTTGCGTGGCATCCGATCTCCCTCGTTCGTAAAGTGAGCCGCTATGTCACTGGAGAACAGTCTCGTCCTCTACAAAAACCGCCCGGCGCGCGTCTTACGTGCCGGCGAGAAGCTCGACATCGAGCTGGATAACGGTCAGGTTGCTAAGGTCCGTCCCAAGGACGTCGTATGGCTTCATCCCGGCCCGCTGCGCAGCCTCGGCGATCTGCGCCCGCAGAACGGCGAGGTCCAGGCGGCGTGGGAAATCCTGGCCGGAAGCCACACCACCCTGCACGACCTGGCGGAACTCGTCTACGGCACGTTTACCCCGGCCAGCGCCTGGGCCGCCTGGCAGTTAGTAGCCGAAGGGGTCTACTTTCGCGGCAGCGCCGAGGACGTGCTCGCCGGCACGCCGGAGGAGGTCGCCCGCCGCCAGGCAGTGCGCGCGGCGGCAGGCGCCGAACGCGAGACCTGGCAGGACTTCCTCGGCCGGGCGCGCCAACGGCGTTTCATCGACGAAGACCTGCGCTTTGTGAAGGAAGTGGAGAACCTGGCCCTGGGTCGGGCGGCCGGCTGCCGTGTGTTGCGTGAGCTCGGTCGAGAAGAGAGCGCGGAGAACGCGCACGCCCTGTTGCTGGAGCTCGGCTACTGGGACGCCCTGGTCGATCCCTATCCCGCCCGCCTGGGATTGCCGGCCGCCGCCCCGGACCTGGACGTGCCTCCCCTACCGGACGAAGAGCGTCTCGACCTGACGGCCCTAGCGGCTTTCGCCATCGACGACGAAGAAACCGATACCCCCGACGATGCGCTCAGCTTCGTGCCCACGGCGGGCGAGGCTGGATTCGCTGACGGAGGGGAGGACGGGACCAGCCAGAAGAGCATTGCCGGCCGCCTGTGGGTGCATGTGGCCGACCCGGCCGCGCTCATGCCCCCCGGCAGTCCGCTGGACCTCGAAGCGCGTGCGCGCGCCAGCACCGTCCACCTGCCCGAAGGCAACGTGCCGATGATCCCGCCGGCCGCCGTCAAAGTGCTGGGCCTTGGGCTGAGCGCGCTGTCGCCGGCCCTTTCGTTCGGCCTGGACGTGGGCAGCCACGGACAGGTCCTGGGCTTGCAAGTCGCGCCGAGCTGGATACGGGCGACACGGCTGACCTATGAAGCGGCCGAGGCGGAGCTGGATAGCGAGCCCTGGCGGCAACTTTCCCGGCTGACCGCGGGCCATCGCGCCCTGCGGATGGCACAGGGCGCGGTCAACCTGGACTTCCCCGAGGTCAAGCTAAAAATCGCGGATGGGCAGGTGCACGTGCGGCGCATCGCGTCGCTGCGCAGCCGGGCGGTGGTGGAAGAAGCCATGATCATGGCCGGCGAGGCGGTGGCCCGGCTGGCGATGGAACGCGGCATCCCGCTGCCCTTCGCCACCCAGGACCCGCCGGATGCGCCCGATGCCGACCTGCAACCCGAGACCTACTCCGAGATGTTCGCCCTGCGGCGCACGTTGAAGCACAGCCAATACCGCAGCGCCCCGGCCCCCCATGCCGGGCTGGGCCTGGCCGCCTATGCGCAGGCCACCAGCCCGCTGCGCCGTTACCTCGACCTGGTGGTGCACCAACAACTGCGCGCTTACCTGCGCGGCGAGCCCCTGCTCGACGCACAGGAGATGCTGGAGCGCGTCGGGTCCGCGGAGGCGATGTTGGGCGCCGTCCGGCAGGCCGACCGTTCGGCAGTTCGTCACTGGACGCTGGTTTACTTGCTGCAGCAAGGCAAATGGCGCGGCGAGGGCGTTCTCATCGAGAAGCACGGGCTCAGCGGCAACCTGCTCATCCCCGAGCTGGCGCTGGAAACGCACGAGCACCTGCCCGCCGACCTGCCCCTGGACAGCCGCCTGGACCTGAGCCTGCGCGAGGTGGACCTGCCCCGGCTGGACGCGCGCTTCCGCGTGTTGAGCTAAGGACTGTGGTGCAATAGCGGTTAGTTTGTCCGTACCATTTTCATTAGTTGTCCCAGGCCAGGCCGTTGCCCGTACATCAAGACCCCCAGGCGATACGCGCGCGCGGAAAACCAGGCACAGGCGGAGGTGGCAACCAGCATTGACGCAATCGTCGCCACGATCTCCCACCAGGCGACAGTGCCCAGACCAATCCGCACAAGCATCAACTCGGAAGTAAAAAAAGGAACATACGAGAGCACCTTGGTCCAGGTTGCATTGGGAAAAGCTGCCCCAAGGTAGACGAGAATCCACCCACTCACTATCAGCATCGCAGGAACCTGGACTGCGCTTTGCACCTCATCCTGCCGTTTGACCATCGCGCCAAGTCCGGCATAAAGGGTTGCATACAGCAAAAAGTTCAGAAGGAAGTAGACCAGGAAGAGGAAGTAGAATGGAATAGAAATGCTGGTGAGATACTGGCTGAATCCTCCAGCGTTCGCACCGAACAGCGCTGCCTGTAAAGGGGTTTGCAGCAGGAGCGCACCAATGCCGACCACTACCAGGCAACCCATCTGTGTCAGACAAGCCGCCCCGATGCCTACAATCTTCCCAACCAGTAACTGAAATGGAGTCGCGATATTCACCAGAATTTCCATCACCCGGCTACTTTTCTCTTCTGCGACTCCCGCCGCCACAGTATTTGCATAGATGGACACTGCTATGTAGATCAGGAAAGCACCGGCAAAGGCGAGAACATAGCCTGCAACGATTTCGTTCGCCGGGCGAGTGCTCTGGGTACGTATGACCGTCAAGCTGGGAGGAGCAAATAGACTGCGTGTTTGCGCCGGGGTAAGACCCAGACGATGAGCTGTATCGAGGAAGGTGAGTTGGCTTGCCAGTGCTTGGATCTTGGGCAGATTGCTGTCGTTTGGAGAGCTCGTGTTGGTGTAATAAGTCAAGCGCAAATCCTGGTTCGGAGCACGCTCCAGCACCAGCAGGGTATCCAATTTACCATTCTTGACTTGACTTTGCAGGCTGTCCAGGTTAGCAGAAGGCTGGCTAGTAATCGCATAGGGGGTTTTGCCGGAGGTATTCGTCCCATTCAGTTCGGAGTTGATGTACGAGGCCAGCGTCGTCTCATCCAGGCCAGCGATCGTGCCCGCGCTATTCACCACCACGACATGGGTTTGCGAATTCCTACGCTCAGCAATGAGCTGTACTATCGTTGGGATAAAAGCGGCAATGGCTACCAGCGCCAGGAGGATGATGGTGCTGATAATGAAACTGCGCTTGGTTACCTGATTTTTGTACTCGCGTCCGATAATCAGGCGAATATTACGCCAGGTATCCCGAGCAGCAGCATTATCGGTACTGACCGCTATGGCCTTGTGCTCTTGTACTGATCGCTCTTTTTCTGGCGGTTCTACGGTGTTCTTAGGCATCGTTTCGTTTCTCTTTCTTTATGCTGAAAGCACAGATGGAGCATCTGGCAGCGCGATCGTGCCCACCTGCTCAATGAAGATGTCGGTCAGCGATGGCTCAACGAGCTCGAAACGGCTGATGATTCTACCGTGTTGCAGGGCCGCCTCCACGATCAGGTTGGAGTCGAAATTCGCCTGAATTTGCATTTCAATATAATCCTGGCGGCGCTTCGTGACCGTCACCCCTGTCAGCACGTCCAGCCAGGCCACCTCCGAGTCGTTATCGAGCTTGAGCCGCACGATATTGCGCCCATGCTGGTGCTTGATCTCGCGGACACTTCCCTGCACGACCGCTTGCCCCTTATTGATAATCAGAATGTCCTCACACAGTTCCTCGACCTGTTATAACTGGTGCGTGGAAAAGATAATAGTTTTGCCGCGCCGCTGCATCTCAAGAAACGCCTCTTTGAGCACATTAGCGTTGACCGGGTCCAGACCATTGAATGGTTCATCCATAATCAGCACGGCTGGATTATGCAAAATGGCAGCCAGAAACTGGACTTTCTGCTGATTGCCCTTAGAGAGTTCTTCGATCTTCTTCTTGCGATTGGCATTGATCTGCAAACGCTCCAGCCACGCATCAAGCTCTCTGCTAGCGACCTGTTTGGAGAGACCATTCAAGCGTGCCAGGCAAAGCAGTTGTTCCTCGACCTCCATCTTGGGATAGAGTCCGCGCTCTTCCGGAAGATAGCCCCAGTTGCGACGAGCTACCTCGCGCACCTCTTTGCCATTCCAGGTGATCTGGCCGGAATCAGGACGAAAGATATCAAGGATCATGCGCATCGTCGTCGTCTTGCCCGCGCCGTTTGCACCTAGAAAACCAAAGAGTGCCCCTTCCTCCACTTCCATTGAGAGGTCCACAATCGCCTGGACCTGGCCAAACGATTTGTTGATGTGTTCAACAATCAGACTCATATTTTCTTTGACTCACTCCTTCCGGGTTGCTCGGTCGAACAGCGTCACCAGTTCACGCGCATACGACTCCACGTCAAGGTTCGGATTGGCTGCGAAGAGAGGGGGGATCGCGTCAATGGCCCGTCTGATGGTCACCGCCATCACACGGAGGTCGAATGTTCTGAATTCACCCTCTTGTTGACCCTTGCGCAATAGGGTTTCCAAAGCTACCAGGACCCACTCCTCTGTGGCTCCACCGTAACGAAGCTTTCCGTCCGCAGTGCGAAAGTTGAGCATGATTTCTATGAGCGCCATCATCTGCATGCGATGCGTTCCAATATATTCGACCGCCGACCGGATATAGGCTTGCAACATCGGCGTAACGGTCGGTTGTGCAGCGATCTGCGGGGTCACTGCCTGCACGGCGGCCGTGTAGATCTCGGTGACTACCTGTTCGATCAACTCCTCTTTGTTGGTGAAGTGATAGGCGATCACGCCTTTGCTGATTCCCGCTCGCTTAGCAATCTTAGCCAACGATGCCTGTGTATAGCCCAGGGTGGCGATCGTCTCGATCGTACACTCAATGATCTGCGCCCGCCGAGCAGCTTCAATGAAGGAGGGATGGCTTTGTCCGTCCGATTTGTTTTTTGTCCGCATGGCTAAAATATAGCACAATCGGGCAGTATAGGTCAAATCTTGGCCCATTAATCTAATCCTAACCGGCATGGCCCGTCCAATCGGCTTCGTCCGGCTCCCAGGCTGACTGGCGCGCCCGCCATAGGCGTTGCGCCTCTTCAACTGTGACGGCTTGAAAACGGACGCTGCCGGCCCCCGGCAGGCATTGGGCGAGCAAGGGTAGGTCGGCGCGGATCACGGTGGCGATGACCGGGTAGCCGCCTACCGTCTGGCGGTCGGCCAGCAGCACGATCGGCTGGCCGCCGGCCGGGACCTGGACGGCGCCCAGCGCCATCCCGCCCGAGATCATCTCCCCGTTCCCCGCACGGGCCAGTCGCGGCCCCGCCAGGCGCAACCCCGTCCGGTCCGAAGTGGGGCTCACCTGGTACGGCTGCGTGAGCAGAACCTGCAGCGCATCGTCGCCGAAATAGCCGGCCTGCGGCCCAGGGATGACCCGGACGGACGGGTTTTCCATATACGCCCGCCGGCGCTCCGCCGGCACCACACGCCCCGCCAGCTGCGACCGGCCCGGCGCCGGCGGCCAGGGCCCGCCCGTCGTAGCCGCCGAAACCGCCTGAGAGACAGGTGGCCTGCGAGGCCAGCACCGGCGGGGTGACGATGCCACCGGCCAGCGCCAGGTAAGCCCGGCAGCCGCTGCGCCGGCCGCGGCATTCGAGCACAGAACCGGCGCGCAAGAAGAGCGCCGTCCAAAGCTGCACGTCCCAGGCGCCCAGGTCAACCGAGTGCAGCCGGCAGGCCAGGTCGCCGCCGGTGAGGGCCAGCAGCATATCCGCGTGAAAGCGCAAGACCGGCCCGGAAACCGTCAGCTCCAGGCCCGCCGCGCCGGGCGGGTTGCCGGCCAGCGCGTTGGCTGCCTGCAGGGCAAACTCATCCACCGGCCCGCAAACGGGCACCCCGTAGCGTTGGTAGCCGTGGCGCCCCAGGTCCTGCACGGTGGTCAGCAGGCCGAGGGAAAGGACCTCCACCGATGTGGATGGCGAAAGGCGGCGGCGGGCGCGCCGGCATGGTAGAGAGCAGTGCGCTTGCCCCGCTCCTTCACGGGCACGAACCTGACCCGGTCGCCGGGCGCGAAGTAGGCCGGCGGGTCGCGCTGAGGATCGAAGAGAACCAGGTCGGTGCGCCCGATCAGGCGCCAGCCTCCCGGTGTGGCCTGCGGGTAGATGCCCGTCTGGCGGCCGGCGATGCCGATTGAACCGGCTGGGACAGAGGTGCGCGGCGTGGACAGGCGCGGCGCGGCAATCGCCTCGGGCACGACGCCCAGGTAGGGAAAACTGGGCGAGAAGCCAAGCATATACACGGTGTAGAGCTGGCCGCTGTGAATGCGTACGACTTCCTCGGGCGCGAGCCCCTGTCGCGCCGCCAGTTCCGCCAGGTCGGGCCCGTCTTCTCCGCCGTAGAAAACCGGCGCCTCCTTGACGGCGCCCGTCTGCGCCTGGCCGGCTTCCCAGCCTCACGCGCAAAGCGCAGCCCTTCGCCGGCCGCGGCCTCGGCCATAACCTGGGATGAGGCCAGCCCGACCATGATCAGGCCAGGGTCGAAGCGGGCGATGCCGCGGGCGATGGCGCGCGCTGGCCGGATTCCGCGCGGCGGCGTTGTAGGCGCGCCGTGCGCCTTGACGTGGACGAGGGGCAGGCCGTGGGCCCGGCAGAAGGCCGCCAGGGCCCCGACCTGGTACAGTGTCGCTCTCTCGATCTCGGCGGGCGCCAGCGCCATGTCGCGCCGGCCAAACCCGGCCAGGTCGGGATAGCCGGGGTGCGCCCCGACCGTCACCGCGTGGGCCTTGGCCAACCGGACCGTCCGGTCCAGCACGAGCGGGTCGCCGGCGTGGAAGCCGCAGGCCACATTGGCCGATGTGATCAGCGGGATCAGCGCCTCGTCGGCTCCGAGGCGGTACGCGCCGAAGCTCTCGCCCATATCACAGTTGAGATCGATGCGCATAGTTGCCTCCGTGCCGCGTGATGGCAGCGTTATGCCTGCATTGCGTTATGTCCGCGCTGCGTGATGGCCGCCTTGCGTGATGCCCGCACTATAGCACCGCGCCGGGCGCCGCGCACAGAGACAAACGCAGGAACCCCGGCGATTTCATTCTCGCGCTCCATTCGCTCATTCGTTGGCGTAATTCGTTGACGGCACCCCGACCAGCTCGCCCCTGGTTGCCCGGCCGCGCGTTCCGTGTTAAGCTGCGGTCGGGCCAGGGAGATTGCCGAAAGGGGCTAGCCATGACACGCACAGACGACCTGCCGCAGGCGGGGGCCGGGCCGAGAGTGGGACTGCTCATCGCCATGCGCGCGGAAAGACCGGCCTGCGTGCCCGAGCCGCCCCCTGGCCGCCCCTGCCTGTGGCAGACCGGCCGGGGCACCGTCGCGGTCGTCATCTGCGGCGTAGGCCAGAAGCGCGCACGGACGGCCGCGGAGCGTCTGTGCGCTGAATTCGACCCCGAGCTGCTGCTGTCGCTGGGGACGTGCGGAGCAGCGGGAAAGGGGCTGGCAGTGGGCGAACTGCTGCTCGCGGAGCGCGTTGTGCACAGGGGACAGGCGATTGCGACGACAGGTCCATGCGCCCATGAGCTAGGACGGCTGCTGGCGGGGCGGCTGACCGTCTGCACGGGTGAGGTAGAGACGGTGGACCGGCTGGCCTTCTCGCGCCGCGGCCTGCGCGCGACGGCGTTGGGTGTGGAGATGGAGGCCTACGCGATCGCCCAGGTGGCCGCGCTCCACGGCTTGCCGTCGCTGGTGGTTAAAGCCGCCAGCGACATCCTGCCCGAACAGCCCGGCCTGGGCAGCCTGCTGGAATGGCTTCGCCATTGGCAGGCAAGTTTCGGACTGGCAAAGAGAACCTTGGACGAGTTTGCCCGGATCTATTTTCAGGTGGACGGGCCGGGCGCTACTGCCTGATCTCGACCACGACGCCCTCTTCGGCCCACTTGTAGAGGGCGATGGCGTTGTCTGTGCTGACCAGGATGCAGCCGTAGGTGATCGGCGCGCCAAGGTTCTTCGTCCAGAGGATCTGTGAGCCCCCGCGACTCGGGAAGCCGTGGAAGCCGTTCATGAAGTCGTTGCCGGGCACCGGCTGATAAATGCCCATGAAGTAGGGCATCCAAAGGTCCCAGTTGGCGGCGTAGGCGCGCAGATCGTGGCTGCGCACCTGGAATACCCCGGGCGAGGTAGGACTGGAGTCCATGCCTGTGCTAGCTTTCCAGTTCCACTTGACCGCCCCGTTCTCCAGGACCTTGACGTTCTGTTCTTTGATGCTGACGATGATACGCTTGTTCTCAATGGGCGGCAGCGGCACCAAAACATCCGGCGAAGGGATGGCTATCTTCTGGCCGACCTGCAGCATATCGCCCAGGCCCGGGTTGGCCTTTTGAATCCAGGGGTAAGGCATGCCAAACTTGACCCCGATGCTCGAGATGGTCTCGCCCGCCTGCACTGCATACTGTTGCTCGCCGTGATAGACCCGCAGGCGCACCTCGGGGCCACCCTCAGCCACCAGCTTCACGACGGCCGGCAGGGCATCGTCCATTTTCACAAAGCGCGCCGCGCCGAGCGTCTCCTTCTGGCGGTCCAGCAGAAAGACCTGCACATTGGCCTGTTCCAGCGTCCATTTCAAGTACGCTGGATCCTCAGGATTGAGGTGCAGCTTGAGCCAGCTGCCGATCACCTGGGGTGTGATCTGCCAGGTGAACTTCTCGTCTTTGAGCGGGTCGTACAGGTAGACCGGGTGCGTCGCGCCGAGCAACTGGTTCGCCTGGGCGATGGCAGGAGTGAGGTCGTTGATGGCCGGCGGCACGACCGCCAGAGGTAGATTCAGGCGCCGGTCTTGGAGGACCTGCGAGGCGTGTCCCTGCAGCCAGTCGACGCTCGCCTGGACGTCCAGCGCCCGACCGGGCACGCCGGGGGTCTCTTCCACGCGGCCATCCACCACGCGCAGGCCGGCATCCTGGGCAGGCGTCCCGACCTCCGCAGCCAGGGTGCGCAGAAAGGTTTCAGCCACCAGCGGGTCGAAATTCCAGACGGGCGCCACGCTTACCCGGCCGCGCGTTTGCCAGAGCTGTGCCAGCCCTTCCGGCGATCGTCCCTGGGCGTGCGCCTGGCGCACGGTGGCGTCGGCGTCGAGCACCAGGCCGAGCTGGTTGGGGGGGGCCTGCCAGGTCCGGCTGCCGGCCGTCACGGCGATGGTCTGGCTCTGCCAACCGGCCAGCAGCGCATCGGCGGCCTGCACTGTTGTCTTGCCGCCCAGCTCCAGGCCCAGCGCCTGGACGCCGGGCAGGGTGAAATCGCTGAAGTAAAACAAAGCCAGGGCCCCCAGCGCCAGCAGCACAAGCATCAACAGAGCGGCGCTTAGGCTCAAGACTACAGAACCGGCGCTTCTGCGTTTGCGGGTTCGTCGCACTGTACGTGGCGTAGCCGGCGGCACGGTCGAGGCCGTGGTCGGTGGCGTGGTCGGTGACGTGGTCGGTGGCATGCTGTGCATTGTACCGAGATAACGCCCATCCGGCAACATTTGTTCCCTTGATCGATGAGTTTATAATGAGTTTCTATGTTAGTCATCCAACTCTTGGGTCCGCCACAGGTGATCCTGGATGGGAACGCGCTGAAGCTGGCGCGGCGCAAAAGCCGCGCGCTGCTGTACTACGTGGCTGCTCATAGCCAGAGCCTGACGCGCGAGCACCTGTTGGCGCTGTTCTGGCCCGATACGGGCCGGCCTGCGGCCCAACAGGTGCTGCGCACGACCCTGCACGGCCTGCGCCAGGCCCTCCCGGCCGATCTGCTCGTCGCCGACGAAACGGTCGGCCTCGCGCCCGGCGTGGAGGTCGACGTGCGCAGCTTCGAAGCGGCCTTAGCGGTCGAAGCGCGCCTGCTGCCCGGCGGGTCCGCGCCGGCGGCCGGCGTGGACGGGCTGGCGGCGGCGCTCGACCTGTACCGGGGCGACTTCTTGGCGGAAGTGACCCTGGACGACTCGCCGGAATTTGAGAACTGGATCACCGGCGAACGCGAGCGCTACCGGCGGCTGGCCGTACGCGGTTTCATTGCCCTGGCCCGCTTCCATGAGGAACGCGTGGACTATGCCGCCGCGCTGAGCTGCCTGGACCGCGGCCTGGCCCTGGATCCATTGCAGGAAGACTTGCAGCGCACGGCCATGCGCCTGCATTACCTGGCCGGCGACCGGCCGGGAGCGATCCGCCGCTTTCTCCACCTGCGCGATCTGCTGGACGAGGAGATGGGCGTGCCGCCGATGGCCGAGACCCAGCGCATGTACGACGCCATCATGACGGACGCGCCCGCCTTGAAGGATGAGACGCGCAGCGCACAGCGCCGGACGGGTACGAGGGACGCAATCCCGGGCTCGGCGGATGGCCGGGCGGCGGCCCCAGACGGCCGCGTGGCCGGCGATGGCGCCACACCAACACCCGGTCCCGGCTCCCGGCTCGCCGGTCCGTCCGCGGCGCTGCGCGCGGCTGGGACTCCCGCGGCGACCCGCGTGCCGGCTGCGCCCCACAGCGCCTCCAGCCTGCCCTTTGCCGGCCGCGTCGCCGAGCTGGAAACACTGCGCACCCTGCCGGCCACGGGCAAGCTGGCCCTGGTGGAGGGAGAACCGGGCATCGGTAAGAGCCGGCTGGTCGAGAGTTCATCCGCACGTCGGACTTGTTCGCGCTGGCGGGCGCGGGGCGTGAGTTGGAACAGGCGCTCCCCTACCAACCCGTCATCGAGGCGCTGCGCAATCTCCAGGCTCGTCCTGACTGGCCGGAGCTGTACGCCGGGCTGCGTGCACACCTCTCCCCCGTCTGGCTGGCCGAGGTAGCCCGTCTGTTGCCGGAGCTGGCGGCCACGCCGCCCGGCCCGGCCTCCTCTCTGCGGGCCGCCGACGAGTCCCGGCTCTGGGAAGGGGTGAATCAGTTCTTGCGGGCGCTCGCCACCGTCGTGCAAAGCGGGCCGTCGCGCCGTCAGCTGCTGGTTTTCCTGGACGACCTGCATTGGGCCGACGCCTCGACGCTGGCGCTGCTGGCTTACCTGGTGCGCCAGCCCTCCCTGGCGCCCATCGGTTTCCTGGCCGCCAGCCGGCCGGTCGAGCCACGCTCGCCCTTGGCCGCACTGCTGCAGACGCTCAACCGCCAGGGTGCGCTTTCACGCCTGTCGCTCGGCCTGCTGGGCAAGGAAGAGGTGCTCGCCATCGCCCGCCGGCTGAGCCAGCACTATGCCTACCCATTGGCCGATTGGATGCTGCGGACTTCGGAGGGTAACCCCTACATCCTGGCCGAGCTCGTCAGCCACGCGCGCCAGAAGGGTCTATTGCGCCCCGATGGCTCGCTCGACCTGCTGACGCTTTCGGCGGAGCCTCTCGTGCCGCAGTCGGTGTACAGCTTGATCCAATCCCGCCTCGACCACCTGTCCGGCGGCGCGCGCCGCGTGCTGGAGGCAGCGGTGGCCGCAGGCCGGCAGTTCGAGTTCGACGTTGCGGCGCGCGCGGCCGGCCTGTCGGAAGACGCCGCAATGGACGCCCTGGACGAATTGCTGAGCGCGGGACTTATCCGCCCGTCAGACAACACGCGCTACACCTTCGACCACAGCCTCACCGCCGAAGTGGCCTACCGCGAGATGGGCGAGCCCCGCTATCGACTGCTACACCGGCGCGTGGCTGAGGCCATCGAAAGCCTCTATCGCCACCGGCTGGACGAGGTGGCCGGGCGGCTGGCCATGCACTTCAGCGCCGGTCATGCCCCCGAACGCGCCGCGCCCTATGCCTTCCGGGCCGGCCGGGAAGCCGCCCGCCTGGCTGCCTGGCGCGAGGCCATCGCCTTCTACGAACAAGCCCTGGTGGGTGCCGGCGAAAGGGAGCAGATCGCCATTCAGATGGCCCTGGGAACTGCGCAGGGCAAGGCCGGCGACAACGCACAGGCTTCGGAAACCTTCCGCCTTGCCCTGGTCCTGGCCGAGCGGCGCGGGGACCGGGCGGCGACCGATGAGGCCCGGCTGGCCCTCTCGCAGTCGTTCTTGCCCCAGTCCCGCTATCGCGAGGCCATCGAAGCCGCCCGGCTGGTGCTGACGCGCGGCCTGCCGGAGAACAATCTGCGCGCCCAGTTTGCCTGGGGCAGCGCGCTCTCGCTGGAGGGCGCCGATCTGACGGATGCCAGCGCGCACTTGAGCGCCGCGGTGGACCTGAGCGCCGCCGACCCGGTGACCCTGGCGCGTGCCAAGTTCGAGCTGGGCAGTGTGGCGGCCCAACAGGGCGACCTGACGGCGGCCATCGCCCTGTACCGGGAAGCGTTGGCGTCGGCCTCGCTGACCGACGAGGCGATCGAGCACCGGATCCTGGCGCACAACAACCTGGCCTATCACCTGCTGCTGCTGGGCGACCCAGAGGCCCCCGAACACGCGCAGGCGGCGCTGGCCCTCTCGGAAGAGCGCGGGGTGCTGACCTTCGAACCTTACATCTACTCGACCGTGGGCGAGATCGCCCTGGCCGCCGGCGACTTGGAAGAGGCCCAGCGCCGCTTCGAGCAAGGGCTGGCGCTGGCCGAGCGGCTTTCCATGCCCGAGCGCATTGCCGGGCTGACGGCCAACCTGGGACTGGTGGCCCAGCGCTGCGGCGAAACGGCGCTGGCCATCCATCGCCTGTCCAGCGCCCTGGCGCGTGCCGACGCAGCCGGCACGCAACACCTCGCAGCACAGATCCGGCTGTGGCTGGTGCCGCTCCTGCCGCCGGGCGAAGCGCGTGCGATGCTAGCGGAAGCGCGCGCCATCGCCGCGAACGGCGGGCGCAAGCGGCTGCTCGCCGAGGCCGATAGGCTGGAACGCGAGCTTGCGGGCGGGTAGGCCTTTCTCCAGTCATCACGAACGCCAGAATCCGGGGGGAAATTGGTCCCGTGTTTACGCTCCTGTTCACGCCGGCGTTTACCGCCCTGTTACGCGCCCCAGGTAAGATACAGTCATCAAGTTTGAACACACAGGAGCATGACAATGTCTTGGCAAATCGACCCTTCTCATTCGCAAATCGAATTCTCTGTTCGCCACATGATGATCACCACCGTTCGCGGCCACTTTGACAAGTTCACCGGCAGCGTAGATTTCAACGAGGCTGATCCCACCCAGTCGACCGTCGTCGCCGAAGTGGACACCGCCAGCCTCAACACGCGTGACGCCAAGCGCGACGGCCACCTGCGCTCGCCCGACTTCTTTGACGCCGAGCACTACCCGACGGCGACCTTCAAGAGCACCAAGGTCGAGAAGCTCGACAAGAGCCACGGCCGCATCACGGCCGACCTGACCATCCGCGGCGCCACCCGCCCTATTACCCTGGATGTCGAATACACCGGCATGGGCACCATGTGGGGCCGGACCAGCGCCGGCTTCAGCGGCCAGACCAAGTTCAACCGCAAGGACTGGGGCCTCAACTGGAACCAGACCCTCGAAAGCGGTGGCTTGCTGGTAGGCGAGGTGGTGACGATCAACGTCGAGCTCGAGCTGGTGAAGCAGCCCGAGGCGCAGCTGGCGGCGGAATCTGCCGCAGCTTAGGTCCCAGGGGCGATCCGCCAAATGTGTGCGCCCTGGCAGTTCCACACGCTAGAGTGTAATATCATCCCAGGCTGATGGAACACAACGACCACGTGGCTTTATTGCTCGGCGGCATGCCTCTTAGGGGTGAGGGCGGACCGCCGGGCGGCGCGTGGGCAGATTTAGGCTCAGGGACAGGGGCTTTCACCCTGGCCCTGGCCGAACTGCTTGGCCCGGGCGGGATGATTTACTCCGTGGATAAGGATGGGGACGCGCTCCGCGAACAGGAGCGCGTCCTGCGCGTCCGCTACCCGCAGATCGCCATCCGGTATATCAGCGCAGACTTTGCGCGCTTGCTGCACCTGCCGCCCCTGGATGGTGTGGTAATGGCCAACAGCCTCCACTTTCAGCGCGCTAAGGCACCGGTCCTGCAACTGGTGCGCGGCTACCTGAAACCGGGTGGTCGCCTGATCGTGGTCGAATACAACGTGGATCGCGGCAATCCCTGGGTGCCTTACCCCTTCTCATATGCCACCTGGCAAAACATGGCGGCCCAAACCGGGTTCGTCGGCACTCGCCTGCTGGCCACGCATCCCTCGCGCTTCCTCACCGAGATATACTCCGCCGTCAGCTTCCGCCCATTGGCCGAGACCGCGCGCTGACAGGGCTCATGTCCTCGGACGCGGCGCAATTGCTGAGCCAAGGAATAAGCACTACATTCAAATCATGATAACCCACTAAAATGTCAGAGATGATGGGAATGCTGTTATTTTGGGGGGCGGACGC